>Ga0351923_1067_pt1 | contig 19181 bp, 15 predicted proteins | sample BONcelT113001C11_FD_206859 | JGI IMG/M metagenome (GOLD analysis project Ga0351923, IMG submission 206859) | Enriched cells from coal bed in the Powder River Basin, Montana, United States - BONCAT cells T11 rep2 HSBNCT.T11.300.1.C11 ...
CTAACCAGAGGGAGGCGTGGGTATTAATCGCCATTAATTCGCTGACACCAACCCTGACTATTTCATCGGGCCGGGCAGGCTCTTCTTTTTGACGGATACGGATGAGCCATCCCGCTCTTGTAAAGAGGCAGTCGAGCATAAGAGGCAGGGGCTGCCAATCCTTCACCTCCAGTGTGGCATCAAATTCTTTTTTCAGAAGACCGGTATTCGGTTCAGGGATCCATTCTTCCCAATTAATGCCTGAAAACAAATCTTTGACACTGGTTCCGTGGAGTGTACCCGAATCCGGCCGGATAAAGACTTGTGCTGTATTGTTGGCGAATTGGATAATTCCGTCCGGTGTAGCCCAGAGTAATGGTGAACTGGTGCTTTGGCTTAAAAAATCAATTACATACAGAGGGCGGTTATCCTCTGCTTCAGGCGAGTTGCCCCAATCAACTATTTCCTGCCCGGGCTGGATGAGGTTTTCCCGGCACATTGCAGGGGTATTCTCTTTGGCATTTTCGCTGGCCATACCTTATTGTTTATTTGCCGTTTACTTTATGGTTCTTTCATTCGTTATTATTTTCAGGGCGTTATCATTTGCCGGTTGATGTGGCAGGCGCTTATTTTTTTTGCCTGATTGCCGGTAATCTGCTTTAGCGTAAACTAATTTCTTTCTCAAAGGAAGAATGCCTATCGTCATAATCCCGGGGAACAACTTTTCAGTAATAATTCCGGTATGGATTAAACGTAGCAATCCCCGATGAAAGACTTCATTCAGGGAAAAGCAAAATAATCAGTCTGGTCAACTGCCGGGCCATGATACATACGTGCAAATGATTTTGGATGAGAACGTATTAACTAACAGCACAATTCCGGCTCAAAGATATAATAGATTTTACTTATTAACAACATTAATTTGATGTTAAATTTTAAGAAAATCGGGTTTAGAACAAATTTGTCAGTCCGTTTGACATCATCATGCGGGGTATTTAATGAATCAGGGGGCTATGGATATTGAGGAAATGGAAATCATGCAACGACTGTAACTATGATTTTTCGCCCGCCTCCTGTTTCCCGGAATTCGCAGAGGCAAATGCCCTGCCATGTGCCTAAGTTCATGCGTCCGCGGGTGATTGGAATATTCAGCGAACACCCCGTAACCAGGGTTTTGAAATGGGCCGGCATGTCGTCGGGGCCTTCGGAAGTATGACGGTACGATGGCAGGTTTTCGGGTGCCAGACGGTCGAACAGGTGTTGGATGTCGTGCCTTACATCCGGGTCGAAGTTTTCGCACAGGGCTATGGCCGCAGAGGTATGTTGAACGAACAGGTTGAGCAGGCCCGCAGCCGGCAGGGGTTTCATCCGCTGTTCCAAAATTCGGGTGATGAGGTGGATGCCTTTAGCGAAGGGGGGAAGTTGGATGAGGTATTGGTCGGTCATGACGAAGAGGGTGTAACTATCCGGATTTGACCCGCAATATACAAAAATGCGGAGGTGTTATCGGGCAGCAAAATGGTTGTTTTCTTTTCCGGCTGAGAATTCACTGAGCCAAGTCGCCTCAAAGGAGATGCTTATAAAAACAGAACCCCGTTTTCAGATGCAAACGGGGTTGGGGGCATACATTAATATATAGGTGTTATTCCGAACCCAGGTCTTCCGGTTTAATCAGGCCGAAAGCGACCTGTTCGAGCATTTCGGTGGTAATGGATTTCGGGCGTTCGAGGGGATAACCCAGGGCGCGGTCCCATACGAGGTTGGCGGCAATTCCGATGCTTCGGCCAATGCCGAACAGGACCGTATAAAAGTCGAATTCCCTGACGCCGGAATGCCATTGAATCACGCCGGTCTGTGCATCCAGATTGGGCCAGGGGTTTTTGGCCTTGCCCTGTTCCATGAGGATGGCGGGGACGGTTTTGTAAAGCGCATCCACGTATTTGAACATCAGGTCGTCGGGCAGGTGTTTGATGCAGAATTCCCGTTGCACGGTATAACGGGGGTCAGTTTTGCGCAGGACGGCATGCCCGTAGCCGGGAATGACCTGTCCGCTGTGGAGGGTGTCCCATACATATTGTTTTACTTCATCTTCGGTCGGAATTTCATGGTTCATTTTGTCCATGAAGGCAAGAATCCACCGCAGTACTTCCTGGTTGGCCAGTCCGTGCAGCGGGCCTGCCAGGCCATTCACCATAGCCGAAATGGAGAGGTAGATATCGGCAAGTGTGCTGCTCACGAGGTGTCCGGTATGTGCGCTTACGTTACCGCTTTCGTGGTCGGCGTGGATGATAAAGTTCATACGTGATATATCGTCGTATGGCGCGGGTTTCCCCATCATGTGGGCGAAATTGGCACCGTAATCCAGGTGGGGATTCGATTGAATTCGTTTTCCGTCGCGGTAAAGTTTTGCATAAATATACGTTGCAACTTCGGGAAGTTTGGCCAGAAGGTTGAGTGTATCTTCGTAAGTGGGGTCCCAGTAATCATTTTTATTAAGCCCTGCAGCATATTTCCTGGCGAAGAAGGATTCGCGCTGCATGGTGGTGATGGCTGCCGAAAAGATGGGCATCGGATGGCTGCAGCAAGGGAAAGAGTCGATAACCTCGTAAACATAACGCGGCAGTATTCTTCGTTTGTTGAATTCGTCGACCACATCCGAAATCTCGGAATCATTGGGAATGTCGCCGGTGAGCAGCAGAAAGAACAGACCCTCCACGTAGGGCATTTCTGCTCCCTTTGGTTTGGGGAGTTTTTCGAATATTTCGGGGAGGGTGTAACCCCTGTAGCGTATGCCTTCCATGGGGTCGAGGTACGAAATGTCGGTCACCAGGCTTTTGATGCCCCGCATGCCCCCGATAATCTGGGAGATTGTAATTTTATCCACAACCACATCGCCGTATTCATGAAGGAGTTTTTGGGTACGTGGCCGCCATTGCTGGATTTTGTCGTAGAGTTTTTCTTTGAGTTTCGACATAGTTGACAGGGTTATTTGTTTAAAAACAGTTTAGTCGGGAAAGAGTTGCGAAAGTTTGAACCGAAGGTTGTTTTCGATGGCCAGCATAAAGTCTTCCGTATTGAGGTAATGCCCGGGTTTGTTTTTTTCACCGTGAATCAACAGGGCAAGGTCCTTGGTCATCAATCCCAGTTCAACAGTCTGAATGACGGTTGATTCGAGCGTCTGGCAGAACGCAAGCAATTCGTTGTTGTTGTCGAGTCTGGCCCTGTGCGCCAGACCCCTCGACCAGGCAAAAATACTGGCGACTGGGTTGGTGGAGGTCGGTCTTCCTTTTTGGTATTCGCGGTAATGCCGGGTTACTGTTCCATGCGCAGCCTCTGCTTCGACGGTTTGGCCGTCGGGGGTCACCAAAACCGAAGTCATCAGGCCTAAGGAGCCAAAACCTTGTGCCAGGGTATCGGATTGCACGTCGCCGTCATAGTTTTTGCAGGCCCACACAAAGCCGCCTTCCCATTTCAGGGCTGCGGCCACCATATCGTCGATGAGGCGGTGTTCATAAGTAATTCCAAGTTCCCGGAAATTTTCCATGTATTGTGTTTCGAAGATTTCCTGGAAAATATCCTTAAACCGTCCGTCATATTTTTTGAGGATGGTGTTTTTTGTGCTCAGGTAAAGCGGCCATTTTTTTTGCATGGCCATATTGAAGCAGGCATGGGCAAACCCTTTGATGGATTCATCGGTATTATACATGGCTAAGGCCACGCCATTGCCATCAAAATCATAAACGTGCCGGGTCACGGCTTCACCCCCGTCGGGGGTAAATGTGATGGTGAGCGAACCCTTGCCTTCGACCACAAAATCGGTTGCACGGTACTGGTCGCCGAAAGCATGGCGACCAATCACGATGGGTTTGCTCCAGTTGGGTACGAGGCGGGGAATATTGCGGATGATAATCGGTTCGCGGAATACCGTTCCGTCAAGAATATTTCGGATGGTGCCGTTGGGGGATTTCCACATCTGCTTCAGCCCGAATTCCTCCACCCTTTGTTCATCGGGTGTGATGGTGGCACATTTAATGCCGACATTATGTTTCAGGATTGCCCTGGCGGCTTCTTCGGTTACACGGTCTCCGGTCTTGTCGCGGTTGAGAATGCCCAGGTCGTAGTAGTCAATTTCGAGATCAAGATATGGCAGAATCAGCCGTTCTTTAATCATTTTCCAGATGATCCGGGTCATTTCGTCCCCGTCGAGCTCTGCTACCGGGTTGTTTACTTTGATGCGCTTCATGTTTCGGGTGATTCGTTTGCTGATGGTGATTACGTGGATTGGTTGTCGGATTTGGGCACCTGAAACATAACAAATAAACATGAAAATTGGTTCATGTGTAACCTCATTGCCAATGTGGCGTCAATCATGTACTAACTCTTAAAACTTAAAATCGTGAACGGACATAAAGCATTATCACGCAGCCGCTACGACAAAATGCTTGGCGGTGTTGCCGGCGGTCTGGCCGAATACCTTGGAATGGACAGCGCCATTATCAGGTTTTTGTTTATCCTCCTGCTTTTTGTCGCAGGAACCGGTATCTGGATTTATATCATCCTTTGGATTATTCTGCCGTTTGGCCCGCTGAGGGCTCCCTGGAATACGCAACCCCCTAAACCCGAAGAAAATATGGAACACGAAAATTCTTACCAAAGCGATCCGACCGAAGACCCCATGGGCAAATACAACGAAGTAAAAAGAAAACGCCGCGAGAACAGTAATTTTATTACCGGAATCATCCTGATTACCATTGGCGTGCTTTTTCTCATCAGCGAACTGGTCCCCAGGATTGACTTCGGCCACCTCTGGCCAATCGTCCTGATTGTGATCGGCGGTTTGCTGCTTCGCAATTATTACGCTGCCAATAAGCCCTTAGACCCCGGCGACCGGACGTAAGCTGGCCGCTTGTACATTGGCGCCGGCAATCCGGGCAAGGGCCTGATAAGGGACTTGTTCGGGGCACGACTGGCAGGCCATCAGCCATTCAAAGTCTGGCGTTTTTCGCAAACCCATTTCAGGGACTCTTTCACAGCAATGTGTTTTTCATAAAAGACCGTATGCAATCGGATAATCAAAACAAAAAACAAGACGAAATGAAATTTAAAAATGTGTTTTGGGGCATCATATTGTTGACAATAGGCGTGGTTTTTGCCCTTCGCAATTTTGATATTATAAGCTTCAACTGGCGGGCTATCCTTGATCTTTGGCCGTTGCTGCTGGTGTTATGGGGCATCTCTGTCCTTCCGGCCCGGCCAGTTCTGAAACTAATCCTTGCCCTTGCCGTTAGCGGCGCTGCCATTGCCCTGCTTTATCACTATCCCGGCAAGCATTCCGACAGGTTCTGGTTTCAATGGGATGATGACTATACATATTCTGACAGAGACGACTGGATTCCATCGGACCAGGTTTTTATGGAACCCTTTGATGAAAGTGTGGGTGAAGTGACCCTGAAATTTGATGCCGCAGCCGGCAATTTCCGCATCACCGATACCAGTTCGCAATTAATCAGTTTTATGAGCAAAGGCAATGTGGGGCCCTTCGTGATGACGTCGTACGACAATGAGGAAGGCCGCAATATAAAAATCACACTCGAAGGGGTTAAAATCCGCAAGGGGAAAGTTCGCAATGATGTCGAAATCCGTCTGAACCCCTTTCCGGTATGGAATTTCGAGATACAGTCGGGTGCTGCCCGTATGGATCTGGATTTATCAGGTTTTAAGGTGAAGCAGCTTTCGCTCGATGGGGGTGCTTCCTCCGTCGATCTGAAATTGGGCAGCTTGTCGGATACCGTGAGAGTAGATCTCGAAATGGGTGCATCCAGGACCAAAATTCTGATTCCCGAAGGGGTGGGGTGTGAGGTCCGATCCGAATCGGTTTTGTCGAGCCGCCGTTTTTCGGGATTTGAACGTGTAAAATCAGGTTACTGGCAAACGCCGGGTTTCGCCGACGCAGAAAAAAAGATTTTCATCGATTTGGAGGCTGCAGTCTCCGATTTCAGCGTCGAAAGATATTAGGACGTCCTTACTTTGCTCCTGCAGCCAGAAGCAGGTCGCGGGCAGTGGTAAAAGAGCCTGTGATATGGCCCCTGTCGTCGAGATAATAAAAAAACGGCAGACTGGCAGGCAGGTTGTATAACTGACTGACGGGTGACAGCAGCCCTTTCAGGTCGGAGGCATGGCCCCAGTGGGCGATGCCTTCTTCTTTCACCGCCGTTTCCCACAAACCTCCATCCCGTGTCATGGCGACTGCCAGAACATGGATTTCCTTCCATGAAGCCTCGTTCAGCCCATTCTTCAGTGTTCGGATTTCTCTGCCACTGTTTGTTTCTCCTGGCGCCCAGAAAACAAGAATACAAGGTTTTCCAAGAAATTCTTTTGGCGTCACCCACTCAGCCGACTGTATTGAACGCAGGCGGAAATAAGGCGCGGGTTTGCCGGGCTTCAGTGCTTTCGCGGCAAGTTCGCGTGCGGCAGACAGCCGGGCCCGCTCTGCCAGCCGCGTATGATGGCTGAGGGTGTGCCGGCTTCGCGGGTATTGCTTGCGCAATCCACTGTCGAGCAACGCAAACAAATCCTTGTCGCGGATTTCGTCAACGATGGCCTTGTTGCCAAATTTTTGGTTTATAGCTATCAGGGAAGCAAGAGACGACGGGTGTTGGCGGATAAATTGCCTGACGAAAGCCTGCTGGTCATTAAAAAGTGAATCGAAGCAACGGACAATGGAATCCCGGATATGTAAAAACCGGGGGTGGTTGCGCGAGTCAGCCAGTTGCCGGCCTAAGTCCGATGTTTTATTATGGTTATTGTACGATTTGGCAAGGTATTTCTGCAGTAAGCGGCTTTCGTCAGAACCATCAATCACGGCAAATACGAGGCTGTCGGCTTTTCCTGCAAGGGTGATGGTCTCGCCGGGGAGGGCAATGAGGGTCATGGGGTCGTTATTGCCGCAATTTAACTGATAAAATGTGGGTTCGCTGATAAGCGTCCCGAAAACAAAACTGCCGTCATGGCCGGTCATCACCGAATCCACAGCCTGGATGCCGGTAACATCCAGTTCATATAATACCACCCGGGCTGGCGTGCTGTTTTGGAGGATACCCTTCAGGGTGGTTACCTGTTGTGGTTGGTCGCCCCGTGTGTTACACGAAATTGCGGCCATTATAACAAAGGCTGCGGAAATATAAATTGACAGGTTGAATGAAAAGTTCTTCATGAGGCTGTATATACCATAATATATTTATCCTGAATGGTTTCGTAATATAACGGCAGGTTAACAGCCGTATTGTTAAATTGCAGGCGGGCGGTCAGGGTTCCGGTGTGGCCAGGCGTGAATGGCAGAATTTGGATTTGATTTCTGAAATCGAAGCCGGTGCGCCCCTGATACTTGTAAACGGCTTCTTTGGCTGCCCAGAGTATTGTGTATATATGTGTGTCTGCATCCTCGCCAAAACATGCCAGTTCGGATTCGGACAGAAATCTTCCGGTGATTTTGCAGACTCTGGGTCGGATTTCCTCGATGTCGAGGCCTGCAGGCTGGCGAAAATGGACAAAACATCCGGCAAAATCGCCTGAATGGGAAACCGACAGACAATATTGATTGCCGGCGGGATAGGGTTTCCCGTGTTCATCATAATGCAGTTGTGTTTGCCGGCCGGGTAGCATATGCTTCAGCAAAACACGCCAGGCCAACCAGTGTTTTTTGCGAATGGGGTTACGGATTGTCCTGAAAAATGCTGTTTCTTCCTGATTTAAATCAGCCAAATCCAGGAGTTCCCCGGCGGATTCGCTTATTTGCCAAAGCCCTAAAATGCTTTGTTCACACGGTTGATGAATTCTGAATACAGGCATGTCGAAAAAAATGTATGCAAAATTAAGCTTTCTGAGTTTGGCGATTGGGGTTGCCCTCTTCCATCCGGAATGGTTAATGTCAGAATGGTGCAGAATCACCGGTTTTGCCGGCATTCACCCAAATCCACTATCTTTGTGCCCTGAAAATAAGGGCCTGTCGGCCTGTATCAAAACTTAGCATAATGAACACATCCACAACGACTTCTTTAAATTTTGAATATAAAGTAAAAGATCTTTCGCTGGCCGACTGGGGCCGAAAGGAAATAGCAATTGCCGAAAGGGAAATGCCTGGTCTGATGGCCCTCCGCGAGAAATATGCAGGGCAACGCCCATTACAGGGTGCCCGGATTACCGGTTCGCTGCATATGACCATACAGACAGCCGTGCTGATTGAAACCTTAGTGGCGCTTGGCGCCGATGTACGCTGGGCAAGCTGCAATATTTTCTCGACCCAGGACCACGCCGCCGCTGCAGTTGTCAGGGATTCGAAAGTGCCGGTTTTTGCGTGGAAAGGGGAAACGCTCGAAGAATACTGGTGGGCAACCAGCATGGCCCTCAGGTTTCCGGGCGGGGTAGGCCCTCATCTGATTGTTGACGACGGTGGCGATGCCACCCTGCTGATTCACAAAGGTTATTATGCCGAAAAAGACCACACAACCCTGAATGTAACCCCTGGCAGCCGCGAAGAGGCTGTAATTTTGGATCTTATCCGCCATCTCCTGGTGGAGGAACCCGGTCGCTGGGCTCGTACGGTAAAAGACTGGAAAGGGGTTTCGGAGGAAACCACCACCGGCGTGCACCGCCTTTACCAGATGGCTGAAGACGGAACCCTGCTGGTGCCTGCGATCAATGTTAACGATTCGGTTACAAAATCCAAATTCGACAATCTGTATGGCTGCCGCGAATCCCTTGCCGATGGCATCAAACGTGCCACCGATGTGATGATTGCCGGAAAAGTAGTGCTGGTTTGTGGCTACGGGGATGTCGGGAAGGGATGTGCCCATTCGATGCGTAGCTATGGGGCAAGGGTACAGGTGACTGAAATTGACCCGATTTGTGCCCTGCAGGCTGCCATGGAAGGATTTGAAGTGACCACGGTTGAGGATGCCCTGCCCGAAGCCAATATCATCGTTACGGCCACCGGCAACCGGGATGTCATTACCCTGGAGCATATGGAAAAAATGAAAGACCAGGCCATTGTCTGCAACATCGGCCACTTCGACAACGAAATTCAGGTTGAACGACTGGATAGCCGCGACGACATCCGCAAATTAAACATCAAACCACAGGTTGATCAGTATTTTTTCCCCGGCGGACACGCCATCTTTCTGTTAGCCGAGGGTCGCCTGGTAAACCTGGGTTGTGCCACCGGACACCCCTCTTTTGTGATGAGTAATTCGTTCACCAACCAGACCCTGGCGCAGATAGAGCTTTGGACACGAAATTTTGAGACCGGGGTTTATCGTCTGCCCAAGCACCTTGATGAAGAGGTAGCCCGACTGCACCTGGAACAACTGGGCGTTAAACTTACCAGACTGACACCGGCACAGGCAGCGTATATCGGCGTTCCCGACGGGGGGCCCTATAAGCCGGAACATTACCGGTATTAAGCCGGTTTGCTATTTTCGAAGCGATTATCAGTTGGTGATGTACAGCCTGCCGAAATTGGCATCGTAATACGTCTTGTATTGCTTAAGCGGGCGGGTGGCAGGGCTTCCTTCGAGGGGCGTGCCATCAATAATTAAAAACTGCGACCCGCAGCAGGTGTCTCTGGCAATCAGGCCCGAGGGGTCCATCACCAGTTTCGAACAGTTTTTGTCCCAGTCGTAAGTGCAGGTCCGTTCGTAGGCCAGATACTCATCCTGTAAAAAGTGATACACGATAATCCCCCGGTATCCGCCTTTAATCAGCGCATAGTTTCCGGGTATGTTAAGGTTGTTGTACGAAATGGAGGCCGGGTTGATGACAATATTGACATAAATATCCGGCATTGGATATTCATCCTTGTCATCACAGCCGATGGCAAACAAAAAAAAGAAAGACAGGGCAGCAATCCGGAGAAGCGCGGGTTTATACAATTCCATAGGGGTATCTTTGGTAAGCGAAGGCATTAACAGGGCAAAAACAAAACGCACATTGAGATAACAATCAATATTTCGCTTTATTTTGCGTTTGCAAATTTAGGATGCATTTCTATGGCATGCGCAAGAAAATGAATCGGATTATCAAAGTGCTGCCAATGCAACTGTTGGTTTATGCATTGGTTATTACTGCCACAGGTTTAATTTCCTGCACGACGCAGGGGAATAAAGCTGCCCGGCAGCAAAAGGCCATTGAACAGAGGAAGGAAGCACAAAGAAATCAATCGATGGCGCGTTATCAAAACAAAATGAGCCGCCATGAGCGCATGCAATCCGAAGAAGGCCGAAACAGAATTAAGCAGGCCCGGGAGCAATCAAAACGGTTAGACAAACAGGGCGGGCAAAGAAAATTTTTTCTTTTACGTTGGTTCTCCAAAAAGGAACCAGGCTGTCAGTCATGAGATATGTGTCTGGATAATAAAGTTTTAAACATAGTTGGCCGGTGATTTTGAGAATTTCAGCTAAGCTTAACCAGCAGAAAATCTAAAGAAGGCGACAGATTGACGGGTTTTTAGTTTATTTTTACACCTTCCTTGACTAATTCCCTTATTAAAATACGATATGGACGATATTCTATACATTGTGCTGGTTGTTTTGTGGGTTGCATTTGGATTGTTCCAGAATGCCCGAAAACAGCAGAAAAAGAAGGCTAACACGCCGCCACCGCAGCCCGGGCGGACCCCGCAAACCCATCAATCCAGGCCGGAGTACGTTCCCAGACCAACGCCTCAACCCGATTTTGAGGATGTCCTGGGGGAGTTGTTGGGATTGCCAAAGGAAGCACCACGCAGGCGACCGGCATATGAACCTGTAAAACAGGCCGAAGCCAATTCTCCGATGCAATATTCTCAACTAATTGATCAGATTCGCAAGCCCGCTTACGAGAGCATCGAATTTGACAGCCCCGGCGCACAATATTCGACTCAGACCGGTATGGAAGATGAAGCGGCAGAGCCTTTCCCACAGGACTTTGATCTCAGGCAGGCAGTCATTTACGCAGCCATCCTTCAAAGGCCTTACCAAAGCTGAATCCTAATTCATCCATCCTTAACAGGTTATTCATGAAAAATACAAGTCAGCCGGAGAAAGTCATAAATATTTCATTCTCAATATTGCCTTCTCACCCCCCTTTAGTCTTTTTTTTATCAGGGGCAGCATTCTTTTGGAAATTAATTCCTTTTCTTCCTAACTTTACCGACTTTTAACGCACAACGCAAATCATCAATAAATCTATCTGGTATGATAAGAAATGTACTATTAACACTCGGGGTCATACTTGCAGCGCAAATGCTGGTATTCTCCCAGGCATCCGGTACCCTCAGGGGGGTCATTCGTGATAAATCAACCAAGGAGCCTGTTCCGTTTGCCAATGTCGTAATCGAAATGAACGGGGTGCAGGCTGGCGGGGCAACATCCGATTTTGACGGGAATTACACCATCAAGCCCATTAATCCCGGTCGGTACGATGTACGCTGTTCGTACGTTGGCTACCAAACCCTGCTGACAAAGGGGGTGATTATTGGCGCCGGGAAAATCGAATTTTACAACATTGAACTGGAACCTACTGCCATTGGACTTAAAGAGGTTGAAGTTACCAGTTACAAAGTCCCTCTGATCGAAAAGGACCAGACCACTGTTGGTGCCACAGTGACCGCCGAACAGATTGAGAAGATGCCGAACCGTTCTGCCAATGCCGTCGCCACAACCGTTGGCGGCGTATTCTCGGCCGATGGTGAACGTGGCAGCGTACGCGGTGCACGCGGCGAGGCAACGGTTATGTACATCGACGGGGTTAAGGTAAGCGGATCTTCTGCCCTCCCGCAGTCGGCCATCGAGCAGGTTTCGGTTATTATTTCAGGGGTTCCGGCCCAATACGGGGATGCTACCTCGGGTGTTATCAACGTAACCACCAAAGGCCCATCGAATAAATATGCCGGGGGCATCGAAATGGAAACATCCAAACTCCTGGATAATTTTGACCACAACAGACTTGGTTTTAACCTTCAGGGTCCCCTCCTGCGAAAAAAGAATCTTGAGGCAGGCACTTCCCAGAGCATTCTTGGCTTTTTTATAGCCGGTGATATTCTCTATCAGGGCGACCGCAGCCCCAGCAGTATCGGCCGCTGGAAAGTGACCGACGAGATGGTGGAGTATCTCAAGGAGAATCCCCTCAGACCTACCGGGCTCGGTTATGGCACGTATCCCAATGCAGCTTTTCTGACCAGCAACGACTTCGAACTGGCTGACCAGTCGCAGAATGCCGATAACCTCAGCGTCAATATATCCGGCAAAATGGATTTGCGGCTCAATAACACAACCAACTTTACCATGGGAGGCTCAGCAGCCTATAACAAAGGGAATGCATTCAGTTATGGCCGCTCCATGATGAACTGGGAGAACAATGGCTCTGCCGAGAACCTGACCTATCGCGGATATGCCCGATTTACCCAGCGCTTCCCCCAATCGGCCGAAAGCAAGTCGCTGATTAAGAATGTCTTCTATAGCCTTCAGGCCGACTACTCCAAGTTTCAATCGAAGAGCATGAGCGACCTGCATAAAGATAACCTTTTCAAATATGGTTACCTGGGCCGCTTTGATACCTATACCCGCCGCTCTTACGAACTGGGGTCGGATACCGTCAATGGCCGAATATATAATAATGTATACGTTCATAACGGCTACCGCGACACCATGGTTACTTTCCTGGCTGCCGATTTTAACAGAGCAGCGGCGCGCTACACCGAAACCTATTATGATCTGTACCCTGAAGTACAAGGTAATTGGGAAAACTTTACCCAACTTCTGCTTGGCGGCGCCAAAATCAACGGGATGACCCCGGATGCCATATATGGTTTATGGCAGGCACCCGGAACCGTCTTTAACGGCTACAGCGAATTCGACAGCGACCAGATTGGTTTTAACGGCATGTTCTCGGCTGATATCGGAAATCATGAAATTCAGTTCGGGATACAGTATGAGCAAAGGAACGAAAGCTACTATACATATAATCCGGTGGCTTTCTGGCAACTGATGCGCGGGCTGACAAATTTCCATATTCTTGAACTTGATAAAAAAAGCGCCACCCTTGTCATGCGCGATGGTGTTTTTCAGGATACCATTTACTACAACCGTAAATATGATGCAAATTCGCAACGTACCTTCGACCGCAACCTCCGCCGTAAACTTGGCCTTCCGGTTGGCGGCACAGATTTTATTAACATCGATTCCTATGATTTTGCCTCCCGCTCCATCAATTATTACGACAAAGACGGCAACCTGAAGACCGTCACGATGGGTGAAGATTTGTTTGATGTAAGCCTCTTTAGCGCAGATGAATTACTAAACGACGGGAATTCATATGTTGGCTATGCCGGGTACGATTATACCGGCAAAAAGGTAAGCAGCGCTCCAACCTTTGAAGATTTCATGAACAAGACCAACGCGGATGGCGATTTTCTTCGCGAATTGCCTGCTTATCAGCCAAATTATGTTGCCGGATACATTCAGGACAAATTTGCTTTTAAGGATCTCATCTTTAATGTAGGTGTCCGTGTGGACCGTTTTGATGCCAATCAACTGGTGTTGAAAGATCCGTTCTCTCTCTTTCAGACCCGTACCGTTCAGGAAGTGGATAAAGTCGGGGATGAAATGGTGTCCCATCCCGGAAACATGGGGGCTGGTTATGTGGTTTATGTGGATAATGCCACCCGCCCCAATACCATTACAGGATACCGCAACGGTGCCGTATGGTATAATGCCGAGGGGGTTGAAATTGCCGACCCCAGCATTTTGGATGCAGGTTCAGGGGTTACCCCTTACCTCGTTGATCCGGGCAACGCCACGCTACAGAGAGGCGCATTTAAGGATTATGAGCCAAGTATCTCCGTGATGCCCCGTATTTCGTTCTCATTCCCCATATCCGATGAGGCTCTGTTTTTTGCCCATTACGACATCCTTACCCAGAGGCCACAGGGGCAAAATCAGTTTAACCTTACCGACTATTACTACTTTAATACCCGCACGGGTGTTATCGACAACCCCAACCTGAAAATGCCCAAGACCATTGACTACGAGTTGGGGTTCAAACAGAAACTCAGCAATTCCTCAGCTATGACCTTGTCGGCTTATTATAAAGAAGTTCGAGACGAAATACAGATTTACCGTTATTCGGGAGCCTATCCCAGGGATTATGTTTCGTATAACAATATCGACTTTGGTACAGTAAAGGGTTTTTCGGTTTCGTACGATCTGAGACGTACCAGCAATGTGACCATGCGTGCGTCGTACACCCTGCAGTTTGCTGATGGAACGGGTTCAAGCCCGAACACAGCGGCAGCACTGATCGCAGCCCGTCTGCCAAACCTCCGTACCCCCAACCCCCTGGCATGGGACAGGCGCCACGCCATCAACTTGAGTGTGGACTACCGCTATGGAGCCGGAAAGGACTACCAGGGTCCCCGTATCTCACGCAAAGACAAAGCCCCGATTGAACTGCTCCGCAATACCGGTCTGAACTTTACCGTCATTGGCGGTTCAGGTACCCCGTACACCCGTTCTGCCAACATTACTTCGGCATTAAGCGGCGGCGCCCGCCTTTTGAAAGGCTCATTCTTTGGTTCACGTATTCCCTGGCAGTTCAGGGTAGATGCCCGCCTCGACAAGGACATCGACATTGTTTGGAGCCGCAAGGAAGGCGAAAGGAGCAAGGTTTCAACGCTGAACATTTTCCTTCAGGTGCTTAACCTGTTCGACTTTGAAAATGTAATGGGCGTGTATGCCGCAACAGGAAATCCCGACGACGACGGATATCTCGCTGCAGCTGAATGGCAGCGCGAAATCAATGAGCAGTTGAACCCGGAAACCTATCGCCAGATGTATAAAATGTTTATTAATAACCCTGGCAACTATAGCAGCCCCCGAATGATTCGACTGGGGATGACTCTTAACTTTTAACCAGCCGCGGATTGGCCATGAATACCGAAAATACAATAAACAATAATATTATGATAAAGATGTATCAACGCATACTATTGGTCGCAATTCTTTCTTCCCTGGTAAGCCTCAGCGCTTATGGGGATGTGTTCAGAGGCGACAAGCAGAAACAGTCAACGAACGTAAAAGCCAGCACAGCCGGCTGCTCCGCTGCATCGGCCTATCAGTTCCTCGACATCAACAATGTGCGTGCCCGTATCAATACCGGGGGCGACATGTGGTGGGATCTTGGTGCCGGTGCCGGTTCACAGTACTATATCCCGGCCAACACTACCAAAACCTCGCTCTTTGCAGGTTCTCTCTGGATTGGCGGCCTCGACGTGAATGACCAGCTGAAAATGGCAGCCCTGCGCTTCAGGCAGGTGGGTAACGACTACTGGACAGGCCCTCTGACCATAGACGGAACCGCTTCGGTTGATCCCGAAACCTGTGCCGAATACGACAAGTTTTTTATCATCAGCCGTGCCGAGGTTGACGAATTTCTGGGATGGTGGTACAGTACCAACCGCGCTGAGGAATATCCCGGCTATTCCATCCCCAAATCAATTACGGAGTGGCCTGCCCATGGCGACCCTTCCAAGTTCCAGAGTTATTATCTGGCCCCATTCTACGATATGGATGGAAACGGCGAATACGACCCCAACCAGGGCGACTACCCATACTACGATATACCCAATGAGCTTTGCCACAGCCCCCTGCAAACCCTCGAAGGCATACAGGGTATTGTAAAAGGTGGGATTTTGGCGGACCAGGTGCTCAAGGGCGATAAAACCTTCTGGTGGGTTTTCAACGATAAGGGAAATTTCCACTCCGAGTCGCAGGGGCAGGCCATCGGGCTCGAAATTCGTGCACAGGCTTTTGCCTTCACCACCAACGATGAAATCAATAACATGACTTTTTACAGTTATGAAATCATCAACCGCTCTACCTTTACCCTGACCAATACCTATTTTTCGCCCTGGACGGACGCCGACTTAGGCTATGCTTACGACGACTATGTCGGCTGCGATGTGTTACGCGGAATGGGTTATTGCTATAACGGAAATGCCGTGGATGGCACAGGCCAGGTTGAGGCCTATGGCGATCAGCCCCCCGCCATTGGTATTGACTTCTTCCAGGGACCCTACTTAGACCCGGATGGTTACGACAACCCGGCGTTCATGGGTGATGGTATCCTGGGACCCAGCTTCGATGGTGACTGCTCTATCGTCAACTTCGACTCTACCGTGATTATGATGACCTATGGAAAACCCGGCGAACAGACAACTGCACCTTTTCTGGTGAATTCATCTGCCATTAATGGGGTTAATTTTGGTAACGGCATCGTGGATGATGAGCGCTACGGGATGCGACGTTTTGTGTTCCACAATAACGACGGATCAGTTCAGGGCGACCCCCGCATAGCCCCTGAATATTACAACTATTTGCGAGGGATTTGGAGAGATAACACCAAAATGCAGTATGGTGGCAATGCGCATCCGGCTAATCCCGGAACGGTAGGCCCGGAATGCGATTTCATGTTCCCCGGCGATTCTGACCCCTGTAACTGGGGCACCCGCGGGATACCGCCCAATGGTGGTTATAACCAGAACGGTTACTTCTGGACTGAAATGACAGCCAACAACAGTCCTTACGATCGCCGGTTCATGCAGTCAGCCGGACCTTTCACACTTTTACCGGGTGCAGTCAATTATATCACTTTCGGGGTTCCCTGGGCAAGGGCCATTTCGGGTGGACCAGCTGCCTCTGTTGCCCTGCTCCGTATTGTCGACGACAAATGCCAGGCCTTATTCGATAACTGCTTTAAAGTATTGGATGGCCCCGACGCACCGGACCTCACGATGCAGGAACTGGACCGGGAACTTCTGATTTATCTCACCAATAAGAAAATCAGTAACAATTACAAGGAAAGTTATGCCGAGAAAGATATTACCATCAAAACCGGCGACTCCCTATACCGTTTCGAAGGCTATATAGTTTATCAGCTGAAGGATGCCTCGGTATCGGTCGAGAGCCTTAAAGACCCGGCCAAAGCACGCCTGGTATTCCAATGCGATGTGAAAAACGGGGTCACAAAATTAGTGAACCACAACGTCGACCAGTCTATTGGCTTTAGTGTCCCTGTTGTAGAAGTGGAAGGCGGTGACCGGGGCGTGTCACATGTATTCAGTCTGACGGAAGACGCTTTTGCAACCGGCGACCGCCGACTGGTTAACCATAAGCAATACTACTATCTGGCTGTAGCTTATTCACACAATGAATACAAAAAGTACACAGTTGACCCCACCGGACTCGACGGACAAAAGAAACCCTTCCTGGCCGGTCGTAAGAACATAAAAGTATATACCGGTATCCCGCATAAAACCATTAACGGTCTGGTGATGAATTCAGCCTTTGGTGACGGACCGGTTATTACCAGAATTCAGGGGCAGGGGAATGGCGGCATGGAGCTCGAATTATCGAAAGCTACGATTGAGGAGATTTTGAGCAAACCGATTTCGCATCCTGTTGATAACCCATATGGCAGCCCCGACTACCCAATCAGCTACAATCCTGTTTATGAAAGAGGCTACGGGCCCCTTAACATTAAGGTCATCGACCCTCTGAATGTGAAAAAGGGTAATTTTTCAGTCCAGTTCATCCGCAATGTGGAAACTTTAGGCCGGCTCACCAATGCGGCCTGGGTTATGAAAGATCAGGACGGGAATGTTTACAAATCCGACTCCACAATCAATTACGACTATCAGCAGTTGTTCTTGGACCTTGGATTGGCAGTGCATATTTACCAGGTAGCAAACCCCGGAGAAGCCAGAGCGGATAATAACGGCTTTATCATGTCGAATCTCATTTATGCCGACAGCTCCCGCAGATGGCTCAGCGGGGTTTACGACAATAACGTTCCAAGCAGTCCGCAAAACTGGATTCGTTCGGGTACTTATAAAGATGACGAGAACCCGAACTATAATGACTGGCAGATGTCGGGCGACCCGGCCAATCCCTGGGACCCCAGCGAGTTCTACGAGAAGATTATTGCCGGTATGTGGGCACCCTATGGTTTAACATCTACCAATGACCAAAGTCCCCAGGGCCCGGCCTTTAATGCCATTTCTAAAAACAACTGCCCGCTCTCAACAGCAGCCAGTGTAGATATCGTTCTTACCTCTGATAAATCGAAATGGACCCGCGCCCTTGTCATCGAAATGTGCCCCGACCCGAAATTATCCGAAGGCGCAGCCAAGCGGTTTGATATGCGGCGGGCTCCATCCGTCAACAAAGAAGGCGTAAAAGCTGACCCAACTGCCCCGGCAAGCAATAACCCCGACGACCCGGCATTTCTCGGTGCGACCGGATTTGGATGGTTCCCGGGTTATGCCATTAATCTCGAAACCGGCGAGCGACTGAACATCATGTTTGGTGAAGACAGCTGGCTGAGCGGACATAACGGACGGGATATGCTCTGGAATCCTACCTCAACAGTCGCAGAATACGGACAACCCGTTTTTGGTGGCAAGCATTATGTGTATGTGATGAATAACACACGTATCCGTATCCAGGATTCAATTTACGATTTCACTGCCTACGACGGATGCCGATTCATTTCGAAGGTACTCCCCCGCACACCGGAAATCGTTGCAAAAACTGCTGTTTTTGCCAGTACCATGTGGGTGGGGATGCCGATTATGCACCCTGAGAACAAACAATTTTGGATGTCGAATGATGTCAGGTTCCGTATTCGTGTCGGGAAACCTTACCAACGGTATTATTCAAGGGTACTGCCGGAAGGAAGTGCCGATACCCTGAACAATAATTTCCCCCTGTACAACTTCACAACAGAGGGCATGGAACCAACATTTAAAGATGTGGTTAAGGGCCAGTCGGACCTCGACCTCATCAATATCGTGCCCAATCCATACTATGCCTATGCGTCGTACGAAAACAACCCGCTCGACAACCGCATAAAAATCACCAACCTGCCAAGAAAATGTGTTGTTACCATCTACAACATGAATGGAACCCTCATCCGGCAGTTCACCAAGGACGATCCCGTTACATTCCTCGACTGGGATCTGAAGAACTTTGCCGGTATCCCCATCGCTGGTGGCGTGTATATTTTCCATGTCAAGAGCGATGAAGGCGAACGTATTGTCAAATGGTTCGGAGCATTGCGACCGATAGATCTCAATACCTTCTAATCCGGAATCATATGGTGACCACAAATAG
>Ga0351923_1037_pt1 | contig 18873 bp, 10 predicted proteins | sample BONcelT113001C11_FD_206859 | JGI IMG/M metagenome (GOLD analysis project Ga0351923, IMG submission 206859) | Enriched cells from coal bed in the Powder River Basin, Montana, United States - BONCAT cells T11 rep2 HSBNCT.T11.300.1.C11 ...
CTGCTAATCCAGTAGCAATCCCGGCGATGATCTTGGCGATGGGAGTGCTGATCACATGCGTTTTGCTTAATCGCTTGGCGTATAGCAAAAAGCGCGTAGCACTCTTGGGAATCCTGTCGGTCTGCATAATTGTTCAGAGCAGCGTCACAGTCACCGGTTTTGGGGCCAATCATCTCGTAATCATCTGGCCAATGCCGCAGGTGCTGACTGCAGTTGCGCTGTTGAGTCTGGCAGAAGCTTTGACGCGCAAATGCTCGATCGGATCTCGAGAGCGGATCATAGTTGTTGGAGTTCTCGTATTGCCATTGATCGGTTCGGAGGGTATCACTACCTGGCGTCACCACCAAAACCTGGCTCAGACGGGCGGAGTGGGGCATTTCTCTGATGCGATCAATGATCTGGCGAGTGATTTATCGCAATGGGATGATCCCAAACCCATCGCGCTTGATTGGGGGCTGCGGCGGAACATACAGGTACTCACCCAGGGTCGTGTGAATCCTGAGGAACGCTTCGAGTATCGTCAGCAGCCTGGCGAGGGATTTGAGGCCTATCTCGATCAGCAGGTACCGTTGTCATCCTCTTTATATCTTTTTCATACCCCAAAATATACTGCATTTCGGGGCCATTGGGAGATCTTTGATCGGGTAAGCTACCGCCATCGTCTTACACCGACGTTGATTAAAGAGTACCGGCAACGTGATCTTGAGCCGGTTTACCGTGTCTATCGATTGATCCCCACTCCTCGGCTTTTCAATCCGCCTGAAACTTCACATCCAGTGAGCGTGACAGTAGGCGATGGATTAGCCTTGTTGGGGTATGACATGTCCAGTGATTCCGTGCGCAATGGTGAACAGGTAAAAATCACCCTTTATTGGCAGGCGAAAGAACGTCAACTTCAGAGTTATAAGGTTTTTATCCATCTTCTCGATGACAGTGGGAAGCTGTATGCACAGCATGATGGTATACCGGGTGATTGGGGCTATCCTACAACAGATTGGATGAAAAATGAGATAGTGCCTGATCGTATTTATCTATCCCTAGATGATAAGATTCCTGCCGGGAATTATCACCTCTTTGTGGGCATGTACGATGAAACATCGGGGCAGCGCGTACCTCTTTTCCTCGGCCCCCAGGCAATAGCAGGGAGCACATATAGATTGGCAGGTCTAGAGGTCACCGGTAAATGATGCCCCTTTCTACTGATAATCGCTTGTCACCTCTCAGCCAACTGCGTTGCAACCGCGGTATCGCCGTCGGCATCTTCTTTTTGGTGCTGGCGGCGTATATTGTGACTTATAACGGCGCGTTCAAGAGCAACGATGAGCGCGCGCTCTTCAGCGGGATTGACAGCTTCGTCAAGCGCGGGGCGTTCACCACCAACCAGATCTACTGGGATTACACCCACGTCGGCGTTTTCACCACGGCTGGTGACATGGTGCCCAACTACGAGCCGGCGCAAATGGTCGCCGCGATCCCGCTCTACTTGTGGGGGCGGGCGTTGGGTCCGGGCGTGCAGGGGGTGATGTTCTTCGGCGCGGTCATCATGGCCGCATCGGCCAGCCTGATCTACCTCTGTCTGTTGGAATTGGGTTGCGACCGGCACGGCAGCATCCTGGGCGCGCTGGTCTTCGCCTTCGCCACGGCCGCCTGGCCCTACAGCCGCTCCTTCTTCCGCGAGCCGTTGACGATCCTGGCGTATTTGCTGGCGTTTTATGGCTTGTTCCGCTTTCGGGATTGCACATCGCACATCGCACAACGTACATCGTACATCACCCCTCTGCCTTGGCTGGCCTTGAGCGGCTTTGCGCTCGGCCTGGCGTTGACCACGAAACAGATCGGCGTGGCGATTGTGCCGTCGCTGCTGTTGTTGATGACCGTATATGAATTGCGTGATCCTGCGACTGGGGTTTCTGGTTTCGAGCCTTTAGGCGGTTTGTTCCGGGACAGAAGGAGACCGGCTGAAGCCTCGATACCGGGGCTCCGCGCCTGGCTGAAGGCGCGTTGGCGTCCCACCGATGCGGCTTGGCGGGCGGTGTGGGCTGGACACGCCCGCGCGGCGCTGGCTTTCGTTGTGCCGCTGGCGATCATGCTCCTGCTGAACCGCTGGTACACCGCTACGACCCTGGGCGGGGTCGAAACTTTCGCCCGCGACGTGGTGGACTACACCACCAACCCCCAACTTTCCAGTTCTGCGCCGGAGCGGATGCTGCGCGCGGCCGTCGGCTTGACCATCAGCCCCTACAAGGGCTTGTTCTGGTTCTCGCCCGCGCTCCTCCTGGGCTTGATCGGCGCGGTCCCGTTCATCCGCCGGCGGCCCTGGGAAGGGCTGGCGCTCGTGGCGGCTGCCGCCATTCACCTCCTCGGCTACAGCCGCTACAACTACTGGTCCGGCGGCGTCACCTGGGGCTCCCGCTACATGCTGCAAATCGTGCCGTTCCTCATCCTGCTCGCCGCGCCGGTGTGGGATTGGATTGCAGAATGCAGAATGCAGAATGCAGAATGCGAATCGGCAAATCGCAAATCGCAAATCGCGTTTCATGTCCGACGTTTGACGTTTGACGTTTCACGTTTGATGTTTGACGTTTCACGCACTACGCAATACGCAATACGCCTCCTCGTCTGGCTGCTCATCGCCCTCAGCCTCCTCATCCAACTCCTCGGCATCGCCGTGGATTACCGCACCTTCGAGGTGAAGTGGTTGCTCGACAATGCCGCGGTGTGGGGCGGGATCGGGCAAGCGATCGAGGGGCTGTTCATGCAGCCGGCCGAATCGCCGGTGGTCGGCCATCTGCGGCTGTTGCTCTCCGGGACGCAGCCGCTCGATTTCGCGTGGGTGCAGTTGCGGCCGGAGGGCAAGTGGGCGTTTGTTCCTGCCGGGCTGCTGCTGTCGCTCTTCCTGTGCGGGCTGGCGGCCGCGGCTTTCGTCTGGATCTGGCGACGGCCGGCGCGGGCGGGACGGGCCGGCGGGCTGCTGGCGGTTGCGACGCTGGTGATCTGTTCGGGGCTGCTGCTGATCTATCGCCAGGGGGACGCCCGCTTCGACCCGTACAACGTAGACCGCTTCCTCAAGCCGATGTTGGCCACCCTGGACAAGCCGCTGTGCTCCGCCGCCGCGCCCTGTAATGACGTGCTGCTCGTGCCCGATCCCACCCTCACCGACTACTTCCTGAACTATCTCGCCGCGCCGCTGGTCTGGTACAGCGTCGAGCCGCAACCGGTGGACGAGCGCCTGATGGCGCAACTGCTGGCGCGTTATGGTCGGGTGTGGCTGGTGCGCGACCGCAACGCGCAGACCGATGACACCGAGGGCCGCCGCGCGTGGGAGCGCTATCTGACCGAACACGCCTACAAGCTGGGCGAGCAGCGATTCGGCGACTGGGCGCGACTTTTGAGCTTCTCCGCGGCCGGCCGGCCGGCTGAGATTGTGGCTCCGCGCCAGGCGCTCGGCGAGATGATCCTGGCCGAAGCCCGGCTGGGATTGGAACAGCGGTCGGGGGCCGTCGTCACCCAGCCGATGTCTGACGGCAAAGTGCTGGCGCAATCGGGCGATACCCTCCAGGTTGCCCTGCGCTGGCAGGCGACGGCACCGCCCGCCGGCAACTACACCGTCTTCCTGCAACTGCTGGATGCCGGCTCGCAGGTGAAGGCGCAGGTTGACCGCTGGCCCGGCGACGGCTTCTATCCGACTGCTGGTCTGTCTACCGGACAGGTCATCACCGACAACCTGGCGCTACCGCTGGAGGTTTCGCCAGGCGAGTACAGATTGATCGCAGGGATGTATCGTGGAAATATGGAAGGTTATCCTCGGCTAAGCGGTCCTCAAGGTAACTTCGTGCTTATATCGCAGGTAGTGGTACGATAGTCGGGTGCAGTGTCGGTGGTCAGATGGAAATACGCCGAGTTCTCTGACTGAATGCGTCTGGTCTGATTTGTAGATCATGCAATTTTCAACTTGCGCAATGGAGAAATGTCGTAATGTCTTTGATGACTACGTTTCAAGGAATTCTTCTTCGACGGTCATTGAATAGCATCGCTGGATTCTTGAAACAGCGCCTGTGGTGGATGGCGTTAGTCGTGCTAGCCATTCCGGCGCTCCAGCCATTCCTCACATATGGCCTCCAACGTTCATTTGATGGCGAGATTCACCTGCTTCGTTTGGCTCTGCTTGATTATCATATCCAGCATGGTACGCTGTACCCCCGCTGGCTGCCCGAACTAATGTTGGGGCAGGGGGCTCCCATTCTTAATTATTATGCGCCACTTACCTACTACCTAGCCGAAGTCTTCCACCTTATTGGACTAAGTTATACATCAGCCATGATGGCAGGCATGGCGCTGCTGGTGCTCGTGGCTGGCTGGGGCATGTTTTTGCTGGCACGTGACATATATGGCTCAGAGACTTCTTGGGCAGCACTGGTCGCAGCAACGGCCTACATGTATGCGCCTTACCTGTTGACCAATATCTTCATACGCGGAGCTGTCGCAGAGGTGGGTGGGCAAGCTGTGCTACCCTGGTTGCTTTGGAGTGTATATCGCCTGATGCATCACCCCAAGCCCACACAGTACATTCTTCCGCTGGTTGCCAGCTTGAGTGCGCTTGTTCTGGCACACAATCTTACACCACTGCTAGCCGCGCCAATGCTGATTGGTTTCTTTCTAGTTTGTTGGCGATCAGAGCACTGGTCCCCACAGCGTCTGCCTCACCTAGCCTTCGCTATTGCGCTCTCTGCTACCCTTACTGGTTTCTTTTGGGTGCCGATGATCTTTGAGCGCACATTTCTAACGCAGGGTGCTTACGATCTTGCGGCAAGTCTTTTCTTGCCAAATAATTCTTGGCATTGGAATAACTTCCTCGATCTGCGGTTACTGTTCAACTACAACTTCGGCGTCCCTGTCCAGTTAGGATTGGTTCAGATCCTATTGGCCTTCGCTGGAATGGTTCTCGCTCGCCGGCGAGATATGGAGTGGTTATTCCTGGCTACGGCATCCATTCTGATCGGTGCGAGTATTGGCGCATGGACCCTGCCCATCTGGTTGAGCAACCCAATCCTGACGGCAGTCCAGTTCCCGTGGCGACTCTTGAGTCTGCTAAGCTTGTCATTGGCATTACTCACCGGTGGCGTCGCGTTAGGTGTGCGATGTGGTTGGCTAAGAATTGGTATCGCATTGTTATTGCTTGGCCTGATTGTCTTCGCCAACACGCCCCGGCTGGCATGGTTGGAACCGCAATCTTCCGTGTTTGCCGACCTCACCTTGGCCAAGATCGCACAATACGAGAAGGACACCGGCAGCATGGGTGGACGTGGGTATACAAATGAGTTCACACCGCTCTGGGCCGGGATCAATACCAGCCCCTCAAGTGAAGACGCAGTGGTTAGTCCGCTACAAGTGAAACTCCACGAGGGCAATGCGTTTACTCTTCACGGCACATTGGCGAGCACAGCTGGTGGTCAGTTGCTTTTCACAACATTCTATTTTCCTGGCTGGCAGGTAATGCTGGACAAGAATAAAGCCCTGAAGACGTACCCGGCAACTGGCACGGGCCACCTATCTGTAGATGTTCCACCCGGAAGTCATGAGTTCACCCTGGCATGGGTTGGGACCCCTCTTCAGCACTTAGCTGCTGCGATTAGTTTGGCGGCGTTGGCTATTCTTGCTTTGTTTCTGTGGCGACGCTTGCACATGCGTAACATGGCTCTTGTGGTTCTGGCAGTACTCTGCGCTGGCATAGTGACCTGCTTCTGGTCGGTACCCAGCGAGGAGATTCATACACCAGAGCAACGAATAGAGATGGCAAATATGCAGTTAGTTGGTTATCGGTTCGAGCGGGAGCGAGCGGATACGCTGACCCTCTATCCATACTGGTTCGTCGCGAGCCGCCAGCCGAACTATCGCCTACATTGGCAACTCAAAGACCATCAAGGTCAAGTGGTCAGCGAAATCACCCAGACTCCCTATTTTGACACGGCATATACAAGTGACTGGCCTGAGGCGACGCCGTCGATCTTGCTATCCCTGCTAGCCTGTCTACTGAACACTACACCCTTTATGTTCAGCCACAGCTGGAGAGTCAGCTTGGCGAGCCTTTCTTAGTGGGCTCAGTTGATTTATTGCCTATGCGGAATTATCCTGGCCGAGCAGCACCTACCCACCCTAAGATTGCTCGATTTGGTGATAGTATGGCGATGGCAGGTTACGATGTTACAGTCAACAGTAGGACGATATTCGACCTTAAAGCCAGTAACCGACCATTAGCGGTACATCCAGGTAACATCTTGCATTACACGTTATATTGGCACGCGGCGGGGCCAATAACTAGGGACTATCGGGCTAGGGTCGAACTAGTCAATCCTGGAATTACGGTATAGTTCCTTTCGGATTCTGACTCGTCTGACATGAAGAATTGCCCAATCGCGGGTTCTCGGTGCAACCGTACCGGCGCAAGATGTCCGCGGCGGAGCCGAGGTGGGGCGGCAGGTGGCGGAGCGGGACACCCAATAAGACGAACAACTCATGGATGTCAAAGATGCCGTACTGCCGCCCGACCAGCACCAGCACCTGGTCGCGGCTGTCCCGTACCAGTTGCCGCCGCCAGCGCAGCGCCCCTTGCCCGCCCAACAAGTTGTGCGCCAGGAAGGGGGCCGGCGCCGCGTCCGGCGCCGAGGGTGGCGCAACTGGGCTGGCCAGATGCGTCTGGTGCGGCGGGACGGGCGTCGCCGGGGTGCTGACCTCCCCCGTCGTGGTGTCCCGGACCTGCTGCTGGACCGCGCTGATCAGGCTGGCGGGGGGTTCGGGCACGGCTCCCGCCTGGGCCTTGCCCCACAGGCGATAGGCCGTGGCCACCGCCAGCAGCAAGACGACGAAGGTCAGGTGGCTGCGCACCCCTTCCGCGGTGCGTTTGGGGAACCAGCGGGTCAGGGTCCAGAACTGCTTGCTGTTGCGGAACAGGCCGTTCTCGATCCAACTGCGGTCATCGTAGCCGTCCACGGTCAGCCAGGGGTCGTCCACCGGGCCATTGGTCAGGTAGACCCGCGGCCCGTCTACGGGGTCCGGGGCCTGGTTGCGCCACAGGCTGACCACCACGGCGTTGAGGGTGGGGCGCTGCTCCCAACTCAGCCGGTGGCCCGGCACCACGGGCGGCCGGTACGCCGCCCAGTTGCGGATGCCGCGCACGACCCGCACCTGCGAGACCAGCGGCTCGGTGGTCTGGTCGCGGCCCTGGCCGTGCCGGCGCTGTTCCAGCCGCTCGTAGATCGGTGAACCGCCCTGCTCCGCCAACGCCACTTCGCGGGCCACCATGTTGCTCTTGGCGATCACCACGAAGATGATGCCCAGGGTGGCCAGTTCGTACAAGGAGGCGCCGTCGACGTAGGCGCGATCCACGACCAGGCGGACGATGCGACTATGCGGGGCGAGGTTGGTTTGCGCTTGCTTGACCAAGTCCACCAGGTAGGGCGCTTCGTGGTCCTGAATCTGCACGATGCGGATGGCCAGCGGGATCAAGGTCAGCAAGTCGAGCAGGGCGATCAGTCGCCAGCCGAAGAGCAGTTTGACCACGATCACGTCAGCCCCCTTCCGGTCGCGGCGGTGTTCTTCGACGCGTAGGCAGCCGCAGCCGACAAAGGTGGGCGTGGTGACGATGCGCGTGCCGTCCACCGCCACCATCATTTCGGCCATGAAGAGGCCGAAGGCGGCCAGGCAGTGGATGCTGCCGTTGAACAGGGTCATCAACGCCGTCGCGCTGGCCTTACAGATGGTATTGGCCAGGGTCTGCGGGTCCAGCAGGGCATACTCGCTGGCGGCCGTGCGCAAACTGGCGCCGCGGTGGGTCATGCCCAGCGTCACCTGCTCGACGGTGAAGCCGATCACGAGCATGACGGCCACGTTGCTGAACAGCAGGCTCGACAGCGCGTTGGTGGAATTGATGCCGCACAGCACGCGCACGCCGTAGAGCAGGACGAAGGCGAACACCGGCAGGAACGGCCGCGGCACGGCCTCCAGCGTGAAGGTCTGCCAGTGGGCCAGGATGCCGGTTTGCCGTAGAAAACCGAGGCAGCCCTCCACCAGGGCAGCCGCATCGAGGGTGCGCACGTCGTCAAGCGGCGTGCCCGCGTGCAACGCCTGGGCGACGGCGGCATCGTTGCGCTCGGCAAACTGCCAGTCCAGTTGCTCGGCCAGATTGCGGCGTACATCGTCGGCGGTTTGTTGAGATTGGGTCATCGGCTCCTCCGGCCAGGGATTTGGGATGGCTCCTATTACACCAGCAAAGCCGCGGGCTGTCAACTGGCCACGCGCCGCTCAACGCCATGCACGACGAAATGGCAACCTGGCCCAGGAAAGCAGCAACTTCTTATACCGTAATTCCAGGTCAATCAAAAGGGAATTGGTGTAAGTGGTCTGGAACAGATTGCGGGTGGGTTTCTTAATAGACCGACCTCTTGGGACCGATACCGTCTGAGAAGCGATGTATACCAGATAATTGTGCCATCACAGGCGCACAATGGACTCTACACCGTACAAGTTCGCGCTTATGACCCCGTACAAGGACAGTTACTGGGTGTGGGTGACCAGTCAGGCCAGATGCAGGGCGATCACTTGATATTGCATAATGTGAAAGTTGTGGATCGTCGAGATGTCCATCCAGAACATCCGACCAGGGTGAAGATAGGTGACTTGGCGTCACTGGTGGGCTATGATCTTGCGCCTGCAGCCGCTGATCTAAAGGCAGGCAGGCAGTTTTCTTTAACTCTGTATTATCGGGTTGAGCGTCCAACCACTAAGAACTACACGCGTTCATTACAACTCATTAGTCCTGATTTTGGGATCGTCGCTCAACGCGATGACGAGCCCCAAGAAGGTCAGAACCCTACGAACTCCTGGCAGCCGGGCGAGATTGTAGCTGATACAGTCACTCTTGATGTAGCTTTAGATGCGCAACGCGGTAGATATACCGTAGCGTTATGCTTCTATGATTCGTTAGCAGGCTTTCATCGCTTGCCTCTGCTCGATGATCATCAGAAACCTATTCCAAATGACCAATATGTTGTTCTAGACGTATTGATTGGCCCGTAGGACGGAACATCGCATCCGTGACTTATGGGGCTACGCGCAACTGGACCGATGAGACAAACTCTTTCTGGTCAATTACTGTCCCACCGATTCTTCTATATGAGAGACAGATTCACGCCGTGGATATTATTCGCTGTGCTGCTCGCCTGGGGCTGGCGCGAGCATAATCTGTTCCACGACATCCCGACCTACGGCGACATCCTGGAGTTCACGTGGGCGCTGTCGTGGTACAGCGATGCGCTGCGCCAGGGGCTAAATCCGCTCCTCGCGCCGGTGGCGTTCTATCCAACCGGCTGGAATCTGACGACTTATGCGACCGGTTTTCTGTTTTTGCCTGCCTTGCTTCCATTGCAGCGACTTGGCGGGGCGGCCTTCGCGTACAATACCGCGGTCTTGTTGACCTTCGTGCTGGCGTTCGGCGGGATGTTGGCGCTGGCGCGCCGCAGCCTGCCGCCGCTGGGCGCGACGGTGGCCGCGCTGCTCTACACGTTTTGGGGGTTTCGCTGGATTCAGACCATCGGGCATCTGAACATCTTGCTCGGTTCGGCCTGCCTGCCGTGGATGATCTGGGCGCTGGAACGCGCGCTCGATGCGCGCGTCAGCGAGATTGCGCGGCCTGACCGACGTTTGCTGGTCTGGCTGCTCCTGACCGGGATCGCCTGGGCCGCGGCGATCGTTGGCTCGATGTACTTCGTGTGGATCGGTGGTCTGCTGCTGGCCGGCTGGCTGCTGGGTCGGCGATTGGGGCGGCAGATCAATACTCGCACGGCAGTGATCGGCTTCGCCCTGCCTGCCGGTGTGGCCGCGCTGCTCGCTCTGCCCAGTTTCGCCGCCTACTGGCGCGCCAGCACGCTGATCGCGGCGCCCCCGCCCGATTTGCTTGAGGTCAACTTCTGGGGCGCCAGCTTGAACAGTCTGCCGCTGCCCTACGTCTTCCATCCCTGGCTGAAATCGTTCGCCACGGCCATCTACCGCGGGATCACCTACGAGCAGGCCGCAGCCAACCTGGGGCTGGTGGCCGTGCTGCTGGCTTGCGCCGGCGCGTGGGCCGCGCGCAAAGATCGGCGTTGGCTGCCGGCGCTCATCCTCACGCCGATCGCGCTGATCCTCGCGCTGGGGTTGACGTTGAAGTGGGACAACCAGCCGCTGCAATGGGACGGCCTGCGGCCGCTCGATGCTGCGCTCTGGCAGCTTGGTCATCTGCTGAAGCCGGGTGTCTTCGTCCCAGCAGAGCCGCCGGCGCCGTTCGATGCCGCCGTCCCCCTGCCGGGTCTCCTGCTGACCGTGGTGACGCCGCTGCTCGAACGGGCGCGCGTGTTTGCCCGCTACATCTTCGTCGCCGCGCTGGGAATCTATCTGCTGGCGGGGTTGGGATTGAGCCGGTTACGTTGGGCGTGGCCGCGCGGACTGCTGGCGGCCGCGCTGATCTTCGAGGTGATCCCGCCGCCGTTGGAACGCGTCCCCTTCCCGCCGCCGCCGCATGAGGCCTTCGCCTGGCTCAAGTCGCAACCCGACGGCGCGGTGGCTGATCTGCTGGCGGCGCACCCCGGCACGTTGGTGCTGATCAACCGGGGCGAGACGGTGTGGGCGACGCGGCTGCACGGCAAGCCGGCTGTCGGTGGGGCCAGCAGCGTGTGGCCGGCCCCGGCGGCCTTCCTGAACGAGTGGCTGGCGACACACGGGCACGCGTTCACCGGGTCGACCGTCGTGCCGCTGCTACGTTTTTATGGGGCGCGCTATCTGCTGCTGCACATGGCGAGCGATTGGGAGGCCGAGATCCTGGACGAGGCGAAGCAAAACCGTGAGTTGCGCTTCGTCCAGTGTTTCGAGCCGCCCGCTGGCCCAACCGCCTGGCCCCATCCGATTTGCGCGCTGGAGCTGCTCCCGGCGGCCGGGCCGACCGTCAACCTGGCGCCGGTGGACGGCTGGTCGGGGCAGGAGGATTGGGGCGTCTGGGCGGTCGGGCCGGAATCACGCGCGATTTTCGTAGCGATGACACACAAGCCGCATCGTTTGACGCTCGAAGCTTTCCCGAACTGCATCGCGGGCCGGACTCAGACGCTGGCCGTGGAGGTGAATGGCATGCGCTTGGCCGAACACACCTGGCCGAATTGTGATCCGTGGGCGGCCACGATTCAGATCCCCGCGTCGCTCGTGCGCCTGGGCGGCAACGATGTGACGTTCCGGCCGGCTTACGCGATCGCGCCGCCAACTGACGACACGCGACCGCTTTCGATAGGGTTCAACAAGCTGCGGGTGGACGTTAGCCCATAAGGGATTGTGCGCACCTCACAATGACCGAATCGCCAGTGAGATCGTAGCTTGTCATATATAACTCAACGCGGTACAGCAAATTTGATCGGTGGCATCGTTGCGTCCGCGATAGGCGCTTGTACTGACGGAACGTTGCCTTTAACCGGTAGCCGTTGGAAAGTTCTCGCATCGTACCACCCGATAGCCAGTGGGTAGTCTCCGGCCGCCAGATCGGCCGGAATGACCAGCCGAGCCTGCTCGACCAATACTTCGCCGGCCAGCCACGACATCGCGGGACACTCACCGCCGCAAGGCGCGCCATCCACTTGCGCCACAGGCCGGCCATCGGGACCCAGGACGTGAATGAAGCGCGTCAGATCGCGTTTTGGGGTATCCAGCACGCGCCAGACCAGCGTCAGGGTGATGGGCTGGCCGACGGCAACTGCGATCACCGCTTGCCCGGCCTGATCGCGCGCCGCTGCGGCCGCAATGTTCAAGCCGAGCAAGCGGACCGTTTCACCGAACGTCGCTTCGTAAGGCACATCGAGCGTCGGCGCGGCGAACTGTCGCGGCCGGTTGGCGACCGCAATGGAACCAAGCATCACTGTCGTGTCGTTAACTGCCGAGACCAGTCGCAGGTCGTAGCCGCCGGCCGGGAGATCCGGTGGGATGGGCAGATCAGCGTAGGTGTGGACGATCTGGCCGGGCATGGTGGCTGAAATGACGACTACGGCACTGACCGCGGTGTCGCCCAGGCGAACATTGAATTTCGGGGGTGTTGGCTGCGTGCGGGTAACCCGCCAGTAAAACCTCAGGGGAAGAATCTGCCCGGCATTGGCCGTCGGCAGCCATGGATCGGTTCCGAGCAACTCGACCCCAGAGGCAAACACGTGCGAGTGCGGCCGGGCGATCTGAAGCGTGGCGACGTCCACGAGAGCCAGGGGCGGCGTCACCGTTGCTACACCGAGTGTCACACTTAACTTGTGCTCGCCTTTTCCCATCGGGAGTGGTTCCAGTGTGCGCGCGTTGTAGACGCGCACCGCCAGTTGCCCCGGTCCAGCCGGCTGTGTTGGGGGAATCGCGAGCAAATGATAAGTTTTGAAGATGGTTTCTTGATTTACCGAAACAGTTGAGCGCGTTGCCTGCTGCCCATCCGCCAGCGACATTTCGGAGCTTTCCAGCCGGTGTCCCGCATCATCCACCAGGTCAACCGAAACACGCACATCCCGTAGCGGCCGCGCCAGCCGCCAGGTGAGGATAGCCCAGAGTTGCGTGCCGGCTGCGACGGCAGGGCTGTTGCGATCCGGGTTGGGAGCGGCCGCGCCCCAGCGCGCCTCAATCAAGGTGAGATCGGGCGGGAATGTCGCAACGAGAGCGACCTGTTGGCCGACGGCAGCAAACTGCGGCTGCGCGTCGAGTTGGAAGGTCAACAGGCGAGCATCACGGAACGCTTGCTCTCCCAGAAATGTACCCTCACGTCCGAGGTAGAAGGACAACGCCCCCCTGGGATCTGCAGTTACATTTGCACCCTCGATCCAAACTGGAGTCAAGACCTCTTTACGTTTGATGTGAAATGACGGCTGGACATTTCTGTCCAGTTTTGGTACAGTAGCGGTATCTTGAACGGGAGGTGCCGCATGTCTATCGCCATCGAAGAGTTGCTGCTGGTCGTGTTTTGCCTGGTGGATGACTGGTATCAGCGCCAAGGCGCGCAGTTGCTGGGGCGCACGGTCGGGGCCAAGCCGACGTTCAGTGACAGCGAGATGCTGACCCTAATGCTGGCGATTGACTTCTTCGAGTTCACCAGCGAGCGGCGCTTTGTGGCCTTCGTGCGGGCCAACTATCGGGCCTTGTTTCCCCAGTTGCTCGACCAGAGCCAGTACAATCGGCGCGCCCGCAGCCTGCGTTACTTGCTCAATGCGTTGCGGGCGGACTGGGCGACCGACTTGGGGGTGCAGCTCGAAGAACACTTCCTGCTCGACACCACCCCCGTCATCGCTGTGGGTTACAAGCGGGATAAGAGTCACAGCGACTTTCGCGGTTCCGCCGACTATGGCTACTGTGCCGCCCGCGACTTGCACTACTTCGGCTACAAGCTGGTCATGTTGACAACGCTGGACGGCACGCCGTATGCCTTTGAACTGGTGCCCGCCAACACCGATGAACGCGCCGCGGCCGCCGAAATCCTGGATACCCTGCCCCCCGACAGCAACGTCTGGTCCGACAAAGGCTTCATCGGCGCCGACTGGCAAACCGAATGGGCGGAACAGGATATCCATGTCTGGACCACCAAGCGCAAGAATCAGAAAGTGCAGAATCCCCCCGACTTCGACCGCCTGCTCAACCGCGTCCGCGAACGTATCGAGGGTACCTTCGACAGCTTGAAGGAAGGCGGCCGGTCGCTTGAACGCACCCTGGCGCGCACCGTCGGTGGCCTCTGCGCCCGCGTGATCGCCAAGATCGCCGGCGGTACCCTCCGCTTGTACTTGCGCCGGTTCTTCGGCATTGACACCCTGACCTACACCGTCAACGCATAGTATTTCACATCAAACGTTCTTTACTAACAACCTGGTTCAGGCGGGCGGCCAACCAGTTCGCCACATCAGTCTCGGCGGCAGGGAGCTGGTAGATCGGCGCTTGTGGGAAGAGGTAGTCCAGTTGTGCGCCGTAGCCGGGTTCGAGCGGTATCACTCCAATCGCCCCCGGCGTCTGCGCCACGCGTGCGCCGAAAGCCCATGTATCCCCCTGAAAGGCGCGATACTGGTCAGGATGGCGCGCCCAGGTGCCGAAATAGTCTTGAGCCATCCGTGTGCCCTCGAAGGCCAAGAGCAACGCCAGCAGGCCGCCCAAGGCCAACAGCGCCGACCGGCGCTTGCTCCGCTCCGCCAGCCAGCCGACCGGCGCTGCCATCAGCAGCGCCGATGGCAGTGCGCCGAACAACCGCGGGAAGTGCGGCGCATTGGTGAGGGAGGTCAGGAAACCGATGCTGGGCACGAACCACCATGCCAGCAGCGTGATGCCGGCCTGATCGCGGCGGCGCAGGGCAGTCACGAGCGCAGCCGCGCCTCCAATGGCGAACAGCGCGCCTGTGAGGGAACTGAAGGCTGGTCGGTTCGGGATGTTGTGGCGCGCAATCGGGTCGCCGTATAACCCCAGAAAACCGCCGATCAATTGGCGGGTCGAGAGCCAGAGCTTGTCGAGGGTGAACTGTTGGGCCTCGGCCTGTAGCGCCGCAACGCCGCCCATCCGCTGGAAGAAATCTGCGGGGTGTAGCGCAAAATGGAGCGCCAGCGGCGCAATCACCAGGCCAGCGAGCACGATCGCCCACGGCAGGGTTGGCCGGAGCGCGCGGCGTTGCGGTCGCGGGAGGGCCAGATAGAGCAGCACCCATAGCAGCGGCGTGATGCGGGCTGCAATGTAGGTCGTCAGCGTCAGCCCGGCCAGCGCGCCGAAGACGAGCGCACGCCGGCGGGTGGGGCGCCGTGTATAGTTCAGCCAGGCGATCACCGCCAGGGCCAGGATCAGCGGGAAGGGATTGACCTGAAAGCCGATCCGATTGATGCTTTGCGGCCAGAAGTTGGTGGTCCACAAGCCTGCGGCCGCCACGCCGGTCCACATCCCAAGCACCGGCCGCCGGGGCCACAACGCGCGGGCCGCGTAGTAGAGGGTTGGGATCATCAGTGCACCGGTCAGCGCACCCGCGATCCGCACCGCCGCCGGTTCGCCATCCCACGCGGCAACGAACGGCACGGTCAGATAGATGTAGAGCGGCTCCTTGCCCATCGCGCTAGGGAAGAAGACTCGAAACTGCCCGGCGAGCAGCGCGCGCGCATCCAGCCCCTGCGTCGCCTCATCCCACCAGAGCCACGGCGGCACGGCGTTGAGATCCCAGGCGCGCAGCAACAGGGTCAACCCCGTGAGCGCCGCCACGAGGATTGGCCCGGCTCGCCGCTGCAAGCTATGCAGATCCATCATGCGCCGCCCTTCGGGACTCGCCGATTCGCTGATCCGTTGATTTGCTCATCCACCCCGCATTCTATACCGACGCGCCCCAAAACCCAAAATGTCCGGCTTTTTGCGCCGCGGCCAACCTGCGCTATACTGCGCATCATGCGCATGCAATGGTTCAAGCGGCTCCCCTTTCGGCGACTCACTGGTGGTGTTGCAGCGCTGCTGCTGACCCTCCCGGCGCTCTGGCCGCTGCTACGCCCCGGTTTCTTCGTCTCGGATGATGGGCATTTCCACATCTACCGCATTGCCGCGCTGGCCGATGCCTGGAGTAACGGCGTCCTGTATCCCCGGCTTTTCCCGGAATTCGGGTTCGGCTACGGCCAGGCGGTGCTGAACTTTTACGCGCCGCTGAGTTACGTGCCGGGCGCGCTGCTGGCGACGTTGGGCCTCAACCCGGCGACCGCGGCCGAGCTGACGATTGCGCTCGGTTTCGTGCTGGCCGCGCTGGCGATGTACGGCTTCGTGCGTTCGCTGTGGGGGCCGGCCGGCGGCGCGCTGGCGGCCGTAGCCTACACCTATTTCCCCTATCACCTGGCCGACGCCTACGTGCGCGGGGCGATCCCGGAGCACTTCGCCTTTGTCTTCCCGCCGCTGATCTTATGGGCCACCACATCCATCTTCCAGGAAGAACGGCCGCGCAGTCCGCTGCTGTGGGCCGCGCTGGCATGGGCCGGGCTGATCTACACGCACAACCTGACCGCGCTGCTCGTGGCCCCGGTGTGGGCGGGCTATCTGCTGCTGTTGGCCGTCTCGACGCGGCGGCCGCGATCAGCCGGCGCGGCCGCTGGCGCGTTGGGGCTGGCCCTGGGCCTGAGCGCGCCCCTGTGGCTGCCGTTCCTGGCCGAGAGCCGCTGGGTAGGGATCGCGCTCGGCCCGTCCGACGGCTACGCGCGCCACCTGGCCCCGCTCGATCTGCTCATCCAGTGGCAGCCGCTCTATCATTACCGCGTCCAGCACGGCGGCGTAGCCGATCACCCCCTGAGCTGGCTGACCGCGGTCATGGTGGCGCTCGTCGCGGGGCTGTTCGTCTGGCGGCTGGCGCGCCGCTCCCCCCCGCTCCTCGCAGGACTGCTTGCGTCCCGCGCAGCGGGAGAGGGGCCGGGGGTGAGGTCCCTCTCCGCCTTCGCCCTGGCGCTGACCATTCTTGCCATCTTCATGACGACTAACGCCGCGCTGCCGGTATGGATTCCGCTGGCGCCGATCCTGGCGAACCTGCAATACCCCTGGCGCTTCCTGACGCTGGCCGCGGTCGGCTTTGCGATCAGCCTCGGCGCGCTGCCGGGCTTGCTGAAGCCGGCGGCTGTTTCGGCGTCGCGTGCCACCCGAACAAGTTCGGGAGTCCCACGTTTGATCGAGGCCTGGCGCGGCCGGAGTCCTCGACTTGTCGAGGCGGTTCTGCTTGCCGCCCTGATGAGCGGACTGCTCCTTCAGCCGCTCCTCACCATTCCCGCACAGCCATTGCCCTTCTCCGCGGCCGACGCCTGGGCGCCCGACCGAATGTGGCGCGAGGATGCCGACGCAGGTCAGGTGGGCGCGACCTGGACGGGCGAGTTCATGCCCCTGACCGTGCCGGAGCAGCGGTGGGCGCTCGGCCGGCCGGCGGAGCGCGCGGCGGATGGCCCGGCGATCACCCCGCGCCCCCAAGTCCGGCTGGCGCGCCTGGGCTACGATCAGGTCGAACTGGAGATCCAAACCACGGCTCCCCTAAATGTCCGCCTGCATCAGTTCCACTTGCCGGCCTGGCAGGCCACGCTGGACGGCCAGCCGCTCGCGACGCGCCCCACGGGCGAGTTGGGGCTGGTGACGGCGGATTTGCCGGCGGGGAACAGCCATCTGGCGTTCCGGTTTGGCCCGACCGCCGCCTGGCTGATCGGCGGCGCGCTGGCGGTGATCGCCGCGCTCGCCTGGGCGGGGCTGGCGTGGCGCGGTCGGAGTCAGGCTCGCGGGCCGGCCTGGGCCGCGGCTGGCCTGCTGCTCGTCGTCGCGCTCCTGGGGCTGAATCGGCTGGGGATCGGCCAACGGACGTGGACGCCGCGCCCGGCCGGCGCCGCCGTGGGCGATGTGGCGCTGCTCGTAGGCTCCGACGCGGCCCCGGCGCGCGGCGCGGATGCGCTGGACGTCACCCTCTATTGGTTCGCGCTGCGCGACGTGGGCGCAAACTACAAAGTATTTGTGCATCTGCTCGGCCCCGATGGCGCGGTGATCGCCCAGCATGACGGCGACCCGGCCGGCGGCTTCACCCCCACCAGCCGTTGGCGCAGCGGCGAGCTGATCACCGATTGGCATCGCGTGCCGCTGCCCGCTGGCTTGTCATTGGGTGAGTATGGGTTGAAGGCTGGGATGTACCAGCCGGAACCGCTGCGCAACCTGCCCGTGGATCCCCCGACGGGAGATGGCCGGGTGGATTTGGGGACGGTGCGATGATAGCTTTTCTGCGCCAGCACAAGCTGGCCGTCCTCATCGTGGGCCTCTATCTCGCGCTCGGCGCGCTCTATGGCGTCACGAGTCCCCTGTTCGAGCCGAGCGACGAGCACAACCACTATCCTTTCGTCCAACACCTGGCGCGCGGCGGCAGCCTGCCGATCCAGGATCCCGCGAAAAGGGCCCTTTGGGAGCAGGAAGGGAGCCAACCGCCCCTTTATTACGCGCTGATGGCCGCGCTGACCTCGTGGATCAACACCGATGACATGACGGCGCGCCTGTATCGCAATCCCCATGACCGCCGCGGCGTGCCGGCCGGGGCCGATAATAAGAATATGTACATCCACACGGCGGCTGAGGCTTTTCCGTGGCGCGATACCGCCCTCGCAGTGCATCTGATCCGGTTCTTCTCCGTGCTCCTGGGCGCCGGGACGATCCTCTGCACCTACGCCATCGCCCGCGCCTTGTTTCCGGGACGGCCAGCCGTGGCCCCGACGGCCATGGCGATCAACGCGTTCCTGCCGATGTTCATCTTCATCAGCGCATCGGTCAACAACGACAACCTGGTCATCGCCTTGTCGGCTCTGGCGCTGCTGATGCTCGTTCGCGTGACCCAACGCGGCGCGACGCCGGCGCGGCTGTTGGGATTGGGCGTGGTGATCGGCCTGGCCTGCCTGACAAAGCTGAGCGCGCTGGGGCTATTGCCGCTGGCGTGCCTGGCGCTGGCGTTCCAACATGGCCGGCCATCCCGTCTCCGACCTGTCGGCAGCAATTCCAAATATAGTTATGAGCGTAGGCGTCCTGAGCGGAGTTCCGGCGGTTTTTGGGCCGGAACGCAGTCGAAGGAGGCCGGAGCGCTGGCAAACAGGCCGCATCCTTCGACTGCGCAGCCAAAAACCGGCTGCTCCGCTCACGCGAAGCGTGCTCCGTCACATTTGGAATTGCTGCCTGCCGGAGGGCGGCCGGGCCATTCTGAGTCTGTCGCACGACGCGTCCTGCGCTGGCTCCGCGACTGCGCGCTGGTGATCCTCCCCGCGCCGGCGTCGCGCCGCGTTGGGTCACGCGAACGAGCATCAGCAGCGCCAGAGCCGACAAGGCGATGACCAGGTTGTCGTTGTT
>Ga0351923_1078_pt1 | contig 18437 bp, 18 predicted proteins | sample BONcelT113001C11_FD_206859 | JGI IMG/M metagenome (GOLD analysis project Ga0351923, IMG submission 206859) | Enriched cells from coal bed in the Powder River Basin, Montana, United States - BONCAT cells T11 rep2 HSBNCT.T11.300.1.C11 ...
ATCAAGTCAAGTTCATCCATGGTGATGCTGCCGGCTATGTCTCTGACGAGAAGGCCAGTGTGGCAGCCTGTGTCGGTGCCACTTGGATCGCCGGAGGAGTCGCCGGTACTATCGAGCTTCTGGCGCGGAGTCTGCGCACCGGAGGGATCATCCTCATCGGCGAGCCCTTCTGGCGGCAGTTACCGCCGACGGAAGATGTCGCGAAGGGATGTCTTGCCACCTCAATATCTGACTTTCTCATGCTTCCGGAACTTCTCACGTCTTTCGGCCACCTTGGCTACGACGTCGTTGAAATGGTTCTGGCTGACCAAGACGGCTGGGACAGATACGAGGCGGCCAAATGGCTCACCATGCGCCGATGGCTTGAAGCCAATCCCGACGACGAGTTCGTGAAAGATGTTCGAGCCAAACTGACCTCGGAACCCGAGCGCTACGCCGCTTACACGCGTGAATACCTGGGCTGGGGTGTGTTCGCTCTGATGCCGCGGTGATGCGTTGACGCATCCGGCGGGATCGTCAACTGCTTGAGACAACCCAAAGAGGTCAACTATATAAACGATATAAAAGCAAAAAGACAGTAGGCTAAAAAGGCGAAATCCCAACCAGGCAGTTGGACACCGGCCGGGCGGAAAAGCTGCCCGAACGGGTCAACTGCGCGAACCGTTGGCCCCACAAAAAATACAAATATCAAAACGAGGACAGTATGTATCCTGAGTCGGATGATTTAAACGACTACCTGGTTTCCGACACAATTGTTGACTGGCAGACTCCGGCTGTCCGGCAGAAGGCTCTGGAGCTTACACTGTCATTATCAGATGAAGTTGACAAAGCCCGTCGGATGTACGAATGGGTGAGAGACATCATTCCCCACTCCAATGATGCCGGCCTCGATATTGGGAAGGCTGAGGGGACGCTGGTCAGTTATGTAACTTATTGAGCAAGAAAGACCAATTTCCAACCCTTATAAGGCCCCGGTCCGTCAAGGGCAAAAATAGACCCTAACGATTTTGAATCGTTTTTTTTGAATGAACCGAATCAGTAGTTTCCCTGTTCCGACTTGGATTTCTAAATAACCGGCATCAGGCACTATCCGAATGGGGAAAGGTCCTGCACCAAACACCTATCGAGGCTCACACCGCTGAAGGAATAACGAGGAATAACGGTGCGAGGAATAACGGTGTCGGGGCTACACATTTAACATGATGTATCTCCTTGGTGATTTTGTCAGATGTGTAGCCCCGACACCAATAGGGTACCAATAGGGTAGACACCAATAGGGTACCAATAGGGTAGACACCAATAGGGTACTTAATTTTTTGTATGAGGGATTCAGTGATGGTGACCTGTCCGAAGTGCTCCGAGAACCAGCAGGATGGAGAAATCTGCCGACGGTGCGGATTGGTGTTTCGCAAATACCGACCACCACGGCCACGGAGGCCCGCCGAGGCGCCTTATGATTGGGAAAGATTCTGGATACATTTTGTCTGCGGGGCACTGGCCGGGGCTGTCATGGGGACATTGATCTGGATGAACTTATGGGAACAGGGAGCGCCCGCCTGGCTCATTATCGGCGTTTCCTCGCTGCTGTCGGCAGTTATGGCCGGAATTTTCGGAGACGTCTGGTGGTGGCAAATGATAAATGCCTGGCGCTCGAGGTGGTGGTGAAATACGACAGCCTCTGAGGGCCAGGTGGCGCCCAAGAGACCAAGACGCTGCTTGTTATCTTGTTAAACATGGCAATAGAAAAATAGCAAGCAGCATCCCCTCCAGCCACTCCAGCCACTGGTCGGGACCCACGTCCGCAGCGGCCTGGCATACACATGGTATAATTCAAGAAAGTGATCCACCATGGCGTACTTATTCAGTAAAAAGGTGCCTATGAATTCCGAGGAAGCCATAAATTCAACTGTCGAGCTTGATCAGATAACCGACCCAGAAGGGAGAACACCATGCAGATCCAATTCAATACAGGTCATAACATAGAGGGTAACGAGGCGCTGGCCGCTTATGTCAGAAAAGAAACTGAGCATGCCTTGAGCCGGTTTAGCGATCGCATCACGCGGGTGGAGGTCCACCTGAGCGATGAAAACAGCGACAAAAAGGTCGGTAATGACACCATGCGGTGCGTAATGGAAGCCCGACTCGAAGGCCGCCATCCCATTGCGGTCACTCACCAGGCCGCAACCCTGGAGCAGGCCGTCAACGGCGCTGCAAAAAAGTTAACCAGATCGATCGAGAGCACAATTGGGCGGATAAAAGATAAGCGGGATAGCAGGGTTGAGCCGAGTCCGTCCGGACTGGATGAACCGGAGGAGTGATGTGCACCACTTGACGAATCCACGCTAGAGAAACTCATCATTAAATGATACTTTTTGGGTAAACGACCGGGGTGCCGATTGCCGGTGGTGGCTAACGGGACGTAGTTGATTAGTTGATTGCAATATAAGTTAGTCACCAAATCAACTGCGTCCCCGGAAGTTCCAGAGGAACCGGATGCGGGAAAACCGCACGTCCGGGACTGTGCGGGGGGTGCCGGGTAACCGGCATTCCTACCGCGGAGAAGGACCCTGCGGGCGTGAGTGAATTTGGAGGAAAATTGTTGCCAAAAATCGGAAAAGAGACCGGTATCCAAGTCTTGATTGTAGGCTCTGGAAAGCTTGCAAACGAACTGCTTGAAAACCTCAATAGCTCCAGCATAAGAAGCGTTCTTCCATGGGCCCAACGAGATACGATTTGGAACGGCTGCAGAATTATTGTCCATGCAGGTTCGGGACGTGAGATCGAGAATGTAGTGACATTTTGCTCTCTCCACCATCTAGTGCTTGTGGAACTCTCGACAACAGGCGATTTGGAAAACGTCAATCCGGAATTTCCAATTGTCATCTGCCCGAACACGAATATTTTGATGTTGAAGTTCATGGCAATGCTTCAATCGCAAGGACATCTTTTCTCTGAGTATGACAAAGAGCTACTTGAGTCGCATCAGGCAAACAAGAAATCCGAACCTGGTACTGGGATGAGCATGGCCGAATCTCTAGGGCTACCTAAAGAAGAAATTATTTCGGTCCGTGATCCTTTGATTCAGGAAAGAAGAATTGGGATTCCTTCTGAGCATCTTTCACGCCACGCATTCCACAAGATTAGAATCACTGATGGGAATGTTGGTATTGTCATGGAGACAAAAGTGTTAGGTCAGGCACCGTATGCGTTAGGTCTGGCTAGGATAATCGAAGGAATCTGCAAAAGAGACCTAGAACCGGGAAAACACGAGATTCTCAAATTGATCCGGAACGGATGGATTTGAGAATGAGAAAAACAATAAGTATAGACAGTATTGTAAAATTTAGATCTTCTAACGACAAGTTCGAGACAGATTTGCTCTTTGTCACGTTCTTTGCTCCACTGTGACAAAGAACGTGACAACCCGCTTCGCGGGGCGAGCGAACAGCTCAACTTGGCGTTCAAAATAAAAATTGATAAAAGAATTTTTGTTGCGGATTTTTTTTATTGACCCGCCTATTACTTCACACTTTAACCTTGTTCTTGTCGTGGCCATGACAATAAATCGAAAATAAAAGGAGATGACATGAAAAACAAGGTAACAGTAGACGAATGGGTTAAACGATTTCGTGCAATCGGTCTAGATGACGCAGCGATGCAAAGCTGGCACAATCTATTTGAGAAGGAAAATCCAGATGGCCACCAAAGTTTTTTGGAATGGTTAGGATTACCAGCTGAAAAGATTTCTGAAATCCGTCAAAAGTAAGTTCAAACGAGAACGCCCCCCTTTAGATCATTGGGGGCGTTGCTCGCTAGTAAGCAAATTGAGGTTGATTGATGTTTAAAATTACTGAGCTTGCTCGAAAGTTTGGTCTTTCACGCAGTGCTTTGCTGTATTATGACCACATTGGTTTATTAACACCATCTGGACGTAGTGAGGTCGGCTACCGCCTCTATTCGCCGAATGACAGGGATAGGTTAGCGACAATTTGCAGCTTTCGTCAGGCTGGATTGACCATAGAGGACATCCGTCGAGTCTTATCTATGGAAGAAGATGCTAATGGTGTGGTATTGCAGCGTCGTATGCGTGAACTTGGAGAAGAAATCAGAACTTTGCAGACTCAGCAGCATTTACTTGGAAAGATGTTGCAAATCCGGTCGCTCGGTAAGCTACCGGTTAAAATTGATAAGCAGGCTTGGATTGAAATGTTTAGTGCCGCAGGGATGGATGAAGCCGCTATGAAAAGGTGGCATATTGAGTTTGAGCACCGAGCACCGGAGGCCCACCATCAATTTTTATTAGCACTTGGAATATCGGAAGCTGAAACTTTTCATATTCGAAAACAGTCCGTTGCAACGTAACTACAATTCAATGACGGCAAACTCCAACTTGCGCGTGGCTAAAGTGGCTAACGGGACATTTGATTAGTTGATTGCAATATATGTTAGTCACCAATTCAACTGCGTTTCCCCTCGTCCCCGTCAGCCACGCTGGTGTGAACGGCCCCGGCTTCGTTGCTGTAGCGCTCGGCGTTGTTTAGCCCCAACCTACGGGTTGCAGCGGACTGGCTTCGCCCTCCGCTGAACCGGCCCGTTGAAATACAATCGGCTGTCACTCGATCTGTGCAAAGAGGGGAGAAGCTTGCAGTCGAGAATGGATGGCGTATGGAACAGATGATAAACGCATAATTTCATGGGCGTTCCTCTATGCCCTCCGAGCGCTCCGGCGGTAACGGAAGAAGGAGCGCTCCGGCGTGGCGAAATAGTCCTCCCTATTTCAGCCTTGAATCGTAGTCCCTGCCTTTAACCGCGTCACTGCTACTGGTCTCTTTCTTTTTCTGATCTCGGCCCGCGAGATCGCATGCATCAGACATTCAAGTAGCTATGCCAAGTCTTGGCAGAATCACTTTTTGCAGAAGAACCCAGATAATTACAATAGCGGTGATTATAATAATGCTTTTCATCGTGCCTCCTCAATAGTTGGTCAGACAAAATGTCCGCGAGCGCAGAGAACAGAAGTTTTATACCGCGGACCGCAATAGTTTCATGTGCTCTGCGTAACAGAATTGCGGTAGATCGGCTCGGCTTCGCAGATGAGGCAATCGGCCCGGTACCTGTATAATTTCTGTTGCCCCGGTAATTCGTCAAACATCGTACTGCTGTGTTTTCTGCACCTGATTGTTTATGATGCCAACCTGGCATCGCTCAGAAACTTCAGCCCTCATTGCCGCAGAATTCTATTGAAGCCGACCCGGTTGAGGAAAATGATGAAATTTCTTTGCTTACCTCGGTTGACCCGCAGTTCGGGCACGCCACAGTTTCAGTCGCCGCCTTTTTCTCCAGTTTTTCAAATCGCTGACCGCATTTTGTGCATGAGTATTCGTACATAGGCATAATTGACCTCCCAGACATGATATGCAGATTTTTGAATATAGTAATATTTCTCCTGTTTAAAGTCAATGGCTCATATCTATTCTTACCCTTCCAGATTATCCGACCGTCAATGACATGCGGGAAAGTGGGGTTGGGATTAACTTCTTCTATCCAGATTGCAATCCCCATCGAATCTCACTGACCCCATCGAATCTCAATACGTTGTTGTCGCTGAATGAAAAAAAAAGAGCACTAAGGGTCAGATCTCATCACTATACATTTCGAATATTCTCCGCTAAGCTTTGATCAGGAAGATTATGGGGTCAGAATTGCAAACTGTCGAAGTCAATTAAATCATCCTTGAGAGGTGCCGAAATGATCAACCGAATTGCATCAACAGTCCTACTCCTTTTGTCTGCATGTGCACTCCTCCCGAGTTTAGCCCACAGCGATGATTCAAATCGTGACTGGTGGCGAGGCACATGGCGCGCTCCCTACTGGGAAAGCCCTTGCGAAGTGAAGATCGAATCAAAGCAGGGCGAATTCAAACGAGAGGTCAAGTGCAAAGATGGCATCGGGGCTACATGGCATGGCGAGTGGAAGGAAGAGTTCTGGGATGGCCCGTGCAAAGTCAAGCTGGAGGCCACTCGTGAGGAGTTCAAGGAAGAGGTCAAATGCAAAAGGCGGTGAGTGATTCACGAGTAATGGGCGTGGGCAATGATTAACTGCACCGGAAGCCCTACAGCTTCGCTTTCGTCCCCCTGTGAGTTACCAATCAGTTGAAATTCAACAGGAGAACACCATGAAAAAAACATATGTTGTCCGTCAATCAGATACCTTGGTTTTTACTATCGAAAGTGAAACATTTACCTTTGCGGCCAGCAGATTAACGGACGCAAAACGCAGGGCAATCCGTAAGCAGTTTCATGAAGATAGCAATCTACGGCTCGAAGATGAGAACGGCAATGTTATCAGCATTAAGCGCAGCGGTTTCAAATGGGAAGATAAACTATAATGTCGGATAGGTCAGCCCTTGAAAGACGAATAGTCGGAATGGATTTTCAACCCCGTTAGGGCTTGGACCAAGCTAACAGAAGACCGTAAACTTGAAGCAAACTGGTTTTCATCCGGAAACGGTTCTTTTCCGCCCTGGCTGTGTTAATCCGCGGGCTTACTTGTGCGGCGTACCTGTGTACGCCTCCGCGCAACCCCTTGATTCCCTTGCCAGGACGACAACGAGCACAGCGAGTTGGACCATGAAGATGCCCCGAAGGGGTCGGCCGAAGGCCGAGTCAAAAATCCCTCGTTTCCGAATTGAAAACCAATCGGAACTATCCCCCAAAAGAAGGTGACGACTTTTATTGCCGGAAATTGAAGCCATTCCCCTCTTGACGATCCTGCTAAACGACGTCATACCCGTGAAAACGGGTATCCAGACAAATGTTGGTATTTTGAGATTCCTGGATTCCCGCTTTGCTCCTTCGCTAGGGCTACTGCGAACAAGCCGCGGGAATGACGAGTGTGAACTTTGTTTGGTGGATAGTTCCGATTATCTTCAATTGTAGAAAAATGGAGGGACCCGTGGTAATTAACATTACAGCCAGATATCTGTCTTTCCTGCTGCTTCCGGTCCTGCTCGCCGGATGCGGCAGCCATCACCCGACTGTAGATACCGTACAGTTGCGTATTCAAGAGATGGTGTCCGCAAAGTATTCGGCGTACAAGGCTGCCAACAACCTGCCGGACAATGCCGGGGTCGTGGTGCATCTGGTGACGCCAACCGGCACCTGGACCGCAACAGCCGGTCTACCCGCGGGAGCCGATCAACACTGGCACTACCGCATCGCCAGCGTCAGCAAGACATTCACGGCCGCCTCGATACTGCTGCTGGACCAGCAGGGAAAGCTGAGGATCGATGACAGGCTTACCGACCCGATTCCGGGTACTGATGTCCCCTACCTTCCGGCTTCGCCAAATTATGAAATTCCCAACAAGAGCCAGATTACGATCCGTCAGCTTCTGTCCCACCGGGCCGGAGTTTACGATGTGTACAACACGCCGATCCAGCAAGCCCCGTATAACGGCTATATGTACGGGGACTACATAAAATATGTTTTGGATGAACCTGATCATCAGTTCACCATTGACGAACTGGCCGGAGTGATTTCAGCGAATAACCTTTCGTTTTTCGCACCCGGCGCGGATTACCATTACAGTGATACCGGTTATTCGCTGCTGGCGAAGATCATTGAGCGGGTATCCGGAACCAGCTACGACCGGTTCATTGCAGACAACCTGCTGGCGCCAGTCGGACTGAAACAAACCATCGCCCCCTGGAGCGCCTATGACACGTCGCTTCCTGCACCGTATCTGCACGGTTATGCCAGCCTCGATTCCAGTAGCGGTTTTGACGATACGACCGAATACAATATGTCGGACCAGGTGGGCCCCGGCAATATCATCAGCACTCCCGCCGACATGGGCCGGTGGATACGGACCCTGCTCTCCGGCAGGGGGCCGCTGACTCGGGAGCAGCTTACGCGGATGACCACGGTGCCGGCCGGCAACACCAGCTATGCCCTGGGGATTGGCAACAGTGCTCTCGGCATGGGGCATGCCGGGGCACATCCGGGATATGTCAACCTGGTCGCGTACCATCCGGTGGACGATGTCGCGGTGGTCGTTGCGACCCCCTTCATCGACTACAGCAAGCTTGAGGAACACCTGGCATTCATAACCGATCTCGGCAAGGAAGCCCGAAGGATCGCCGGGTACACGACGCCATGGCCGCTACAATGATAGATATTCCGCCGGGCTCATGGACTGAGAACGCCAGGGTTGGGGACAGCTGGAGGAGTATCCGGAATCCGGAGCTATCTGATCGAGGAGACTAGAAGTGCTCTCCTTGAATGTCAAAAAGTCTAACCCCATAGTGCCCCAATCCATTTAGCCGAAACAAGTGCTGGACAGCGCAATTATGCTGAAAAGTCGCACATGAATGCAGGGGCACGGCATGCCGTGCCCCTGCGCAGATTCATATCATGTTCGATTTATACCTTGAACAGACAGTCCTATTATCTGGCGACGAGTCCGGGCATTGCTTTAACATCCGTGTGGCACGTCTGGCACTTCATAGTCTCAAACACTCCCGCTCCCGGATGTGCCGTGCTTCTCAGGAAAGTGCCGGTTTTTGTTCCGGGCTGGTATAGGCTCGTGACAAATGCCGGCACGTCGTTCCAGTTTACCGACGAAACATCCGAAACCAGGCTTGCCTTTATGTCCGTGCCGGTATCCGCTTTGCCGAGAGTATGCATAAACGATATGTGATGGCTTTCGTGGCCGTCTCCCACATCATGTACGGCAACGCCGAGGTTGTACAGGGTTCCGCTTTTCAGAAGGGCCAGGTCGGTGTCGTTTGGCCGGCCGGTGCTCAGTTTGCGGTACATGGTGACGGACCAGATACCCCTAATCGGGTCGAAAGCGCGGGTGGCTGCGATATCGTGCTGGTCAGAGGGATAGATGAAGCCGACGGAACGTGTTACAAGGGACTTTCTGCCGCTTTGTTCCCATTCCGCGTGGACGGCATCCAGCCGGTTCCGGGCTGCGGAAGCTGCGGAAAAGTTGTTCGGATCGGCTGCTATGCCAAGTTCCGCGCTCCAGAAGCCTGCCCATGTGGCGAAAGCCGCGCTGGAAGTGTCCCTGAGATGGGTCGGGAGCTGGTTTAGCTGTCCGTTATTGGCGACATAGACCAGGTAGCCGAGATCCACGGCATTTACCTTGTCGCTCTTGTCGAAGTTGCGGTCCTGGTAAACAACCAGCAGGCTGCGGTTATTGAAGACGTCCTTCACCTGCGGGAGCTGGGTGTAGGGGGCGGTCACTACCGCGCCGTTCTCCATTGCAAGGAAATGGCTCGGGATTTCGAAGCCGCCCGGCATCTGCTTGCCTTTGTTGAACACGAACCGGGGCAGTCGGTCAGTCAGTACGGAGTGACCTGTCAGGTCAGCGGCGAAGGCAGGCTGGTCTTCCCGCAGCCGGTCACCGGCGCTTCTCAGCCAACTGGAAGGCGGTGCGCCGATTGTATCCCGTTCGCGCTGTACATCGCTCACCCAAGCGTCTTCTGCATAACCCATGGGGCCGCTCCTGCCGCCGCGCCAGTGCCAGTGATCAAGGAAACCGGAGGTGCCGAGTTTGTGATTCACCATGCCGCTATGGCAGGAGATGTAGCAACCGGCGGCGGCAAATCCCTGTGCCGGACGGGCGGGCTCTTCGATCATGAAGCTCACCCTGTCCTCGTTGAACCGCTCTTCTTCCGCCACTTGGGCGAACGCCGTGCCGTTGTGCTGCATGAAGTCATGAAACTGGCCGGGGTAAACCAGCCCGTTGTTTCCGGAGCCTTCCGGGAATGTCTTGGCATGACTTTTCCACGCGAAGCGGAATGCTATAATCTCATTATTGTAAGCCGCCTGCACCTGGACATCACCCGGTTCACTGACCAGAAACTCCTCTACAACCGGAGTTTTGACCGGCGCCGAAACCAACGACTCGCCGCCGCCGCCGCTGCATCCCCACAGCGCCGTAGCGGCGGTTATTGCCAGCAGTCCTGAAATTTTGAAACTTCTCTTCATCTGGTTCCCTCCCGGAATGATTTTGATGGATTCGCCTGAACGTGATACCCGCCGCAAAGCGCCGCACCTTCGCAGCCGGTGCAGGATGTATGGTTGTCCTGCTCCTGCTTTTCATGCATTTCAAATTCGTTGATTGGTAAAATACCCATTTCCCCCTCCTTTGTTTACTTATCTTTTTGTTTAGAGAGCCCGGACCTGTGCGTCAGCTCTTTATTGAAAATGAAAACCGATTTCACTTATAGTTCTGTTCGTGTCCATAGTCAAGAGTAAATTCATGCCTGGGGGAAAACTGCTATTGAGGAAACTGCGGGATTTACTCGACCATTGTTCCTTTCAATTGACAGGTAAACACTTTACAAAGACAGGCGGGGTAAGGATGACGGAAAAGGAAATTTACTGGAAAGCCGAAGATCATCTGGGGAGGCTCAGCGAAATGCTCGGGGGCGACCCGGATCTTGCGGCGCAGCCTCTACGGCGTGACGTCCGTTCCCTTGGTATGCTGCTTGGCAAGGTTATCCGTGAACAGGCCGGTCAGGAAGGGAAAGTGGGGTCAGAGGGAAAGTGGGGTCAGAGGGAAAGTGGAGTGGAGGGAAAGTGGGGACAGGATTGCAACTTTGCAACTTCTTCTATCCAACTTGCAATCTTGCAATCCTTACCCCATCGAAATCTTGCTGCCTCCAGATGTTGATAAAATGCGTACGAGGTCACCTACTATCGCCGGGGTTAAACAACCCATCCGAGGCGATAGCTATCCTGATACAGGGGGAAGCGGGCTGGCTTTTTATGGATGTCGACTACAGGTTCTTGAGATTCTTGCCAGCAGAAAACTTGCCAGACTTGGAAGCTGCAATCTGAATCTCTGCGCCAGTCTGAGGATTACGACCAGTGCGAGCTGCACGCGAGGCCACCTCAAATGTGCCGAAGCCCGGGAAAGTAATTTTGTCACCAGCTTTGAGTAGGTCGGTTGTGACCTTTAAGAATGCGTCAACGGTCTCGGCTGCAACGTTCTTAGGTACGTCAAGCTCTACTGCTACAGCTGCTATAAATTCTGCTTTAGTCATGGTTTCTCCTTAGGAGCTGCAAACAAATAACATGGGCATCTTGCATCTCATCTTCAGGCCATCTTTGACCGAACATCAATCACCAAATCCTCAACGTAGCCCTGCTACGTCTGCGGTTTGGCTCAATCAGTTCTGTCAAATCCGACCTGAATCCGAGCGCAATCTTGACCATGTTATTCATTTACAGCTCCTTGGTAGTTGATGATGTCAGGTGTTTATCACCTGTTGACTTGGATAAGTATCACATTTTTGAATAATTGTCAGTTGCGCTCTACGGTTGTATTTTTAAGCGGCCATCCAGTTTATTCAGTTGTATTTCATCAGGCCCAATAGGGCGTGATTAATCTACGCCGCTGCATTTCAGTTTCCATTGTAATTCCAATGAAACTGGGCCGGCCTCTCAGTGGTTCCGCAAATCATCCTTCAGGCGGTTCGCCGCAAGAATGAGGCTTTCCAGCCGTGTTTTCACCAGTTGGGAAAAGGGCGTGCCGTCGCTTTCGATGGCCAGGAACGGGAGATGGAGTGTTTCCTTGTTGCGTGCCCAGAAGCTGCCTTTTGAACGGGAAAAATGCTCCTTCTCATGTTCAAGACGGTAGCTGAGAATAGATTCCGCAATGCGGCAGGGCATGCAGCCGAATGGTCCGATGCTGATCACTCCATGGCACTCATCTCCGATATCGGTGAGGGCCGAACTGATGGTCAGAATTGCCTCGCCGGTCAGTTGCGGGTTGAGGAGGGTTGCCCCTTTCGACATCAGGTGGTCCATGTCGACGGCGTGACCGTCATGGAAACCGGAGCAGGCGAGGTGACGGAAAATAAGACGTTCGTCTTTGCGCATGACCATCTTCTTCAGACTGAGCGTCAGCTTCCGTTTTAGCGAAATAGGGCCGTTCAATTCTTTCCTGACACAGTAGTCCGTGTAGTGGAGCCACTCGGTGACCGGGGCCGTCCGTACCAGAACTCCCTTTTCGGCCAGACTCTCCACCAGATACTGCCGTGAAAAGCCATCCCGCCGAACGAAAATCTCACCCACCAGGGCAATTCGTGTCACCTCATCTAGTCGATATTTCTTCTTCAGAGAGGCAAGTCCGACCATCTCTTCCTGCAAGGCTTTCATGAGGTCATCGTAGCGATCCGTGGCGATGCTTGCTATGAGCCTCGTTTTTGCCCGGTTGAAGGCGGCAAGAGCTTCTTCCCGGTCAGCCGCCAGGGTCAGGATCCCGGCGTGCACCTCCTCGAGACCGCTGCCGATGGAAAGTCCGAGCCAGGCCCGACGGGCAAGTCCCGGCGGCAGACCGGCGTAGCTATTGCTGGAGGTGGGGGTTAAGAGCGCCACATCGGAAATTCTGTTCTTGTGCAGAAAGTTCTTTACAAAGACATTGTACTGACCGAAGCGGCACGGTCCGTCTGTCTCGGGCATCAAATACACCAGAATCTCTCCGTCCTTGCGCACTTCCTGCAGATAGTTTGCCAGCGATCCGGTGGTCAGAATGAGCGGCAGGCATTCCTTGCAGGTGGCATGTCCTTTGCCGATGGTCAACTCTTTCGGGCCGGGCGGGGCAAGGGCGGTTGCCTTGATGCCGGCGTAGCGCATGGCTGCCGCAAGGCATTCGGTGCCCGAGTCACCCATGGAAGGGATGACGAGATGAACCTCGGGATCAGTAATCCGGTAGCGTTTTCCGTCTCCGGTTTCGATGTAGTGGCGACCATTGGCGTCAATCATACGGGCAGGGGTGAAGTCGGATACTGCCTCCGTCTTGATGGACAGCTCCCGGTAGCCGTTGATGACGTCGAGGAACGCCTCGATGCGGGTATCGATACCGGCATCCGCGGTATGGGCGTCGACTTCGAGTGTGAGAGATGGCTTGCTGGCCATTGTGTCACGGAAATAGCTGGTTATGAAGGAATCCGGACCGCAGCTGAAGTTGGTGACGAAAACGCCGAACAGGTTCGGGTGCGACTGAACGAAATTTGCCGCCTGCATGATTCCCTGGCCGGTTGCCCAGTACATCTGGTTGATCGACGTTTCACCCAGTTCCCGCAGGGGGAGAAAGTCATGGGGTAGTACCCGGAAGCCGCGGCTGGCAAACTTGTGGGGGATGCCCATGTTGCCGAATTTGCTGAAGGCATTGTAGGCACGGCCGAAGAGGACGATGGCATTTTCATCCGGCAACAGGCTCTCGAGGAACTTTCGGCCGAGCTCATGCATTTCGGCGAGCATGGCCTCAAAGGCGCTGCTGGCCTCGTTGAAGGCTTGCAGGGCTATTTTTCGGGAAAATCCCAGCTGTCGGCCAAGGGCAATGAACGCCTTGCGCAGACCGGCAGGGTTGTCGAATTCGAGTACCTCCGTAAGGAGCTTCTTTTGCAGCGAATCGTAAAATGCCGCCTCCAGGAAGTACGGTTCAGCCTGTACGAGGGGACAGGTACAGTTCGTCTCTTCACTGGTATCTTGTGCCAGGCTTTTCACCTGGGGGATGAAAATATAATCTACCTCCTGCTGCAGCAGCCCCTGGAGAAAGGCGTGGCTGAGGAGGATGGGAAAGCAGAATGCGGCTCCCGGAGATTCCATTCCTTCGGGGTCGGGAGTGATGCCCGGCACGACACGCACACCCAGTCGAGTGAAGAACGTAGCATAGAAGGGATAGAGGGTGTTTGTCAGAAGGGAAATCGGGATACCGACGGTAATTGCGCCCTTCTCTTCACAAAGCCGGGGGGCGTATTTGCGGAACACAAGATCTTCACGGACCTTTATCAGATCCAGCCCTTCGGCATCCGAATTTTTTTGTTTGAGTAGATTGTAATACAGATCGCAGGCTCCGCCGAACGGGTACAGGGTGCCGTTTACCTCGATGCGGGCAATCGAGCATTTTCTGTCGCACTTTTCTCTGCCGCCGCCGCAGATGAAGGGATCTTTGTAGTGTACCTCCCGGTCTGCCAGTTCCCGCAGCGAGAAGTCGCCCTTGCTCAGTGCCCCTGTCTCGATTTTCCGCTTTACTTCCAGTGCGACTCCGAAGGCGCCCATAAGTCCCGGTTCCGGGGGGACAATGATCTCCTGGCCGCACAGGGCCGCCATGGCCGCCGGTACCGCACGGTTGTAGCAAACGCCTCCCTGCATGAATATTTTTTTGCCGACCGGGCGCGCGCCCTTTACCCTGTTGAGGTAATTCTGGCACACCGAGTAGACCAGTCCGGCGATGATGTCTTCCCGCGCTATCCCTTCCTGTACGGCGGTCTTGATGTCGCTGCTGATAAAGGCCGAGCACTGGTCGCTGAAGTTGGGTGCCGACGTGGAGCAAAGGGCAATGGCTTCGATCTCCTCAGTGGTTATACCGAGGGTTTCACGACAGGCCTCTTCGAGAAATGATCCCGTTCCCGCAGAACATGCTTCGTTCATGGCGTAGTCGCTCGCCACCCGATTGGTAATGAACGTATACTTGGCGTCTTGCCCGCCGATTTCAAAAATTGTTTCAACTTCCGGGTCGAAAAATACTGCTGCCGCGGCATGGGCGACGATTTCGTTGATCACTCCGGGTGTCTGGGCGTGGAGCCCGGCAATCTGCCGGCCGCTTCCGGTGGTTCCGATGCCGACAATCCTCGGAGAAACTCCAGCGGGAATCTGGCGCAGCAGTTCACCATAGCAACGACGGCTGGCTGTTACCGGATCTCCCGAGGTTCGCAGATACACCCCAGCGGTGATGGCACAGGTATCAGTCCGGAGCAGGATGGCCTTGGTTGTCGTGCTTCCCACATCGAGGCCGAGGATATACTCGCCGTCGTGGAATTGACCGCGCTCCATGGTGTTGAAGGTTACCTTCGTCAGCCCCTCCTTCAGTCCCGGAAGAAAGGTGAAAGAGGTATGGGCCGGGGTGAAGAGTGTATCGGTGGTGGCAAGCTCGGAATTATTCGCTTCTGCCCAGGTCAGGGCTCCGAGAGCCTCGAAATAGGGCGATTCAGGGAGCGTCAGCGTGTTTGGATAACTTTCCCGGAGGAAGTCCAGCACGACATTGTTCCTGGATACGCCGCCAATCACGAGAATCCGGCGCGGATGGTTTTTTTTCAGAATCTCGATGATTTTCCCCGCCATCATCCGGCTGAGTCCGGCGCTGACGCGTCCTTTGGGCAATCCCTTGTTCAGAGCATGGGTACAGTCCGATTTGCAGAACACCGAACATCTTCCGGCAACGGGGTAGGGCTCTTCACCAACGGCACAGCGTATCGCTTCCTGCAGATCCATGCCCATCCGCTGTATCTGTTGGAGAAAAAATTCGCCGGTGCCCGAGGCGCATTTGTTGCCGGTCTGTACGGAACGTATTCGGCCGCTTCGGTCGAGGAAATAGGCGAGAAAGGTTTCTCCTCCGGCGGAAACGATGCAGTCGATATCCGGACAGATGGGGCGGATGGCCTCATAGGCACGTTCCACGGCTTCAGGTTCCGAGAGGGTCGGGACGGTAATCAGGTCCCGGAATGATCGTCCGGTAATGCCAACCCTGGCCGGAAGGGCCGTGCCGAGAAACTGGCGCAGCACCTCGTCAACCTTGCCGTCATGCTGTAGCCGGGAAAAGGAAAGACGTCCTCCATGACGCCGGGCAATGGTGATGGAGCAGGCACCGAGACAGAGTCCGATGGAGTCGTTTTCGCCAATGGAAGTAGTCGGTGATGCGCCTATGCTGCTTGACCAGATTGGTGACTCAACCAACATCTGCATACTCCCTCTCTCGAAAATCGACACCCAATGTTTCTGCCAGGCGGCGCACGGCCTCCACGTCGAGGCCGGGAACGGTAACCGCCGATGCTACCACCGTGGGGATATATTTCTTCGCTTCGGTGAGAAAGTCACAGACGCTCGCGAAGCCTGCGGTGCCGAATGGGGTGGCGCAGAGCTTTTCGTAGGTTTCGGAGTCTGCGGCGTTGAGGCTTACCGAGATGGCGTCCACCAGACCGGCAAGTTCCGGGAGGATGTTTCTTGCATGGATCAGGTTTGCCTGACCGTCGGTGTTGATCCTGATGCGGCAACCCATTTTTTTCAGCAGTCGGGCGACCTCCCGTACGAGGTCAAGGCGAAGGAGCGGTTCCCCGTAACCGCAGAAGACAATTTCGTCATAGCCGGTAGGGTCGCCGATCGCGGCCATTACCTCGCTAACGGATGGTTCGTGATCCAGCCTGAGAAAGTGACCCTTGACAAAGAAGTCGCTGAATTTTGCGCAGAAGGAACAGCGGTTTGAACAGCGGTTGGTGATGTTCAGATAGAGTGAGTTCCGAATCTTGTATGCTATCGATGCCTGTTGCTCCTTTCTGCCCACGCCGAAAAGGGTTTCTGCATTGAGGGTCGTGATGCGTGCCACATCCTCCAGGGAGAGCCCTTTCAACTCCGCGACTTTTTCTGCCGTGAATTTCAGATAGGATGGTTCGTTGCGCTTTCCTCGGAAGGGGACCGGGGCGAGGTAGGGACAGTCGCTTTCCAGAAGCAGGTTTTCCATCCGGATGCCGCTAACCACGGTTCGTAGCTGGTCATTGGAGGGAAAGGTAACTGTTCCGGGTATGGAGAGATACAACCCCAGGTCCACACATTCCCGCGCCATGTTCAGATCACCCGAAAAACAGTGGAGCACGCCCCGGATGCCGCGCGATTTTTCTTCCCGCAGAATCCGCAGGATCGGCTCATGGGCTTCACGGTCATGGATGATGACGGGAAGGGAAAGCTCGGAGGCCAGTATGAGAAAACGGCGAAAAACCTGTTCCTGAATGTCGCGAGGAGAACGATCACGGTAAAAGTCCAGACCGATTTCGCCGATAGCAACATTTTTCGGTGTTTCCATTGCCAGTTGGCGGATGATGTCATAGGTTTTTTCGCTGACCCGCTCGGCGTCATGGGGGTGAACGCCAACGGAGCAGTAGATGGTGTCATGGTGACAGGTAAGTTCGCAGGCCTTCCTGCTGGACTCGATATCCGCACCAACGGTAATTATGCGGGAAACGCCGGCAAGTGCGGCCCTGGTGAGCATCGCGTCAAAGTCGGCCTGGAACTCCTTGCCGTCGATATGTGCGTGCGTGTCGATGAGTGAAAGTGACTCGGGCATTGTGGTGAACCTTCCGTTTCGGTGTGGGTAGCAGTGGCGACCCAGCAGATTTGCCGATCTGTCGGCTTCAAAATCCACTATAGTTGTACCATACTTTCGTTCTCTGTGAAACCGCTACCTCAGCAGTTTTGCGGAGTATGGTGACCCTTGCAAATATAAGGGCCCCGTGCTATACGTTTCATCGTACGGTGTCCGTATATTCACATTATTTTATCAGGCCGTTTTTCCCGCAGGGAGACGGCTTTTTCAAGGAGAGTTTTGTGCACATTGTTGAGCGTATGGTTCCCGGGAAGCAATTTCTGTCCCTGGAGTTTTTTCCACCCAAAAACCCCTCCGACTGGCCGGCTTTTTTTCGTACCGTCAATAAACTCCGTGATCTTCAGCCACTGTTTGTTTCAGTAACCTATGGAGCGGGAGGCAGCACCCGGGACAATACCATGGAGATCGTTACCCGCATGAAACGGGAATTTTCTCTCGAGCCGATGGCTCACCTCACCTGTGTCGGTGCCACCGAGGAAAGTATTGTTTCCTTCCTGGATGACCTGGTTGCCGCCGGAGTAGACAACGTTCTCGCTCTCCGGGGAGACCGGCCGCAGGATCCGGCGGTTGTGCTGCCCGAATCGATAGATTTTATCTTTGCCTCAGACCTTGTTACCTTTATCAAAAAACGATTTCCGACCATGGGAGTCGCAGTGGCCGGCTATCCGGAGAGTCATCCCGAGGCAGTCAATCCGGAAATGGATCTGCAGGCCCTTAAACGCAAGGTTGATCAAGGCGGCGATTTTATCGTCACCCAGCTCTTTTTCGACAATAACTACTACTGGGAATTTGTGCGGCGGGCACGGGAGCTCGGTATTGAGAAACCCATTATACCCGGTGTCATGCCCATTTTCAGCCTCAAAGTTATTCAGAAGGTTGTGTCGCTGTGCGGAGCAACCGTGCCGCCTCAACTCCTCCGGGAGTTGGAAGAGGCCGAGGCGCAGGGGGGGGCTGAGGCGGTTCAGGCTCTCGGCATACGGCATGCGCGCAGTCAGATCCTTGATCTCCTCAAAGGGGGGGCGCCAGGAGTGCATCTGTATACCTTGAACAAGGATGATGCCTGTCTGGAGCTTCTGGAAGGGATTTTCTGATTGTTGATCTGTGCCGTGGTTATTCACCTTTCGGGATAGCTCTGCAGCAAGGAGGCAGGTTTGGAATCTGTGTGGTTGGAATTATTTCTGGTAGTTCTGCTAATTCTGGCAAACGGTTTTTTCTCCGGATCGGAACTTGCTATCATCTCGGCCCGCAAAAGCAGGATTGCC
>Ga0351923_1081_pt1 | contig 18035 bp, 5 predicted proteins | sample BONcelT113001C11_FD_206859 | JGI IMG/M metagenome (GOLD analysis project Ga0351923, IMG submission 206859) | Enriched cells from coal bed in the Powder River Basin, Montana, United States - BONCAT cells T11 rep2 HSBNCT.T11.300.1.C11 ...
GTGATGGGTTCCTTTTTGCTCATAAGCCTGCATTACGTTTGATTCAATTGTTAATCTATTTCAGGACAAGACATATGTTTAATATTGAATCTTGAATCTTGAATGTTGAATCACGATTCACGATTCACGATTCACTTCAAACATCCCAACCTTTAATTTTTACATTCGCCCTGCAAGGCTCGATGATTCAACTGATTTACGAGTTAATAGTAAAATGTAGGTACATATAGACAGTTCCATATGTTAAAAAATTGCATTCGTAATAAAAAAGTTATAATATTGCACGAGGAAGTGCATTCCCCAAAAGACAAAAATTTGTTTCACTCAGCATCTTTCAGAATGAAAGTGGCTGGAGTTTAATAAAATAACAATATGATGATCAAAAATTCATTATTTTATCCAACTATTAATTAACGTAAATTTATGGCTATGAAAAAACAGTTACTCATTTTAGTCGTATTTCTTATCTGGACACAGAGTTCATGGGCACAGCTCAGCGGGATAAAAACCATCCCGGGAGATTACCCTACTATTGCCGCAGCAGTCACTGCCCTTAATGGCGCAGGGGTTGGATCTGGCGGGGTTACGTTTAATGTGGCAGCAGGCCACACCGAAACCATTGCCGCGCCAATCTCACTCACGGCAACAGGCACACTTGCCAACCCAATCACTTTTCAAAAAAGTGGTGCAGGGGCCAATCCTTTGATTACTGCATATACAGGGACAGCAACACCTTCTTCAGCTGTTCAGGATGGTATCTGGAATTTTGTAGGATCTGATTACACCACTATTGATGGAATCAATCTGCTAGATCCAAATACCACAAATCCAGGTACTATGGAGTATGGGTTTGCCTTTTTCAGGGCATCGGCAACTGATGGCTGCCAGAACAACATCATCAGAAACTGTGTTGTAACTCTGAGCAGGGTCAATAATGACGCTGGCGCAGGCCCGTCTTTTGAAGGATCAAAAGCCATTAATGTGGTTAATGCTACTGTTGCCGCTCAGGCAACTGCGCTCACACCAACAAGCGCGGCAGGCACAAACTCCTTCAATAAATTCTACGGAAATACACTTCAGCAATGCAATTATGGCATCGTTTTAAATGGCCATGCCGACGTTTCTCCATTCACTTTGGGTGACACAGGAAATGACATCGGAGGTGTTGCACTATCAACCGGAAACACAATCCTCAATTTTGGAGGCGCAGCCGCAGCAATCAATCCAGCTGCAGCCATACGCATCAATAACCAATGGGGCGCGAATATTTCGTATAACACCATTGACAACAACAATGGATCAGGCGCCAACCACCCCAATGTACTCAGGGGCATTTATGCACAGGCAGGAACCAGTGCAAGTGTTACCATTAACAACAACAACCTTAATATTAAAGGAGGTGGTACCACACATCTGGTGTATATGATTGAAAATGCTATCGGAAGCACTGCTGCCGGCAATACAGTCAATATCAATAACAATACACTTACAGGCAGCTACCTGACTGCAACTTCCGGCACACTTTACGGTATTTGGAGTTCGGCAAGCGCTGCAACGGTCAATATCAACAACAACACTGTTCAAAACATTGCGTATAGCGATGCAGCACTTGCGGGTTCAGGTATCATTTATGGCATCTTCAATAGTGGTTTAGCCACTACGGTAAATACAAACCAGAATCTGGTGAACAACATTACCCGCACTGGGACAACCGGAGGTACAACCATCGGTGTGTACATTTCATCCGGAGTAAACCAGAATGCAAACGGGAACACCATTACCAACATGAGTATTGATGGCACAGGAACTTCAAGCACAATGTATGGTATACAAACTTCAGGCTCAACAGGCGCTGTAATTGTTGCCAACAACAACCTGATTCATTCATTGAGTTGCTTAAAAACGACAGGTAGCGGTACACTTTATGGGATGTACAACATTTCTTCGCCACCGAATGAAACTTACAACAACAATATAATCAGGAACCTGACGCATAACGGTACCGGTACAATGTACGGACTATATGCATTTACTACCTCTGGCACACGTACTGTGGCCAACAACCTGATTCACTCCCTGACTACAGGCGGTACAACAATCTCAGGCATCCAGATGTCAAGCAGTTCGCCGACCATTCACACAAACAAAGTGTACAACATTCAGAGCACATCAACAGGAGCCCCAACAGTATCAGGTATTGCGATCACAAGTATGGGATCTCCGGGTGCTGCCAATGTATATAATAACCTTATTGGCGACCTGAAAGCCCCTGCGGCCAGTTCATCTTCAGCAACTGCTCCAACCCTGAGAGGTATTAACCTGACAACAACCTCTACCGGTCCGGTGAATCTATCGTATAACACCATTCACCTGAATGGCAGCACAACAGGCGCCAACTTTGCTACCTGCGGTGTTTTTGCCACAACCTCAGCAACTGCAACCGCTGCCGAGTTGTTTATGCGAAACAATATCATTGTAAACAAATCAACTCCTGCTGGTATCGGTTTTACAGTTGCTTATCAAAGATCATCTACAACATTTACCAACTATAACAATGCTTCGAACAATAACTTGTTCTTTGCAGGTACACCCGGGGCAACCCGTTTAATTTATTATGACGGAACCAACGCATCACAATCACTTGGAGCATTCAAAGGACTGGTTACTCCCCGTGAGTCAAGCTCAATTACTGAAGATCCGCCGTTTAAGAGCATAGCCGGAGCAAGTGCTGACTTCCTGCACATCAATGAGCTGATTGCTACTCAGCTTGAAAGCGCCGGGATTCCGATTGCCGGAATTACAGTTGACTATGATGGCAACACACGTCATGCCACAACGCCTGACATTGGCGCAGATGAGTTTGCCGGAATTCTGCTCGACTTGTCTCCTCCTAATATTGTTTACACTCCTCTGGGCAACACATCCGGAACAGGCGAACGGACGCTTACAGCAAGCATTACCGATGCATCTAATGTTCCAACATCAGGAATAGGGTTGCCAAGACTTTACTGGAGGATCAATGCCGGAGCATATACTGCCGTAACAGGCGTTCATGTCAGTGGCAGTAATTATACTTTTAATTTTGGAGCAGGCGTAGCTGTCAACGATGTAGTTTCCTACTATATTGCAGCACAGGATATCGCTCCAACACCGAATGTTGGCGTGTTTCCGGCTGCCGGAGCAGGTGGTCTGTCAGCCAATCCTCCTGCCGCAGCTACCCCACCGACAAATCCAAGTTCTTACCTTATTACCGGCCCGCCACTTAGCGGAAGCTATACTGTTGGTCTGGCGCTGTTCAATAATCTGAGCGGAAAGAACATCACTTTCGAAAAACAAGTGAAGAAAGTGATGAAAGAAGTTGATGTTGAAGTGCCCGCTGAAAAAGGCGAATTTGCACATGCGACACAAACTGCACCATTCCCCAAATCAATCAAGAGGATGATGGAGATTGAAGAAGTCAGCTGGATACCAATGGAAAATGGCAGAGAATACAAAGGTGATCTCTTTGTTAGTTATTCCGGTAATGACGAAACTCACAACAGAGAAGCCAATGCAGGAGTGTATGCAACTATTACTGCAGCTGTTACTGATCTGAACAACAGAGGAGTCAGCGGACCGGTAACCTTCCTGCTTACAGATGCTACTTATCCGACAGAGACATTCCCAATCCTCATCAATGTTAGCAGTTCGGCCAAACCTTCAGCAGCAGCACCCGTGCTCATCAGACCTGCAAACGCGGTAACAACAACAATAAGCGCAGCTGTTGCCTCGGGTTTCTTATTCAGGATTCAGGAGAACTACATCACCATCGATGGATCCAATTCAGGCGGAACAACACGTAACCTGACCATCGAGAATACCAGTGTTACTGCTCCGCAGGTTTTATTGATCGCATCCACAGGAACAGTGCCGGTTACCAATGTAACGGTCAGAAACTGTAATTTGATAAACGGCGCAAATACTAACTCTGCCGTGATCGTAAGCGATGCAGTGACACCAGGTAACCCGGGTTATTTCAATAATATAACGCTACGCAACAACACTGTTCAGAAAGCCTACATCGGGATTTATTGCAATGCTTTTGTTGCAGCTGGTAATGGTAGTGGCTTGCTCATTACCCAGAATGACCTGACTACTACAGGCGCAAATTCTGTCCGCTATACCGGTATCTATGTTCAGGGTGTTGATGGAGCAGCGGTTTCCCAAAACAAAATTGCCAATTTTGATGGCGTTTCATCTGAAGATGACAGGGGCGTTTGGTTGGCAACATCAACTGTTAACAGCAGAATTGATGCGAATGAGATCTATTCCCTGGGCTACACAGGTACGGGAGGCTATGGCGGATTTGCAGTTGCAGTATCTTCCGGAGTGACCAACTCTAACAATATCATTTCCAATAACGTGATTTATAATATTTTCGGTGATGGCTGGGGCACATCCATATTAGGTGATAACCCTATGGGAATGTATTTGTTTGGAACCCAAACAGGTGCAAAAGTCTATCATAACTCGATTCACCTCTATGGCAATACTCTGAACAGAGCCAATGCAGTTTCCATAGGTATTGCTCTCGGAACAGGCACAACCGCCGATCTGAAGAACAATATCATCGTAAACAATCTTGACAGGCTCACCACACTTGGTCTTGCTGCTTATGGTATTTATCTTCAAACTGCAAATACTCAGCTTGAGGCCAGCAACTACAACAATATCTTTGTGAATCCCACCAGTGGAATGGACAAAATTGTTGGTCAGGTTGCCGCAACATCCTATACGACACTTGCAAACTGGCAGACCGGTACTGGATTTGATATGAATTCATTTAGTGTAAACCCGCAATACACATCCAATACCAATTTGTTGCCAACCAACATGACCTTGAATAATGCAGGTTTGTACCAAAGCAGTGTTCCAATGGACTACAACCTTGTCATGCGTACCAGTCCACCCGACATCGGTGCCATCGAGTTTGGCGTCAATCCTATCGTTACAACAACTCCGGTTAGCAACCTGGCATGCGGTAATGTTACGCTTAATGGAACCGTAAACGCCAGTGGATTTACTGCCAATACCTTCTTCGATTATGGCACAACTATGTCTTTTGGAACCACAGTTGCAGGTACACCGGCTTCAGTTTCAGGATCAACACTGACCAATATAACAACAAACCTGACCGGACTCACTCTTGGTACGACTTACTATTATCGGTTAAGGGTTGTAACCACAGGTGGCCTGACTGCATTTGGCATGACGCAGAGCTTCACTACCAACGATGTTGCTGCACCAACTGCGACAACCCTTCCGGCTGCACCTGTTGGAAATGACAATGCAACCTTGAACGGAACAGTAAACGCTAATTGCAGTTCAACAACCGTGACTTTTGAATGGGGAACCACGATAGCCTACGGGAATACAATCAATGCAGCTCAAAGCCCTGTATCTGGGGGTACTAATGTCGCGGTTAGTGCTGACCTGATTGGACTTGCATTAAGTCAGACCTATAACTACCGTGTTGTAGCATCCAATGCCAATGGCACAACCTACGGAGCGAACCAGACCTTCACTACTGGTGCTGCACCGCCCACCGTTGTAACCCTGGCAGCCAGCAATATTGATCTTACTACAGCAAGGCTGAACAGCACTGTCAATGCCAATAACCAGAGTACAACCACTTCCTTTGAATGGGGACTGACTCCTGCATACGGCAATGTCATCGCAGGCGTGCCTCTTACTGTAACCGGAACAACCAATACTGCAGTATATGCAGATCTGACAGGACTCAGCATCAACACAACCTACTATTACAGAGCCGTCGGACAAAATTCGACAGGCACAGCCTATGGTGCGATGGAAGTCTTTTCAACTCTATGTCCGATACCCGTTCCAACGATTACTGGCGCTGATGTTGCGTGTCAGGGTGACAACAAAACCTATACAACCGAAACCGGCAATCAGGACTATGCATGGACTGTTTCAGCCGGAGGCCAGATTTTGTCAGGTCAGGGAACACATTCAATTACTGTTAAATGGAATTCAGTGGGAGATCAAAATGTAACTGTGATATATGCAAACACTTACGGTTGCTCCGCTGTTGCACCAACTGAGTTGGATGTATACGTCAGTGCAAGACCAGTTCCGACCATCGCAGGTAATACTGCAGCATGCCAGCTTTCGGATGAAAACCATGTGTTCACCACCGAAGAAGGCTTCAATGACTATGTCTGGACAGTTACCTCAGGAGGAACAATAGTAAGTGGACAGGGAACTTATCAATTACTGGTTTACTGGACAGGATCAGGAGCTCAGACCGTAACTGTGAACTACGAGAACGCATCAGGTTGTGAAGGCTCAACACCCGGAACCTTTGCCGTTAACGTGCTTCCCTTGCCTGCTGCTGCAGGAAACATCAGCGGAACCGCTCTTGTATGTCTGCCCTCAGGAAATTTGGTATACAGTGTGGCTCCCATAGCAAATGCCGAGATGTATTACTGGACAGTGCCCTATGGTGTAACCATTGTTGACGGCATAGGAACCAACAGTATCACAGTAAGCTTCGCGCCGGATGCTGAAGACGGAGTATTTAGCGTTTATGCAACCAATGGTTGCGGTGCAGGTGCTCCATCTTCCAATTTTGCAGTTTCAATCGGTGTAAAACCAGCAAAACCCATTGTAACGCTCAATGAGTATGACCTCAGCAGTAACGCTCCTGAAGGCAACCAGTGGTACTTCGAAGGCGAAGCTATTGATGGAGCAACAGGACAGACCTACACAGCTACAGAAACCGGAAACTACTGGACAGTTGTTACCATTGACGGCTGCAGCTCAGATCCTTCCGAACCTGTTTATGTACTTGTTACAGGCCTGAACGAGAATGCCGGGGGCAGGTTTACGATTCATCCGGTGCCCAATGATGGCCGCTTCAGCGTCACTATTAAGTCAAACCGTGAGGAATCATGGGATGTTACGGTGTACAACAGTCTTGGTGTCCAGGTATATCAGATCAGGGACTTCAGGGTTAATGGCAGCGCAACAGAGCAGATCAGTTTGCAGAACCCGACCCGCGGTACCTACACCGTTGTATTCAGCAACAACAAAGAGCAGGTGATTAGGAAAGTATTGGTAAGTAACTAATACAATCCTTTTCATCATCTAATGTTTCAATCCCGGCTGTCCATTCAATTGGACAGCCGGGATTTTTTATAGCATGGACAAAAAGGCAGGCAGCTTTGTAAAAATTTGGATTGTGCTTCATGTTTTTCGTAAATTTGTAAGTCGTTTCAAATAAAGGGGCTAACCGAAAATATCCAACACTGATGAGCAGAATTTTACTTTCATATCTTATTGTTATCCTGATTCATGCCGCATTTTTCAGTATAGGGCATGCACAGGTGCCGACAACCCAGGATTGTCTGGGGGCCATTCCGGTTTGCGACTACGTGTACACAGAGCCGTTTACAGCCACCGGATCAGGCAACTATCCTAATGAGATTAATCCCAATCAGAACTGTCCGAACAGCTGTATGGACGGGGAAAAGAACAGCCGGTGGTATCAATGGACTGTTGTTCAGTCGGGCTTGCTCCGTCTGAGGATCACTCCCCAGGTGCAGACCGATGACTATGACTGGGCAGTATATAACCTGACGAATAATTATTGCAACGAAATATACAACAATGCAATTGTCATGCAGAAAAGCTGCAATGCAGCAGGGGGGGCAAGCCACCAGGGAACCACAGGGATTAGCACAGCTGACGGCGGCGTAACCCATTGCAATGGAGGAGGGCCAACCAACAAGTGGAATGCTGACCTGGCAGTTTTTGAAGGAGAGACCTATGTGCTTTGCGTGAGTGACTGGACACAGACTCCCGGCGGATACACCCTTGATTTCAGTCCCAGCACAGCAGTAATCTTTGATGATGTGCCACCGGTGATCAGCGAAATCGGATACAATGACATCATCAACTGCGGAACAAACTCACTTACCATCCGTTTCTCCGAAAACGTAAAATGCAATACGGTTAATGTCAGTGACTTTAAATTGACCGGTCCGGGCGGCCCCTACACCGTAACACAGGTTACCGGACAGAATTGCCTGCTCGGAGGCGCTATGGAGCGTGAATACAAAATATTCTTTACTCCTGGACTGTATCAGAGCGGAACCTATTCGCTCGAACTCCTACCCCTTAGCTTTGTAAAAGATGCCTGCGATAATTATGCGACACCGAATGTTTTTTACTTTGACATAGAGCTCGGTTCCCCGGTGGTGTATGCGGGTATGGATATTGACATTCCTTATGCAGGCACAACTCAGCTAAACGGGACAGCTTCCGGTGGTTCAGGTAATTATGTGTATGCATGGACACCCGCTGAACTGCTCAACAACCCAAATATCCCGAATCCCACGACAGTGAGCCTTACCAGCAGCGCATTTTTCTATCTGCAGGTTACCGATCTTGGTACCTCATGCTATGGCCGCGATACGGTACGTGTGAATGTCATGGGTGGTCCTTTGGGTATTCAGGTTTCGGCTTATCCTACTGAAATTTGTATCGGTGAACAGGTTGACTTGCTGGTCATGGCCGATGGAGGTTCAGGTAGTTTCTCCATTGAGTGGACTTCGAATCCTGAAGGATTTGAATCAGGGCTGAACAATCCGGTTGTCTATCCGCAGGAGACAACAACTTATATGGTGAAAGTAACTGATATAGTCACCAATGAGTTCAGGACAGATGAAGTGTTGGTTACGGTTAAACCTATGCCTTTGGCAAATGCCGGGCCTGATCAGGTAATCAACGAAGGCACCACAACGCAGTTAAACGGCTCGGCTACAGGAGGTTCGGGATTATATATCTATTCATGGGAGCCCGCCGGGCTTGTGAGCAATCCCAACATTCCAAATCCGGTAACAGCCATACTTACCGAACCTACGATTTTTACACTTATGGTAATGGACCAGAATGGCTGCGCGGGACAACCTGATTTTGTTCTGATCAACCCCGCTGGTGATGGCCTTTCAGTGTTTGCATTTGCAAATCCCGGGGCAATCTGCCTCGGAGGTACCGCCACTATTTCGGCCCAGGCTACAGGCGGCGGAGGAACCTACACCTATTCATGGACTTCGGTGCCTCCCGGATTCACCTCTGACCAGTCTGTTATTCAGGTTTCACCTGTTGGTACTACAAGATATAACGTGCTGGTTAATGATGGTTTCACTTCAGTCACGGATTTTACAACCGTGACAGTAAACCCCTTGCCGCTGATCAACCTTATCCCTGACAACGCAGTGATCTATGGACAGGACACCATTGTCGTTTGCGTTCGCGATTCAGTGGTCATTGATGCGGGTAATGATGGCGATCCACAGGGCACACAGTATTATTGGTCAAACGGACTGTTAGGCCGCACAATTACCACAACCACTAATGGAAACTGGATTGACATTCAGACCTTTGGTGTGAATGTAACCACCGGGGGTACCGGATGCCAGTCGCAGGGACAGATCACAATTATCTTCGATTTCAACCAGTGTAATATTGACATTCCAGAACGCAGGCCTGATCTGCAGCAACTAATTTCAGTATTTCCAAATCCCAGCAACGGTGAATTTACGCTACAAACTTTTGAAGACCTCAAGTGGTTGAATATTAGAATTGTTGATCAGAAAGGACGGGTTATCTTTGCAGATGAAAGCCGTAAACCTTTGTATGTTGGAAATCCAAGAACAATCAATATCGGACATGCAGGAACAGGAGTTTTTACCTTACTGTTGCAGTCTGATAGCGCAATTGACACCCGAAAACTTGTTACTCAGTAGCAAGGATTCAGGATTATGTAAGTGTATCAAACCAAAACCAAACGTTAATTTTAAAGCTGTGCTAAAAAGTTGTTCCAAAACCAATCAGCATCTGCTTCTGTGTCATTTCCCATTGCTTGCAAGCACAGTGTTTTTCGTGCTTTTATGGATGACAGAAAGCTTTGCAGCCGGCGAGACTCAAAAAGATGTATTGATCTCCAAGGGCAAATCTGTAGAGATTGATTTTCTCGGAATTGAATCATTTCATTCACGGGTACTTGTGTACCATATGGTGCATTCAGATCCTGGGATTTGTGTCATGACCGAAAGAAAAGAATCATCCATTTTACTGGTAACGGCATGTAATAATGATCTTTCGGCTGACGAAATTATTCAGGTATTGCAACTTATTTTGAAAGAGGCAGATAGCATTGAGGAATCCTACGACAAATTCATGATTTATGAATTGATTCAGCTATATGATCCGAATGAAGAAGACTGGCTGGTTAATTTTCTGATGGGTATTGATGAAGCCCAGGGCAATACATGCGCTACTTCCGATCCGTTTTGTACCAGCAATGTGTATAGTTTTCCGGCCGGTGTCAATAGTGGCACTGCTGAACCCGGACCGAACTATGGTTGCCTCACCACAAGGCCGAATCCTGTCTGGTATCACATGCGAATACTTCAACCGGGAAATATCACCATTAGAATGACAGGCACGCGTACTAATGGTCAGCCTCTGGATATTGACTTTGCATTATGGGGGCCATACTCGGATCCAATTACACCATGTGTTCAGCAGCTGACCGCAAATTGTCCGCAGTGCCCGTCATCAGGTTGCTGCCCGAACAATACGTCAAATTCTAATTTCTATCCATCAGGCAACCTGCATGATTGCAGTTATTCGCCCGCGGCTATTGAGCATGCGCATATCGTAAACGGACAAACCGGCCAGTACTACATCATGCTTATTACCAATTATGCCAATGCGGCCGGTAACATAACTTTTCAGAAAATTGCCGGAAATGGCGAGACAGACTGCACCATTCTGCCGCCACCGGTTAGCAGTAACAGCCCTGTTTGTGTAGGCCAGCAAATACAGCTTTTTGCTGACTTTGTCACCAATGCAACATATAACTGGACCGGCCCCTCAGGATTCAGTTCAAGCCAGCAGAATCCGGTGATTAACAATGCCCAGTTAAGCAATGCGGGTGACTATACCTTAATCATCAATGTGAATGGAAACCTCAGTGAGCCCGCAGTAGCTGCCGTGGAGGTGTTTCCAACCTCCGTGCCTGATTTCAGCTTCACACCAACTTGCTTCGGCGACTCAACCTATTTTACTGATGTTTCCACTACTTTGCCTGCAGGGCAGCAAATTACATCATGGCTTTGGGATTTTGGCGATGGTAATACTTCCGGTTCGCAGCATCCGGTTCATTATTACAACGCGCCCGGAACCTACTCAGTAACACTGAAAACCTACACTAATGATTGGATGTGTGAACGGATTAAAGTGAAACAGGTGCCGGTTTCGGTGGCTACACAGGCCAATGCCGGTCAGGATATCACAATTTTTCATGGTTGGTACACTACACTGAACGGTAGCGTTTTTGATGGCTCTGGCAATTATACTGTTCAGTGGCAGCCTGCCGGGTTAGTTGTGCAGCCAAACAATCTGATTACGAATACCGTAAACCTTACGGCTACTGTTGTGTACACTTTGTTTGTAACAGATCAGGTTTCTTCATGTGTGCGTACAGACCAGGTAACCGTTTTTGTTACCGGAACGCCGTTTACAGTTTCTGCGACAGCCTATCCACAGGCAGTGTGTGAAGGACAACCTGTTCAGCTGGTTGCCTTTGCATCAGGGGGTTCAGGAAACTTTACCTTTAACTGGAGTTCCGACCCCCCGGGTTTTTATTCACAGGAAAGCCAGCCTATGGTTACCCCCCTTGTGACCACTACTTATTTTGTAACCGTCTTCGACGGCCAGAATAGTCTGAACAGTCAGGTTACTGTAACCGTTAATCCTGTCCCTTGGACAGATGCAGGCCCCGATCAGGTTGTGCCCAATGGTTGGGCTACACAGCTTGACGGATCAGTTTTTGGGAATTCAGAATCTTTTTCGCTCTTGTGGCAACCCGCAAACATGCTGGTTGATCCAACCCAGGAAGATCCAGAAACTTTGCCCATGCAAACTACAACAACTTTTATTATGACTGCAACAGACAACATTTCAGGCTGTTCCAGCTCAGATGAGACCATTGTTTTTGTTTCGGGTGGGATTTTAGGTGTTACAGCTTCAGCTAATCCTCCGGAAATTTGCCCGGGGCAGCCAGTTCAGCTCAATGCCAATCCCTTTGGTGGTTCTGGTGACTACACTTATCAATGGTCTTCAGAGCCTGTTGGATTTTCATCAACTCTCAAAAATCCTTTGGTAAGCCCTGTAACTACAACGAATTATACTGTTCAGGTTGATGACGGCCAGAATCAGGCAACAACCTCAATTTTGGTTACCGTGAAGCCTGTGCCTTTGGTGAATGCAGGGACTGATATCAGTATTCCAAGCGGTTGGGAGGCACAACTTAACGCACAGGTAAGCAACGGTTCGGGTAGTTATGCGTTCGATTGGCAGCCTGCTGAATTCCTGAATAACCATTTGATATCCAACCCGGTTACCGTTCCTTTGACGGAATCAAAACAGTTTACCCTCACTGTTACCGATCAGTTGTATCAGTGCATCGGTACGGATGAAGTAATGGTTATAATCAGCGGCGGTCCACTTGGGGTAGATGTAACTACATCATCAAACAACATCTGCTCTGGAGATCAGGTTTTTTTACAGGCAAATGCATATGGAGGATCAGGGCAATATCAGTTCAGCTGGACTTCTTACCCTCCGGGTTTTTCGACAAATATTCCAAATCCATCTGATTTTCCCACACAGTCAATAACTTATTATGTAAGTGTTTCTGATGGCGTTAATACAGTTTATGGATCAGTTACCGTTCAGGTTCATCCCAGACCATTAGCCAATGCCGGTGCTGATCAAATCATCAATGCCGGTACAAATACAGTACTCTTGGGGTCGGCAACTGATGGAAGCGGACAATACAACTACGCATGGCAGCCTGCCTCTATGGTCGAAAATCCAGACCTGGCAATTACCAAAACTTCTATACTGAATGAATCAGTCATCTTTAGCCTTCAGGTAACCGATCAGAATGGATGCATAAGCAGTCCTGATGAAGTGTGGATCAATGTAATGGGTGATGGTCTTGCTGTCTTTGCAATTGCCTCGCCACAGGTAATATGTCATGGGCAGCCAACGGCTATTTCAGCAATGGCCTTTGGAGGAGGAAACTCTTATACCTATTCCTGGGTATCTGATCCTCCGGGTTTTGTGTCTGATTTGACTGAATTTGTCATTGCACCGGAAACATCGGTTACATTGACAGTTACTGTAAATGATGGTTTCAATCAGGTAAGTAATAGCGTTTTTATTACTGTTAACCCATTGCCAGTTTTAAACCTCATTCCTCCAGGTGCCCAACTTTATGGACAGGATACAATTGTCGTTTGTGTGCGGGACTCAGTTGTTGTACTCGCCAGACATCCTGAACATCCTGATGGAACACAGTATTTTTGGTCAAACTATTACACCGGCGACAAGATGACTGTTACCACAAACGGTAATTGGATTGATATTCAAACGCTTTGGGTGCGGGCAACCTATCCTGAGACTGGATGTCAGAAAACTGGTGCTTTAACCATAATATTTGATTTTAACCAATGCAACATCGGATTGGATGACATTCCGAAAAAACAATCGGTTCCCATTGTCTATCCGAATCCATCTGATGGTTTCTTCCATATCCGTTTGGCGGAACAAGATATTATTCATAGTATAGAGGTTCAAGACCTTAACGGAAAAATCGTTTATGCAGATCAGCAGAAACATGTCATGTTCCCCGGTTCAGTACACATGCTAAATCTGAAACACCTGCACAGCGGATTGTATTTTTTGCAGATAAGAACAGAGGGTTCAACACATTCTATGAAGTTGCTGATAACTGAGCTTTGATTATTGATGAGAAACGAAAGATGAGTTTTTCAAACATCTGATTTTCAATGAATGTAAATAAATAGTTAAAATATTTGGAAAATAATTGTACATTTCGGCCTTGAAAATCGCTTTTTAAGTGCCCAAAAAGAAGCTAAAACCATGAAAACCCGTTTATTTTTATTCTCGCTGTTGCTTGGACTTTTGTTTCAGTCCGGCTTCAATAATCCAGTATTTGCAACTGGCAATACTGAGGATTGTACATTTGACAAAGAACTTACAGCCCGCGTGCTTAATGCAAAGGAAGGCTGGATTGAGGTCAACCTGAATGCATTTGATGATTGGCATACAAGGGTTTTAATGTATCATGCCATCTATTCAGATCAGGCTTTGTGCGCCAATCATTTATCTCAGCCTGGATTACTTAGGGTTGAGTATTGCGGCTCGGATAAACAGATTAATGCATTACATCAGCAACTGGCCATTATAGTGTCTGAAGCCTACAAGCTTACACCAGAGTATGATAAGGTAATGATTGCCAACATTCTGGAAGTTTATGATACAGATAACAATGGAAAACTTTTAAATTTTCTGACGGGAGCCGACAGAGGAACAAATAATGCAATGTGTGCTGATTCTGCTCCATTTTGCACCAGCGACATCTATACTTTTCCTGCCGGAGTGAATTCAGGTACTGCCGAGAATGGCCCTTATTATGGTTGTTTGACAACACGGCCCAATCCGGCATGGTTTCATATGAAAATTGCTGTCGGGGGTTACCTGCAGATATATATGTTCAGCACACCGCTCCGCGATATTGACTTTATTATGTGGGGGCCCTACGATGACCCGGTAACACCTTGTCCCACACAGCTGACTGCAAACAAGGTAATAGACTGCAGTTATTCCCCAGCACCAACGGAGTACTGCGACATTGCAAATGCTCAGGTAGGTAAGTATTATATTCTTTTGATTACCAACTACTCAAATCAACCCTGCGACATTACATTCCAGAAAAGCGCAGGCACCGGTGAAACAGATTGCACCATCCTTCCTCCTTTGACAAGCAGCAACAGTCCGCTTTGTGTGGGCCAGACACTTGAGCTCTATGCAGAAACAGTAAACAATGCCACCTATTACTGGTCAGGTCCGAATAACTTCATCTCAACCCAGCAAAACCCGACAATACAAAATGTTCAGCTAAGTCATGCCGGCATGTATAGTTGTGTGATTACAGTAAACAACAGCAGCAGCGACCCAAGCACAGCAAATGTTGTGGTCAATCCGACGCCAACACCTAATTTTAGTTTCAATCCTACCTGTTTTGGTGATACAACATTTTTCGTTGATGAATCAACAGTCAATCCGCCTCAGGCTCAGATAACCCTTTGGGAATGGAATTTTGGGGATGGAACAACAGCCTATGGGCAGCATCAGGAGAAGGTTTTTGGCAATCCAGGAACCTACCTTGTTTCGATGACGACATATACGGGCTTCATGCAGTGTCCAAGGACAAAAAACAAGGCTGTTGTGGTTTCACAGGCAGCCAGCGCCAATGCAGGTCCTGATGAAGAAATACCTAACGGATGGACAGTACAACTCCAGGGTGAAGTAGCAGGCGGATCGGGCAACTATACCATTCAGTGGGAACCAGCCAACCTACTCAACGACCCGACGATTCTGACACCTACTACAGTGCCAATGGGAGCAACCACAGTATTTACCATGCATGTGACCGACAATGCCACCAGTTGCCAGAACAGTGACCAGACTACTGTAATTGTTACTGGCGGAGTGCTTGGGGTGACTGCAGAAGCAAGTCCTTCAGTTATTTGTCTGGGTCAAACAGTTCAGCTCAATGCCTTGCCTAGTGGAGGTTCAGGTGGTTATACCTATACATGGACCTCAAATCATGGTGATTTTAATTCAACTGAAAAAGAACCTGTTGTAAATCCCATACAAACAACAATTTATCAAGTTGCTGTTTCTGACGGTTTCAATTCAACCAGTGCAACAGTAACAGTTACTGTGAAACCCATGCCAGCGGCAAGTGCGGGTGCTGACCAAACAATCAATATCGGCACTTCAACTCAATTAAGTGGTTATGCAACAGGTGGTTCTGGTGGCAATTATTCGTATCGCTGGACACCGGCTGATTCGCTGATCAATGCTACTGTTCAGAATCCGACAACAAAAATTCTTAATGCTACTACCGAGTTTACGCTGATCATTGATGATATGAACGGCTGCTCCAGCCAGCCTGATCAGGTACTTGTGCTTGTTGCAGGTGACGTTCTTGCCGTTTATCCTCAGGCCACTCCTGCTGAAATTTGTCTGGGAGCCAGCACCACCATCAACGCCAATGCAACAGGTGGCGGAGGCAGTTATACATATTCCTGGACAGCAAACAACTCAGGATGGACCTCAAACAGCCCTAACCCGACAGTAAGCCCGGCACAAACAACAGTGTATACCATATCGGTAAACGATACCTATAAAATAGTTACCGGACAGGTAACGGTTGTGGTTAACCCTCTGCCGCTGGTTGACATCAAACCTGCCAATATACCATACTTCAGTAACGACACCATAAAGGTATGTGTGCGCGATTCAGTATGGTTAGATGCAGGAAATCCCGGGTTTAGCTATTTGTGGTGGAACCAGACAAGCCACAACAGGCTCAGGGCCTCAACAAACGGAAACTGGATCGATTTTCAAACGCACTGGGTCAGGGTAACTAATCCCGTTACCGGTTGTGTTTCACATGATACCTTAACCATTTTCTTCGATTTCAATGCCTGTAACATTGGGGTTCCGGAAAAAGAGTTTACAGATCATTATATCAACGTGCACCCAAACCCATCGAATGGATTGTTCCGGGTGGATTTCAAAGAACTGAACGATGCTGTCGTCATGCGGGTAGTTAATATTCACGGACAAACAGTGCTCAACGATATATCCTTTGATCCTGTGAAAGAAGGAAAGTCGTTTGTGCTCGATCTTTCGGGTAAGCCTGATGCCACCTACATTCTTACTATTCAGAGTAGCCGTGGAATCATGATGAAACGTCTGATTAAGAAATAAGGGAGAGAGAAACTTAGGAATGTAGTAGAAAACCAGATTAACCGTATGAATTTCCCCAAACTGTTTTCGCACCTCCTGATCTCAGGAGTGATTATGCTTGCATGTGTAACTGATCTTGTTGCCCAGGAACCAACACCATGTGATTACAAAAGACCCAGGCAGGCCGACAATTGGAATTTTGGCGAAAGAGCTCAGCTAAACTTCAATTCAGGCAATCCTCAGGCGACAATCATGCCGGGTTCCATTAACCTGCCCAATGGAGTTGCTTCCATCAGTGATGAAAACGGACAATTACTCTTCTTCACCGACGGCATAAGGATTTGGTCGGGTGGATATTATTTCCTTAACGATGCAACTGACCTCTCAGGTAACAACTTCTCATCACAATCCTCCATCATCGTGCCACAACCCGGTAATCCTGACCGTTATTATGTGTTTACAGTGGATATGTATATTCCACCTGTATTTAATAAGGGGGTTAGGTATTCAGTTGTTGAGCGAATCAATTTCGCATGGACCATTACGCAGAAGAATGAGATATTGCTGAATAGCAACGCCCAGAAAATCACCTCAGTGGCCAATGATGACAAAACCGTTTTTGGGTGGTTGCGCATGGTTACGCAGCTGCAAGCGGCAACCGCTTCTTTGCCTACAAAATTGATGCCGCAGGTTTGAATATTACACCGTCAATTTCAGTAGCAGGTTCAAACCATGCCGGAAATGAAAACAACAATGCGGGTTATATGAAGGCATCACCCGACGGAAACCGGATCGCACTCGTCATACCTCATGATGGAATTGTTGAATTGTTTGATTTTGATAAAGCTGGCGGAACCATTACCTTGGCCCAGGGTAGCGGGGCAGGAGCATTTAATTATCCCTTCGGACTCGAATTTTCACCCGACAATTCAAAACTATACATGACAACCTCCCCGCTTGGTGATAATATTAATTATTTGTACCAGTTTGATCTGAATACAACAAATTACTTCAGCAACCCCTTCGTTGTGCACCAATATGCTGTCAACCAGTTTGAAGGAGCTGACAGCCTGATGGGAGCCCTGCAACTGGCACCCGATGGTAAAATCTAT
>Ga0351923_1084_pt1 | contig 17429 bp, 14 predicted proteins | sample BONcelT113001C11_FD_206859 | JGI IMG/M metagenome (GOLD analysis project Ga0351923, IMG submission 206859) | Enriched cells from coal bed in the Powder River Basin, Montana, United States - BONCAT cells T11 rep2 HSBNCT.T11.300.1.C11 ...
TTTGCTCGTTGGGTATGAATTCTTCTTTCTCATGCAGCAAGGCGCATGCCTGATCAATATCTGCAAACAGCCCGCATGCCACGCTGCCCAGTATGGCCGCACCAACGGAGGCAGCTTCTTCCTGTTCCATCGTCTTTATGAGGATATTGCAGATATCTGCCTTGATCTGGTTCCATATCCTGCTTTTGGAACCGCCGCCCAATGCGCAGACTGCATCCGGCTTTATTCCTGTTTGTTTCAAAAGGTCGATACTTTCGCGCAGCATATAGCCCACGCCTTCCATAATCGCCCGTATAAAACAATCCCTGCCGGTATCCAGCCCCATTCCAAAAAAGACGCCCCGCGTATTGGGGTCAGCTTTCGGTATCTGTGTTCCGGTAAAATAAGGGAATAATAACAAACCTTTTGAAAGCGGAGGCGCGGTTGATGCCAGATTGCCCATTGCATCGAATACCTTTTCGCCAAACCTTTCCTTTAAATCCGGACAAAATTCATCCCTAAACCATTTAAGTATTATACCCGCCGTTTGGCTGACATTCACAAGCAGAAACTTGCCAGGTATGCCATGCGTATATACGGTCACATTCTTCCAGTTTTCAAGGCCGGGATCGGTGCAGGTGGCCGCAATAACCTGTGCTGTACCGGTTGATTCGGTAATGATGCCGTCGCGGATATTGCCGGAACCGATCGAGGCTGTGATCTGATCCATTGCCCCTGTGGTCACTTTAACGATAGAAGGCAAGCCAAATGATTTGCATGCTTCTTCGCATAGATTACCCACTACCATGCCGCATGGCAGCACTTTCGGAATTTTTGCAGCATCAATACCGCAGTAATCAATGATTTCAGTCCATACTTTATTGTTAACAATGTCAAAGTAACCGCTGGTACACATGATGCCGGGGTTCGTTACAAACTTTCCGGTCATCTTTGCCACCAGATAGTCTTCCAGCAAAAGAATCTTATGCGTTTTATAATAAACATCCGGTTCATTGTTTTTTAACCAAAGCACTTTTGCAACAGGCCATGTCGGGGTCATTTCCGGCAAACCCGTTTTGGCATAAAATTCTTTTGCACTAAAACGCTTTTCCAAATAAGACGACTCTTTTTTTGCCCGGTTATCCAGCCAGACGATAGCATTCCTTAAGGGGTTGATGTTTTTGTCAACCGGTATCAGTGTTTCGCCCTGAGTCGTGCATGTAATGCAAACCACATCACCGGGAGTGGCTTTCGCATCGGAAAGCAATTTTTTTATAACCGATGAAGCTGATTTCCAGTAAATATCAGGATCCAGTTCCACAATGTCGTTTTGCGGAGTATACAATGTATATTCTTCGATTACAAACCCGAGCGGTTTTAAATCCTGTGAAAACAATCCGGCTTTTACCGCTGTGGTTCCGACATCCAGCGTAATCAGTGTTTTCATTGCACACCCTTTCAAGCGTTCATTTTAGATTAATCTATTTAATAGAATTTAAATATCTTTTTTCTGCTTCTGAAGGGGATACACCTTCTTTTACCACAGCCAGCAGGCTATCCAAATAGGTAACGGGATTTTTGGCGCAGATTACATTTCTTCCAAACACAACGCCTGCCGCACCCTTCTTCATAGCTTGGGTTGCAATATCGAATGCCTGCAGCGGTTTTTCGGTAAGGCCGCCGCCTAAGGCCAGTGTAGGAATGACGGATGAACCCGTCACTTTTTCAAATGCATCGACATAAACTGTTTTGATAAGATCAGCGCCAAATTCCGCACAGGCGCGCGTACCAAGCAGCAGGTTGTCCATTCCGCCCATATACTTGTCAATACCGCCTTGCGGTATATATTCACCGATAACAGGTATGCCTAATTGATCGGCTTCTGCTACCATCGCCCCGAATTCCGTTATATTCTTTGTGTTTGCTTCTTCATCCGTTCCTAATAATAAAGAAATAATGATTAAGTCCGCGCCAAGCGCTACCGCATCTTTTACATCACAAATTTTTACGTTATATCCTTTTTTATATAGATCGAAACATGGTTTGCAATAGTGCGACGCCCAGTTAATACGGATGATGCACAAAGGAGAATCTTTTTTTGCAAAGAAATCCTTGCACTGCTTGGCCATTCCCGGCATTACGAGAAATGCATCTGCTTTTTTAAATGAATGAATTTGTTTCGGCAGGTTTTCGATACCCGCAAACGGTCCCATATAGCTGCCATGATCAGCAGCAATAATGACCGGACTGCCGTTACTGAAAAGTCTTCCTAATCTTATTTCTTTACCTGTCATAATACACCTCTAAAATATATTTTACTACATTATTGTTAAGCTTTTTCACCCATAATTGATATCCTTACCGTCCGTTGCCTGGCCCTTACCTGATCGAAATCCGCAAAGTAAATTCTGCCGAATTCGCCAAGCTCCGCTTTCCCTTCATTGACCGGAACAATGACCGATCGCCCGAGTAATACAGACCGAAGATGCGCTTCAGTATTCAGGCTCCAAAAAGGTTCCTCTGCGCGTTCCCTGGATGCAATCTCAATATGCAGAGGGCCGGGATGCAGATACTGCCCTTCTGTCAGGCAGGTGGGAAATATTTTTTCAAAACCGTTCACCATATCCTGCAATATGAGCTGTGTGCCATAATAGTTGACATCGTCGGATTGTTCCTGTATTAATACACTGCATGTAGTATGTTGGGAATATACAATCATGATGCCATTTTGAATGCCCGATTGCCGCATGATTTCCAAAGCCTTATCGGTTACATCGTCAAAAGTCGGACGTGTTTCGGATTGTATTGTAAAACTTTTATGAAAATACATTTACCCCTCCATATAAAACAAAAATTTTATAATTTTAGTCATAACTTTTAGTGCCTTTTATCCCAGGCTTCCCTAACCGCTTTAATCATGTCGTGCAGCATTTCCCTGGGATCTTTTGCCTTTATTATTGCGCTGGTGGAGCCTGTCGCGCCGGCGCCTGCCGCTATGATCTCATATACATCTTCTGCGCTGTGTATGCCAGCTCCATGAAGCACAAGAACATCCTTGTTGACCGATTTGATTATTTCATTTGTACGAATTATGGCTGATTCATCATCCTTCGTACGGTTGCCCCCTTCGATGAGTGTCGGGGATTCCGCTACAATGATATCCGGCGAAAACAATGCAACCGCAGCAGCCTGTTCAGGCGAATCCGCGCATACCATTGTCATAAGGCCAATATCCCTGCAGCGAAGCATGCCTTGTTCTATCTCCTGTAGGTTTAAACGCCTTTCCGCATGATTGAGCATGGTGCCTTGTGCGCCTGCTTCTTTTACAGCCTCCGGCAGAGCGCGTCCCATGCCCCTTCCGATCGGTATCACATCTATATGCTGGGCGAATACATGCAGATTCCTGCAAGCGGATGCAAGCATCCGTATATCCACGCTCTGCGGTGTTATAATAATATCCACACCGTATTGCACCGTAAGCTCATCCGCATATTTCGCCAGTTCCAGCATCTCTTTTCCATACAGATACGCTTTGGGTCCGAATTCGAAAAAAGGTGCTTTTATTCGTTTCATTCGTTCATTCGCTCACATTAAAAACATATTTTGATTACACAATCAATTATAACGCCCATTATTACCATTGTCAATACATAAAAAGCGCAATTTATATGAATAATAATCATTGTTTTGTCTTTTAGGGCATGAATTTGAACAAAAATCCAATATATACTGCGTATTTGTCTGTTTTTAAATCGTATTTTTCCTATGAATATTTTTTTTATCAATTTATACAGTAAATATAGGATGACTAACCGGATTTTAAAAAAGGGAGAAGGATAAAGCCCTGTTTAGTTTGGATCAAACAAGGCTTTTGTTCCCGTTAAATAAAATATATATAGATAAAATGAAAATTCAAAATTTTATAACACAGCCCATTAAAGAATTCGGATTATCTCTCAATGTATTAAACACGGGAATACACTCGTTAAAAGATACAACCGTTTTTATAAGGGGCCTTATTTTGATAACACCTTTTTCCATCAGGCGAATGACACATTTTAAATCTTCCACTGTAAAATGCGTATTGTGTAAAACGCTCAGTTCCTTGGCTTCGGCTTCATTGAAGTTATACCGGACATCCGTACGGCCTGCGCATAGTACGACACGGGACTTAAAACCAAGAATTCTGGACGCACTTTCCGCACCGGCGCGGTCATTGATTCCTGTGCCGAACACAAAATCCATTACCTGGTCGGCTCCTGTAATTTCAAATACCACATCATACGGGCCCCTGGCATTTACCGTATCCCTTCCTTCTTTGGTAGAAGTATTATAGATGTAATCTGCACCGAGTTTTTTGGCGTAATCGAGCCTTGTATCATCAATATCCGCAATGCTGACTTCGGCGCCGTGCGCAAGCGCGCCCTGCATAGCGAAAAGTCCGATGAGGCCTGCGCCCATAACCAGCACTTTATCGTAAGGCTTGACTTCACCGCGCACCGCCACATGGAAACCAACGCCGCACATACCCAGTAGCGCAGCCTCCTCCATATCAAATCCTTCCGGCAGTTTCACCACTATATCCGTTTCTTTCACAAGGTGGTATTCCACATGTCCGGGCGTCGTACCGGCATAAACCATATCGCCCACTTTAAAATTTTTAATGTTTTTGCCCACTTCTATTACTTCGCCGACCGGTTGGTAGCTGAAATAATCCGGATAAACACCCGACCAGTAGCTTCCGCCTATGAGGACGTTCCTTTCCGTTCCGTTGGATATCCCTGAATATTTGTTTTTGACAAGCATGGAATCATCCGTACAGGCCGGCATATCCAGATCCAATATTTCAACCACACCTTTTGCCGTGTTTCTTAAACCCTTCATCGTATCACTCCTCCTATTGGTGTATCTTTAAATGTGCCGTATAATGCCGCCGTCTATCAGTATAGCAACGCCTGTAGCAGCGCTTGCCACCGGAGAACAATAGAATGTTACGGCGCTTGCCACTTCTTCGATCTTTAAAAATCTGCCTACCAATGAAGTTGGCTCACATTCTTTAAAGAAATCGACGACCTGCTGGTCTATTGTTTTTCCCGCGTCCTCGGCCAGTATTTTCTGGCTTGCTTCCTCTCCCGGTGTCCATGTCGGCCCCGGCAGAACACTGTTTACGGTTATATTTTTTCCCCTTGTCACTTCCGCCAGGCCCCTCGATAAACTGACAACAGCAGTTTTTGCGACAGAATAAGGAATCATATCCGGCAGGGGTTTCATGGCAACTTCGCTTGCAATATTGATGATCCTGCCGTAATTGCGTTTTATCATCCTGGGCAGGCAGGCTCGAAGCGTACGCACCGCGCCATAAAAATTTAAATCCATCATCTTTTGCCAATCCTTATCTGTAAAATCCCAAAAATCTTTTCCCTGCCAAAAGCCAACATTATTCACCACGATATCGAGTTCACCGATTTTGTAGATATCATCGATCATTTTATTGACGCTTGCCGTATCTGTGATATCCGCAACCATAAAATAAACTTCCCCCAATGCCGACATTTCATCACGGACACTGTCAATTTCAGCTTGCGAAAAGCTGTTGATGACGACCCGCGCGCCTTCTTTGAGCAGCGAGGAAGCAATGCCCTTTCCTATTCCGGAAGTGGAGCCTGTTACCAAAGCAAGATTACCTTTCAATTTCAAATCCATAATAAACCTCCCATAAATGATGGCTTTACGCCATAGTGTTATTGAAATATACCAATAAAAGCTTGGTTTTTTGAACAATTGGACAGTAATATTATTTAAAACATATGTTTAGGATTGTATATCTTATATTCAAAATCAATATAGCACCATCCAGGCGTCATGTCAATATAGATTCTATATATATGAGCACTTTTTTGCTTTTTATGCTCATTTTAATTAAATTATGATTGTTATTTAATAATTTTTTTATCATTATGCATATTTTATATTATCAATATTGACAAATTTGCGCATTGGTGATAAAAATATAAACATAGGCTATCCTATTTAAAAATTTTCAAAGAATGAGGTAATGCATATGGCAAAATTATTCACTGGCTGGCATCATTACGGTGTAATGTGCCGAGATATGGAAGAATCCATATCTTTTTATAAAGATGCTTTGGATTTTGAATTCATGTTCTACGCTGGCGAGATGGAAGGCGCTGATCACATTAAGATCGCATTCATGAAACTGGATACGATTATTCTTGAGCTTTTAGAACCCGTAACCTGGAATCAGGAAGCGTGCAATTGGGCATCCAATGACCTTCAGCACCTGTGCATTGCCTGCGGTGATGCCGAAATCATGAAGAAAAAACTGGAGACCGGATTTGGCGTGGAGTGGGAACTTATAGAAGACGGCCCTGAATGCAAGGCGCTTTTCTGGAGAGGCCCCGGCGGTGAACGTCTGGAATTAATTCAAATGATCACAGACCTCTTTCCTGTTGTACACTCCCCCAGCAATTCACCATACACCAGAGGTCTTGGCCATGTAGGATATTTTACCGGAGACCTTCAGAAAAGCATCGATTTTTATACCAATATCCTTGGATTTGAACATTTGAAAACATTTGATGAGGGCGGCCCGAATGAAGAGTTCTGGAACCATATTGCCCTTTTGCAGCTGAATGATACTTTAATTGAAGTGATACAGCCTGTAGCCCATCCCGTGATTCTCGATATGGTCAAATATCCCCAGCGTATGAGCATGACGCATCTTGGTATGCAGGTTGCATGCAATATGCAGGATGTCATCAATACCATCAGCTCAAAAGCGATTGTCGAATGGGAAAACACGGTTCCCGGCATTTCTCCCGATATTCCGGCAGGCAACGATATGCAGTGGGCGCTCTTCCGCGGTCCGAACGGCGAACGCTGGGAGTTATCCAATGACCTTGGCAAAAACTATTGATTTTTAAATTATCTTTTGGAGGTTAATATAATGAGCAGAAAAATATTCAGAAAATGGCATCATTACGGCGTCATGTGCCAGAATATCGAAGAATCCATTGCATATTACAGGGATGTAATAGGATTTGAGTTTTTGTTCCAATGCGGCGAGCTTGAAGGCGCCGATCATATCAAGCTGGCTTTCATGAAGCTGGATACGCTTGTATTGGAGCTTTTGGAGCCTGTTTCCTGGAATAAGGAAGCCTGCGAATGGGCTAAAAAAGATATGAACCACCTTTGTTTCGCGGTCGGCGATATTATGGCAACAAAGGCAAAGCTGGAAAAAGAGTTCGGCATTGAATGGGAAGGCGAGATGGAAAGCACACCCGAATATAAAGCTTTATTCTGGCATGGACCCGGCGGCGAACGCCTTGAAATGTTCCAGTTCCTGCCCGGCAACCCCCTGCCCCAGATTCATACTAAAACAAGCAACCCCTATTTTCAGGGACTTGCGCATATCGGCTATTTCTCTTCGGATTTAAACAAAAGCATAGAGTTTTACTGAAATGTGCTTGGTTTTGAACTGGCGCATACTTTTGAGGAAGTCGATCCGAATTATGGCACACATTACCGTATTGCTTTCTTTGTGCAAAACGATGTAATACTGGAAGTGATACAGTCAGTCGTACACCCGGTGGTTGCGGAAATGGTCACCTATCCTGCGCGAATGAATATGAATCACTTCGGCATGGAAGTAATCGGCGATATGCAGGAAACCATTGAATGGATTCGTTCCCAGTATAATCTTGAATGGGAAAACACGGTTCCCGGCATTTCCCCGGATATCGGAAAGAACAATGACATGCAGTGGGCGCTCTTCCGCGGCCCGAACAGGGAGAGATGGGAGTTATCCAAAGATCTGCCTAAATAAAAGCTTGTGTTTTTGGCTGCCTTCTAAACTACGAAGGCAGCCTTGATCATTGTATTTTTAAGCAGGGGAAAATATTTTGTTATTTCTAAAACTATTTCTCATACAGCCTGAGTATTGAATGAAAATATAATTATTTAATGGAATTAGATATAGTATTATAACGAATACACAATTTAAAAGTTTATTTTGATCGTTTTTAATTGATATTTCAAATTCTATTCATTATAATCTACATATGTATCAAATAATAAAAAGGAGAAAACAACTATTTAGACAAAACATTCAAATAAATAAATAAATACTAATATGGTTGGTGATGAATTATGAAAAAAACTGCTGTCAGAAAAGAAGAATTATTATCCGCACTGACCCAGCGCGGAAAAATGTCAATAAAAGAAATATCCGAACGTTTTGATATATCCCTGCCTACTGCCCGGCGCATGTGCTCCCAGCTTTTTGAAAGCGGTTTGGTTTTACGTACGCATGGCGGCATCCGCCACCTGCCGGAGATAAAATCCAATTATTCTTTTGATAAACTGATGATGCAAAACAGCCAGGAGAAAGTCAGGATCGCGCAATTTGCCGCCACCCTCGTTTCCGACAATCAGGTGATTTTTTTAGAATCCGGCACTACCATACGGGAACTGGCCATAGCGCTGGCGGAACGGATACATAACAAACAACTTTCAAAAATAATGGTTTTTACCAATTCATTGATAAATTTGAAAATTTTAAGCTCAGTATGTGATGTTGTAATGATCGGCGGATTGTTCCGGGAAGAACGACAGGATTTTATTGGATATTTCAGCGAAAGAATAATACGGGGGCTTCGGTTTGACTATTGCTTTATCGGCGCGGACGCCATCAATCTACAGGACGGCATGATGGCTTTGGACAGCGATACAGTACATTTTGACGAGCTGCTTGTTTCCCGTTCGGCAAGGCTTGTGGTACTGGCCCATTCGGCGAAGTTCTCAAGCCATTCCCTCATTTCTTATGCTTCCATCAATGATGCATATATGTTCGTTACGGATAGCGGTTTACCTGAAGAAACTGCAAAAGCCTATGAAAATGCCGGCGCGAAGATAGTTTGCGTTTAAGTGTAAAAAATACATTCTATTTTATATAAAAAAAGTACTCATGGCTCATTGAGTACTTTTTTTGCAAATCTTCATATACCGCTGTTTTTTTGCATAAATCACTTCAGGTTCAACAAAACTGCCCCGATCAAAAATCTATATACATTGAGAAGGAGCTGCCCTGTTCAGCTTTTATTTTTTACCGCGTAGTATTTTATCCTGCCATTTTGCCACCAGTTTTTCAAATTTTTTAAGAACGGTGTCAATCTGTTCATAAGTAATAACCGCCGGTGGTTTTATTTTTAGAACGCTCGCCAGATCAAGATATTTGCATCCGCCCAGTATCAAGCCGTCCTGCAGCGCTTCTTCAATCATTTCATGCGTTTCATGCGCCATCAATTCTTTTGTCTTCCTGTCTTTTACCATCTCAATTGCGATCATAAGGCCCTGCGCGCGGACTTCACCCATGATTTCATATTTTGGCTGCATTTCCAGCAGCTTTTTCTTAATATATTCGCCTTTTTCCAGACACTGGGCGATTATATTTTCTTCTTCTATTACATCCAGCGTTGCAAGCGCGGCAACCATGGAAACAGGAAAATGCGAAAATGTAAATGAATGGTCTCCTGTTGCAAATTTATACTTTTCTCCGCAGATTGTTCCCGCCAACGGATATCCGCCGCCTATCGCCTTGCCAAAAACGATGATATCCGGTATGACACCGTATATTTCGCTGGAGAACATGCCGCCGATACGTCCGAATGCGCATTGCATTTCATCCCATATGAGCGCAATATCGTATTTGTCACACAACTCACGCACAGCCTTGTAGAAGGGCTTCGGGTAATCGATCATGCCGCCATTGCCCTGCATGGGTTCCATGATAAGCCCGGCTGGCAATCCGTCCATACCGTGTTTGATCGTTTCTTCAATGAATTTTGCGCACTGCAGATTACAGGAAGGATACTCCTTTCCGAATTTGCAGCGGTAACAATATGCCTGCGGCACCCTTACAAAGTTTCCGGTAAATTGCAAAAACGCATTGTTTGGATGCGGCCATCCGGCTGCCATCGTCGCAAGCGTCCTGCCATGATACCCATCAAAAAAGGATAAGAAATTCTTTCTTTCAGGATGTTTGCGCATTGCAAGCTTCATTGCGCCTTCTATCGCATTGCTTCCATGCAGGCAGAATGTAACCAGATCCAGTCCTTTGGGCGCTAAATCCGAAAGTCTCTTTGCCAGAAGCAGTTTCGGTACCGTATCAAAGGAAGTCCTGATATGCGTATACTGCCCTACAAAACCTTTTACCGCGGCTGTTACCGTGGGATGGGAATAGCCGATGGTCAGCGTCCATGCCTGTGATGTGCAGTCTATATATTCCTTTCCGTTTTTGTCATACAGGCACGCGCCGTTGCCGTGATCCACCACCAAAGGAAGTGAACCCCCGACTCCTCCGCCCATTAACGCCTTCCTGCCCGCATTAAGCTCGGCAGGTGTTGCCTGATCATACTTACCCATACTCTATTCTCCTTAAAAACTTTATTTATTTAAATCTACCAACATCTTTAAAACGCCGGTGTCCCTGGAATTTGCAAGCGCTTCCCCGATTTCATCAAGGCTTACGATATCAGTGATCAACGGTTCAATATTCATTTTGGGTGAAAGTTCCAATGCCCTTAAAAATTGATGATTGTTGCAATTAATACTTCCTGTAATATTGATTTCGCTGTAATGAACATCATTGATTTCAAAGCACAGCTCGCTTCCCGGATTGTTGCCTGCAAACAGTACGAGCGTGCCTTTTTGCCTTACAAATTTAAGAGCCTCCTTGGCGGCGGCGGCAACAGGCGCGGCTACTATCACGGCATCTGCCCCCAAACCTCCGGTAATGCGCATGATTTCTTCATATGCATTTTTTTCGCGGATATCGATGATGTAATCCGCTCCGGCTTCCTTTGCTTTTTGCAAACGTTCGGTGATCATACCCGTTACAATGACTTTGGCTGCACCCATCAGTTTGGCAACCTTGGTGTGCAATATGCCCATCGGCCCTTCGCCTACGACAACGACATGGCTTCCCACGCCTACATGTGCGTTGGTTTGGCCGTGTATACAGCATGCGATCGGTTCTGCCATCGCTGCCTGAATATCGGTTACTTCATCCGAGACTTTCACGAGGCCGCCTATTTTAATAACATCCGTTGGTATAACGAGATATTCCTGGAAACCCCCGTCATAATTGATGCCGAATTCCTGAAGGTTGGCGCACAGGTTTTCACGCCCATTCGTACAATACCAGCATTTTCCGCAGGATATGATTGGTATGGGCGTTACCCTTTCGCCAATTGTGTAGCCCTGTACATTTTTTCCTGTTTTTGCGACTTTTCCGATTATTTCATGTCCCATAATCAACGGGAATTTGTATCGTGCCTTTGCACCCATAAAATATGTCCTGATATCGCTTCCGCAAATTCCGCACATATCAACCTTTATAAGAATTTCGTCGTCCCCGATTGCCGGAATTTCGATTTTTTCAACACGGATATCCTCTTTGCCATATAAAAATGCAGCTTTCAAAATTCATTTCCTCCAAAAACAATGATAATGTAATATATTTTTTATTATTTATAAGTAGCGCCCTTAACCAGCAGCCTGTATAAAGTTCTTTCGTTAAATGCCAATCTTCCTTGACCGGGCTTTGTTTATTAGATATTTTTAATCAAAGTTATAAAATCTGTTTTTTAAGTAGATACTTTCTCCTGTAAATTTAAATAATTAATCAGTTTTATACATATCAGTAATATTTTAATTTCATGTTAAGAATGTTGCACTTAAATACCATTTATTATGGATTGTTAATTAAATAATAACGCCTGTTTGCTTACTCTGTCAAGCAGTATTTTTGTTTTTGCTCATTTTATACATTAATTATTGATTATATTAACATTTTAGTTTGATTGTTTTTTAACAAATGTAACATAATCAAAAACACCGTAGTATTGCAGGCAAACACCTTTGCAAACTATTACAGCGAATAGTTCTGGAATACCCTTGCGCTATTCTTATCTCTTGGCTCCACATCGTTTACCAGTCTGCCATCAATATAGATCTTACCCCTGGAAATATATTCGAGCCCAAGCCTGTGAAGTGTGGTGGATTTTTTAGCAGCCCGATGGCCCGAAAGCTATATACCTGCCTGTCTCTGAATCCGGTGGCTATATAGCCAGAATTGAATAATTATTTTAGATTGTACAATCATTTGAGTATTAATAAAGCAAGTAAAAATTAGTCCTTGCTGCAGTTCACGATTCTATTAATTTTGACATAATACGAAGCTTAATGGTGACCTTTTCTTAGTTTATCTATAACATTTTATATTATAACTGTGAAGTTGCCTTATGTGGATATAGTATCTGCTGTAAATTCCGATTTGCTAAAATCCTGCTGGATTTATCAGACAAATAAACAAACCGCTTTTTTGGGCATTTTCTTATTTATTGTTTCTTGAGAGAAAAGATGCAGTTTTCCGCGGACATAAGAATATCGCACACCACCAAAAGATGATGCGCGACTTGGGTGTGGGCACTCGCCCACTGGTGTGCCCGACAGGATTTGAACCTGCAGCCTTAGGAGTCGGAGACAAACGAATTGAAAACTTAAAAAATGCCCATCTTGCTAGAAAAGTGCCTATTTTAGGCACTTTTCAGTATTTCTATTATATTTTATGTCTATTATTTTAATTATTTTAATTATACTTATATTCCTATAATTTTGAACACCTGTCAATCAATACATTCTTAAGTTCCTTTGTTTCAAAGAAACAACAAAACAATTGATTGGGAAGAACAAATAATTATAAGAATCACTAGCCCGCTATCATTATTTGCAAGGCCTTAAGTTCTAAATAAAGTGCATTCGGAAGATTAGCATCAAATTTATCATAGTAATCTTTTATTGAATCTATTTCTTTCAACCATTCTGCAGTTTCCACCTTAAATAATTCATCCAAATCACTTTCACTTAGTTTTAGTTCCTCAATAGCGAGAGTTCTCTTTATAGGCATAAACCCTATTTTTGTTTTTTCCGCTGATTCCGAACCAGAAACACGTTCAACAATCCATTTAAGTACCCTGCTGTTTTCGCCATATCCCGGCCATATGAATTTTCCATCTTTACCTTTTTTAAACCAATTTACATAGTATATTTTGGGTTGTTTATCAATTTCTAATTTTTTGCCAATATTCAGCCAGTGGTTTAGATAATCGCATATGTTATAACCACAAAACGGTAGCATTGCGAACGGATCCCTGCGAACTTTACCGATGCTGTCCGAAATAGCGGCAGCGGTAATTTCAGATCCCATGATAGACCCGAAAAATACGCCCTGATCCCAATCTCTGCTTTCCAGAACCAAAGGAATCGTATCTGCCCGTCTGCCGCCGATCAATATCGCTGAAATCGGGACCCCTGCGGGATCTTCCCATTCCGGAGCTATTGAAGGACACTGATGGGCCGGCGCTGTAAAGCGCGCGTTCGGATGCGCTGCAGGAGTCGTTTTATCCGGTGACCAGTCGTTACCTTTCCAGTCTATCAGGTGCAGCGGAGGTTCGGTTCCAATTCCTTCCCACCAAACATCTCCGTCGTCCGTTAAGGCGACATTCGTAAAGATGGTATTTTTCTGTATTGTTCGCATAGCGTTAGGATTCGTCTTCGTAGAAGTACCGGGCGCTACGCCAAAAAAGCCAGCTTCGGGATTGATAGCATATAAACGCCCGTCCTTTCCTATTTTCATCCAGGCAATATCGTCGCCGATGGTCTCTACTTTCCAACCGGGAATTGTGGGTATCAGCATGGCCAGGTTGGTTTTTCCGCAGGCGCTCGGGAACGCTCCGGTGATATACTTTACATTCTTCTCCGGGTCGGTAATTTTTAAAATCAGCATATGTTCAGCCAGCCAGCCTTCGTCCCTTGCCTGCACAGATGCAATTCTTAGAGCAAAACATTTTTTGCCGAGCAGCGCGTTTCCGCCGTAACCGGAACCATACGACCATATCAATCTTTCTTCCGGGAAGTGGCTGATGTATTTCTGTTCCATCGGTGCGCAGGGCCAGGCTAAATCTTTTTCGCCTTTTTCCAAAGGCTTTCCTACAGAATGCAGGCACCTGACAAAATCATTGTCATCCAGAACATCCAGTATCGCTTTGCCCATTCTGGTCATGATCCGCATATTCACAACCACATACGGGCTGTCCGTAATTTCCACACCGATTTTTGATATCGGCGAACCGATCGGGCCCATTGAATAGGGAATGACATACAATGTCCTCCCTCTCATACAGCCATCATAAAGAGCTCTCATGGTTGTCTTTAATTCGACCGGGTCAATCCAATTATTTGTAATGCCTGCATCTTCTTTATTCTTACATGCAATAAATGTCCTGTCTTCCACGCGGGCAACATCGGAGGGATCGCTCCTGAACAAATAGCATCCCGGGCGTTTTTGTTCGTTCAGTTTGATTGCCGCACCGGATGCAACTATTTCATCCAACAGCTTTTGATTTTCCTCTTCGGAACCATCACACCAATAAACACGGTCCGGTTTGCAGAGTTCTTCGCATTCCATAACCCATTTCAATAAATTTTCATGCTTTGGCATCACATATCTCCTTAACTAACCGATTAATCCCAATCACTTTACATCCATTTGGATTTTATTAACCCATGAAGCTGGTTCTCCACCAAGAAGTACATCTATCACGCTTTCAATAGTTTGTGTCCTTCTTCTTACTATTGATTCTTCACTGTACCATGCAGCATGGGGTGTAATAATTACATTATGCATCTTTAACAGCGGATTATCAATATCCACCTCATCTTTTGTGAGAACATCGAGTCCAGCGCCGGCGATCTCACCATTTTGGAGCGCTTCAATCAAATCTTCTTCATTAATAACCGGCCCCCTCGAGGTATTGATAATATACGCTGTGTTTTTCATTTTCCTGAATGCGCCTTTGTTAAATAAATTTTTGGTTTCAGGTGTTAAAGGGCAATGCAATGATATGTAATCACTGGTTTTAATAAGTGCATCCATCTCCACTTTTTTTACACCCGCATAAGCTGCGGATTCATCTGATACATACGGATCATATATGACGACATTTAAACCGAATGGTTTTGCCTTCTCATACACCAGTCTCGGTATTTTGCCAAAGCCTACCAGACCCAAAGTTTTGTTTTGCAGGGAGTAAACCGGTATCGCATTCTTTACATCCCACTCGCCTTTTTTCACCGTATCGTTTAAAATGGTGATCTTTCTTGCAAGAGTCAATATAAGCGCCATGGCATGGGTCGCCACTTCATCGAGACAATAGGTAGGAATGTTCGCGACCATTATACCTTTTTTATTGCACGCATCCACATCAATTGTATTTACGCCAATACCATTTCTAATGATCAGCTTGCATTTTTTCATGTTTTCAATAATCTCGTTTGTCACTTGCTCGTATGTGTTGATGACAGCATCTGCATCAATACATGCTTCTTTAAGTGTAGAAGGGTCGGTTACACAAAAGAGTTCCGCATCTATTTTAGTCAGCATATTTCTTTCTAAAATCAGGTCAGGAAAAATATTATCTGTTAATACCACTTTGTACTTCATATGTCTTTGCCTTTCTTATTAAAACCTATTTTAATTTATGGCAGCATAGGCCTTCCACATCATGCGCGGCTTCCATAATGATTTCGTTGACTGTCGGGTGCGGATGGATGGTATCGATAAGCTCTTCGATCGTCGCTTCCGCTTTCATAGCGACACTTATTTCCGATATCATATCTGTCGCATGGGCCGCCAGGATATGCGCGCCCAAGATCTCACCCGTCTTTTCATCCGTAATAATTTTGCTTAATCCCTCCGTCTCACCAAGAATCATGGATTTACCATTTGCCGCAATATTGAAACGCCCTATTTTAATCTTATATCCTTTTGCAAGCGCATCGTTTTCAGTCAAACCTACACTGGCGACTTCGGGACTGGTATAGATACAGGCCGGAATGATATTGTATTGCATTGTTTTCTTTTGTCCAGCTACATTATGGGCTGCAACTATCCCCTGTGCAGAAGCGACATGCGCCAGCTGCATCTTGCCGGTGATATCTCCGATGGCAAATACATTGCCTATATTTGTGCGCATTGTAGCATCTGCCAATACAAAACCTTTTTGTGTGTTAACCCCAATATTTTCAAGGCCGATCTCTTCTGTTTGCGGTTTGCGGCCTACAGCCATTACACAAATCTCACCCTCAGTTATTAATTCTTTTCCTTCTTTTTCAAAATGGCATAATATACCTGAAGATGTTTTTTCAATTTTTAAGACTTTTGCATTGGTATTAATATCGATTTTTTTCTTTTTTAACGACTTTTTCATCAGTGCTGCAATCTCTGTATCCATACCCGGCAATATTTGAGGGAGCATCTCGACTATAGTTACTTTTTTTCCTAATGTATTAAACAGGGTAGCAAATTCTATACCAATGACACCGCCGCCGATAATAACGACCGACTCCGGACATGATTTCAATTGCAATACATCATCCGATGATAATGTCAATTCCGAGCCCGGAATTGATATTTTAGCGGGTTTTGATCCGGTTGCGATGATGATGCTATTCGCTGTCACATTTCTTTTGCCATCGATTGTGATGGTATTTTTATCAATTAATATACCCGTTCCTTTTTCTAACCTGATACCACCTCCTTTGATTAAAACTTGAATCCCATTCCTTAGTTTTTCGACTACACTGTCTTTTCTCGACATAATTCTATAAAAATCAAAGCCCGCTTCTCCCGAAGTAATGCCAAACTCAGAAGCCGTCTTTACTTTATGATAAACTTCTGCACTATGCAGCAATGCTTTTGTAGGAATACAACCTCTGTTCAAACATGTGCCGCCAAGGTCTTCTTTTTCAATTAATACCGTTTTTGATCCAAGCTGAGCTGTGCGAATGGCCGCAATATACCCTCCGGGGCCTCCGCCCAGTACAGCAACATCATATTCAAATTGCATTTGCTTACCTCACAATAAAAAATACGGATTTTCAAGATACGCTTTAATTTGCATCAAAAATTGTGCAGCAGGCGCACCGTCAACCACCCGGTGGTCATAGGAAAGAGTTAATGACATCATCGGTCTTATTACCATTGCATCATTTTCAACAACAACCGATTTTCCTATCTTTCCTACGGCCAATATACCGGATTCCGGGGGATTGATGATTGCTACAAACTCATCCAGGCCGAACATACCCAGATTGGATATTGTAAAACTTCCACCCTTGTATTCGTCCGGCTGGAGTGCTCCGTTTTTTGCTTTTTGTGAGAGTATTTTTGTCGCTTCTGAAAGTTCTGTCAGTGTCATCTCCTCCGCATTCTTGATCACCGGCACTATCAAACCGTTATCCAAAGCAACCGCAATTCCCAGATTGACATATCCCTTTTCAATGATTCCCTGGTCGGTAAGTTCAGCATT
>Ga0351923_1083_pt1 | contig 17396 bp, 8 predicted proteins | sample BONcelT113001C11_FD_206859 | JGI IMG/M metagenome (GOLD analysis project Ga0351923, IMG submission 206859) | Enriched cells from coal bed in the Powder River Basin, Montana, United States - BONCAT cells T11 rep2 HSBNCT.T11.300.1.C11 ...
TTTTTAACAAACACGATATCACCGCCGGCTTCGCCCAGATTTTCGATGAGTGCCCCGTGCCCGGCCGGCCTGAACAGCAGGCTGCCATCGCTATTACGGAATGGCTCGTTTCGCATGTCAACGGCAACCGTGTCGGTTGAGGGTTTTTGTACCGAATATGAAATGTCGTATTTGGCCCCGTAGCGATTTTCAAAAACGGGTATCGAAGGGTCTACCACATTTTTGAATTTTTCGAGATGCTCTGGTGAAACAGTAAAATGGATATTTACACTGCCGTCAGCATTGCGTGCATGGGCAGCACCTTCCACAAGATGTTCTTCCACGCTTGTGCGCGGGCCTTCGGGGTACGGATGGAAAAGAATCAGCCCTTTGGGAAGGCTGGCATAGTCCAATCCATCCACATCCAGCACTGATGAAATAAGCGTGTTAAAGTCACGCCTGTGAAGGGTTTCGTCGAGGCTTGTCCCTTTCTGCTGCAGGATGTTTTCGAGTTGTCCGGCAAATGCATACTCGCGGATATGGGTGATGAAATGATAGACCGAATTAAAGCCTTTGTCCGCATCAAACCTGGAAAAAGCTTCAGCCGACCCGTCAAATTTTTCCCTGAATTCGAACAGGTGCTTGAACATGCGGGTGGCTGCCCCTGAAGCAGGTACGAATTTTTTGATTTCCAACTCTTTCCGGGCTTCTTCAAAATAGGTCTCCAGTTCAGAAATTTCGTCCGCAGCAAATACTGTAATCCCATTTCCGGTTGTTGCCGCCCCGGTGAGTCTGGCATACGGGAAGCCATTTTTGAAGTTTTCGATTTGCTTGTTCAGGGTTTCAGGTGTTATTCCTTTTTTATGAAGTTGTTTGAGGTCTTCCTGGGTAAGCATGGGGTTCTTGATTAAATTTTTTGTCTTGCGGGCATTACCAATACTTCATTCACATTTACATGTTCGGGCTGGATAACGGCGTACACCACGGCCCGGGCAATATCATCGGCAGTGAGCGGCGACATGGGGGGGAGTTTCGGATTATTGTCGATGAATTCCCTGTCAGTTATCGACTGGGCCAGTTCGGTAACGGTTACCCCGGGTTCAACAAGGGTCATGCGAATGCCTTCCGAAGCAGTGATTTCCTGTCGGAAACCCTCGGAAAACGCGTTGACGGCAAACTTGGTGGCACAGTAAACCGAGCCGCCATCGAACAGCCAGCGGCCGGCGGTCGACGAAATATTGACAATATGCCCTTTTCCTCTGGCACGCATATGCGGCAACACGGCGGCCGTACCAAATAAAACTCCTTTCAGGTTCACATCAATCATTCTTTCCCATTCTTCGACATGAAGGTTTTTAATGAAACTCAGGGGCATGATGCCGGCATTGTTGATCAGAATATCAATTTGGCCGAAATGTGCGATGGTTTTATCGGTGAGGCATTTCCATTGCCCGGCACTGCTTACGTCGGTTTGCACAACCAGTACCTTTCCGCCGTTTTGTTCGATTTCTTCTTTTACGGTCTGCAACCGCTTCATGCGCCGGGCAGCCAGAACAACACCAGCTCCTTCGCGGGCAAGCGCCTTGGCTGTGGCCTCGCCAATGCCACTGGAAGCGCCGGTTATGATAACAACTTTATCTTTCAGGTTCATGTGATCAGAGTTTAATTTTGATTTCTTCGTCTTTTAAAAGCATGGATTTGTATAGATTGTTCACCTTATAGTCAAAACCATCAGGCAGGATTCCGGTTCGGGTGTAGATTTTGTCGTCAGGATATTCGGCCGGTGTTGTCGATACCTTGCTGTCGAATCCGTGCAGGATGATTTTGAAGTCTTTGAATTTCGACGGGGCTTGCCCGGTTTTCGCGCGTATGGTCAGCTCGCCGGTATCACCGTTGTAATCGAAAGTGCGTTCATAATACCGGCCGTCGAGGTGGTTGTATGTCAGCCCGTCGTCTTCGTAATAGGTGAAGCTGTGCTGGCCTTTGCCTTTGAACAGATGAACCTCGAGTGTGTTGCCGGGGTCTTCGCCGGTATGCTGCCTCACCGGATGTACCGGTACAATACTGCCGCCTTTCACAAAAACAGGCAGGCGGTTGAGTGGCGATTCTACAATGTATTCTTTCCCGCCTTCATAGGTTTTGTCGTCGTACAAGCCATACCATTGCCCATCGGGCAGAAATACTTTGGTAAGCATCTCCGTGCTTTTGCATGGGGCAATCAGCAGGGCTTTTCCAAGGGTATATTGATTCTGATAGGCATAATAAAAGGTGCGCGGGTCGTGGGTGTAATCAAGGGCAAGTGTCCGCTGCACCGGCATCCCGGTGAGTGAAGCTTCGCGGAAGAGGCTGTACAGATAGGGCATCAGCCGGTAACGGAGATTGAGGTAGTTGCGCGAAATGTCTTCCACGTCTTCTCCATAGGCCCAGGGTTCGGAATCCTTGGTGTTGAAAGCGCTGTGTGTGCGGCAAAACGGTGATAAAGCCCCGAGGCTGATCCATCGTGCATACAAAGCGGGTGTGGCATCCCCGCCAAAGCCACCGATATCATAACCCGTAAAGGCCACGCCTGATAGCCCGATACTGTTCACCAGACGGATACCCAACAGCATATGGTCGTCGTTGGCCTGGTTGTCGCCGGTCCAGATGGCTGTATAACGTTGCATCCCGGCAAATCCGGCTCTGGTCAGGATGAGGGGGCGGCGCCCGTTCAGGAGTTTTTTTGTGCCTTCGAAGGTGCTTTTAGCCATCAGCATCCCATATATGTTTTTTGCTTTGCGGTAGGTAGCCCCCTTCCCGTCCCAGTCGAATTGCACAAAGTTTGGCGTAGCCTGACCCCAGGTGGCAATTTCGTTCATGTCGTTCCAGAAGCCATCTATGCCCTGCCTGACGAGCTCGTCGAATTTTGCGCCCCACCATTCGCGGGCAGCAGGTTTGGTGTAATCTGCAAAATGGCACCAGCCCGGCCATACCTGGCCCTGATATGGTACACCATCGGGGTACTTGATGAACATATCTTTGGCCAGCCCGTCTTCGTAAGTTTCATATCCTTTTTCGACTTTGATACCCGGGTCGATGATGACGGTGGTATGGAAACCCATATCACGCAGCCGCGAGAGGGTGGCTTCGGGATTGGCAAACCGTTCGGGATGCCAGGTGAAGACCTTGTAGGCATCCATGTAGTGAATATCCAGATAAATAACATCGGCCGGGATTTTTTTCTCGCGGAAGGTCGTGGCAATTCTCAGCACTTCATCATCCGGGTAATAGCTCCACCGGCATTGCTGGTTGCCCAATGCCCACAAAGGGGGCATTTCCATACGTCCGGTCAGGAAAGTATAATGCTTTACAATTTCTTCAACTGATTTGCCATTGATGAAGTAGTAATCCATGTCACCATCGTCGGCACCGAACGAAGAAAAACGTGCCTGGCTGGCCCCGAAGTTGAAATAGCTTTTGTGGGTATTGTCGAAATAGATGCCGTACATCAGCCCCGAATGCAGGCCAATATAAAACGGAATGGATGCATACAAAGGTTCTGAATTGTTGTCGTGATGCGGATTGTCGGTATTCCAGTGCCAGTAAGATGAACCCCGGCGGTCGAGGTTGCCGGTTTTTTCGCCCAGGCCAATAAATTTTTCGTCGTCGAAGAGGGTTTTGCAGGTAAAAACTTCCGTGCCGTTCCAGATTGTCCCCAATTGCGGGTCATCCTGGTTGATGACTTTGCCGTCAGGGGTTTTGAAGGTAAACCTCAGCGGTTTTTTGTTGATTTCGAGAACGGTGGTTGCCGTTGTAATCTTTATCTGTGTGCTGGTCTCCTCCTTTTTGATTTCGGTGGGTTCAGGCTGGCCAACCACAGCGTAGGAGAAGTCGTTTCCGAACTGCTCCCTGGTTATCCGGATGCGGAAAACATCCGGGTTGTAAACCGTAATCATTGCCTTGCCTGCATCGGTATCAATCTGCAGGGTATTGTTCCTGAAACTGGCTTTTTTCATATGGCCAAGGGTTTGGGTTTTCTGTGCGGCAGCGTCCGAACCAATCAGAAAGGCAGCCGCAAAGAGGATTACAATGGGTTTCATGATGTTAAAATATTCGTATGTTTCAACAAACCTACATAAAAATACCGGTTAATGCAAACCTGGTCAGGGAGGACACTTTTTTGGGTTTAGCCGGCCTTGAAACCCGGAATGCTTAACTAGGTGATTTATCGACGTAAGGTCTCATGGCGCGGATGGTGGAAATGATGCCTCCGCTTGCCTCCCTGCCTTAACTTTTTCAATCGAAAACAGTATAGCCTCATTGGTAGCCGGCAGTTCAAAATCCGGTTCCGTTCGGTGGTTGCCCACGGCCGAAATGGCATCCTTAATGGCCAACCAGACCGAGAAGGCCAGCATAAAAGGGGGTTCCCCAACAGCTTTGCTACTGTGAATCACCTCAGGGTTGGGGACATTGGCCATCAATTCTACATTAAATATCCCGGGAATGTCGCCAATGCCGGGAATTTTGTATGTATCCGGCGAATGGTTCAGGAGGTTTCCTTTTGGGCCGTACCTCAGCACCTCGGTCGTGCACCAGCCCACACCCTGTATAAATCCGCCTGTAACCTGTCCCTTGTCAATTTCGGGATGCAGGCTGTTTCCGGTGTCGTGAAGAATATCTGTGCGGATTAGTCTGACGGCCCCGGTCAGCACATCCACCTCTGCTTCCGAAACGGCCATTCCGTAAGCATAATAATGAAAGGGCCGGCCTTTGCCTGACTTGCGGTCGAAATGAAGCCCGGGAGTGCCATAATATCCTGTTGCCGCAAGGCTGATTTGTTCTTTGCGGGCTGCATCTGTAAGCAGATCAAAAGGGATGGAATGGGCCGGTACTTCAGCATCGGCTATATGGTCATCGCAATAGAGAATCTCTCGTGGCGAATGCCCGTATTTTTCGGTTATCATTTTAACTGCCAATGGTTCAAGGCGTTTCTTTAGCTTTTCGATGGCCAGTTTTACAGCCATGCCGTTCAGGTCGCTACCGGTTGAGGCTGCGGTAGGGGAGGTGTTGGGGACTTTTGAGGTGTTGGTTGGGGTGCAACGGATTTTTGCCGGCGAAAGACCAAATTCCCTGCAAGCAATGCCGAGAATTTTTGTATTCAGCCCCTGGCCCATTTCCGTCCCGCCGTGGTTTACCTGAACCGACCCATCGGTATAAACAACCACCAATGCGCCAGCCTGGTTGAGAAACGAAGTGGTGAATGATATGCCGAATTTTACGGGGGTAAGTGCCAACCCCCTTTTTTTATAGGTGTGTCGGGCATTGAATGCATCTGCCTGAATCCGTCGCGCGTTGTATTCAGCCGTTTCCATCAGTTTGTTGTTGATTGCCCACAGGTGATTTTGTGTAATCAGCTGTCCATATGGGGTCACATTTCTGTCGGTCAGTCCGTAGAGGTTTCTGTATCGGATTTCGGCTGCATCTTTTCCTAGGAAACGGGCAATGCGGTCGATGGCATTCTCGATCACGGCCATGCCCTGGGGGCCGCCAAATCCTCTGAAAGCCGTGTTTGAGGGCAGGTTGGTCTGCCACATCGTGCCGCTTATCTGGATATTTGGGATGAAGTACGCGTTCTCGGCATGGAAAAGTGCCCGTTCGAGAATAGCCATCGACAGGTCGCGGGCCATTCCGGCATCAGCATCCATAGCGACAGTGTAGGCCGAAATCAGCCCATCCTGATCGAACCCGATTTTGTAGGTGTTCTCGAAACGATGTCTTTTTCCGGTGATAATCTGGTCGTCGTCGCGGGCCAGGACCATTTTCACAGGTTTACCAGTGGCATGCGCCAGCAAAGCGGCCCAGGCTGCCACATGCGAGGCCTGGGTTTCCTTTCCGCCGAATCCCCCTCCCATGCGTTTTACTTCGCAAATGACTTTATTGGCCGGAATCCCCAATAATTCGGCTACTACCATCTGGGTTTCGCTGGGGTTTTGACTTGAAGCATGTACTGTCATTTCACCGTCTTCGCCGGGTATGCAGAAGGCTGATTGCGTTTCGAGATACCAGTGTTCCTGCCCGCCGGTATTTAGATAGCCTTCCAGGACGAATTCGGCTTCCTGAAGCGCCTGCTCCGGATTTCCCATTTTAAGTACCCTGGTTGGTTCCAGTTGGTTGCCTGCCTGCCGGGCTTCGGCAATCGACAAAATTGCGGGTAAAGGCGTATATTGAATCTCTATTTTGCCTGCGGCCTCAACGGCCGATTTCATATCTGCAGCCGCTATCAGAAAAACAGCCTGACCAATGCAATTAACAAATCCTTTTGCAAGGCATGGTTCGTTGGGATCTAAGGGGTTGAGTTGGTTGAGGCCTGGAATCGAATGGTGGTCCAACACGGCAGCAACACCTTTGGAGGCTCTTGCGTGGCCGAGGTTGTATGATTCGATACGCGCATGGGCATGTTTGCTGTAAACCACATATCCTGAAAGGGTTTCCCCGGGTCCGGGCATGTCGGCTACGAATATGGCCGAACCGCTTACATGCCCAATGGCACTGTCGTGGTAAAGTGCTTTTTTCGACATTGTTCTTTTTTTTATTACAATTCGCCGGTTGATTTCAGAAATAACTTACGCAGAAGGTTTGCCGAAGCCAGCCGGCGATAATCTGCTCCGGCCCGGGCGTCGGAAATGGGGGCAAAGTCATTTTCCAGATGTGGAATGGCTTTTTCAATCGTTTCATGTTCCCATTTTTTGCCCTTGATGAAATTTTCTGCCGCAGAGGCCCGTTTTGGGCGGTCGGCCATGCCGCCGTAAGCCAATAGAATATCTTCCACTATGTTGTTATCGCTCAGTAGAATCCGCATGGTAAGGCTCAGTGTCGAGATATCAAGGTGTTTCCGTGACGAAATTTTTTCACTGAGTAGCAGCGTGCCCGGTTCAGGTAACGGAATCAGGATGCCGGCAATTAACTCATCTGATGCCAGACAGTTGGTTCGGTATCCGGTAATGAAATCATCCATTCCGGCCCACCTTGCATCGTTTTCACTTATTATTCTGACTTTTGCTTTCGAAGCAATCAAAAGCGGTATCAGGTCGCCAACCGGTGAAGTGGTTGCCAGGTTGCCGCCTAAGGTTGCCACATTGCGGATTTGCCAGGAGGCAAAAACGTCCAGTATGGGCATTAGCCACTGAAGGTATTCGCCTGCAATGTGTTTCAGGTTTTCGATGCTGACACCTGAACCGATATACCAGCCACCACTTTCTTTATTCCATTGTTTAAGTGCCGGTACAGCCGATATATCAAGGATACAGCCCGGGTATTGGTGTGTTTTGTTTTGCCGTATTGCCGTATCCGTGGCCCCGTTTACCACAATGGCATTGGGATAGAGGCGGCGAATCTTCAGTGCCTCTTCAATGGATTCCAGCAGGAAATAGGTTTGGCTGGGATGCCGGATAATCAGCGACATGCCTTTATTACGAATTTCTGTCAATAAACCGAGCGTGTGGTTTTCGTTTGCAGAGAAATGATCGGCCTGTGGTTTTTCAAGGGCTGCTGAAGCGGCTTCGTAAATGGGCTGATAACCCGTACAGCGGCATAGGTTACCCGTCAGGCACTGTATCATATTTTCGCGTGAGGGTTGTATCTGGTTTTTGTACATGGCAAAAAGTGCCATAACAATTCCGGGTGTGCAGAATCCGCACTGGCTTCCATAGCTCGTCACCAGAGCTTTTTGTACGGGATGGAGCCCGTCTTCTGATGGATTGCGGATAGCCAGGTTTTCGACCGTAATCAGTTGTTTGCCGTGGATGGCAGGCAGAAACAACAGGCAGGAATCAACGGCCTTATAACGGATTGTGTTATGATGCGCTTCGGCTACTACAACGGTACATGCTCCGCAGTCTCCCTCGGCACAACCTTCGCGGGTCCCTGTATGCCCGTGGAGGCTGCGCAGATAATTCAGTACTGTGGTAGATGGGAGAATGTTTTCCTTTACGAAATCAATCTCTGTGATTCGACCATCCAATACAAACCTGAGGGTGTTATTTTCCATGACGGGTATTTTTCACATCAATCAGCCGTGCCACAATGGAGAATGCAATTTCGCGGGGTGTTTCGGCCCGGAAGGGAATCCCGATGGGCATGTCCACACGGTCGAGCTGCCCGGGAGTTATTTTTTCCCTTTTCAGGATATTGTTCCGGGTTTCGGCTACTTTGCGTTTACTGCCAATCATCCCAAGATAGGCTAAGCGCAGGGGGGCCAGTTGCTCGATGATTTCTTCATCGAATTCGTGTTTGGGGGTAGTAACAACTACAAAGTCATTCTCCCCGGGCGATAAAAGGGTCATGGCTTCGTTGTAGCTGCAGAGAATTTTTTCTGCTGGATAGCCGATGCTGTCGAGAATTTCGGCCCGGTGGTCAACAAAGCAAATCCTGAAGCCCAGGTCTGATGCATAACGCCCCACCTCGTTCCCAACATGTCCGGCTCCGTATATTATCAGCCGGTTATCGGGCAGGAATGGTTCGAAGTAAATATCCACCCTTCCCCCGCAGCGCATTTCCAGGTCATCTTCCAATTGATAGGATTTCGAAGCCGGGCAGCCTGATTTCAAAACCAGCAGGGCGTCGGCCAGCGCCTTCATTTCGATGTTTCCGCCGCCAATTGTACCGCTTGTCAGGCCATCGGGAAATACCACCATCGAGGCCCCGGCCTTACGGGGTGTAGAGCCCTCGGCATGCGTAATCAGGCAAAGTACAAATGCTGGATGTTGTTTTTTTAGTTCGCCTAATTCGAGTAAGAGGTTTTGGGTCATTTTTTTTTGATAAAATTAGTAATGAATCACGAACTTCATGGTAATTTCTTTTCGGATTGGAATGAAAAACCCGGCCACCGGATAATTACAGCCGGGACCGGGTGATTTTTTCCGGTCGGTTTTTAAGAAAGGATGTGAACCACTAAGCCCGATCTCAGCTTAGGCTCGAACCAGGTGGTTTTCGGAGGCATGATATTGCCAGTGTCGGCAATGTCGATGAGCTGTTGCATGGATACAGGATAAAGGGCGAAGGCGACGGCCATTTCTCCACTGTCGACCCGCCTTTTCAGTTCGCCCAGGCCGCGAATGCCGCCAACAAAGTCGATCCGTTTATCGGTGCGCAGGTCTTTGATGCCCAGAATTTCGTCGAGAACCAGATTGCTGAGGATGGTTACATCCAGCACACCGATGGGGTCGCTGTCGTTGTAAGTGCCGGGTTTAGCCTCCAGCGAATACCATTGCCCTTCGAGATACATACTAAATTCATGCAGGCGCTGGGGTTTATAAGTCTCAAAACCCTTTGGGCTGACGATGAAATTTTTTTTAAGGTCTTCGATCAGGCCCGAGGGGTCGTGTCCATAGAGGTCCTTGACCACGCGGTTGTAATCGATTATTTTAAGCTGGTTGTCGGGGAAATGGACAGCCATGAAATAATTGTATTCTTCGGTTCCGTTGTGGTTAGGGTTGCGCTTCCTTTTTTCGGCTCCTACCAGAGCCGCAGCTGCAGTGCGGTGATGACCGTCGGCCACGTATGTATAGGGGATTTTTTCGAAAAGTTCGACGATACGCCGGATGGTTTCCTTGTTTTCGATGACCCAGAAGTGGTGACCGAAACCGTCATCCGCTACAAAATCGTATTCCGGACTGTTATTCTTGACAATATCTGCTACAATATTGTCGATTTCCGGTACGGCCGGATAGGTAAAAAAGACGGGTTCCATGTTGGCATCGGTGATGCGAACATGTTTCATCCGGTCTTCTTCCTTGTCTTTGCGGGTAAGTTCATGTTTTTTGATGATGCCGTTCAGGTAGTCGTCAACGCCGGCACATCCCAGGATGCCGTATTGTGTGCGGCCGTCCATAGTCTGGGCGTAAATATACAGGTTGTCTTCCTTGTCGGGTACAAGCCAGCCTTTTTCGCGGAACCGGGCGAAGTTTTCTGCAGCCATGTCGTAAACTTCCTGAGCGTGTTCATCAATACCTGCCGGCATATCAATCTCGGGTTTTGTGATATGCAACAGCGTGTATTGATTGCCCCGGGCTTCGATCCGGGCTTCTTCCGAATTCAGGACATCATATGGGCGGGAGGCAAGCCGGGCGGCGATCTCCCTGGGGGGCCTGAGGCCCTTGAAGGGTTTCAGTATTGCCATGTTTAGTTTTTTTAGGTTTAATAGGGATTATATGGTAATTCATTGATTAATTCAGGGTCATTTATCATCACCGGAATCTTTATCTGCGGTCTTCCGGGTATGGTGTTCACAAAATAATGCTTCTGCAGGGCTTTATGAGTTGCTATTTATTTATTCGTATCCGGGTCGTCAATCTATTGGTATTATCCTGACGTGCCTGATATGTTTAATAAACTGACTGACAGCGGGTCATCAGCAGTAATAGCATCAATACAGAAATCACAGTTGCATTACATCTGCCGGCTTTACGTCCCGGTTTTATTTGTTGACTTTAAACCGAATATCGCCCTTTTCGAAAAAGTCGATAATCTGCCTGGCAGCTGCTATTCCGGCGTTGTTATTGGCCTCCGAGGTTTGGGCACCCATTTTCTTGGGTGTGAAGTAGAATTTTCCGGCAAATTTTTCTGCTATTTCAGATTTGCAACCCGGTTCAATGTCGCTGAGGTATTTGAAGTCGGCCCTGTCGGCAAACATTTTTAACAGGCCTTCTTCGTCAATTACTTCCTTGCGGGCCGTATTAACGAGGGTGGCGCCTTTTGGCATAGATGACAGCAACGCGTAATTGATGGATTTTTTGGTCTTTTCGTTGGCCGGAATGTGCAGCGAAACATACTGGCAGGTTTTGTACAGTGCTTCTGCCGACTCAACGACGGTGACCCCGTCGGCCTCGATAATTTCTTTTTTTACAAAGGGGTCGAAGGCAAATACTTTCATTCCGAAGCCTTTGGCAATCATGGCCACGTAACGTCCTACATTGCCATAGGCGTGAATTCCGATGGTCTTCTCGCGGAGTTCGGTTCCGGTACCTCCATCAAAAAAGCCCCGGGCCGTATACAGCATCATGCCAAATGCCAGTTCAGCCACTGCATTCGAATTCTGACCGGGAGTATTCATGGCTGTAACACCTTTTTCGGTACAGGCAACCAGGTCGATATTGTCGTAGCCGGCACCGGCCCTGACGACAATTTTCATGTTTACTGCAGCCTCTGCGACTTCACGGTCAACAATATCGCTGCGGATGATGACGGCATCCGCATCTGCAACGGCGGCAAGGAGGTCGGCTTTGGATGTGTATTTTTCGAGCAGGGATAGTGTATATCCGGCTTCTTCAACAACTTTGCGAATGGCCGCAACGGCAGGCGGAGCAAAGGGTTTTTCGGTGGCTACCAGTACTTTTTTCATAACGGTATGTATTATAGGTTAATGGGTTGTCTTGTTTGGCTGCTACAAAAATACGAGATTTAGTCAAACCCGGAATTTTTCCCGGTTTTTAAACGGTTTGCCGATAAAGATACCTCAGGCAGCTATCTGAGTACGGTAACGGAGCCCTGAAATTGGCGGCCGTCGTTAAGTTTCAGCAGGTAGTAATAAACGCCTTCGGAAACGGCTTCACCATCTGCATTTCGCCCATCCCATTGGTTCTGGTAGCTATGGTACTCAATCAGTTTTTTACCCCATCGATTGTATATAATCAGATGATTTTCCTGAAAAAACTCTATTCCTTTGATAACAAAAAAATCGTTGTAGCCATCCCCGTTTGGGGTAATCACATTCGGTATAAATAATTCGCAACTGATTTCTTTTACCATCATTGTATCAGAGATTTTACATCCCTGGTGGTCTGTAACAAATACATGGTAAATCCCTTTTGGGATATTATAAAGTTCAAAACCTGAAAATCCACCGGCCCATTGTGCAATGTATGGAAACGTTCCACCAGTGATTTCAATGGCTATCGCTCCGTTACTTCGCCCTTCACAAACAGCCGGGGTAACTGTTTTGTTAAATTCTAAGGGCAGGGGCTGGGTTACGCTAATGGTGTCGTTCAGCCGGCAACCCGACTTGTCAGTGATTCGGAAGGCATAGATCCCGGCTGTCATGCCCGAGCGGGGGTTGTAAGCCGAACCATCTATCCATTCAAAGGTATGAGGCGCCGTTCCGCCAATGTAATCAATCCTTGCCATTCCACTCGAATCCCCGTGGCAGCGGCATGGAATGGCTGTTTTGATGGCTGCCAGAGGAAATGGTGCTAATATTTCGAGGCGATAAAACTTCTGACATTGATGGGCGTCTGTAATCAGAAGGGTATATTCACCGGCCGAAAGCCCCGACAGGGAGGTTCCCTGTGTGCCATCGGACCAGAGGAAGCTGTATGGGGGAAGTCCTCCGCTTACACTGGTCAGGATGCTTCCGTCTGGAATGCCACCCCCACAGGTCTGATGCGTCAGAGTGATTTCAGAAATCAGGGCTGGCGGAGTGGTCAGGCTCGCGGAAGCTGTGACCATGCATCCGGCGGCGTCGGTGAGTTCGAGGTTGTAAAACCCGGCAGGGAGATGAAAAAGGCTGTCAGTGGTTTCGCCATTGCTCCAAAGATATTCATATGGCAACAATCCGCCTGTGGCTTCTGCCCGGAGTATGCCCGTGCTGTCGCCAAAGCAAAAAGGATTTTGGCTGAGGATAGATACGTTCAGAGAGTCTTGAGCTTCCGGAACGGTAAAGACCATTATCGTATCACATTGCATGGCATCAATAATGGTGAGGACGTACACGCCTCCCTGCAAGCCCTCCAGATGTGCGACGGTTGCACCGTTCGACCACAAAAGTTCATAGGGTGGGTTACTTCCGCTTACCGTCACGGCAATGCTTCCGTCTGCCCATCCCCTGCAGGTTACGGGTTTGATTATAGAGCTGATGGTGAAGGGTTCCGGCCCCGGAACGAAGAAAACTGAATCAATGTGGCAGTTATTGGCATCGTGGATCGTGGCAGTAAGATAGCCTGCTGAAAGGCTGCCGATAAATCTGCCCGTATCGCCGGTTTCCCATACAACGTGCCAGGGAGGGGTGCCTCCTGAGATTGACAACTGAATGCTGCCATTGTTTCCACCGTGGCAGCTAACGGGTGTAATCAGTGCAGTAACTGCAGGTGCCGGAGGTTCGGTCATCTGAATCATCAGGATGGTGTCGCAGTTCAGGCTGTCGGTAATGTTTGCCGTGTAAAGCCCTGCCACCAGCCCCGAAACCTGAATCCCGACTGCCCCGTTGCTCCAGTTAATGGTATAAGGCGGAGTGGCGCCTGATACTTCAAGCAGGATACTGCCATCTGCCAGGCCATGGCAAGTAATCATCGAAATTTCTGTTTCGATCCGGAACGCTTCAGGCTGGTAGAGTGTAAACGACAGCATTGTGTCGCAGTCGGCTGCATCGCTAATGGCAACAACGTAAGTGCCAGCTGCTAAATCAGTAATAATGGGTCCCGTCATTCCGTTCGACCATTGAAAGGAATACGGAGGTGTAGCACCCCATATATTTAATTGTATTCCCCCGCTTGAATCGCCATGGCAGCGGATGTGTGTAAGGATAGCTTCGATGGTGAATTCAGGCGGCTCACCAATGGTGAAATTTACCGTGGTGTCGCAGTTTATTGAGTCAACGATGGTGACCCAGTATGCTCCAGGACATAATTGCTGATTGTGAGGCGTGGTAACCCCGTTGCTGAATTGTATGGTATAGGGTGGGATGCCCCCGGCAGGGTTGACGGATGCCCACCCGTTGCAATCGCCGTGGCATTGCACATTTTGGGTGTTTAATTGAGGGTTCGGACGGCTTACCTGTACGTAGATACTATCGGTATCCATGCATCCGGCAAGGCTTGCAGCGGTTGCAAAAAACCAGGTGTTTCCGGGTGGTTGCGCAACAATCTGCTGTGTTTGTGAACCCGAAAGGATATATTGCTGTGGCTCCCATTGCCAGGTAAGGGGGCCTGAGGCGAAGAGTTCCTGAGCTGCAAGGTGCACAGTGTCTCCGGCACAGATTAGCCGGCCCTGGTTCAATACAATATCCACTCCGGCAAAAACAACCGATACGCTGTCGATGGCCATGCAACCTTGTTGAACAAAGGTTCTAAGGTAATAGACCGGGTTGGAAAAGTTGGCCAGGTTGATCACGGCTGTGCTGTCGAATGGTGTAAGATTCAGGGTATCTGTAAACCCGGGGTTCGATGACCAGTGGTAATGGCTGCCTGCCCAGCCTGAAGAACCGGTGAGTGTGTAAACGGGTGCGCAAACCAACGTATCAGGCCCTGCATCAGCGGATAAACGAATAACCGTGACGGTTTGAATCAGGGTGTCTGCACATAAGCCGTAATCTACCAGGCAAAAATACGTGGTGGAAAATTCGGGAAAAGCGAAAGGATTGGCAACCAGAGGATTGCTTAGACTTCCGGCCGGCCACCAAAGGTATGAGACGGTGGTATCAGGGGTGGGGGTGATTCCGATTTGCACGGAGCTGCCATGACAGATTCCGAATGTGTCGAGCAACTGAGTTGTGTCCGACACTACGAGAAGATATCTCGTCAGTGTGTCTGAGCCATTACAGCTTCCCGGCAGATACGAAATAAGTTTAACAGGGTACAGGCCGGCTTGCTGATAGGTGTGTGAAGGGTTTGTTAGTACAGATGTATTGGCAGGCCCTGAACCGGGGTCTCCAAAATTCCAAAGATAGGAGGTTCCTCTGCTGCGATTCTCGAACTGCACGGTCAGGGGTGCACATCCTCCGGTAGGGGTTGCAAAATTAGCCAGTGCAAAATCGCTTTTCAGACTGATTTTAAAAAGGGCATTGTTGCAATTGCCGGAGTTATTCGCATTGGACCAGGCTCCGGGTTTGGGATGGGTCGGGAACTGCTGACACCCCCCACAGGATGCACAAACCGATTGTACAATATTGCCCATCGGGTCGAATCGACTTGTGCCCCCGTCAACATGGTCGCGGCCGCTTGCCCAACAACCTGAATAGTAGAGCTCCCCGAAAAACGTTGCATATTCCAGCCCACTGGCATCGGAACCCAAGACAGCCACATAAAAATCCTGACCGTCAGTGTTTGTTTGAAGCGCGTCGGTGGTAACCGGCATTCCAACCGTCCCGAATACCGATCCCCAGGGATAAAATACGCCGTTTACATAGCTGTTTCCGAAAATCCTTCCCCAGCCCGAAATGTACAGGCGCCCGCATACATCCACCATGAAGGCAGTGGGAGAGATGTTTGGTTTGCCATCGCCGGTACCCATGGTCGTGCTCCACAAGCGGGTGGTCATCGCGTAATTCAGTTTGGCCAGAAATTGCCCGCTGTTGGGAATCTGGTAGGGTGCATTATAAATCAGGGTGCTTCCGGGTGCACGTGTTTGGCCAAAAAGGAAAACACTGTTTTTTTTGTCGGTGCGGATAAAATAAGCCTGGTCGTAGGCCGGTGAACCGAAATAGGTGGCGTTTTTAAGCAAAGTGCCGTCGCTGGCCATTCGGCCTGCGAAGCCATCGGCACTTCCGCCCTGATAGTTTGCCTGAAAAGCGCCTGGCGAAACCGGGAGGTTTGTGCTGAGGGTGCCACCACAGAAGTAAAAATCACTGAACTGGTCAATATCAACAGAATAAATGGCATCGTCCTGCGAACCGCCGAAATAGGTGCTCCAGATCAGGTTGCTCAGTGTGCGGTCCATTTTGAATATGACCCCGTCCTGCTTTCCGCCATTCTGGGGCTGAATGGCATTGGCCGACACCGGGAAATCAGTTGAAAACGTGGAAGAACCGACATATACATTGTTTTGCCCGTCGGTGATGATTTCTCCCCTTGCACCGTCGCCGTAATTGAAATACAATGAATCATTCCCGCTTTGGGAAAAATTCGCGTAGCGCTGCCTGTAATTTAGACCATCATTGGCACTGCCGCCCATAAAAGTGGAGGCAACCATCTGACTGCCGTCGGCGCTCAGTATGGTCAGAAAAATGTCGGTGCCCTGCGGAAAATTGAGTCCCAGATAATTCAGCGGACTGCCTCCGCCGAAATTTGTCCTGTATGCCTCAGCACTTACGGGGAAATTTGGGGAACCCGTTGTGCCGAAAATGACCAGTTCGTCGAATGCGTTTACCATCATACTGTGAGGCAGGTCCGCATACTGGCCACCCAGATAAGTGGCGTATAAACGCTGTGTACCGGCCGGGTTGTATTTGATAATCCCGACGTCCCAACTGCCTCCGTGGTTTTGCTGGTAGGCCCCCAGACTGACGGGGTAGCCTGTGCCATTGACAATCCCGCCGGAATAGGTGTTTCCCAGTCCGTCGTAAGTTCCGGTAAAACCCCAGTTGTCAGCTGATGAACCCGAGTAGGTCGAAAAAATCAGTTGAGGGTCAATCACAAGGGTACGTCCGCTTTCCGGCAGTTCATCCAGTCCAAAGCGTACGATATTGCCCTCGTGGATAAACCGGCAGGGAACAGGCGTGTCTGTCGAATCTGCATAATATGCAACAGGGTTTAATTCGGTAATCGTTCCTATGCTGGTTTCCAGGATCAGATTTCCATTCTCGATAAACATGCCGTCCAAACCCTCATAATGAAGCCTTATCTTGTCGGGTTTGGCACCCGGCCTCAGGATAAGGTCATATTTAATCCCTCTGTCGGAATGGTAAATCTGAAGGTCGGTAAATGGATATATGTTGCTGAAAAAGACCGTGCCGTATCTCTTAACTCTGGTTTTCCAGCTTTCCGGCTTCGGGCCCAGGTAATAATTCAGGTAATCATTTGCGGCATCCCGCCCATCCATTCGCGAAAAGTCTGCCCCCTGGAATGTAATCCTGAACGCATGCCCTTTGACGGCACTGTGTTCTTTTTTCCCTGCACAGTCATTATGCCGGTGCCCGGCGTCCAATTCATCTGAAGTTATGTTGAAGGTAAATCCGTCGTTTTCGATAAATACGGCACCATTGCCACCCAATTCGGCCTTAAAAATGAAATTTTCTTCCCACTGGCCCAGGTTTTCAATGAACCCCTGGCCTTCAGCCTTCTGTGCATATATGGCTGTCGTCATCATGACAAACAACCATAAAAATATGCACGGGGTAATATATCTTTTGAAAAACCTTCGCATGCCAACAAAGATACATTATATGATTTGCTTTCGGAAGTTGGGCAGGGCCGTTTTGCCCTGTTTGGAAATATTTCGGGCAGGATTTCTGATTAGATCGGTTTATTCGAACGAAGTGAACTTTTGGGCAGAAATGACTGCGCATTAAAAGTTACTAACCCCTATGTTAATTTTGTATGAGAAATCTTCGCTTAAAAAAGTTCTGAACATCATAAGCCTTCTGAATAGCTTGATTTTATAATGGTTCTCGAAGGCTTGTTGTTTTTATTCACAAGATGAGTTAATAAACTTTTCTGTTAATGCTTGACAAACAG
>Ga0351923_1087_pt1 | contig 17076 bp, 16 predicted proteins | sample BONcelT113001C11_FD_206859 | JGI IMG/M metagenome (GOLD analysis project Ga0351923, IMG submission 206859) | Enriched cells from coal bed in the Powder River Basin, Montana, United States - BONCAT cells T11 rep2 HSBNCT.T11.300.1.C11 ...
CTTCGAACTTCATATTATACAGCCTATTATAAAATTTATAATTAAAAATTTTCAAGTTGATAATTTGAAATAAAAGATGTAGTTTTATGAATCAGCCATGGCAAACCCTGTTATTAAATTCCCCATCACGAAAGAAGGTTACGAGAACCTGAAAAAGGAGCATGAATACCTCCTCAACATAAAAAGGCCAAAAATTATTCAGGCAATTGAAATAGCACGCGAACACGGGGATTTATCTGAAAATGCCGAATATGATGCAGCCAAGGAAGAGTTCCAGTTTCTGCAGAAAAAAGTCGCAGAGATTGAAGAAATGATTCGGAATTCTGAGGTTATTAATATAAGATGTACAGAACACGAAAGCGTTGAATTCGGCTGCAGCATCACATTGAAAAATCTTGGAACAGACGAAGAAGTGGTATATCAGTTGGTTGGCCCGTATGAATCAGACATACAAAAAGGAAAAATCTCTATGAGTTCTCCGCTCGGGAGGGCTCTGCTCGGCAAATCTGTAGGCGATGAGGTAAATTTTTCAGCGCCCGGAGGCCAGAGAAACTACGAAATAGTCGAAATCATCTGATATCTCATCGAGTTTTTGATTTTAACGTTTTTGATCCCTCTTCTTCATACTGCTGATAACATTCTCAAGCCGCATTTTTGTTGCAATATCAAGCGCATTTTTGTTGTCTTTGTTTGTAACCGTCAAGTCGGCGCCTTTTTCAATCAGAAAAGATGCGATACCGGTAAACATTCTAAGACATGCATTTATAAGAGGGGTATTTCCGAACTTGTCCTGAATATTAATGTCAGGATTGTATTCCGCAAGCAATTTGACAATATCTATATGTCCGTTTCTGCTTGCAAGAAGAATGGGCGTATCACCGTTATTATCCCTGACGTTCACATCGGCGCCCCTTGCCGCCAATAACCTTGCAACCCCCAGATGACCGCGCATACAGGCATAAAGGAGAGGTGTGCCGCCTGACTTGTTTTTTACGTCAAGCTGCGCCCCGCTATCAACAAGAAGTCTTGCAATATCGGCAAAACCAAACATACAGGTTATGATAAGAGGCGTTGAACCGTTTGCATCAGTAACATTTGCATCAGCGCCTTTATCGATAAGAATCCGCACGTTCTCAGTATTACCCTTTTCGCAGGCCTTGATCAATAGTTCTGTAAACTGATTGCCCATGTAATACCTCCTCTTTGAAAGTGTTTACAACATATTGACAGCAATTAAGCCAAATATATTGGAAATTTATGTTTGTAAACTCCAGATACCAGAATTACATATTTGTTTTGTTTTGGCAATTTGAATTTTGAATATTCGAATTTATTTAGAGTTTTGTGCTTAGGATTTGGAATTTATTTGTAATTTGGTTATTGGTTATTTTGAGTTTAAGTTAGTCAGAAGGATTATATCATGCATAGATTGTATCTCTTTGTTTGTATCTGTCCCTTTTGCATGATATCATTAACCCGTAGAAAAAAATATGCATGACGGGAGCATTAAATGAAAAGAGACATTGAGGGATTGCGTAAATCTCTTTTGAACAACCTGACCTATTACCTCGCGAAAGATAAGTACTCAGCCACAACAAGGGATAAATTCAACTCTGTAGTTCTGTCTGCCAGAGAACTTCTTACCAAACAGTGGATAAATACTCAGCAGCGTTACTATGATGTTAATGCGAAAAGGGTTTACTATCTGTCGCTTGAATTTCTTCTCGGGAGGCTTTTGAGCAACTATGTGATCAATCTCAGACTGTCTGATGAATATAATGAAGCGGTTGAAATCCTTGGATTCAGTTATGATGACGCACTCGAATACGAGTTGGATGCGGGTCTCGGTAATGGCGGTCTCGGAAGACTCGCGGCATGCTTCCTCGACTCTCTCGCTACACTTCAATATCCTGGTTATGGTTATGGCATACGTTATGAATATGGCATCTTCCATCAGAAGATAAAGGATGGTTTTCAGGTAGAAGCCCCCGACAACTGGCTGAGGTATGGCAACCCGTGGGAATTTCCAAGACCTGAGCTTCTTTACCCTGTTAGATTTTATGGAAAGACAGAGACTGTTATGGGAAGCAGCGAAAAGTCCAGGATGAAATGGGTGGGCGGTGATGAGGTTATGGCTATGGCCTATGATTACCCTGTTCCCGGGTTCAGCAATAAAACGGTAAATACGCTGCGTTTGTGGGCGGCTAAATCAACAAGGGATTTTGATCTTGAATATTTCAACAGCGGGGACTATATCAGGGCTGTGCAGGATAAAAATAGCAGCGAAAATATATCTAAAGTGCTTTATCCCAGCGATCATTATGCAGCAGGCAAAGAGCTTAGGTTAAAACAGCAGTATTTTTTTGTTAGCGCCACACTCAAAGATATTATCAGGAGATATAAAAAATATCATCAAAGCTACAAAGAATTTCCTGAAAATATTGCTGTCCAGCTCAACGATACCCATCCGTCAGTAGCAATTCCTGAGCTTATGAGAATCTTTGTTGACGATGAAGGTCTGAATTGGGAGGATGCAAAGGAAATAACTTCAAAAACTTTCGGCTACACCAATCACACAGTACTTCCCGAGGCGCTTGAGACCTGGTCGGAAGGTCTCTTTGGTTATCTCCTTCCTCGTCACCTGCGGATTATCCAGGAGATTGAAAGAAAATTTTTTGTGCAGGTATCCGCAAAATTTCCCGATGAGCCGGAGCGAAAAAACAGGATGGCAATCATCAGCGGTGACGGGGAGCGGGCTGTCAATATGGCCCGCCTTGCAATAATCGGGAGCCACAGTGTCAATGGTGTTTCCGAACTTCACTCCGAAATATTGAAGAAAGATGTATTTAAAGATTTTTTCGAAATGATGCCGGAAAAATTTAAGAATGTTACTAACGGAATCACACCGAGGCGCTGGCTTCTGCAGGCTAATCCGCGCCTGTCCAGACTTATAACAGAAGCAATCGGCGACAAGTGGATTTCGGACCTTGAAGAGTTGAAAGGGTTGGAGGCGTTTGCAGATGATAAGGAATTTTGTAAAGAATTCAGACATATAAAGGAAGCAAACAAGAATGAGTTGTCCGATTATCTTTTTAAAGCCTATTGGCTTTCTTTCCCTTCGGACTACATGCTTGACTGCCAGACTAAACGATTCCATGAGTATAAACGTCAATTGCTGAATATCCTGCATGTTATTACAGTGTATAACAGGATCAGGGAAGGGAAGGTCGGCAAAAATATTGTGCCGAGGACTGTTTTATTTTCCGGAAAATCAGCCCCCGGGTATTTTATCTGTAAACTTATCATCAAGCTTATCCACAGTGTGGGCGCTGCCATTGATGCTGACCCGGCAGTGCAGGATATGCTCAGGGTGATTTTTGTTCCGAACTACGATGTAAGTCTTGCCCAGCGCATTATGCCTGCAGCAGAACTATCCGAACAGATTTCCACCGCTGGATATGAAGCGTCCGGAACAGGCAACATGAAATATACTGTCAATGGGGCATTGACTATAGGGACCCTTGACGGCGCAAACGTGGAAATCAGGGAGGAGGTCGGGGAGGAAAATTTCTTTCTTTTTGGCTACAAAACTGAAGAGCTTGCCGCAATGCGGTCAGCCTATAACCCCCGTCAACATTATGAAGAAAATAATGAACTTAAGCAGGCTATAGACCAGATTTCAGGAGGCTATTTTTCGCGAGACTTTCCGAGATTATTCCAGCCCATTGTGAGTTCTCTCCTCGACGGTGATATGTATTTCGTTTTAGCCGATTATGCTGCATACATAGAATGCCAGGAGAGGGTCGGCAGAATCTATCGAGATAAAGACATGTGGACAAAGATGTCCGTACTTAATGTTGCCCGGTCAGGAAAATTCTCAAGCGACAGGGCAATACGTGAGTATGCCGAAACCATCTGGAACATCCAGGCTGTGCCTGTGTAGTAAGGTTAGATTCTAACATGTTGCAGTCTGAGAATTTATCTCTAACATTTTGAATTTTGAACATTTGAATTTATTTAGAATTTTGTGCTTAGGATTTAGAATTTGCAAAGATATATTTCAAATAAGTTTGAATAGGTTTATATGGCAGACAATAATAATGCGCTTATCATGCTGGGAGTAATACACAGGGACGAAAAGGCTCCAAAATTGCTGTTTCAATGGCTCAAGCAAATTATGCCCCACATCGTTACGCTTGAGTTTTCAAACTATGGTTTGACCTTTAGAAAAAAAAACGGCAAGAAATATAAAAAAAGTGTCAGAGGGGTTATCAAAAAAATAGAGGATTATAACTGCAAATACAATAAAGAAGCCTTGGCAAACCTGCTTTCCTATGCTGATGTACCCTATGAATACAAGGTTGCATCTCGATATGTAAAAAAATACGGCGGGTTGTTGTATCTGATAGATTCCGATATTATTTCATGTTCCAAGCTTAAATATTGCGAAGAGCTGTTCCATCCTGACAATGTCGAAAAACTTCTGCGCAATGGAGAATGGCAGCGAAAGGGAAGCGAAAAGGCCGTTGCTAAGTTGTTTTTCGAGGGCGGCATAAAAGTTACTCCCTATACTGAAGAAATGTACGCACGAGACAGGCATATGAGGGACAAGATATCAATGCTCATGAGTTCTCATAAGGATAGCAGATTCCTTCACATTTGCGGATGGCAGCATCTGGAGGATCCTCACAGCCTTTATGCTCAATTTAATCCGGAAAAGGTATTTATCTATGATAAAACTGTTTGTATTTGATCTCGGTAATGTGATTCTGCCTTTCGATCACAGGCAGATTGCAGCGAAGCTCCACAGAAGTATGCGGGATAAAAAACTTTTTACGCCTGAAGATATTTTTACGTTTATGTTCGGAGATGATGAAGGTCTTATTAATATCTACGAAACCGGCCAAATCTCTTCAGAAGAATTTTTCGGACGGTTAAAGGAACGATACAAGCTTGATATGACCTTTGACGGATTCAGAGACATCTGGAATCCTATTTTTTGGGAGAACCCGGAAGTGAATGACGCAATCATGTATTTAAAATCGGAATCTTATCCCGTTTTTCTCCTGAGTAACACCAACGAGCTTCATTTCTCATACATTATTGAGCGTTATCCCATAGTGCATGTGATGGATGAATGGATACTCTCATTTGAGGCCGGGGTAAAAAAACCTGATAAAAGAATATATGATATGATATTTGAAAAGATGGACGTTGATAATAATGACGTGTTTTACATTGATGACATTGAGCAATATGTGAAGGCAGCGAAAGGATTCGGCATACAGGGGATGGTGTTTAAAGAAGCAGGGCAGTTGCGGGAGGAAATTAATAGAATTGTGAAAGACAGACGAGACGGTTGAGTAAATATTTACCAACGGCTGTTTGCCATACACTGTTCGTGTCATTGCGGGACACTTCTGTTTACAACTTGTTAACAACTGTTAAAATTTAATGTATAATATAGTTGTAAACAGAAGGGGTGCTAATGGATATTAAAAAAACTATCATCCAGCAGTTGGCAGAGAAAGGGGAGATTAAGGTATCAGATATTGCAAAGATAACAGGTTTTTCAAGGGTATATATACATAGATATTTTCGTGAACTCCAGAATGAGGGCAGGATTTGTATTACAGGAAAGGCAAACAGGGCGCGCTATGTGTTAACCGAAGCGATGGAAACCCAAGCAAATCAGGAATCAATGAGGGTTCATCGTATGCTGCGAAACAACAATCTTGCAGAAGATCGTATATTAGATCAAATTAAATCAGAAGGCAGGATTCTGACGGAGCTTCTGCCGAATATTTACAGCATTTTTGCATATGCCTTTACTGAAATACTCAACAATTCCATAGAACATTCCCAAACAGACCTTATTGATATCGTTGTTGAAAGGACGGCTGGTAATTTGTGCTTTAACATCTACGACAGGGGGATTGGAATATTTAATAACATAATGAGTAAAAAGGGCCTCAAGACCCACCTTGAGGCAATACAGGACCTCTTGAAAGGAAAACAGACAACAGCGCCGGATTTCCACAGCGGGGAGGGTATATATTTTACCTCTAAGATTGCCGATAGAATGATCATTAAAGGCTCAAATAAAAGCCTTATATTCGACAATATTGTTCCAGACGTATTTATAAAGGATTTGCACAGACAGGTTGTCGGAACCAGGGTATCATTTAAAATAAGGCTTGATTCTATCAGGCAAATTACTAGTGTTTTCAATCAATACACAAATGATTCATTTGAATTTAGTAAAACTGAGGTTAAAGTAAAACTTTTTCGAGAAGGAGTTGACTACGTTTCAAGGTCGCAAGCAAGAAGAATATTAACCGGACTTGAAAAATTTAAGACCATTGAATTGGATTTCGCCGGTATAAAATCAATCGGTCAGGGTTTTGCAGACGAAATATTCAGAGTATGGAAGGCTCACCATGCCAATACAAAAATTGTATCGAAAAATATAGATGAAAATACATTGTTTATGATTAAACACGTTGTGCCCGATTTACAACTTGTTAACAACTCCTGATACATTAAGATATTCGTGTTTAGAGCTTATTCGTAATATTTATTCGCAAGGAGTGTACCCGCTATGATTCAGTATCCGAACATTGACCCGGTAATTATTAAGATTGGCCCTCTTTCTATGAGATGGTACGGCCTCATGTATATTTTTGGCTTTGCTTCCTCTTATCTCCTTACGCTTTATCAATTGAAGAAAAAACCATCTCTGAAAATAGATAAAGCTGCCATCGATGACCTTTATTTTTATCTGATTCTCGGACTCATTATAGGCGCCAGACTCGGATATATAATATTTTACAACCTCGGCTTCTACATCGATAATCCTCTTGAGGTACTTGTTGTGTGGCACGGTGGAATGTCTTTTCATGGAGGCCTTATAGGGACCTTCATTGCGGGTTATTTTGTTATAAAAAAATGGCATCTCAATTTTTTTACTGTAGCAGACTTGATCATCCCGACGTGTCCGATAGGAATCGGTTTCGGGAGGCTCGGCAACTTTATCAACGCAGAACTCCTCGGCAAGCCCTCAGATGTGCCGTGGGCAATGGTTTTTCCGCATGGTGGAAATGTTGCAAGACATCCTTCCCAACTTTACGAGGCATTTCTGGAAGGCCTTGTACTCTTTGTGGTATTATGGGTTTATAAAAACTATAAAAAACGTGAAGGCGATGTTTTTGCTGTTTTTCTGATACTGTATGGAATATTCAGGATATTTTGTGAGTATTTCAGGGAGCCTGACCAGCAGGTAGGATATATTCTGGGCATGCTCACCATGGGCCAGATATTGAGCAGCGCTATGATTTTCATGGGATTGTTTCTAAAATTTCTATATCTGCCAAAACATTCAAGGAAGATATAGATAAAATTGAAAAAGAGATTTATATTAAAAACAGAATTTAACTATAAATTTAAAATTCTAAAATATTATAATGGCGGTGAAGGATATGGCTTCAAAACAAGATTATTATGAAACACTGGGTGTTTCGAAAACGGCCCCTGAAGAGGAAATAAAAAAGGCCTACAGGAAGCTTGCTATGAAATATCACCCCGATAGAAACCCGGGGAACAAGGAATCAGAGGAAAAATTCAAGCAGATCAATGAGGCATATGCCGTTCTAAGCGATCAGGAAAAGAAAAAACAGTACGATACCTTCGGTATGGGCGGTTTCCAGCAGAAATACTCTGAAGAGGATATTTTTAGAGGGTTCAATATGGGCGATCTCTTTAAAGATCTTGGATTCGGCGGCGGCGATATGTTCAGCATGATCTTCGGGAAGCAGGCAGGAAGACAAGGCGGCAGACAGAGGGCCCAGTCATATGATTTTGGAGATTACATTACAAGAGAACAACAGCCGGCAAGGGATCTGGATCTAAACTATGAGTTGGAGATTTCCTTTATGGATGCTGTAAGGGGAGGGGAGAAAAGGATAACCTTTTCAACCCATAATGGCACAGAAGAGATAAATATCAAAATCCCCGGAGGCATCTCTACAGGCAAAAAATTGAGACTTCAGGGCAAGGGCAACAAAGACCAGAGAACGGGAAGGGCAGGAGATCTGTATATTACAATAAAGGTAGGCGAACATCCATTTTTTAAGAGAGTAGGGAATGATCTCTACGTCACAAAAGAGATAAAGGTTACGGATGCTGTTCTTGGTACAACTGTGGAAGTCCCTTCGATAGACGGGCCGAAACGCGTAACGATTCCGCCCGGAGTAAAAAGCCATGCCAAAGTCAGGCTGAAAGGACTGGGTGTGCCCGATATGAAAAAGAGTACAAACGGCGACCAGTACGTAGAAGTGGTTATCGATATACCTAAGCGCCTTACAGACAGGCAGAAAACCCTGCTTGAGGAGTTGAAGAAAGAGGGTATGTGATGCTCCCGAGAAGACATATCCTTGATGTGTATGAAATTTTAAAAGATGAGAAAGATCTTCTCTCCATGTGCACCATCACTCTTGCAATTGATGCGATCAAATATATGGAAAAAAGGCCAAAAAAAGACCATCTCGTTGAAGCCCTTGAATTGAATGAATTTATCTGCTTCATGTATCCCATGAAGAGGCCGAAGAACAGATCCCTGCTTTACCACGTGGTATCTGATCTGCTTGGTCTTTTGATGTACGGGATACCGAAAAAAAGCAGGAAAGCCATTGAAAATCTTATGTATAATACGCCGAAAAAAAGCAGGAAAGCCATTGAAAATCTTGAAACGATCAATTACTCGGAGAAAAATATGGAATCCTACCCGGTGATAGAGGTTTGGAATTCCCTAAAAGGCAATGTCTATTCAAAAAAACACGGAGCAAGAAGTATTGTGGATGGCTTCATAAAAAAGATAAAGGTTGAGATGGATATTATTGAACGATATCCATTTGTTGAGGATATATTTTATGAATCAAGGGGTTTGCTCGCAAAGGAATGGATGCCGTCATTTACACGTTACTACGATAGGCATTCTAAAACCATAAGCAGTGCATATGACAAATGGTGGTCGCTCTGGTTTTGCAAGGAAGACAAAGAAAAGGTACTGACTGCAATGGTTGAAAAACTTTGTATCCAGGCAGAGCGTGAATATGAAATTATATTAGACAAAAAGCAGATAATTTCTTCCATTCAACAGGATAAAGAGGGAAATAAAAAGGAAAATCAACAGTTTTCCAGGTGGTATCAGGAAGGCGTAAATTTATTGTTAAAAATTTAACAAGCATGTATTGACAAAACACCCTTATATCCTTATATTAATTTTAGCAATCAATCGTTGTAATTGCCAAAAACTATTTTTATGAAAGGAGTGTGATATGATGAAGATTAGACCATTGCAAGACAGGATCCTCGTTAAACGTATTGAAGAGGAAGAAAAAACAAAGGGCGGAATTATTATCCCCGATGCAGCAAAGGAGAAGCCACAGGAAGGTAAAGTGGTAGCAGCAGGCGAAGGCAAGATGCTGGATAGCGGAGTAAAAGCTCCCCTCACTGTAAAGGTGGGAGACAAGATTCTCTTCGGCAAATATTCAGGAACAGAAGTCAAAGTTGACGGTGAGGAACATCTCATTATGAGAGAAGACGATGTTCTCGGTATCGTGGAAGATTAATAAAGGAGGAAGATTAGTATGGCTAAAGAAATAAAGTACGATCAGGCTGTAAGGGAGTCGCTTCTTAAGGGCATAAACACCCTTGCCGATGCAGTAAAAGTCACTCTCGGTCCCAAAGGAAGAAATGTAATATTAGAGAAATCATTTGGATCCCCCACAGTTACAAAAGACGGTGTTACAGTTGCAAAAGAGATTGATATTGAGGATAAATTTGAAAATATGGGCGCACAGATGGTTAAGGAGGTCGCAAGCAAGACAAGTGATGTTGCCGGTGACGGAACCACAACTGCCACGGTGCTTGCACAAGCCATATACAGAGAAGGCGTAAAACTTGTTGCTGCCGGCCACAATCCTATGGAACTGAAAAAGGGCATCGATAAGGCCGTTGGGACAGTTGTCAGCGAGTTGAGAAAACTCTCCAAGCCCACTCAGGACCAGAAAGAAATTGCCCAGGTAGGAACTATTTCCGCAAACAACGATGACACTATCGGAAACATCATTGCAGAAGCAATGAGCAAGGTGGGCAAAGAGGGCGTTATTACTGTTGAAGAAGCAAAAAGCATGGAAACAACCCTTGATATCGTTGAGGGTATGCAGTTTGACAAAGGTTATATATCACCATATTTCGTAACAAATCCGGAAAAAATGGAAGCGGTTCTTGATGAACCGTTGATACTTATCAATGAGAAAAAGATAAGCAACATGAAAGACCTTCTGCCCATCCTCGAACAGGTTGCAAAGATGGGGAGAACGCTGTTAATCATTTCTGAGGACGTTGAAGGCGAAGCCCTGGCTACACTTGTTGTAAACAAGCTTAGAGGCACATTGAAGATTGCTGCAGTTAAGGCGCCCGGTTTTGGCGACAGAAGAAAGGCAATGCTTGAAGATATCGCTATCCTTACCGGCGGTCAGATGATATCCGAAGAGCTTGGTATTAAGCTTGAAAGCATCTCCGTTAAAGACCTCGGGTCAGCAAAACGGGTCGTAATTGACAAAGATAATACAACACTTGTTGACGGTGCCGGTGACAAGAAAGAGATCGAAGGAAGGGTTAAGCAGATAAGAACACAGATTGACGAGACAACTTCCGACTACGACAGGGAAAAACTTCAGGAAAGACTGGCAAAACTTGTTGGCGGCGTTGCTGTCATTAATGTAGGCGCTGCGACTGAAACTGAGATGAAAGAAAAGAAAGCCCGCGTAGAAGATTCCTTGCATGCAACGAAGGCAGCAGTGGAAGAAGGTATCATCCCTGGCGGCGGCGTTGCCTTTTTAAGATGTCTGTCAAAACTCGATGAAATCGTACTTGAGGGAGAGCAGCAGGGCGGCGTGAAGATAGTCAAAAAGGCATTGGAAGAACCCATTAGATGGATTGCAAACAATGCAGGTTTTGACGGCTCTATTGTTATAGATAAAGTGAAGAATGGTAAGGGCAACTTTGGTTTTGATGCAGCAAAAGAGGTTTACATAGACGATATGATGGCAGCAGGCATTATTGATCCTACTAAGGTGGCAAGAACTGCCCTGCAGAACGCCGCATCCGTAGCATCTCTCCTGCTTACAACCAATTGCATGGTTGCAGAGAAGCCGAAAGATAAAGCTCAGATGCCTATGATGCCCCCGGGTGGAATGGGTGGAATGGGTGGAATGGACGGAATGTATTAAAATAATCGAGGGGACATTAGTCCCCTCTTTTTTTTGTATCTTTTTAACCTGAAGTTAAAATGCTATTCTGTGTGGTATTTGAATGAGATATTCAATCTTACGCGATAGGCTGTGACCTTCCCGTTTTCCATTGTCAGATCCTGCTTTACCACCTCTGCTACACGTAAATCTTCAAGTGATTTTGATGCTGTTTCAACTGCAATCTTAGCAGCATCTTCCCACGACTTCGGACTTGTCCCTACAAGTTCAATGATTTTGTAAACACTTCCCGGCATAAGCACCCTCCTTTATTATTTATTCAACACATATGAAGTAATAGCACACATACATTATATGTCAAGGGATTAATTAAACCCGACTAAACTTCCAACCCTCTTCTGACTAACTTAAACTCAAAATAACCAATAACCAAATTACAAATTACGAATTACGACGGAAGAGGTTTGAGGGTAGAGGTTGGAGGCAAACCCATTACCAATTACCAGTTACCAGTTACTTCTGACTAACCTATCCGCGATACGCATATTAGTCTCACGCAAATCGTCCCGGATGGACGTAAATCGCAAAAGGCTCTACTCTATTTTTTGTACGCATACTTCTCCTGCTCTGCCTTCAACGGATCCGTAATGCATTCCGCATGCCTTTACATTTTGCATATCTTTGCATTCCCCGGCAATCTCGATAAGCCTCTTGAAAGTAAACCCTGCTTCTAGGGATTTCCTGAGGAATACATCAAAGAAGCCTGTCCAATGTTTTCCTTCAAGTTCTGTATGTACGGTAATGATATTCAGATTTTCATTCAAAGCACGGAAAAAAAACTCTGACAACGAAGATACATCTGTCCCTGCAATACCGACAACTTCGTCAAGCGTGGGAAGTGTAGAGGGCAATTCGAGGATGTGAAATGTCTTTCCGCCCATTGAAGGATAAAATGGTGATTTGCCCCGCGCATTGCTTGTGTAAGCGAACCCGTTATCTTCAAAAAACTTTAATGCATGTTGATTTATCATCCAGCCTGGAGCAGCAAATGATTTTGGGCTGTTACCCACTGTTTTTTTGTAAACCTCAACGGACCTGTGCAATATTTCAACTGTTCTGTCCATGCTGAGATTTTTTATATGATCATGCCAGTATACGTGATCGTATCCGTGAATACCCAGCTCATGTCCTTCTTCGATAATCTTACGTAAAAGATGTGTGTTTTTCTTTGCTATTTCCGGTCCGGGAAGGACTATGCCATACATAAGCGTTTTGATGCCGTATGTGCTTAAAACGCCAACCCGGCCGGCCTTCTTGATAAACCCCTTTCTTGTAAAGACCCTTTTGACAGTCCGGCCGGTGTGATCTTTTCCCATCGGGGAAAAAAAACTTGCATGTATGCTATGTTTTTCAAAAAGGGCGAGGAGTTTCGGCACCCCGTTTTTCATGCCTTCCGAGGTGTCAATATCGACTTTTATTCCGATAACCTTGTTCAGGATTTTTTCTCCAGTCTCAGCACTCGACCTTTAGATTCGAATCGAGATAATATTCCAGCGTTTTTCTTAAGGCCTCATCAAGATTTACCTTAGGTTCCCAGCCTATGATTGTTTTTGCCTTCTTTATGGACGGCACCCTGAAGTTTATATCCTGATAGCCTTCACCGTAGAATTCATTGGAATATACATCAATAATCTCCGAATATTTATTAATATTTTTTGTGGCCGGATGATTCATAAATAATTCTTTCAGCTTATAGGCAAGATCTTTGATAGTGGCTTCATTAGCGGGATTTCCTATATTAAAGATTTCTCCATTTAACCGGTCATCCTTGTTTTCTATGATTTTCATCAGACAGCTTATGCCGTCATCTATATATGTGAAGCATCTTTTCTGCAGCCCTCCGTCAACAAGCCGTATTGGTTCTCCAAGTAAAAGGCTGCTTATAAATTGCGTAACAACCCTTGAGCTGCCTTCCTTTTCAGGGTCAGAGGCAAGCTCGTCAAGTTTTGGCCCTATCCAGTTAAATGGCCGGAAAAGGGTAAACTTCAAGCCCTGCTGGAATCCGTAAGCCCAGATAACCCTGTCGAGAAGCTGTTTTGATGCGCTGTATATCCATCTCTGCATCCTGATTGGTCCAAGGACAAGGCTGCTTTCGTCTTCATCGAATTCATTGTCTGTACACATGCCATAGACCTCAGAGGTTGAAGGGAAAAGAAGCCTTTTTCCGTATTTGACACATAATCTTACGATACTGAGATTTTCCTCAAAATCGAGACGGAATACCTTCAGCGGCTCTCTTACATAAGTTGCCGGTGTAGCAATGGCTACAAGCGGCATTACGACATCACATTTTTTTACATGGTATTCTATCCATTCTTTATTTATAGATATGTCTCCTTCAACAAAATGGAATTTAGTGTCCCCTTGACACATATCGAGTTTGTCTTCCCTGATATCCATACCGAATATTTCCCAGTCAGTTTCTTGCAGTATTTTTGCCGCAAGGCTGTTGCCGATAAATCCATTCACGCCGAGAATGAGTATTTTCAAATGGTACCTCCTAATATTATGTTTTCCATTTTATATTTTAGTGCAAAGACCTCTCCGTCTAATTCCTCTTCCCCGTCAAACTGTACCCTGAGCAAACGTAAACCCCCTTTGCCGGTGTTCACAATAAACGGTTTTGTAGAAACAACCATACCCGGAGCGCCGTTATAAAAGGTATTTTCCGGATAAGCCTTCCAGATAAACAATTTTTTGCCGTCGAGAAAGGTAAAAGCGCCGGGATACGGATGAGTTACTGCCCTTATCAGGTTATAGATACTCATTGCATCTTTGTCCCAGAGGATTATCCCGTCTTCAGGCTTTCTTCCCCCGTAATAAGATGAAGTTCCGATCTGGGGCACGCTTTTAAAAGTACCGTCTTTGAATTGCGGCAAAACCTCTTTCATCAGCAACCTTGCCTCATCAGCTATCTTCATAAACAGTGTATATGCGGTATCTTCAAAGGTGATTTCAACCTCACGCTGAGCCACAATGTCGCCTGCATCGGGTTTCTCCACCATGTAATGAAGCGTCAGGCCTGTTTTTTTTTCGCCCTCCACCAGCACCCAGTTTATAGGCACCCTTCCTCTGAATTTCGGGAGGAGCGAACCGTGAAGGTTAAACGCACCTACGGCTGGAATATCAAGAATGCTTTTGGGTATCATATTTCTGTAATAAAATGAGAAGATTATGTCCGGAGCCATGGAGCCTATCATGTCGAGCCAGACATTGTCTTTTAAATTTTCGGGTGTATAAACAGGGATGTTGTATTTTTCTGCAATAGAGCGTGGTTTTCTGAACCATATGTCCTCATCGGGCCTGTCTGTGTGTGTAAAAAGACACACTACATCAGCTCCGTAATTCACCAGTTCTTCAAGGCACACATATCCTATTTCATGGTATCCGAATACGACAACTTTCAAAACAGTTCCTTTTTGATAATAAACCTTGGTCTTCTTCTTACCTCCTGGTATATCCTTCCTATGTATTCTCCTATGATACCGAGGGAGAAAATCTGAGCGCCTATAAAGAAGAAGAGTATGGCAAAAAGGGTGAAGGTTCCCTCTACTTCAGGACCTACAATCAATCGTCTCACGAAAAGCAGGATTGCAAAGGCAAGCCCCAGAAGGGCCACAACAACACCTATTACGCCAATAAACTGGATAGGCAGGAGTGAAAAATTTGTCATAAGGTCGAAGTTCAAACGCAGCAATTTAAAGATGCTGTATTTCGATGTGCCTTTCGACCTTTCTTCGTGTTTGACTTCAATCTCCACAATCCTCTTTGCGAACGTAGCGGCAAGAGCAGGAATGAAGCTTGATGACTCAGGACACATATTCATGTAATCTATGATGTTTCTTCTGTATGCCCTTAACATGCAGCCGTAGTCGCGCAGTTTTACGCCGACGAGTTTTGCCGTTATCTTATTGACGATAAACGAAGGAATCTTACGAAAAATGGAATCCTTTCTTGCCTTCCTGTAAGTGCCGACAACCTCGTAACCTTCTTCCGCTTTTGCAACGAGTTTGGGTATCTCCTCCGGCGGGTTCTGAAGGTCTGCGTCGATGGTAATGATTATTTCCCCTTTTGCGTGTTCAAACCCGGCAAAAAGCGCCATATGCTGGCCATAGTTTCTGTTGAATTCTATTACCTTAACACACGGGAATTTTTTGTGATAATCCTCAAGCAGAACCGGAGTCCTGTCAGTGCTTCCATCATTAATATATATGATTTCATAAGGTTCTTTGATGCCCTCCATGACCCTGTGCAATCTCTCCTGTAATTCGGGAAGCGATTCCTCTTCATTCAGCACTGGGATCAAAACTGAGATATTCGGCTTATCTTCCATAACGCCCCTCATATAAAAACATAAAGATATTAATCAGTTTTGAGTTTTGAGTCAGAAACCTTGACTCCCGCAAGCGGGCAGATTGAACCTAGAACCTTGAACTGTCTCTATCAATTTTTCCTCACATAGAACGTGTAAAACTCCTTTTCATACCGCGTCTTTCCTATTGGTAAAAACAGCGAATCCAGCTCTTTCTGCATGTGTTTAGCCTGATCGTCTTCAACTATCAGGAGTATATCATTTTTTTTGTCCTTAATCTCATTAATATTAACAAACATCCGAATCGGCTTTCCAACATAAAATATCACACCTGCGGAACTGAACCCTGTTGTGTATATTTCCATACTCCTTTCTTTGTCGCTTAAGTGATCTGTGATAAGCTTCGGGGATTTTAATGTTTTATCCATAACGGGCATATAATAAGCTCCATAAAAGAAGCCCATAACTACCAGATAAAAAAAGAGCAAAAAGATTGATAAGCGCTGTGACCGTTTTAAAAGCCAATAAAAAAAGGCGCTGCCCGTTACAAAAAGCACGGCAATATAGATATACAGAGAGATATGTCCGGACCTGAATGCATTGATCACCATTGAATCGCCTTTATAGAGCACAACAAGCGCTGCAGCAGGCAGTATGGCAATAAAAACCGCAAAACACTTCATTATTGCGCCTGTAATTCCGTTCTCCACAAGCCAGGACCACTTGTCCTTTAAATAGATGCCGCAGAGCAGCGCGCATGCAGGGTAACATGAAAGCAGGTAGATTGCCCTTTTACTCTTTGAAAACTCAAAAAATAGAAATGTAAAAGCAAACCATATAAGCGGCAGCCAGATTTTCTTTTTAAACGCATGATATATAGCAAAAGGAAGCACAAGGCTCCATGGTAGAAAATTGACAAAAAGCTTATGAAAATAATAATAAAAAGACTCGATATGATCAAACGCATTTGTATAACGCGTAATATTCTGTCTGAGGATGAACTCTTTTATATAATCCTCCCCTGCCATTACAAACCAAATCGATGAAAGAACCAGCGATATGAAACACCCGCCGACAAATGGCATAAAAAACCTTTTCAAGTCTTTTCTGACAATTATATAAATAAATGTTATCGCTGCAGGTATCAACAGTCCTGCCGGACCCTTCGAGAGAACAGCGAACACCGATGGGATAAAAGACAGAATAAACAGTCGCCTTCTCCCCTTTGTAATACATATATAATTGAGGAATATGGTCAGGCCTATGAAAAACGCAAAGGTCATGTCCATGACCGATTCCCTCGCATTTGAAAGAAACTGGTAGTTTGTGACAAGGACAAGTGCAGAAATAATGCCCGCCGAGGGGCTTAAAAACATTTTTCCAAGCAAATAAGTTATAAGCACAAGCAATGTTGCTGAGATTGCAGCCGGC
>Ga0351923_1094_pt1 | contig 15959 bp, 10 predicted proteins | sample BONcelT113001C11_FD_206859 | JGI IMG/M metagenome (GOLD analysis project Ga0351923, IMG submission 206859) | Enriched cells from coal bed in the Powder River Basin, Montana, United States - BONCAT cells T11 rep2 HSBNCT.T11.300.1.C11 ...
TTAATAACAGGCTTTGAACTGCAACTGAGAAAAAAGGACGGCAGCACCTTCTGGGGTTCTATCAATGCCCGTACTGTTTATGATGAGAACGGCAAATTTCTATACTATGAGGGCACCACTGAAGAAATTACTTTGCGCAAACTCGCAGATGAAGAGTTGAAAGCTACCGCAGAGAAACTGAGAAAATCCTTAGCCGGCACCATTCATGCCATGTCATTGACAGTAGAGACACGCGATCCCTATACCTCAGGTCATCAGAAGAGAGTATCGAACCTTTCCCGTACAATTGCTCAAGAGATGGAATTGCCGAATGATACAGTTGAGAATATCCGTATGGCAGGTATTATCCACGATATCGGAAAAATATCGATACCCGCAGAAATCTTAAGTAAGCCCGGCAAACTTGCAAATTTAGAAATGAGTCTGATCAGGGTGAATTCTCAATCAGGCTATGACATATTAAAGGATGTTGAATTGCCTTATCCAATAGCTGAAATAGTCCTTCAACACCACGAAAGGTTAGATGGTTCAGGGTATCCGCAGGGTTTAAATGGTGGCAACACCCTAATTGAGGCAAGGATTATTGCTGTGGTTGATGTTGTTGAAGCTATGGCTTCACACAGACCATACAGACCTGCCAAAGGCATAGAAGCAGCCCTTGAGGAGATTGAAAAGAACAAAGGCATACTTTATGATGAGATGGTAGTGGAGGTATGTCTTAAATTGTTCAGAGAGAAAGGGTTTGTATTTGAACCAACGGAATCATAATTTCTCTGTTTCTTTCGGTAATCCGCGATTAAAGGAAAAAGTCCTTATACTTGCTTCGTAGGTGTTGTGCGTACTCGACAGCTTCCTCCTACCATTAATTCCTGTGTAACAATCGTATAAACAGGTAAGATTTGCCCCAAGAAAGGCAGGGGGACTTACAACTTCCTGGGTCGCCGAACCCTTATTTTCAGTCTGTTCCCTGCCTCTTGGAGCCATGATAAGTTGATTGGGCCTTTAAAGAGCCCTTGTCATTACAGGAGGATTGGCCGGAGGTAACCCTGTTTTTCATATATTACCACAGGAGGTGCGCGATATGAATTGCTTTGTGGGAATCGATGTATCGAAAGAAAAGTTTGATGCATGCGGTATAGGAGAACAAGGAGAAAAAGTATTCTCTCTGGCCTGTACAATGGACCGTGAGGGATTTAAGAAATTTACCCTTTGTTTGCCAACAGATAAGGAATCTTTCCTCCTGGGCATGGAATCCACCGCTTCTTACCATATTGCCCTGTTCTCTTATCTTACCGCAAACGGCTACAAAGTTGCTGTTATCAACCCCCTTCTTATTAATGGGTTCTCAAAACGTTCCCTGAGGAAAACAAAAACCGACAGGAAGGATGCACTCATGATTGCTCAATTTCTCATGCAGGAACAAGCCACCTTATCTGCACAGGTACCTGACTGTCTGACGACAGAGCTTAAGGACCTTGCCAGGAGAAGAGAAAAACTTGCCGATTATGTGACCTCTCTGAAGGCAGATATGAAGAGGCTTCTCTCTGTTATATTCCCCGAGCTTGAACATATCACCGGTGTCTTTACAAAATCGACCCTCCGTCTTTTGATTGAATATCCTTCTGCACATGCCATCAGGAAAGCAGGCTACTCTGTTGTTGAGGACATTTTTGTGACCCGGTCCCGCGGCAACAAACCCCAAGCTTCTGCCAAGACCCTTATGGAGGCCGCAGCATCATCCGTTGGTATTGCAAGTCCTGCAAAGGAGCTTGTTCTTAAGCAAGAAGCCTCGTTGCTTATCCATGTGCAGGAACAGATGAAAGAAGTAACAAAACTGCTCAAGACCCTCTTAAACGAAAGGATGAAACAGGATATAGAGATCCTCTGTTCCATTAAGGGTGTAGGAGAAAATACCGCCATGAACTTCCTCATCGAGATGGGAACAGAGGTAGAGATGTATGAGAACGACAAGAAACTGATCGCTGCATCGGGGCTTGATCCTTCAACCTATCAATCGGGCAAATATGAAGGGAAAAGCAGGATCAGTAAAAGAGGAAATCGGCACTTAAGAAGAGTGATCTGGCTAATGGCGACCAAAGTTATTATTAATAATGGCCTCTTCAGAACCTACTTCTATAAAAGAAGAAATGAAGGTTTGCCCTATAAAAAGGCGGTCCTTGCCACAGCTCATAAGCTCATTCGCGTCATGTTTGTAATGCTGAGCCGTAAATCATTTTTTATTGAAGGAGGAATTAAATATAGTTGACTGAAATCCACACAGACAGCCTTTTAACTTTCATAGCAGCTTTCATGCGGCAATTAATGATCTGAAATAAATATTTCTTTTCACAGTTCACAAGGATATTGTGCGATAATGACAACACACATGTGCTGCTATTGACCCTGCACACAACAACAGCATGAATATTTTGGTGCCCGCTCATAGACATCGGGAGTCACAAAAACGGAGGATTTTCATGAAATCATCACTCAGATACAAAAAATTATGTTTAGTTATTTTAATGAGCATGCTGATTTTCTCTTCATCAGGATGTTCGAAAAGCGTTATCAGAAGCCAAGGTCAGCTTGAAGGATACCCCATTGCTTCCGATGTTTTTACTACTCGCCAGAAGACGGTCATGCCTGACCCGAAGCCTTCGAAGACGATTCTTCTTGATGAGGTTTCAAAATACAGTCAATACGGCTACGGCACCTGGAAGGATGGCAAAGGTATCGATGACGGAAAGCGGACCGATATCGTGCCGGCTGGCTATAACGGTGCATCAGCCACCAAAAAAGCAAAACTTTTGAATTTCTTTACCATATCCGACATCCATATTACTGACAAAGAATCTCCTTCACAGTTGATCTATCTCCAGCAATTAGTTTATCCGTCGTTGGGTAAAGCGCCATGGTCATTTGTTACTTCGATATATTCACCGGTTATGCTTTATACAACTCATGTTCTTGACGCAGCCGTCCAGACAATAAACGCCCTGCATAAGAAAAATCCTGTTGATTTCGGCATCTCTCTGGGCGACACCTGCAACAGCACCCAGTACAACGAACTAAGGTGGTATATCGACGTCCTTGACGGCAAGGTCATCACCCCGAGTTCCGGCGCTCATGCCGGAGCAGACACCATCGATTATCAGAAGCCTTACAAAGCGGCAGGGCTTGATAAGACGATCCCATGGTATCAGACAATGGGCAACCACGATCATTTCTGGATTGGCTCAATCCCTGTGAACACATTCCTTCGACAGTCATACATCAGCGACACGGTCATCGCTACGGGAGATGTCCTCGCCAACCCGAGAAACATAAACAAACCAGATTACTATATGGGCGTAATTGATGGTTCGACTCCTTACGGTGACATTACAGGTGCAGGACCTGCAGGAAAGTTCAGCAGTGCTCCCAAGGTTGTCGCCGATCCGGACCGCCGTTCACTTTTGAGAACGGAGTGGATGAAAGAATTTTTTACAACATCTTCAAATCCGGTCGGTCATGGTTTCAACCTGGTCGACGCCAACAAGGGCTTTGCCTGTTATAGCTTCGTGCCGAAGTCGAACATACCGATCAAAATTATTGTGCTCGATGATACCCAAAGGGATGATGATAGCTCAGTCAACATTCACGGCCATGGTTTTCTTGACCAGGCACGTTATGCCTGGCTTAAAAAAGAACTGGCCGATGGTCAGGCTGCCGGTCAGCTCATGATCATCGCTGCGCACGTCCCGATAGGCGTCGAAGCGACTAAGTCAGAAATGGGTTGGTGGCTCGATCCTCAAAATGCTGTAACCCTGCCTGATCTGATTAATGAACTCCAGAAGCATCCGAATTTCATCATGTGGATTGCCGGACATCGCCATTTAAACACCGTTAAAGCATTTCCCGGCCCCACCCCTGAAAATAGTTTCTGGCAGGTTGAAACCTCATCATTAAGGGATTTCCCTCAGCAGTTCCGCGCTTTTGAGATCTACCTCAACAGCGACAATACAATTTCAATCGTTATAACCGATGTTGATCCGGCAGTCAAAAATGAAACACCTGCTGCTACATCGCGCAAGTATGCTGTCGCGACGCAGCAGATAATCAATAATAATATCTATACCGTTAATCCGAACGGTGACCCGAGCATAAAGTCAATGCCGACCGGTTCGTACAATGCGGAGCTTGTCAAACAATTGAGCCCTGAAATGCAGAAAAAGATGCAGAACTACGGAACACCGATACACAGGTAATTATTTTGAAGAAAGGAGAACGTTTATGAAAAGTTTATTCGTGAAGAGCTTGCTTGCCCTGCTGCTACTCGTGAATGTAGCCTTTGCTGCCGATCCTCTGCCTTCATGGAACGATGGCGCAACCAAAAAGTCTATTATCAGCTTTGTCGAGAAGGTAACGAAACCCGGATCACCGGATTTTGTGCCTGTTGCTGAGCGCATCGCTACCTTTGATAACGACGGTACACTCTGGGCCGAGCAGCCCATGTATTTTCAATTTTTCTTTATCTTAGACCGCGTGAAGGCACTTACCCCCCAGCATCCCGAATGGAAAACCAAAGAACCTTTCGCCTCTTTGCTCAAGGGTGACCTGAAAGGCGCACTCGCCAGCGGCGCACGGGCGGTACTCGAAATAGTTATGGCCACGCACGCTGGCATGACCACCGAGGACTTTGACAAGATCGTCCGTGACTGGATTGTTTTTTTTATTGATACTTAGACGTACGTTATCTACACGGAGATGGTCTATCAGCCCATGCTTGAACTGCTCGCCTACCTGCGGGTGAATGATTTCAAGACCTTCATCGTCTCCGGTGGAGGCATCGAGTTCATGCGCCCCTGGACGGAGAAGATTTATGGCATCCCACCCGAGCAGGTCATTGGCAGCAGCATCAAAACGAAGTTCGAGTTGTGCAACGGCAAACCCGTGCTAATACGTTTGCCTGAGGTCAACTTCATTGATGACAATGTGGGCAAACCCGTCGGCATCCAGCAGCACGTCGGCCGCCGGCCCATCGCGGCGTTCGGCAACTCTGACGGCGATCTCCAGATGTTCCAGTGGATAACCGCCGGAAAGGGAGCCCGTCTGGCCCTTATCGTTCACCACACCGATGCCGAGCGCGAATGGGCTTACGATCGCAAGTCCTCCGTCGGTCAATTAGACAAGGCACTCGATGAAGCACGGGTGAAAGACTGGACGGTCGTGAACATGAAGAAAGACTGGAACAAAGTCTTTGCATGGGAAAAGTGATACCAAATCCAATGAATACCGATAACTTCTCTTCAGCAGAGGCCAAGCATGCACACAATTTGTACTTACGGTACCCAAATATCTAATCAATAATGGTTATGATATTGGTACATTGATTATAAAATTGGGATAGCCATGATTGAAAAAGACTTCGAGAAAACCAAAAAAAGTTAAAGGAGTAAGCAAGGATGATGAAATGTTGGATGAAAGCTATTGCGGTCTTTTTTGCTGTGTGTCTTATACTTACAGGGTCAATGGCACATGCCCAGACTGCTCCCTCCGTAGAAACCGGGCCAGCATCTACCGATGGAAGCACGTGGGAATTCCGTCTTATCCCCTATGCCTGGCTGATTGCTATGGATACGAAGGCGACAGTCCGTAACTATACTGCAGAATCAAACATATACTTCTCCGATATCCTTAGAGATATGAATTATGCAGGCCAGCTACATCTTGAGGCTCAAAAAGGTAAATGGGGATTCTTCATCGATCCGACCTACCTGAAGGTCACTCAAGACGGGACACTCAAAGATGGCAGAGATGTGAGACTTCAAATTGAGCAGTGGCTGATTGAGTTCGGCGGAATGTACCAAATCGGAAAGTGGTCCTTTGAGGGAAAAGAAAAACGGTCACTAACCGTTGATGCCTTGGGAGGGGGCCGCTACTGGTATCTGAGCGCTAACCTGGATACAAGCAGCACCCTGAATCCTTCTAAAACAACCCAGTGGGTTGACCCATTCATCGGCGCCAGTCTTAAGGCAGATATCACAGAAAGACTGTTATTTAACATACGGGGTGATGTCGGCGGCTTTAGCGTAGGCTCTGACTTCAGTTGGAATGCACTGTGTATTTTCGGCTATCGTTTTACAAAAGACATTACCGGTTTACTGGGATACCGGGCTCTATATGTGGACTACAAGGCAGGAACAAGCAGTATCAGGTATAATATGACTATCCATGGCCCTATAATGGGGCTGGCTTTTTCATTTTAGAATACTCGGACCGGAAAGACCTTTTTACTTTGCATTCTTTCCTGACCTGCCGATTGGTTGGTCGAACATAGAGATATTTGATCATGGCGCCGGCAATGAGGAAGGACATGGTAAGCGAGGTAAAATTGGGTAAGAGGAAAACAGGGTGTAAGTAACCAATATTAAAAGAGAAAGCAGGATATGTTACGTGTAGCTTCCTGAAAGCAAGCTACTGTAACCTTTTTTAAATATACAACATTTCATTTCGTATTCAATGCCATGGCACGACCAGCCCGTGTGAATATTTGTATTTGCTTATCAGTATGGCTTATTCCCTGTGCACCTATCAGGTTAGCTGCACCAATAATTAATATAGCTGATAAGGCTCACTTCTTCAATGCCTCTTCTAAAGGCGGGATGACCTGCATCTTTCTTGATAAGACCTTCTCCCTGTAAATGGAGTTGTCGACGATCTTGCCGCCGAAGGCTTTCTCGAAGCCTTGGGCTGCAGCCGCATTGCCCACGAAGAGAAGGTCGCTGGCTTCTTTCATGACGTCTGTCATCATCATGACTATCATATCCAGATTCTCTGAATCCTTCAACTTGTTCATTTCTTCCAGAATGGAAGCTCTCTTAGGCGTCAGATCATTCAGGTCCATGACCTCTATCTGGCCCACACCAAACTTGGTGCCGCTAAAATTGAACTCCTTGAAGTCGCCCATGAGAATGTCCTTGGCAGATTTGGAGGCAATGTTGGTTTTAATTCTGAGAAGCTCCATACCGAACTTCCCGGGATCGACGCCCGCGATCTTGGCCAGCTTTTCCACCGCAACCACATCGCGCGGAGAAGACGTCGGCGACTTGAAAAGAACCGTATCGGTAAGTATTGCAGACATCATCAGTCCGGCCATCTCCCTGCTGATGGGAGCCTTGTTCTGTTCATAGAGGTTCGCGACAATTCCTCCCGTAGCGCCCACGGGCTCGGTAAGGAAAAAAATGGCCTTACTGCGGACAAAGCCGTCAATCATGTGGTGGTCCACGACCTCAACAACATTCTCGATGTTGAGATTGTCCACAGCTTGATCCATATCGTTGTGATCTACAAGGATTACCTTCTTGCATCGGTACTGACAATTGGTGATCTTCTCTGGATAGGGAATTTTGAAGTAATCCAACACGAACTTTGTCTCATTGTTGAGGTCACCGGCCACCGCGGGGAAGGCTTCTTTCACCCCCATAATGTTCTTAAGGTTGGCATAGGCAATGGCAGAGGTTACAGTGTCGGTATCCGGCCTCTTGTGCCCAATTATTATCAGTTCGTCGGCCGCGAACGCAGGAGCTGTGGATACAACGATTGCAATGGTGATGAGGGCGGTGAAACATATTTCGATGATACCGCCTGATTGAAAGAGGCTTCTGTTTGTCATCTTCCCTTTGCCTTTTCTCGGCAATCCCGCCTCCCCAACCGGTAGCCCACCTTTCACGTAGTCGGAAAGTGCATCGTCAATACTCCGCATCTTACGACCAGGATTCAATAAGTTATTAGTAAGCTTGGTCTCTCGCTTTGTATTTGTTGTCAATATCTGCATGCGATAAAGACTAATATCCGGGTAAGGTCGTTTTGATTATAGAAGACGACCCGAACGGTTATTTTATTGACAACTCCAGCCCTCACCATATTCATGTCTTTATCAAACTAAAGTTCCGAAACCTGCTAATGGCAAGGGGATATGGGCATGATGGTCAGGTTTTATGCCGGGGCAATTCCCGGATATAGTTGAGAAAGGCCTTACCTTTCCATTGCCATCTTTGTGCCCGTCTATCCCCTTGATTTTTCACCGGCAGTCCTGTATGGATTATGTGCGAACAAAAAAACATAGAAGGAGTTGCCCGTGAATAATTCCTTTGTACAACAATTCTAATCGAATATCAAGTTCAAATACAGTTGCTTCAGATGTAGTCCATTTCTTAAGAGCAATGGGATTCAAGAAACTCTCCAATGGCGTTATGCGTCTTTTAACCGACCCGCCTGAGCACGAGCGCTGATCGCATTATTAACAGCCACGATAAACACAAGCCCTATATTTCCTAAACTGTTGTGGGCAAGTGCGATGGCGATCATCCATTAACATAGCTGATTTCTTTTTTAGTTTGAGGACAGATTTTACAAATAAAGAGATGTGGGCCTTTGTTTTAAACATTTCTGTTGGTAATCTGTTGTTTTTCAAAGTCTGCAAGGCTATTTAGTTGTAAGAGGTGGCGTTAATAACTACCATTTTCCATTTTTTGTTTGATCAATTGTGCGCATTACTGGATGAAAGGCATTACAAAAACCTATCTGCTGTAAATCACAGCTTCAAATACAAATCTGCACCATACACGATCGGGAGAGCCTATTGAATACCGCATGAAACGTGCAAGCGCTTAACAGCTTTTTTTCTGTTCATGCGGGCTGCAACTGCTTCCTGTAAGCAACACAGCCGATTTATTCAGTATTGTAGCGGCTTTCATCTGGTAATCCCCGGCATGGGCACAAAAAGTTTATTTGTCAACAATACGTTTTTGCCTTGCAAAAAAAAAAAAAACGATTAATAATTCTTATAGATACTGTAATATGGACGGAGACAATGTTCAAGGATTTGTCTCTTCACCTCATGAGGCATTAAAAAATCCAATATCTTGTCAATGTCTAAAAAATGTGTGCATCCCTGAAAGGATATAGTCTCGCATGGGTAACAGAAATTCCGCAAAAAAGCATGCAGAAAAAGAAATGAAGTACGGTTGCAGAGATTTTTTTACCGACGTAATCGGCATTTAATAATGCTGTAATCATCACCGGAAAGGAGGTATTGTGGAGAACAAAACCCGATCGGATAAGTCCTTACAGGCTGAATATTTACGCAAAAAGGCCGAAGAGCATCTGAGGGACTCAAAGACCAAGAGCGAAGTTTTTGCAGATACGCAAAAGCTTATCCATGAGCTTCAGGTTCACCAGACCGAACTGGAGATGCAAAATGAAGAACTTCACAGGGCACAGCATGAACTTCAGATATCACGGGACAATTATTTTGATTTCTATAACTTCTCCCCGGTAGGGTATTTCACATTTGATGAAAAGGGGTTGATACTCGATTCAAACCTGACAAGCTCAACCCTTCTCAGCGTGGAAAGACAAAAACTGATCAGTAAACGTTTCCAGACATGCATATCACTCGGTTCACATCCCGCTTTTAATGCATTCTGTCAAAAAGTATGTGAGACCGATGCAAAACAGACCTGCGAACTCAAACTGGATACACCATCCCGTGTTGTGCTCATGGAAGGCATATCCGTGCCTGATGCAGACGGAAACGGCAAAAGCATAAGAGCCGTAATGGTTGATATTACAGAGCGGAAAGTGATGGAAGAAAAGATAAAACAAAGCAAGGAGATGCTTGAAAAGGCCATGGAAGACACCTTCCATGTCCTAATGTCAGTGATAGAACAAGGAATGTCTCAGGCACCGAAAAACCGTCAGAGAATGACAAAACTTGCCTGCGCAATAGCAAGCGAAATGGGCATTTCAGCAGGACATATCGAAGGCATTTCTATGGCAGCGTCCATCCTTGACCTGGGATATATATCCGTTCCCGTTGAATTGTTAAGCAAACCCCTCAAACTTACCGGGATCGAATCGCAGCTTGTAAAAACCCACGTCCAGACTGGATACGAGATATTAAAAGGTATAGAATTCCCCTGGCCGTTGGCTGAAATAGTGCTCCAGCATCATGAGCATATAGACGGGTCAGGTTACCCCAATGCCCTTAAAGGCGACGACATTCTCCTTCAAGCAAGAATACTGGCTGTTGCCGATACCGTGGAAGGGATATGCTGTGACCAGCCTTACCGGCCCGGTCTCGGCATCGAAAAGGCATTCGAAGAGATAGAGCAGAACAAAGGTATCTTCTACGATGCAGAGGTAGTGGAGGTTTGTTTAAAACTGTTCAGGGAGAAACAATTTAGTTTTGAGTAAGGGAGAACCCATGAAAGAAAGCAAAAAACCCACAAAGACCAAAAAACCAGTTAAGCCGGAAACCGGAAAAGCCTTTCCCATTGTGGGCATCGGCGCTTCCGCAGGCGGACTGGAGGCGTTGGAACTATTCCTGGGAAAGGTGCCGGTAAAGTGCGGCATGGCATTTGTCATTGTTCAGCACCTGGACCCAACGCACAAGGGTATTATGGTGGAACTGCTCCAACGTGCCACCGGTATGTCGGTTTACCAGGCCAAAGACCGGATGAAGGTCGAGCCCGATTGCGTCTATGTGATCCCCCCGAACGCTGACCTGTCCATTCTGCACGATGTCCTTTATCTGCTCGAACCCACAGCAGTAAGGGGTTTGAGGCTGCCCATTGATTTCTTCTTCCGTTCCCTCGCATACGACCGGCAGGATCAAAGCATAGGTGTCATTCTTTCCGGCATGGGTTCTGACGGCACGCTGGGCCTTAAGGCCATAAAGGAAAAGGTCGGGTTGGTCTTTGTCCAGACACCCTCCTCGGCCAAATTCGACGGCATGCCCCGAAGCGCCATCGACGCAGGGCTGGCCGACATTGTAGCCCCGGCTGAAGAACTGCCCGACAGGATCATTGCCTATCTCAAGCATGCCCCACAAGGTCTGCAGTCCGATATGCACATGGAGGACAAGGCGCAGAGTTCCCTGGAAAAGATATTTATCATACTCAGGGCACAGACCGGTCATGACTTTTCCCTGTACAAGAAAACTACCGTTTACCGCAGGATCGAGCGGCGCATGGGTATCCACCAGATTAACCGGATTATGCATTACGTCCGGTTTCTTCAGGAAAACCCCCAGGAAACGAAACTCCTATTCAAGGAACTGATGATCGGCGTGACCAGCTTTTTCCGCGACCCTGCTGCGTGGGAGCAGCTGAAGACGAAGGTGATCCCGGCGCTTCTTGCAGCCCGCAAGAAAGGCGGGGTGATCAGGGTTTGGACACCCGGCTGTTCCACAGGAGAGGAGTCCTATTCAATGGCCATGGTCTTAAAGGAGGTGCTTGAGGAGGTGAAGCCGCAAGTGAGTTTTTCGATCCAGATTTTTGCCACTGACCTGGACAAGGATGCCATCGATAAGGCCCGGGCGGGCGTCTACCCGGCCAACATTGTTGCCGATGTCCCGGCTGCGTGCCTTAGCCGGTTCTTTGTTCAGGAAGAGCACGGCTACCGGGTGAGCAAGGAGATCCGAGAGATGGTAATCTTCGCCCCGCAGAACCTCATAATGGACCCCCCCTTCACAAAGCTCGACATCCTGGTCTGCCGGAACCTCCTCATTTACTTAGAACCGGCACTACAGAAAAAGCTCCTGCCGCTCTTTCATTACAGCCTGAATCCTGCCGGCATCCTGTTTCTGGGGAGCGCAGAGACCATAGGCGCTTTTACAGGCCTTTTCACACCGCTGGACGTCAAGACGAGGATCTACCGCCGCTTTGACACTGCCCCGGGGATCGAATACATTGAGTTTCCTTCTTCCTTCTTCCCCCCCAAACCTGATGCTCTGCCGCGGGATACGGCGCATATGCCTGCCATTAACTTCCAGGCCCTGGCAGACCAATTGATTCTCACACGTTATGCACCGGCAGCCATACTGACAAACGACAAAGGCGACATCATGTACATCAGCGGGCGGACAGGCAAATACCTGGAACCGGCGGCAGGGAAGGCAAACTGGAACATCTATGCCATGGCCCGCGATGGGCTGCGCTACGAACTGGCCGGCGCCTTCCAGAAATCGTTACGAGAAAAATGCATGGTCGCCGTTAAAAGCCAGAAGGTAAGTACCGATGGCGGTGAGCAGGCCGTGGATTTCACCATCCAGCCCATCACAGAGCCGAAGGCCCTGCAGGGAATGATGCTGATCATCTTTAAAGACGTGGAAATGCCGCCAGAAACAAAGCCGGGCAAGACTTCAAGGATTTCCGGGCATAGCGCCAGGGTTGCAGAAATTGAGCGGGAGTTTGAACAGGCCCGTGAGGAGTTGCGGATCACCCGTGAAGAGATGCAGACCTCACAGGAAGAACTCAAATCCACCAACGAGGAGCTGCAGTCCACCAACGAGGAGCTGCAGTCCACCAACGAGGAATTGACCACCTCCAAGGAGGAGCTGCAGTCCATGAACGAGGAATTGCAGACAGTCAACAATGAGCTGCAGGCTAAGGTGGATGATCTGTCCCTGGCGAAAAACGATATGAAAAACCTCCTTGACAGCACGAACATTGACACCCTGTTTCTGGACAATGCGCTGACCGTGCAGCGCTTCACCGGCCGGATATCCAGGATCATTAAGCTGATTCCCGGCGATGCGGGCAGGCCTGTTACAGACATTGCCTCGGACCTGATCTACCCGGAGTTTGTCGCAGATGCACGGGAAGTGCTGCGGACACTGGTTTTTCTCGAAAAACAGATTGCCGCAAGAGACGGAAAATGGTTTCTGGTGCGCATAATGCCTTACCGCACCCTGGAGAACAAGATCGAAGGAGTGGTGATCACCTTTACTGACATCACCGTATCCAAGACGCTGGAGGCAGAGCTTCGCAAAACGCAGGCTGAATTGGAAAAACGCATTACGGAGCAAAAGTAAAAAAGGCAGTGAATAGTGAAAACGGGAAGGAGATGGAAGGAGAATGGGTTAAATTTGCGATTGCCGATTTGCGATTTGAAAGGTAAGGGAATGGTGAACGATGACCGACACGCAGAGAATTTAAATAGTCTATAGTCTATTTTTAAAAAGGAATTATGGAAAATAAAACCAAGCCGGACAAGCCCTCACAGGCAGAACATTTACGCAAGAGCGCTGAAGAGCGTCTGAGGGAAATAAAGACTAAGCATGTAGAAGGTGAGGTTTACGGAGACGCACAGAAGCTTATCCATGAGCTTCAGGTGCATCAGATAGAGTTGGAGATGCAGAATGAGGAACTCAAGAAGGCCCGGTTAGCCCTGGAAGAGTCCAGGGACAGATACATAGATCTCTATGACTTCGCCCCCGTGGGCTACATTACCTTTACCGGGGATGGCCTGATTGCAGAGATAAACTTAACCTGTGCAACCCTTCTCGGCGTTGTGCGTCAAAAGCTTATCAATAACAGTTTTAGAAGATTTGTTGCCCCCGAATACCGAGACCTGTGGGATCGTCATTTCCTGAGCGTTTTAGAACATGACGAGAAGCAGAGCTGTGACCTTCTCCTGCTGCGGGATGATGGCCCCTTCTTTTATGTCCGGCTGGACAGTATACGGGTGGACCTGACCGACCAACAGGAAGATATACCCGGCAAGACCTCTGTGGTGCGTACAGCCATGACTGATATTACTGACCTCAAACACGCCGAGGAATCCATTCGTCAGGCTGAAGTCAAATACCGTTCCATCTTCGAGAACGCAGTTGAAGGTATCTTTCAGACCTTACCGGAAGGACAATTCTTAAGTGCAAATCCTGCAATGGCACGGATGCTGGGATACGACTCACCGGAGGAACTCATATCCTCTGTAACCAACATAGGTGAGCAAATATATATGCACCCTGAAGATCGTTCAGCTATTGTAAACACACTGAAAGAGAAGGGTGTGGTAGAGGGCATTGAGCTACAACACCGCCGGAAAGACGGAAGCCTGTTCTGGGCCCTTGCCAATGTCCGTACAGTCAAGGATAAGGCAGAAAATATTCTCCGCTTTGAAGGTACCTATGAAGACATTACCGAACGCAAGCAAGCTGATGCGGAACTGAAGGAGTCGAAAGCACTCTTCGAGGCAGTCGTGGAAAATATCCCGCTCATGATTTTCCTCAAAGAGTCAACAGACCTGCGTTTTGTAATATTCAATCGTGCCGGAGAGGAACTCCTGGGATATGACCGTAGTGATTTGATGGGGAAGAACAACCTGGACCTGTTTCCTCCCGAACAGGCAGCCCACTTCATGGCCAAGGACCGGGAAGTGCTCGATGGAGAGGCCGACATGTTGGACATCCCGGAAGAACCTATACTGACGGCCAGGAAAGGTCAGCGGCTTTTCCATACCCGGAAGGTCTGCATCCGGGGTTCCGATGGGACCACAAAATATCTGCTGGGTATCTCTGAGGACATCACCGAACACAAGCAGGCGGAGGGGGAACTTAAACAACAAGCCGATGCCATGGAAGCTTCGGCGGATGGTATTGCCATCCTTAACGAAGATCAAAATTATGTTTATGTGAACGAAGCTCATGCAAAAATCTACGGTTACGATTCATCTGAAGAATTAATAGGAAAATCATGGCATGTTCTTTATGATGAAGACGAGCTGCAAAGATTCGATAACGATATCATGCCCAAGTTTATCCGGAAAAGACAGTGGCGAGGTGAGGCTACAGGAAAGAAGAAAGATGGAAGCGCTTTCTCCCAGGAGGTATCATTAACGGGACTGGATAACGGCGGGTTGATCTGTGTTGTCCGCGACATCACCGAACGCAAGCGGGCAGAGGAATCTCTGAAGTTAAGCGAACAAAAATACCGCAACATCTTCGAGAATGTTATTGAAGGCATCTTTCAGACAACACCGGAAGGACATTTTTTTACTGTCAATCCTGTGCTGGCACATATATTTGGGTACAATTCAGCGGAGGAAATGATTGGGGCAATCACAAACATTGGCAGACAGCTTTATGCAAATCCTGACGATCGCAATGAGTTTCTCCGTATTCTTCAAGAAAGGGGTACGGTAACAGGTTTTGAAGTGCACCTGAAGAGAAAGGACGGAAACACCTTCTGGGCTTCTATCAATGCCCGTGCGGTCAAAGATGAGACTGGGGATACCCCTTATTCTGTAGAAGGCACCATTGAAGACATTACCTCCCGTAAACTTGCCGAAGAAGAACTGAAACAGACCCTGGAAAAACTGAGAAAAAGTTTAATAGGCACCATCCAGGCATTGTCTTTAACAGTTGAGACTCGAGACCCGTATACCGCAGGTCACCAGAAGAGTGTATCAAATCTTGCACGGGCAATCGCTCAGGAGATGGGTTTACCAAAGGATACAATCGATAATATAAGAATGGCGGGGGCTATCCATGATATCGGGAAAATCTCGGTTCCTGCTGAGATACTAAGCAAGCCCGGCAAACTTTCAGACATAGAATTCAGCCTTATTAAGGTTCATTCTCAATCGGGGTATGACATATTAAAAGATGTGGGATTGCCTTATCCCGTAGCAGAGATAGTCCTCCAGCACCATGAGAGGTTAGATGGTTCAGGTTATCCCCAGGGATTAAATGACGACCAGATCCTCCCTGAAGCAAAGATCGTTGCTGTTGCCGATGTGGTTGAAGCTATGTCTTCCCACAGGCCTTACAGACCTGCTAAAGGTATTGATGCTGCCCTTGAGGAGATAAAGAAGAACAAAGGCACCCTCTATGATACTCAAGTGGTGGAAGCATGTCTGAGATTGTTCAGGGAGAATGGGTTTAGCTTTGAATGAGAAACGCATAACCCAAACCTCAAAACCGTGGTTAGATGTTCTCGTTGCGGCTCTAATCATGTTTGGCCTATACCTGGTCAAGCGTTACAGCTATCCTCTGTTCCACGGTCTTTCTGAATTATTTTCAATAGTCATAGCATGCGGCCTATGATATCAGATTCCCTGAAAACCTCTTTCAGGATGGTTGCAATCTCAAAAAGTGCTTTATCTCCTTCCTGATGACCCAATGTATCGTT
>Ga0351923_1099_pt1 | contig 15129 bp, 9 predicted proteins | sample BONcelT113001C11_FD_206859 | JGI IMG/M metagenome (GOLD analysis project Ga0351923, IMG submission 206859) | Enriched cells from coal bed in the Powder River Basin, Montana, United States - BONCAT cells T11 rep2 HSBNCT.T11.300.1.C11 ...
ATACCAATTGGCGAGCGCTTGCTGGTGCTGCCAGCCTGGATGGAACACCCCGACCCAAGCCGGATGGCGATTCGCATTGATCCCAGCATGGCGTTTGGTACTGGCACACATCCCTCCACCCAGCTGTGCCTGCAAATGACTGATAAATATACCCAACCAGGCCAGCGGGATTTTAATCTTCTCATTACCCTTCAGCGTGGGAATTTCAATATCCGCTCCCAAGGTCGCCTGGGCAATGTTAATTTTCAAATCCAAAAGGACATCGTCCTTGCGCCGCTTAAAGAATTTGTGTTCTTTTACCCGAATTTCCAAATATATATTCCCATTGGGTCCGCCATTGGCGCCAGGTTGGCCTTCACCCGCCAGGCGAATTTGCGTGCCGTTATCCACACCGGCCGGGATGGGCACCACTTTCTTAACCGTTCGGCGTTCCAATCCACGCCCGCGGCAGGTATGGCAAGGGGTCTCAATCACTTCACCTTTGCCCTGGCAGGTCGGGCAGGTGGCAACCTGCACCATAGACCCCAGCAAAGTCTGGCGCACCTGGCGCACTTCGCCGCGTCCGCCGCAGGATTGGCAGGTTTTCGGATTGGTGCCTGGTTCTGCTCCGCTGCCGGAACAGGTGGCACATACCTCGTCGCGGGTGATTTCAACTTCTTTTTCAACACCAAAAACAGCTTCCTCAAACTCCAGGGTCAGCAGCATGTTTAAATCCGCTCCCCTGCGCGGCGCGTTGCGCGACCGGCGTGAGCTTCCGCCGCCAAAACCGCCAAAGCCGAACAACCCTTCAAACAAATCCGAAAAGTCCATCGTGCTGAAGTCGGGCATTCCGCCCATACCGTTCAGTCCTTCATAGCCATAGCGGTCATAAGCAGAGCGTTTTTCCGGATCTGAAAGCACGGCATATGCTTCATTAATTTCTTTAAATTTATCCTCAGCGCCCGGTTCTTTGTTTACATCCGGGTGGTATTTGCGGGCCAGCTGCCGAAAAGCGCTTTTCAGCTCATCCGCGTTCGCTGTGCGCGCTACGCCCAGGATTTCGTAATAATCTCTTGGTGCCATGCGTTGTTAACCTTATCAATAAAATGCCGCCCCAATAAAGGGCGGAGAAAATTCCATACAACTTGAACGGCAGTGGACAAAATTACAATCTGCCCACTGCCGTATATTCTAACCTAATTTACGCGTTTTTGAATTCGCCGTCGACCACATCTTCGCCGCTGGGGCCTGTTTGTGGGCCGCCTTGCGAACCATCTTGCGGTTGTTCACCGGCCTGTGGACCTTGCTGCTGGTACATTGCCGCGCCAATTTGTTGGATCAGCTGACCCAATTCTTCGGTCTCTTTGCGGATGGCGTCAACATTATCCACTGTCATGGTTTCACGCAGCTTCTTGACACCCGCTTCAATTTTTTCTTTCATATCGGCAGGCACTTTATCGCCAAAGTCGCGCAGCGATTTCTCGGCAGTGTAAGCAGTGTTGTCAGCATGGTTGCGCGCTTCAATTAATTCCTTGCGTTTGAGGTCTTCATCCGCGTGAGATTCGGCCTCTTTGCGCATGCGTTCAATTTCGCTCTCACTCAACCCAGACGACGCGGTAATGGTGATCTTCTGGCTGCGATTGGTGGCTTTGTCCACCGCGGTCACATTGAGAATACCGTTGGCATCAATGTCAAACGTCACCTCAATTTGCGGAATACCGCGCGGTGATGATGGAATGCCGTCCAAAATGAATTTGCCCAGCGATTTATTATCGGTCGCCATTGGGCGTTCACCCTGCAGCACGTGAATTTCAACCTGCGTCTGGCCGTCACTGGCGGTCGAAAAGATCTGGCTCTTGCGGGTCGGGATGGTGGTGTTGCGTTCGATGATTGGGGTCGCCACGCCGCCCAGAGTCTCCACGGAAAGGGTCAACGGGGTAACATCGAGCAGCAAAATATCGGATACTTCGCCGCCCAACACGCCAGCCTGGATAGCCGCGCCGACAGCCACCACTTCATCGGGGTTCACACCCTTGTGCGGGTCTTTCCCAAACAGTCGTTTTACCGCTTCCTGCACAGCCGGCATACGGGTCATACCACCCACCAGCACCACCTCGTCGATATCAGCCGGTTTCAAACCAGCATCCGAGAGTGCCCGTTTCACCGGCTCCAAAGAGCGGTCGATCAAATCCTGGGTCAACTGCTCCAGCTTGGCGCGGGTTAAGGTCAAAACCAGGTGTTTCGGACCGGTGGCGTCCGCGGTGAGGTATGGCAGGTTGATCTCAGTTTGCATGGTGCTGGAAAGCTCAATCTTGGCTTTCTCTGCCGCTTCCTTCAAACGCTGCAGTGCCTGGCGGTCCTGGCGCAGGTCCATGCCGTTTTCGCGTTTGAACTCATCGATCAGGTAATCCATCACCCGGCGGTCGAAGTCATCACCGCCCAACAGAGTATCGCCAGAAGTGGAACGCACCTGGAAGACGCCTTCGCCAACATCCAGGATGGAGATATCAAAAGTACCGCCGCCCAGGTCATACACCGCGATCACTTCGTTCTTCTTATTGTCCAGGCCATAAGCCAGTGAAGAAGCGGTCGGTTCGTTGATGATGCGCAGCACTTCCAGACCGGCGATTCGGCCTGCGTCTTTGGTGGCGTTGCGCTGAGCGTCGTTGAAGTATGCCGGAACCGTAATAACCGCCTGGGTAACCGGCTCGCCTAAAAAGGCTTCCGCGTCCGCTTTCAACTTGGCCAGAATCATGGCTGAAATTTCGGGCGGTGAATAATCTTTTCCATCCAGCTGCACGCGCACATCGCCGTTTGGCGCTTTACTTACCTGGTAAGGTGTGCGCTCAATCGCCCGCTGAACTTCATTATTTTCAAATTTACGACCCATAAAGCGTTTAATCGAGAAAATGGTGTTTTCGGGGTTCACAATCGCCTGATTGCGCGCCACACGACCCACCAAACGCTCGTGGTTTTTGTTTACAGCAACAACCGATGGGCAAAGTCGTTCGCCTTCCGATGTGGAAATAACGGTTGGCTCACCACCCATCATAACGGCCATCACAGAGTTCGTTGTACCTAAATCAATTCCAATGATTTTTCCCATGCTATCCTCCTCAATTATCGAGCTACTCGCACCAGTGCCGGGCGTAAAACCCGTTCACCGAGCATATATCCTTGTTGTACTACTTCAATTATTTGCCCGCTCTCGTGGTCGGGACTATCTTCATGCGTTATGGCCTCATGCAAGATGGGGTCAAATATCTGTCCTTGCGCTTGAATCGGCTGAAGGCCTTCCGCGTCGAGAATGGATTTCAATTTTCGACTGACCAGCTCAATACCCTCTGACCATTTGGCGCCTTCGCCCTCCGTCGGACGGTTTTTCAACGCGCGGTCTAGATCATCGTTCACAACCAGATACTTCTTGATTAACTCAAACCTCATATTACTGGCCAGAGCTGCCTGGTCGCGCTCAATTCGCTTCTTATAATTGGAGAAATCAGCCCGTTCGCGCTGCCAGCCGTCCAGGTTTTCCTGGCTTTTCTTGCGTTCGCTATCTAATTCATCTTTCAACTGATTCATCTCCATAACCGGATCAACGGAAGCTTCTTCATTGACCCGGCCTTCCACCGGTTCAGAAGCGGCGGCATTGGCTTGCTGCATTTCTTCCGGCTTGGCTTGTTCTGCTTTTTTCTTCCTGGTATCTCGATCCATATTATTCCCTCTAATACAATTATTCTGTCATTGTCTCAGAAACAAAATCACTGAGCAGAGCAGAGATAAAGCGCACGGTAGAAATTGTGCGCCCATAAGACATTCTCATCGGTCCCAAAACGCCTAAAGTTCCCATTGCCACACCCGGCGCGCCGTATTGTGCCAGCACAATGGAACATTGACTCAACTCATCCCAGTTGCCCTCACCGCCGATCAACACTTGCACACCGCTGGCATGTTCGCCCAATACCGTGCGGGATAATAAATCTTGCAGCACGGAGCGTTCTTCCAAAACCCGTAAAGCGCGGCGCGCGTCTTCCGATTCAGCAAATTCAGGTTCAGCCAACACGTTGGTGATGCCATCCAGATAAATTTCTCCGGCTACCAAAGCGTCCGAAGTGCGCATCTGGTCTTCCACCCAACCCGCTACTTCATAATCCAAATCACGCAGCTGGTTGCGCAGCAATCCAATCGCGCGCAAATCCTTGCCATTCAACATACCGGTCAGTCGGTTGCCTAACAAAGACAATTCTTCCTGCGAGACGGGTTCGTTCAGCGTCATAATCCGCTGATGAATCTGCCCGCCCACCGTAACCAGCACAACCAATACCTGCCGCCCGCGGGTGGAAATGAGCTCCAAATGTTTAAAGCGCGATTCCATCAGGTGCGGCGCGGTGACCAGAGACGCGCCCTGCGATTGGTGTGCCAGCACCGAGGCCGCCAGCCGCATCCACTGGTCAATATCGCGGTGCGTCTGGTAAAACTGGTGAATGATTGTCCGCCGCGTTTCTGATGGCAGTTCGGTGCGCTGCAACAGTTTACCCACAAAGTAGCGGTAACCATCTTCAGTAGGCACCCGCCCCGCAGAGGTATGCGGCTGGCGCAAATAACCCATTTCGGTCAGCGCCGCCAGCTCATTGCGCACTGTCGCCGGAGAATACTCCAGCCGGTAATGCTCCACAAGGTTTTTCGACCCAACCGGCATTGCCGTTTGAGTGTACTCATGGATGACCAGCGAGAGGATTACTTTTTGGCGGTCAGTTAATTCAATCATTTTTTTTCTCAATTTTTAGCACTCTCGATGTTAGAGTGCTAAATCATTGCCAATAATGATAGCATGTTCGAAAATATGCGTCAAGCGCATCTGACGGGTTCATATAAATTATTAATACAATTTGACCCCGCCGCGATTAATCCTTACAATTATAATGATCACAGACCAGACAGATCCACACCGGTTTACCCGGCTGTTTTTTTCTATGGTTGCAGTTTTCAAGCCAACTGGCTGGTTGTGCGAAACAACCAGGTAGACAATCTGGAAAGGAGTACAACTGATGGAACCATTCCGTTCACACCGCGCGCCCATCTACCAGGATGTTCCCGATGAGAAATGGAACGATTGGCGCTGGCAGCTCAGTCACCGGCTGAACACGGCTGAAGATTTTGAACACGTTTTACCGCTCACCGATTCAGAACGCGAAGCGCTCTCCAGTAAGGGGCTCTTCCGGGTGGACATCACCCCTTATTACGCCTCTTTGATCAATCCGGATGATCCCCGCGACCCAATCCGCCTGCAGGTGATCCCCACCGCCGGAGAAATGGTCGAGTTTACCGGTATGATGGAAGATTCACTGGCGGAAGACCGTCATTCCCCCGTGCCTGGTCTGGTGCACCGCTACCCGGACCGGGTGCTGATGCTGGTAACTACCCAATGCGCATCCTACTGCCGCTATTGCACGCGCTCGCGCATTGTAGGCGACCCCTCGGCCACCTTCTCGCGCCACGATTTTGAAGCCCAACTCGATTACCTGCGCCGCACCCCCCAGGTGCGCGATGTGCTGCTTTCCGGCGGTGATCCGCTGGCTCTGGCTCCGCGCGTGTTGGAAGAACTGCTGATCCAGCTGCGCGAGATTCCGCATATCGAAATCATTCGCTTGGGCACACGTATTCCGGTCTTTATGCCCCAGCGCGTCACTGACGAGCTGTGCGACATGCTGCAACGCTTCCACCCGCTGTGGATGAATATTCACGTCAATCACCCCAACGAGATCACAGCTGAACTGGACCAGGCCTGCGACAAACTTTCCCGTGCCGGGATTCCCCTTGGCAACCAGAGCGTGCTGCTGGCTGGGGTAAATGACTGTGTGCACATCCAACGCAAGCTGGTGCAAGACCTGGTGCGCATCCGCGTGCGGCCTTATTACCTTTACCAGTGCGACCTGGTGGAAGGCGCCGGGCACTTCCGCACCCCGGTAGGCAAAGGAGTAGAGATCATCGAAGGCCTGCGCGGCCACACCTCCGGCTACGCGGTACCCACCTACGTGGTCGACGCCCCCGGCGGCGGCGGAAAGATTCCGTTGATGCCCAATTATCTGGTCAGTTACAGCGACCACAAAGTAATTGTGCGCAACTACGAAGGCTATATCACCACCTACGAAGAGCCGCTTAACTATCAGGCCCACGACCCCAAAACCTGTTCTTATTGCCAGAGCAAGCGCTTTGAGCCAGGCCAGAGCGGGGTGATGGGCTTGCTGGATGGTGAAGATCTGGCAATCCGCCCGCAAGGGTTCGACGAGCTGCACAACCGCGGCGGCGGGCAGCACCGCCTGCGCGCGGACAGCCACAAATGGAAACCGCTTGGTATCGGCAGCGGAGAAGAAGAATAAGCTAACTCACTGACAAAAAAGAGAACCGCCGCGGCGGTTCTCTTTTTATGGCTGTTTATTAAACGCGCAGCCCTGACCTTTGATACCGAGAGGTTTATGCTTTTACCCACCGCCCGCGCAGATCACTTAACCGTGGTATTCCGCGTCTTAGATCCTCCTCCAGCACCTCGCGCAGAATGGTCGGCACCTCGGTGCGCAGTACCTGACTTTCCTCAATCTCCAAAAACGCCCCGCCGCCCTCACATTCCGCGTCTGTATGCGCCACCCGGTACAAGCGCCCAACATCCACAGGGTTCTCCCCCACCCACAATTCTTTAATCTTTTTCCCGTCTGGCGCGTCCGCGTTGCAGATGACGCGCAGCCCGCTCACCTGCGGAATCCCTACCGGGCTGCCGCGGTAACTCTTGTAATAAGCGTGCGCGTTCTCTTCCTTTAAACCCTTTTCCAAACCTTCCAGCACCTGCTGCCCGCTGAGCAATGAAAGCATTGGGTTGGCAGTGGTAAAACAAGCCTCATTCAGTTGGCCCAACGTCAGCACTCCGGCTGGCAGACCCTTATGCAGCAGCCCCGAAGCCACCAGGCCAATTTCCGCGTCCATCCTGCGCCTCAGCGCGTCCGCGGCGAAATTACCCAGCGCGGATTCAGCAAAGAAATTCGCCTCCAGCGCTTCCGGCAGCCGCACAACCGGCTGTGCCAGCACCTGGCGTGCTTCTTCCTCGGCCCGCGCGATGGCCGCCTCCACCAGCGGATCAGGCTCCTGGTCAGCAGGGATGCCCGCCAGCCGGGCTGTCTTTGAAAGCACCTTGCCAGTGTGCGCATCCACTTCCAGGTCAACCCGCCCCAGGTACCCGGCGTATTGCCCGGCCTGGGCGATCAACACATCACCCGCAAACTCCCCTTCCGGCAGCATTGAATGGGAATGCCCGCCGATGATCACATCGATCTCCGGCACACCGGACGCCACCTCATGATCTTCGCGCAGACCCAGATGATTCACCATCACCAGCGGTCCCGGCAGCCCATCCAACCGCTGTGCCCATTCTCGCGCGCAATCGACATAATGATCTAAACTCAATCCGAACAAACTATAAATACGCGGTGCGTACGGCGCCTGGCCGCTGACTTTTAAACTTACCTGGTCGTTAAGCTCGAATACCTGGAAAGGAATAAAGCCTGGCACCAGCGGTTCTCCATCCTGAAAAAAATTGGCTGCCAAAATGGGAAAGTCTGCCCGGTCAGCCATCGCGCTGGCGGCCTGCAGGCCGTAAGTTACACTGATGCCGTTGCCCAGCGTTTGCAAATCGCAGCCCATTGCCGCCAAAACCTGTGGAAAAGCCGCCCCTTTGGTCGCGCTGATCCATTGCACGCGCCGGTCGGCCGCGTCTCCCGCGTCAAAATAAAATACCCTGCGCCCCTCCGCTTGTAGTTCCGCCCGCAGTTGACGTAAGAAAGCGCTCAAACGGCTCATCGCCGGAAGATCGGCATGCATGTCGTTGGTATGTAAGATTGTTACCGAAAGTGTGCCGCGGGCCATCCTGGCTCCTCCTAAAGAATGGAATTCTTGTTTTCATTATAACATTCGCGTCTTTCCACCCCGCTTTCCACGCGAGATAATTGCCCTGCGGTAAATAAGCGCTGAATCATCCCACCGATAGACCCATACACACTACACCCCTGTGGGATTTAGAAAACAAACCGCCAGATTCATCAATATAACCTGATTTTATAAACAATCCATCAACAGCTGTATTCACAGCGCATGCAAAAGATTTATAATGAAACCAGCATAACCGCATAAGGAGGTTAACCATGCATTACCGCAGACTTGGGCGCTCAGGCTTAAAAGTATCCGAAATTTCATTGGGCGCGTGGCTTACTTTTGGAAAACAAATTGAAACCAACACCGCTGCCGACCTGATTCATGCCGCGTACGACCAGGGCGTCAACTTCTTTGACAACGCCGACGTGTACGCCGACGGTCAGGCTGAAACCGTGATGGGCGCGGCAATTCAAGGCCTTCCGCGTGAAGCCCTGGTGTTATCCAGCAAGGTCTTCTGGCCAACCATGCCCGGCATCAACGGGCGCGGACTTTCGCGCAAGCACATGACTGAATCGCTGCACGCCTCGCTTAAACGCCTGGGCACCGAATACCTCGATCTGTACTTCTGCCACCGTTACGACCCGGATACCAGCGTGGAAGAAGTGGTGCGCACCATGAACATCCTCATTCAGCAGGGCAAGATTCTCTACTGGGGCACCTCTGAATGGGAAGCCCAGCAGGTAATGGAAGCCGTGGGCGTAGCCCGCCAGTACGGCCTCATTCCGCCGGTGGTCGAACAGCCGCAGTACAACATGTTCCACCGCAAGCGGGTCGAATCGGAACTGATGGCGGTCACCCAGCATCAGGGGATTGGCCTGGTGACCTGGAGCCCTCTGTTTTATGGCATTCTTACCGGTAAATACAACGAAGGCATCCCCGCCGGGAGCCGCGCCTCGATGAACGACATGAACTGGATCCGCGACTACATCACCCAGGAACGCATCGAGAAAGTGCGCGCCCTCACCGAGCTGGCCCGCGAACTGGAAGTGACCACCGCCCAGCTGGCTATCGGCTGGCTGCTGCGCCGCAAAGAGGTGACCAGCGTCATCACCGGCGCCACCCGCCTTGAGCAGCTGGACGACAACCTAGCCGCCCCCGCCGCTCTGGATAAGATGAACCTGGAAATACTGGAAAGAATTGAAGAGATTCTGGATAATAATCCGGTGAAGTAAGAAATTCCTTCGCCAAAAAGATGGATAAGTATTGGGGTTTTTGAGATGGTGTTTTCACTCAAAAACCCCACTATTATTACATTTCTCCGTTGCAAGGGTATAATTGCCGTATATGGCGAAATGAAATGCAAACCTCACAACGGCGAACCTTCTTTCTTCTTCTCGCCGTCGCCCTGGCCTCCTTTATCACCTTCATCCCCTTCAACCGCACCGGCGCGGCAGATCCCAATATGCTGGCCGTATTCGAAATTGACGAATACGCCCAATATCCCCATCTGCTGCGCATGCTCACCCCCGGCGATACTTTCTATCAAACACTGCGCAATTTTCTTGTCTATTTGCATTATTTCTACGGCTACGTGTTTTACTTCCTCTCCGCCGTGCTGATTTTGCCGGTCAAGCTCGCCCTCGGCTCCGAGTGGGCGGACCACACCCGCCTGCTTGTCACCGTTCTGCGCCAGGGGATCAGTGTGCTGCCCATGTTGGCCGCCAACCTGCTGCTGGTGTGGATGCAAACCCGTTACCGCTCCTGGTGGCGCGCGCTGGGCTTATTCCTGTTGCTGCTGGCTGTGCCGGCGGTGGTGGTAAACAACCTGTGGTGGCACCCCGACAGTCTGGTGCAAATATTCATCATCCTCACCCTCTTCTTCCTTGACCGCGATGCTTTCCAATACAAACGCGATTTCCTTCTGGCAGCTGCCGCATGTGGATTGGCAATCGGTACCAAGAATCTGGGGCTGTTCTTTGTGTTGTGTATACCGGTCTATTTGGGATGGGGCGTCCTGCGCCATATCATAACCTGCCAGCGCGCATTCGTGTTGGGAGCTATGTTCTTGGGGGTCATGCTCGCCGCGGTGGTCATCAGCAACCCATTGCTGCTGCTGCCGCAGGAACGCGCCGCCATTCTGGCCACCCAGAGCAGGCAAATCATCGAGACCTCGACCGGCATGTTCACCGCCGGCAGCGCGCCTTTCTTTGCCAGCGGATACCCGCAAGACATGCGCGTGCATTATGGCGAAGCCGCCTTTGTGCTGCTGTCTCTGGCGGGCCTGGGACTGGGCATTGCCAACCCGCGGCGCCGACTGTTGAATGTGCTCATTTTGGCCTGGATGATTCCGCTCAGCGTGGTGATCATCACATTTGCCACCCGCCGCACCCATTACTGGCTTCCGGTGCTTCTACCAGCCTTCTCCAGCCTGGTAAATTTCTTTCCGGAGGGTAACGATGAATTTCCGAAAAGGCTGTCACCCAATTTACGCCAGGCTCTGCAGGCTATGGCAGGCGCGATTATCCTGCTTCAGTTGGGCGTTTTCGCCTTCCAGGACAATCTAATTCTAGCCGGGCACATCCAGCGCGAAGAAAAAGCCCCGGCGGTGCGGTTCTTTAATCGTTTGGAAAGTGAGTGGCTGGCTCAACTTCCGCAAAAAGAGCTGGTCGTCTTCCGCGATTGGAAAATTTACTTCCCAACGCGCGCCGCCCGCTCGGTCGAGATGAGCTGGGCTATGCCCAACCTGCAAATCATTGCCGAAACCAGTCCTGACCTGATTATCCTGGAACAAGCCAACCTGAACCTCTTCAGCAATCCGGCCATTATCGAGCGGGCAATCGACCCGGGTAACATGCAGCCCATCCAGCAATTTTACGCGGCCGCCCAGCAGAACGGCCTGCCAGGTTACCAATTGGTACTCAGCAATTCCTTCGCCGCCGCCTATCTGCGCGACTCGCTCGCGCCTTAATGCGCCGCTTCCCCTCCCAATCCATGCAGAGGCACACAGCGTGTGCCTACTCATTATTCCAGCCTTCAAAATACTGTTATTCAAAACCATTTCTTACCAAGGCACATCCCTTTGCAACGCAAATTTAATTGGCTGCGGTTAAGAATAAAGCAAGCTGCCACACGAGCAGCAGCTTGTTTTATTCATCTTATCTAATGGCGGGTTTCAGGCGGAAGATTTAAAATTCTATCTTCAAAGCGAATAATTCTCCCTCCACCACACCCTGCTATGGGTCATCCATATATACTTCAATGTTCTCTTACCCAAATCACGCTAACTGCGGATCTTCGCGCCCAGTTCACGATCCAGATTCTTGATAATCTTCTCGCGAATCTTAAGTGCTTCTTTCTCGTCGAGCGTGTGGTCAGGCGCCTGGTACGAAAGGCTGTAGGCCAAACTTTTCTTTCCCTCGCCGATTTGCGCGCCGCGGAATATGTCAAACAATTCCACGCGGGTCAGTAATTTTCCGCCGCCGCGCCGCAGCACAGCCTCAACCTCATCCGCCGCCACCGATTCCTCCACGATCACAGCCAGGTCCTCCAACACTGCGGGGTAGACCGGCACCGGCTGCGCTTCAAAGCGCAGGCTGGTAACATCCAAAATCGCTTCCAAATCCAGGTCTGCGACCATCACCGCCGCGCGGGGCAGGTCATATTTATCTTTTACCAACGGGTGCAGCTCGCCAAACACACCCAGGCTTTGCTCGCCTACCCATACTTCGGCGCATTTGTTGGGGTGCATGGCGGGGTGTTCTCCTCGTTTGAATACCGCGCCGCTGATATGCAGCGCGTCCAACAAATCTTCCAGCAGACCCTTCAAATCGAAGAAATCCATACTCGTGGTACTGGGCTGATCCCAGGTCGGCAGTTCACGCAGGCCGCTGAGTCCCACACACAATCGCCGCGCTTCCTTGGGTAGTGTTTCGCCAGTCACCGGCCAGAATACAGGTCCGCTCTCAAATAAAGCCAGACGCCGCGCCTGCCGGCTGTTGCGCTCCAGAATCTCCAGCATACCGGGCAGCAGCGAGCGGCGCATCACCGCGCGCTCGGGGGCTATCGGATTGGCCAGCCGCACATAAGCGGAATCTTCCGCCGTTACTCCCTGCGGGTGAGCGCGCCCTTCCCGTTCGGGCGAAGTCAGGCGGTAGTTGATGATCTCACGCAGGCCCAAACCAGCCAGCGCGTCTTTCACCCGGTCTTCCAGTTTCACCGGGCGGTTTTCGCGCTGCACTGGCAGTTCACTGGACAGGCGTGTGTAGGGGATTTTGTCGTAGCCGTACATGCGCGCCACTTCTTCCACTAAATCCGCGCGGCCAATTACGCCCTCGCCAATATCCAGACGGTGCGGCGGGGTGGCGGCGCGTACTACGTCTCCCTGTACTTCGCAGTCAAATTCCAATCGCCGCAGTAAATTGGCTATCTCTTCCGCGCTTAATTCCACACCCAGGCTGCGATTAACCATTTCAGCGCTAACGCTCACCACCGGGTCAACCGGCGGATTGGGATATTCATCCACCAAATCGGCGGCAATTTCCCCGCCGCTCCAGGCCGCGATGCGCTCCAGGCACATACTTACCCCTTGCCTGGCAAGCGCGGGGTGCACCCCGCGCGCGAAGCGGTAACCCGCCTCTGAATTGATATGGTGATAGGTGGCTGTCCGGCGCACGTTGATAAAATTCCAGGCAGCCCCTTCGAGCAGCACATTGGTGGTGTTTTCGTCCACTTCGGTTTCCTCACCACCCATGATCCCGGCCAGCGAGAGCGGACCGGCGGTATCGGTCACCAAAATTGTGTAATCTTCAAGGGTGTGCTCAACCCCGTCGAGAGTGGTCAATTTTTCACCACTTTCAGCCCGGCGGGTGATGATGATGGGGGCTTTGCCGCCCGCCCGCGCTTTGAGTTTGTCAAAGTCGAAGGCGTGCAGCGGTTCTCCCGCTTCTAGCATCACATAATTGGTCGCGTCCACAATGCTGTTGATCGGGCGCATACCAGCCAGGCGCAGACGGCGCTGCACCCAGTAAGGGCTTTGCAGCGGTTTAGCCCCGCGCACCAGACCCAATACAAAGCGCGGATTCAATTCCGGTTCGCGAATATCAATCGAAACCTCACCAGACATCACCCGGCCGGTCATGGGCACCTGACGCGAAGGTTTGCGCAGCACTTTGCCAGTAACCGCGGCCACTTCCCGCGCCACACCGATCACACTGGCGTCGCGAATCATATTCGGTAAAATCGAAATCTCGAAAACTGCGTCGCCCATATAATCTACCAGCGGCATTCCGGTAGGCGCATCCTCATCGAGGAGGATAATGCCCTCATGCTCATCAGAGATGCCCAATTCTTTTTCCGAGGCCACCATCGAGTCTGATTCCACCCCGCGGATTTTGGTCTTCTTCAAGGTGGTAAGCACATACCCGGGCTGGTGTCCATCATAAAGCGTCGCGCCCAGGCGCGCGTAAGCCACCTTGAGCGGTTTGGACAATGGACCGATGCCCTTGTACTCAAACAAATTGGGCGCGCCAGTCAGAACCAGTTTTTCTCCCTCGCCGTCTTGCAGGCGGCAAAGCGTCAAACGGTCTGCGTTGGGGTGCGGAAGCACCTCATCAATCTGCGCCACTACAAATTTGTCTGGCGCCCATTCAATGCCGGTATATTTGAAACCATGCAGGTCTCCGGGCGGCATTGGTAAGCCAACCAGTTTAATTTCATCCACTTCCAGCCCCACCATTGTAAGGGTGTAAGCCAGCGCCTCAAGATCGAGGTCAATATCAACATATTCTTTGAGCCAACTCAGGGGTATCTTCATGGTTAAAACTGCTCCAGGAAGCGAACATCATTCGACCAGAAATAACGAATATCTTCAATTCGGTGGCGCAGCATGGTGATGCGTTCAATGCCCAACCCTGCCGCGAAACCGGTATACACATTGGGGTCATACCCTCCGTTTTGCAAAACGATCGGGTGAACCATACCGCACCCCAAAATTTCCAGCCAACCCGAGCGCTTGCACACCGGGCAGCCTTTTCCACCGCACACAAAGCACTCCACATCCATTTCGGCACTCGGTTCGGTGAAAGGGAAGTAGCTTGGGCGCAGCCGCGTGCGCGCGTTGTTGCCAAACAGCCGGCGAACAAAATCTTGCAGCGTGCCTTTCAAGTCTGCCATGGTGATATTCTTGCCTACCACCAGCAGTTCCACCTGATTGAATTGAATTTCGGAGCGCGCGCTGATCTGCTCATAACGGTAAACCATGCCCGGCAGCACTACGCGGATCGGTTCAGGGTTGCGCTCTCGCATGCTGCGAATCTGGCCGGGTGAGGTATGGGTGCGCAGCACCAATCCCTTTTGGGTAATGTGGAAGGTGTCCCACATATCCCGCGCCGGGTGGTAAGACGGAATATTCAACAGTTCAAAATTGTATTCGTCGGTTTCCACCTCAGGCGACTGGTAAATCTGAAAGCCCATATCCCCAAATATTGCCAGCACCTCTCGCAAGGTCTGGGTCACCGGATGCAGCCCGCCGCGCACAGGCCGGCGCCCGGGCAGGGTCACATCTACCGCATCCCGTTCCAACGCGCGCTGCAAAGCAGCCTGTTTCACCGCGTCACCGCGCGCCTCCAGCGCTGCCTCCAGAGATTGTTTCACCTCGTTGGCAGCTTTGCCCAGCAAGGGGCGCAGCTCTGGCGGCATTTTGCCCATCGAGCGCATCATCTCCATGACCGGAGCGCTCTTGCCCAGGTAAGTGCGCCGCCATTCCTGCAAGGCTTCTTCATCTTCGATTTGCGCCAGCGCAGAAAGGGCTGTCTGCCGGATGGCTTCGAGCTGCTGCTCCAACCCTTCTTTGTCAATCACATCGCTCATTCTGCCTCCAATAACAAAAATAATACCCGCTTTGTGTTTATTAACACAAAAACCCCATCCCAAAGGGACGGGGGTTAATTCCGTGGTACCACCCTTTTTGGCCAGCCTGCGCCAGCCCACTCATGCCAACAGCTCACGGGGGGGTGAGCGATTCGCCGCGCCGATAACGCTGCGCCTGCGTCCCAAACTACTGACCCAATACGGGTGTTCCCCTGGGCGGCTCAAGAGCGAACTTCAACCGGTTTCCACAGCGCGCGGCTCTCAATCTCAGGCCGTGCTTCCCTGTCAGCTTTCACCGGGTTACTTTTCTCCGTCAATGCCTTTTGTTTCAGTTAATTAACCCTAATTATGCCAGAAAGAAGG
>Ga0351923_1095_pt2 | contig 15076 bp, 11 predicted proteins | sample BONcelT113001C11_FD_206859 | JGI IMG/M metagenome (GOLD analysis project Ga0351923, IMG submission 206859) | Enriched cells from coal bed in the Powder River Basin, Montana, United States - BONCAT cells T11 rep2 HSBNCT.T11.300.1.C11 ...
GATCAATATTTATATCCGTATTACAAAAAAGATATTGAAAATAGCACGATCACCGTGGATAAAGCTTTGGAAATCATCGAGGCGCTTTGGCTCAAATTCAACCAGATCGTGTATTTAAGAAGCTCCAACAGCGCCAAATACTTTGCAGGCTTCCCGATAGGGTTTAATATTGCGGTCGGCGGCCAGACAAAGGATGGAAAGGATGCATCCAATGAACTATCCTACCTTTTTCTGAAAGCCCAGGATCATATCGGTTTGCCGCAGCCCAACCTATCGGCCAGGCTTTACCGCGGTTCAACGGATACCTTTTTGGAATACTGCACAAAGGTAATTTCCAAAGGAAGCGGTATGCCACAGATTTTCAACGATGAAGCGGTTATTCCCGCCCTGACCGGCAAAGGCATAAAAAGAGAAGACGCCATGAATTATGCTATCGTAGGATGCGTGGAACTGACGACGCATGGGAACAATTTAGGATGGAGCGATGCGGCCATGTTTAATATGGTCAAGGCACTGGAGCTTGCGTTAAATGATGGCAAATGCCTGCTTACAGGCAAGCAAACAGGCCCGCAGACAGGGAGCTTAACGGAATTTAAAAGTTATATGGAGATAGAAGTGGCTTTTGAAAAACAAATCGATTATTTCTTTAACAGTATGATACAATGCTGTGATTATGTCGATAAAGCGCATGCAAAGATACTGCCTTCGCCTTTTTTGTCCTGCGTGATTGATGACTGCATTACAAAAGGATTGGATGTAACGGCTGGAGGGGCGCATTACAATCTCTCCGGTATACAGGCAATACAGGGAGCCAATATTGCTGATTCGCTTGCTGCAATCAAAAAACTTGTTTTTGATGAAAAGAGAGTCGATAAAAAAACGCTGCTTCTGGCTTTATCCGATAATTTTGAAGGCAAAGAACCGCTGCGGCTCACATTATTGAACCATGCGCCCAAATTCGGCAACGATGTGGAATGGGTCGATATGATCGCGGAAAAATGGATAAACAAATTTGCTGACAAACTGAAAAACTATACCAACGCAAGAGGCGGTATCTATCATATGGGCTTGTATACGGTATCTGCCCATGTTCCCATGGGACAGAACGTCGGCGCCACAACGGATGGCAGAAAAGCCAGGCAGCCATTGGCCGACGGCGGTATGTCAGCCGTATATGGCAGGGATTTAAAAGGGCCGACGGCGCTTTTAAAATCGGTTTCCAGGATCAATTCTATCAATGGCAGCAACGGTACATTGTTGAATATGAAATTTTCACCAAAGATGTTTGAAACACAAGAGGGCATCACAAAATTTGCAGGCTTGTTAAAAACAATCGTTGCTTTGAAAATCATACATGCGCAATTCAATGTCGTACATAAAAAAGATTTGCTGGAAGCAAAGAAAAATCCAGAGGCATACCGGAGCATGACCATTCGTGTGGCGGGCTATACCGCATATTTCACTGAACTTGCAGGTGATTTACAGGATGAGATCATCGCAAGAACAAGCTATGAAGGGATTTCCTGATGGAAGCAAATAGTTTCGATATAAACCGCTTTTCCATACATGACGGAGAGGGTATACGAAGCACACTTTTTTTGAAAGGCTGCCCGCTTAACTGCCCCTGGTGCCAAAATCCCGAAGGCAAGAGCAAAAAAATCGAACTGAAGTATTTTTGCAATAACTGTATAAGGTGCGGGATATGTATCGGAACATGCCCATATAAAGCCCTTTCAATAACAGAGGCAGGTATTGCGATAGACAGGCAATTATGCACAGGCTGCGGAGAATGCGTGGAAGCCTGCCCGGGCCTGGCCTTGCGTTTTGACGGACGAAGAATAAGCGTCGCACAGGCAATGGATGAACTGCTGAAAGATAAACTGTTTTATGAAATAACAAAAGGCGGTATTACCTTATCGGGAGGGGAACCCACTGTTTATACCGATTTCTGTTATGAATTATTAGGCGAATGTAAAAGGCAGGGGCTCAACACAGCCGTGGAAACATGTTTATATACTGAGCCTGAAAAACTGCTTAAATTATCCGGGGTGGTTGATACCTTTTATGCGGATATAAAGATATTTGACGTGGATAAACACTTAAATATTACAGGAGTTTCGAATACGATCATACTCAATAATTTTAAGCAGCTTGCCGGGAAGGGCATACGCATAACGGCAAGGATTCCTTTGATACCGGGATTTACCTCGGAATTAGAAAACATTTACCGTATCAGCCGGTTTATATCACAAATCAATAACAGCATACCCGTTGAATTGATCAATTATAATCCGCTTGCAGAAAATAAATATGCCGTATTCGGGCTTGCTTATCCGGTAAAAAAAAAGACATTGCCGTACTCAAAAGCTGATATGGAAGCGTTTAAGAATATAGTAAAAGATGCCGGTGTTATCAACATTCTATAAGGGGAGTTTTATTTTATGGTTGCAGAATTTATTAAAAGAGCAAATTCCGGAAATTGTGTTTATATTACAGATGTCAAAAAAGCATTTGACAGGCTGCCAAAAACCAGTGAAGTGGTATGTATACTGCAATTGCTGGATAAAAAAGAAAAAACTTATACGATCAAGTTTCCTGAATTGACCGGACAAAATAAAAAAGAAATCGAATTTGTCAGGAATTATTTATATGCAAATATATATAATATTTTGTCAACATTCGGTGGCACAAAAATGACGTTTTATTTTAACACGGGTGATCGTTATCTTTTTGAGCTTATACATTCATTGGATGAAGCCTTTGGTATCAAAACAGAAAAAGAAAACAGAAAAGGTTACGGGAAGTGCATTAATGTAACTGAGAGAATGATTGAAAAATTATGCGGTGGGACATTTTCATTTGAGATAAAAGATATTAGTCAAAGAGATCATAAAGAGTACATTGAACAGGTTAAAACGGTATCCGCTCTGCAGGTATTCTCAAAAGCGGCAAAAGAACTGCAGGGAAAAACGCTGTGTGGAATGGATATTGGCGGAACGGATATAAAAATAGCTGTGAGCAAGGATGAAAAAATCATATGTTTTAAGGAATATGACTGGTTTCCTGCGCAGTTTACAACTATCAACCAGCTTATTGACCCGATCGTTTTATTAACGAGACTTGTGAGGGCAAAAATATCTTTGGATTACAGCTCAGTAGAAAAACCTTTACCGGTATTACAGGCTTTGGATACTGCCATGCAAAGGGATGCGAAAGATAAAGAAATACAGGATGCTGTAATACTGGCGGAAAATCTGCTGAAAGAAGATATGCAGCTTTTTAATGGCATGGGCTTATGCTTCCCTGATGTCGTGGTAAAAGATAAGATCGTTGGCGGAGAAGTATATAAAACAAGGGGCATTCGTGAAAATACCGGTAAAAACTACGATATGGAGTTTAAAAAACTGACCGATCTGGATATGATGTTATGCAAATATTGTAAAGAAAGCGGTGCTGTAAAAATCATAAACGACGGGCCTATGGCGGCTTTTACAGCTGCCGTGGAACTATCCGCTTCAGGCAAAGCGGATGAAGTGGAAAACGGTGTTTTTGCGCATACGCTGGGTACGGAACTTGGCACCGGATGGATCGACGAGAACGGGGAAATTCCTGATATTCCGCTTGAAGTCTATAATTACATTATTGATTTAGGGAATTATCCTTCCAAAGCGTTCGATCCGGATGACGTGAGAAGCATAAATAACTTTAATACAGGGCTGCCCGGTACGCTTCAGAAGTATACCAGCCAGAGCGGTGTGTTCCGTCTTGCTGCCCGATATTTCAGTGAAGACAGAATTGACCTGTACGAGGAGTTGTTTAAAAAAGGATTTATAATTAAAAACGCCGATAACGGTTGCTTTTTTCTGCAGACAGAACCTAAGGATCTAAGAAAGCCTTTTTTGGAATACATAATGGAATTGGCGGAACATGAAGATTGCGCTGTTTGCAGGAAAATTTTTATTGAGATCGGCGAATATTTAGCGGTTACCTGGGAAGAAACGCAGTATATTTTGCAGCCTAAAGCTAAAAGCCGCATTTTATTCGGAAGGCTGGTTAAGAAGAAGGCTTGCTATAATCTGATGCTGGAAGGCGCTAAAAAAATAAATCCGGATATTGAAATGTTTGTTGCAGACGGAGACCTGGCAAGCACAGTTCTCATGAAACAATTAAAAGAACACAGGGTTTATACGGTTGCGCAGTTCGCGCAGGCGGTTGGCGCTATTTATTACATAAATTTAGCTCTACTCAACAAATAAAAAATTCTGTTACAAAGAATATTCAGGCATTTTTTTAAAGGGACGCGAGGCATTCAATCCTAAAAACATTTGCGGCAGCTAAGCACAGACAGGTATGAGACTGAAAGAAAGGAATATAAGCAATGAGCAATATAAAAAGGCTGAAATATTTTTCAGATGGAAAATGGATCGAATCAAAAACAAACCAGTATATGGATATCTACAACCCAAGTACGGGAGAGGTAATAGCCCAAACCCCCTGCTGTACGGCAGGCGAGGTGGAAGAGGTGATCCAGTCGGCAAAAAAAGCATATGGATCGTGGTCACAGGCGCCGGTAATGAAAAGAGTACAGGCATTGTTCAAGTTCAGGGAACTGCTGGATAAAAACATGGATGAGCTTACGCTTATTGCGGCAAGGGAGCACGGGAAAGTATGGGATGAAGCGAAAGGCGATATCTTGAAGGTCAAAGAACCGATTGAGTTTGCATGCGGTGTGCCTGCAATGATGATGGGAGAATCGCTTATGAACACATCCGCCGGTTATGATACGGCGCTGTACCGCGAACCGGTTGGCGTATTTGCAGGCATTGTACCGTTTAATTTCCCGGGAATGATCCCAATGGGATGGATGGCCCCGCTATGCATTGCAACGGGCAACACGCTCGTGATTAAGGCGGCATCCATGACGCCCATGACAGCCATGCGCTGCGCAGAGCTATGGCAGGAGGCGGGGCTGCCGGAAGGCGTGCTCAATATTGTTACATGCTCAAGGAAAGAAGCGGAGATATTACTGAAGCATCCGGATATCCGGGGCGTAAGCTTTGTAGGCTCTACATCTGTGGGTTTGCATATCTATTCCACGGCAGCCGCGAACGGAAAAAGGGTGCAGGCGCTTTGCGAAGCAAAAAACCATGCGCTGGTACTGGAAGACGCAGCGCTTGAGCGTACCGCAAGGGGCATTATCAATTCCGGGTTCGGATGCGCAGGGGAAAGATGCATGGCGCTGCCCGTAGTGGTAGCGCAGGAAAGCATTGCGGATGAACTGGTATCTTTGCTTGTTAAATACGCAGGGGAACTCGTGATCGGCCCCGCATATGAAAAAACTTCGCAATTGGGGCCGTTGGTAACCGATGCACACAGGCAATCCGTTATAAAGTGGATAGAAAAAGGTGTTGCTGAAGGAGCCAGGCTGGTTTTAGACGGGCGGAAAGCTGTTGTAAAGGGTTATAAAAAGGGGTTTTATCTCGGACCTACGATCTTCGACCATGTTACGCCAAAGATGACGGTGGGCGATGAAGAAATATTCGGCCCGGTCGTTTGTGTCAAAAGAGTCAGAGGTTTTGAAGAAGGATTGCAATTGATGAACAAAAGCCGGTTTGCCAATGGTTCGGTCATTTATACGCAGAGCGGGTATTACGGCAGGGAGTTTGCCCTGCGGACGCATGGCGGAATGGTGGGAATCAATGTAGGCATTCCTGTGCCTGTCGGCCTTTTCCCGTTTTCCGGGCATAAGAATTCGTTTTTTGGCGATTTGCATACGCTCGGTAAGGACGGAGTAAGGTTTTTTACGGAAACAAAGTGTGTGACGGCTACCTGGTTTGACGAAAAGGAAAAGAAAAAGACAAAGGTCGATACATGGGACGGCTCCGTTGGGGGATAAACGAAGATAAAGAATTATCAATAACGAAAGGTGCGTGCGCTGGAATATAATCTTATTGCCCTATCCCGCTTTTCTTGCGCCGCCCAAAAAATGTGCCACGATACATATAGATTTTTCATAAAGCAAGCCGTCATAGTTTGGGAATACTTTTATCCTTTGGAGGTGCTATCCATGAAAAAGAAGCAATATGTCATTGTTGCAGGGGTTTTGTTTACACTGCTTGCTTGTATTTTCCTTTCCGGTTGCACGGCTGCGATAGGAAACGGCCAGCTGACTAAAAAAGAAGTCCCAATCCCCGAGTCTTTTAAAGGCGCCAAAACGACAGCCGCTATCGATATCGTTTTGGACGCATCGATTACAGGTAATGCTGTGCTGGAAGGCGAAAGCAATTTGATTGATTTGGTGGATATAACCGGTCAGGACGGGCTGCTGGCTGTCAGTTACAGGCAGGGCGTCATTGCGCTGTCCACCAGGCCGGTGTTGTTACGCATCCCCTATTTTAGCGGCGGCGTACTGGAAACGAGCTCCAGCGGCAATATCTCCATGGCAGGCGGCGATGCTTTGAAGGGGGATAAATTCAATCTGCGCGTAGACAGCGCGGGTTCTATTCATGTGGCTATTGAAGCCGGAGAAGTAAATGCCCGTACTTCCAGCAGCGGCAGCATCACGCTAACCGGCAGCGCAGAGGAGGCGTTTATCGAGATATCGAGTACGGGAAACTTCCACGGGTTTGATTTCAAACTGCAAAACGCGCGTGTACAGGTATCAAGCCTCGGCAGCGCTGAGGTGAATGTAACCGGGAAGCTTACAGGACAGGCCAGCAGCATTGGAAGCATTACCTATGACGGTAATCCTGCCGAAGTGAATATTTCGGGCGGTAATGCAAATAAAAGGTAAACATTGGTGTGTTATTATTATCAATAATTAATCGCAAACGATTTATTCAGTAAGCCCTGTTTATTGAAAAGGAATATCCAAAGGCTGCGCATATGTTAGTTTGCGGTATATATCGATTGTGGAAAGATCGGCTTTTTGCAATGCGCCGCCTGCCGCATCGATTGCATCCTGTACCGTATCCCCGGCGGAAAGGGCAAAAATACCGACATCTTTTACGGCGCCCGTTACATGTATATATATTTTTTCATATTTGCCCAAATTTCCATAAGGAAGAAAATAGCCTGCAGTACCCAGTATGATGACAAGGGCAAGCATGATGATCCTGCGTTTATTCATGTTGCGATCCTTTATTATATTTTCAGACATTATTTTATAATATTGAGAAGTATATGTAAATTGCTTTTCCATATTTCGTTTACATATTACTTTTCTTTTACAATTGTGATATAATCATTAATATTTATTACAAGAGAGGAATCTCCTATGAAAACCATATTGGTTGTGGATGACGAACCTTCAATGGTAAAAGGACTGCGGTTCAACCTGGAACAGCAGGAGGGCTTCAATGTAGACGACGCGTTTGATGGGGAAGAAGCGCTGAACAAATTTAACGAAGGAAAATACGATCTGATACTTTTGGATCTGATGCTGCCCAAAATAGACGGTATGGAGGTCTGCCAAAGGATACGCAGCGTTTCGGATGTGCCGATCATCATGCTGACGGCAAAAGACAGTGATATCGATAAAATCATGGGTTTGGAATACGGCGCGGATGACTATCTTACCAAACCCTTTAACATGCTGGAATTAAAAGCAAGAATCAAATCCGTATTGCGGCGGTCGGAAGGATTAAGGCGCGGCGCCGAAAAGGATGTCATACATATTGGCAGCATGGCGATCCATGTAACCAACAGAAGCGTTGAGATCGACGGGAAGGAAATTGGCCTCACGGCAAAGGAATTTGACATCCTATATCTTTTTGCGACAAATCGCGGCAAAGTTTATGACAGGGAAAACCTCTTAGAAAAGATCTGGAAATTCGATTATCCGGGCGGTTTAAAATCTGCAGACGAAAGCACAAGAGAATTGCGAGAAAGAACGGTGGACGTGCATATCCGGCGTTTGCGCGAGAAAATAGAAAAGAACCCGGCAAAGCCCGAATATATTCTTACAAAATGGGGAGTGGGCTACTATTTCACGGCTAAGTAAATCGTTCTTTTCCATCAAGTGGCGCTTCGTAATTATTTATTTGATTGTAGTGGCTATTGCTTTTACCGCCGTAGCGGTTGTAGTGGTAAAAATGACGGAAGATTATATTGTCACGCAGCGTGTCAATGAGAAACTCTCCGAAGTCAACAGTACGGCTATACGCATGGCGTCCCTGCTGAACAATATGGATTCGGAAGGTATGTATGCGCTTGCACTGGAAAGCGCGAAGAAGAATGGCGGCCGGTATCTGGTTCTAAACCCGTATGGCGTGGTATTGGCGGATAGTTTCTCCAGACTCAATGGAAAACAGTTGAAATTAAATGAAATCTACGAAGTTCTTTCATCCAAAAAAGATATGTCGTACGCTTTTCACGTAATACAAAACGACGGCGAAAAAAATGAAAGCTTTTGGGCGGCGTATTATGCAGGAGCCATATTGTATGAAGGGAAAATCATAGGTGCAGTTGTATGCTCGGAGAGTATACAGGATGTGGTGGATCAATCGCTTAAGCTGACGGAGGGTATCATACTTTTATCCATTGGCGTATGCCTGGCGGTTATTTTTATAAGCCTTTTTTTATCCGGTTACATAACGAAACCCATCAAAAAGCTGCGAGATGTTGTGCAAAAAATATCGGACGGGCATTTTAATGAGCGCGTACTTGTCGCGGGAAGGAACGAAATCGCACAATTGGGCGACGCCTTCAATAAAATGAGCGAACGCCTTGAAAATATCGATATACAACGGAGCGAATTTGTCTCCAACGCATCCCACGAATTAAAAACCCCTTTAAGCTCCATAAAGATACTTGCAGAATCGCTTTTATACCAGCAGAAAATGGATGAAAATATCGTCAGGGAATTTTTAGCCGATATCAATTCCGAGATCGACAGACTGGATCAGATAATAACCGACCTTTTGGCCATAACCAAGCTGGATAACCAGGTAAGCCCTTTAAAAATGGATACCGTCCCGTTGCAGGCAATATTGGAAAGCACGATCTTAGGATTAAAGCCCCTCGCAGATCAGAAACGCATCAAAATAAGCTTGTTGTCAAGCTCTGATATTGCCGTCACATGCGACACAGCAAAGATAAAACAGGCATTTATCAACTTGATAGATAACGCAATAAAATACACACAGGAAAAAGGTACGGTTACCATACGTTTAAGCCAGTCCGGGGGATATGCGAAAATCGAAGTGCAGGATACGGGAATTGGGATTCCTGAAGAAAACCTGCCTTATATTTTCGAGAGGTTTTACCGTGTGGATAAGGCGCGTTCACGGGAAACTGGCGGCACCGGTCTTGGGCTTTATATTACCAAAAGGATCGCAGCGCTGCACAACGGCACGATAACGGTACAGAGCAAGGAAGGCGAAGGAAGCCTTTTTACGCTTTACCTGCCTGTACAGCCTTAAAGAAACGAAGGTGGCATAATGAAACGATTATGGATTATTCTTTTTGCAGGGGCAATTGCCATTATATTTTTTACCGGATGCTGGGCAGAAAAAGCGCCGAAAGACAGCCAAACGCAGATCAACCCAAATGAGGAATCCGCCAATCTGGAAAAGATACCTGTAACTTTGTATTATCAATATAATGACGCATTTTTATTGGCGGGAGAAGTAAGAACCATCGAGGCTCCTGTAAACGGAAGGATAGAAAATGCCGTGATCCATGCGCTCGTTGAAGGCCCGGAGGCTAAGAGCCAGGGTTTGAACGTTTTGCTGCATCCCGGCACAAAAGTAATTAACGTCACCGAAGAGGGTGGCTATCTGTTTGTTACACTCAGCGGGGATTTTATTAAAACTGAAATAACGGACGAAAAAGAGAGTATAAGAAGGCAGCTGGCCGTCTATTCGATCGTCAATACCCTGGTCGAGCTTGGCGGATACGCACGCGTGCAGCTGCGCGTAGACAGGGATATGAGCGGTATCGGGCAGAGCATTACAAAAGCCGAAGCGGGTTTTGACGATACCGAAGACGCGCTCGAACCTTTGGGATATTACAGCCCTGTTGCCTTGAACCCAAAAAACGCCTTAAACGAATTTTTTAAGAATTATGCGGACAAGGATTGGGAAAAGGTATATGAAAGCATTGCATACATGGATATATCGGGTGATATAAAGCCTTCCCAGGATGAATTTTTATCGGGGATCGTTTCCTTCCAATACGGTATGGAAGAATATGAAGTGATGGATTACTATACAGGAGCCGACAATAAAACGGCGCTTGTACTGGTCGATTTCAGCATAAAGACAAAAAGCGGAGAAAGCAGAACGGAAAAAAACATGCCCTTAAGGCTGATAAGGGAAAACAGCGTTTGGCGCTTAAGCTACAGTTCTTTTAAAAAGGTGTTTGCATTTTAAGTGATGGTTAAAAAACTGATTGTCTGCGTACTTTGCCTGCTGCTTGCAGGCTGTACGGTCATAAAAGAGAATACACAACCGGTGCCGGAAATAAAGCCGTTCCTCCAAACAAAAGGGACGGAGGGCACGCAACGCTCTTTAAAGGCAAATTTGTATTTTTTGAATGAAGACGGGCAAAAACTCATCGCCGATCTGCGTTATATTACACTGCAAGACGGCGAAAATCCGGCGGAAGCTGTGATGCGTGCGCTGATTGCCGGGCCTCAGGCGGCAGGCCAGCAAAAAGTGGTACCGGAAGGCGTCATGCTCGATTACGTGGAAGCCGGTGACGATGTTGCGGAAGTATACTTGGAGACCGGAAAGAAAAAACCAGGCGATGAAGAGATGTTCGTTTTCAAAATAGCCGCAGCCAATACGCTCATCGATCTTTTGGATATTACGTATGTCAATCTGTTTTGGGATGGTATGCAGAAAAGCCAAAACTCGCAGCCTGCAGGGCCGCAAATAAAGAGTAACCAAACGGTGGAAGAAGCATTGAACATGGAACAGGAGGTAAGGGCGGCGCAAAGCAGCCGCGCTGCTTATGATGGAAAAGCAATACTCTATTTTGCGGCAAAGGACGGCCCCTTTATTTTGCCGGAAGTGAGAAATGTATCTTTTAACAGCGAAAGCAGCGTTGAGGCGCTTATCAATGAACTTGTAACAGGGCCGAGGGATACCGGAAGGAAAACCGGTTTGTTTTCAAAACAGACGAAGTTTAAAAATTCCGATTTTATATTGGAGAACAATGTAAAGACACTGATACTGCATTTTGAAAGTCTCATAATGCCAGATCAGGGATACAACGAATCTCTTATGGCGGCTTCGCTTATCTATACACTTACCGGGATACTGACCGATATAGAAGCCGTGAAGATCGATATTAAGGGTAAAATAATAGAGAATATTGGATCAAAAAAGTTTATTAACGGGATGCGGCGCTCGGATTTTACGGACATAACCGGCAAAAGCATTCCGCTCTATATGATCTATCAGGATTCAACGCTGTTAACAGGCGTCAGCCGCACCGTTTTGCAATCAAAACAATGGGATGCATTGATCCGGTTAAAGGAGCTTTTTGCCGGACCGAAAGAAAGTGAAAGTAAAAATGCCTGGCCGGTGCTGCCTGGCGGTACGGATGAAAATGATTTATTAAGCGTATCCGTAAGCAACGATACGTTCATTGTGGATTGTTCGGCAAATTTCAAAAATATGTGCGCCAATCTTTCTGAAGAAAACGAAATGCTGCTAATATTTAGTATTGTCAATACACTTACGGAAATAAAGGGAATCCGTCAGGTACTGTTCCAGATAGAAGGCAGGCCTGTAGAATCCCTGTCGGGACACCTGTATACAGGTACGCCATTTATCAGAAATCCCGGCATTATCAAAAAATCATTGCTGAATAATAATGCCGCTAACGATTAACAACGCTATTGATACATGAAAAGCACCGCGGCTGTGCCTTAGGCGTGTTGCTGATTATAAAGAAACATCCAATTGTATATTGTAAGTGTTCAGCCAATGCTCAAGCTGTGTGACAAACGCTATAAGCTGCGGAGCGGTCATCAACTGGCCATACCATGGCGTTTTGATCTGATCGGGATCGGCAGTCAGGTTTTTCAAAAACTCCGCATCCAACAAATCTAAAATTCTCGAATTTTTATTGTTGAGAATATCATTTAACAAAGACGATACCTTTTTCAAATAATCGGGATGGTGCGTTTTGGGATATGGGCTTTTTTTGCGCATGGCTATGGGATAGGGCAGTATATTCTTCATAGCTAAACGGAGGATTCCTTTTTCCATATTGCCGTAATTCATGATATCCCAGGGAATATTCCATGCATAGTCCACAATATCGTTATCACAAAACGGCGCGCGTATTTCCAGGCCCGCCGCCGTTCCCATCCTGTCCTGCCTTTCCAAAAGAGAGATCATGAACCATTTGATATTCATATACGCCATCCGGCGGCGTAATTGTTTTTCTTTAGGTTCCTCATTTAATATTGGCGTTTCCGCAGCGGTTTCCATATACCGTTCACGCGCATAGCTTTCAAGTGGAAGTTTGTTAAAAGACCGGTTTAGAAGCTTTTTTCTGAGTGGAATGGATTGGGACCAGGGAAAAGATTCGGAATAAAGAAGATCGTTGTTGTAAAACCACGGGTATCCGCCAAAAATTTCGTCGGCGCATTCACCGGAGAACGCCACAGAAAAGTTATTTGCAATCTCGCGGCATAAAAGCAGCAGGGAACTGTCCACATCCGCCATACCCGGCATATCCCGGGCTAAAACGGCATCCTGTAAAGCCTCCGCCATTTCCTCTATGCCGCAGGTGAAAATACTGTGGCCGCTTTTTAGGAACTCCGTTATGATTTTGATAAAATCACTGTCGGAATCGGGCTGGTAAAGGTTTTCCTTGAAATACAGTTCATCCTGCGGAAATTCTATCGAAAAAGAATTTAAATATTTGTTTTTTTGCATCAGGTATTTGGATACAAGCGCGCTTATTACAGAGGAATCAAAGCCGCCGGAAAGGAATGTGCAGACGGGGGCAGCGGCAGGCATCTGTTTTTTTGCAGAATCATGTATAAGGCTTTTTAAATGTACGGCTGTTTCTTCCGCGTTTTCCATGTGGCGGTTGCAATCAAACTGCCAGTAGCGGTGAATATACATGCCGAGGCGCGAATAAAACAGGCATTCCGCGGGCTTTAAATCCTCAATGCCTTTAAAGGGCGTTTTGCCGGGTGTTCTTGCCGGCGCCAGTGCGAATATTTCGAGCAGCCCCTGCTCATCCACTATGGGCGGTGTATATTCCAGCATACACTTTATTTCGGAAGCAAAGCAGACGGCGTTGTTTTTCAAGGTGTAAAAAAGCGGTTTGGAACCAAACCTGTCGCGCGCCAAAAACAGCCGCTGGCTTAACTCCTCCCATACGGCAAAGGCAAACATGCCGTTCAAACGTTCGGGGCAGGAAGGCCCCCATTCGATGTAAGAAAGAAGCAGCACTTCTGTATCCGAATGGGAAAAAAAAGCATAGCCTTTTAATAATAGTTCCTGGCGCAGTTCTTTGGCGTTATACAATTCTCCGTCATATACAATGGTGTATGTATGCTCACCTATGCTTCTATGCATGGGCTGGCTTTCGCCGGATGGATCGGTAAAGCGCTGGCGCCTGCTGCCTAAACACGCGGTATGCGTTGCGTGAATACCAAGAGAGTCTTTTCCGCGATGGCTTATTTTTTGCAGCATGCTATTGATTTGACCGGAAGAATTGATCATATCCTGATTGAAATTGACGATTCCGGCAATTCCTCCCATAAAAACACCTCCAATTACCGTGCAGAAACCTTAGAGCCGGTTACTACAAATATATGTGCAATTTATACTATTCTTGAATGATTTATAAAACGGCTTGCGGTTTTTCATAGCTGGGCAAAAAATATGGATTGCACACAAGGTTCAAATCATTTAAAATACAATCAAATGAAAGAAAAGAGGGTCAGAAATTGTCAGAAATAAAAGAAAGCGGAAATTTAAAAAAAATAACGTTAGCGGGCATTATGGCTGCGCTTGTATTTGTGGTTACATGGGTGGTTCATATACCGGTACCCGGTGTGAGCGGCGCTTATATCAATATCGGGGATAGCATCATTTACTGTGCAAGCTTTCTTTTGGGCGGTTTTTACGGAGCTGCAGCGGCCGGTATAGGCAGCTTTTTTTCGGATCTGCTGCTCGGCTCCACGCAATATATGTTCGGTACGCTTGTGATAAAGGGAATCATGGGGCTTATCTGCGCTGTTATTATCACAAAGCCCGTTTTTTCAAAATTTGTGATCGCGTGTATTGCCGGTGGCGCTTTTATGGTTGTGGGATACGGCATTTACGAACTGATATTTTTTGGCGCAGGCACGGCAATGGCCTCTTTACCGTTTAATCTGATACAGTGGGCAGGAGGCGTCATTATCGCATTACCGCTTTATAAGGCAATCAAAGTCATCAAACAAACGTCTTAATAAGGAAGTGTTCTTATATGAAACTGACCGTTTTGGGAAAATACGGGCCGTACCCGAAGGAAAACGGGGCTTGTTCTTCGTACCTTTTAGAAACGGGCGATAAGAAAATACTCATAGACTGCGGAAACGGATGCCTTTCGCGTTTGCAGCAAACCATAAGCCTTTTTGAGATCGACGCTATATTTCTTTCGCATCTGCATTACGATCATGTTTCGGATCTGTTTATACTCCGTTATGCGCTGGAGGGTTTTAAGGCAAGGGGCATGGAACCAAATTTGCCCTTGCCGCTCTACATGCCCGGTGCGCCGCAGACCATTGCAGACTTGTTTAAAACTTCATCGGCTTTTGATGTAAAAACCGTTGCCGATAATACAAAGGTACGGTTGGATGAACTAAAAATCACGTTTAAGGAAATGACGCATCCTGTTTCTTCTTTTGCAGTGCGTTTTGAGACGGAAGGGAAGGTATTTGTCTATTCGGGCGATACCAATATGAACGATGCCATTGTACCCTTTGCAAAAAACGCGGATTTTCTGTTGATGGAAGCCGGGCTTTTGGCACGCGATAAAAAAGATAATTCCGCCCCGCATGTATCCGTGAAGGAGGCCGGTATGATAGGCGCACAGGCGTGCGTAAAAAGGCTTCTTA
>Ga0351923_1102_pt1 | contig 15070 bp, 21 predicted proteins | sample BONcelT113001C11_FD_206859 | JGI IMG/M metagenome (GOLD analysis project Ga0351923, IMG submission 206859) | Enriched cells from coal bed in the Powder River Basin, Montana, United States - BONCAT cells T11 rep2 HSBNCT.T11.300.1.C11 ...
AACACGGCGGTGAGCCGGGAGATCCGCTCAAAACCGCTGAAGACGAAATCAAACAATCACTATTTGGAGGTAAATAACTATGTTGACACTGGCACAGGCTCAAGCATTGAGCCAAAGCAAACTGACCAATCAGGTCATTGACGAATTCCGCAAGGATCCTCTCTTTGACATGATGGCGTTCGATAACACGGTCAAACCGCAGGGGGGCAAGACCCTGGCCTACGTGTATAGTCGCGTCAAGACTCAGCCTACTGCGGCATTCCGGGCAATCAATAGCGAGTACACGGCACAGGAAACCGATACTGAACAGTTCACCGTCAACTTGAAGGTGTTCGGTGGCTCGTTCGAGATCGACCGCGTGCTGCAAAACGACGAGACGCAGATAGTGAACCACGTCCAGTTCCAGCTGCAGCAGAAAACTAAGGCGGCTAAGGCGCTGTTCTGCGACACGTTCATCAATGGAGACAGTGGCGTTGATGCCAATGCTTTCGACGGTCTTGAAAAGGCTGTCACCGGCAGCTCGACGGAGGTCACACCTGCTGCAGCGATCAACTTGTCCACGTCGGCCAACATCACCACGAACGCGAACTTGCTGATGGATACCCTGGACGCCTTCCTTGCGCTGCTGGATGGCACGCCTTCGGCGCTGTTGATGAACCGGACGCTGGCAGCCATCATGAGCGGTATCGCGCGTAGGAGCGGGTACTTCTCCACGTCTGACGTGGACGCTTTCGGCAAGCCCGTGACTAAATACCAGGGCATCCCCCTGCTCCCCGTTGGGGACAAGCCTGGTACGAGTAACCCCATTATTCCGACCACTGTCGGAGAAACGCTCATCTATGCCATTCGCATCGGGCAGGACGGAGTACATGCTGTATCCCCGGAGGGCAACAGCATCATCAACACCTATCTTCCCAACATGTCCGAGCCCGGTGCGGTGAAAAAGGGAGAGGTCGAGATGGTGGCGGCCATGGCGCTCAAGGCCACGCGCGCGGCCGGCGTGCTGCGCAAAATCAAGGTCGCGTAAGGAGGAAAAAACATGTCAAGGATCTACGCGCCGAACGAGGCGCATGTGATAGCCTGGGGCGCTGTTGACTTCATCAACGGCGCTGCCGCTATGGATGCTGGTGATGACACCAGCTATTTCTCTGGTGAAGGCTATGGTATCGACACCAATAAACATGCACTGACTATCTGGGATCAGCTCACGCGCGCGCAGCTGGAAACTGTGTGCGACTATCTTGGTGTATCTTACACTGCAGGAAGCACCAAACAGGAGATGGTGCGCGCCGTAGAGACTCTTGCCAGCACGCACTTGCTTGGCGCCTTGACGATCACATCCGCAGCGGGTACGGAGATTGGCGATACGCTTATCACCGTTACTAACCCCGGCACGCAGATGTTTGTCTATAAGACAGGCACAGCCGCGCTGGCGCCACTGTACAAAGATGATGTATCCGATTGGACTCCCATTGTAAGCGGCACGAATATTACCCCGCCTGTAGGCGCTACACACATAACCGTGGCAAGCATCAATGCGGGTGGCTTGGTACTGGCGCTCGGCAGTGCCGCGATCACCGTAAGGACAGTGTAAGGAAGCGGGTGATCTAAATGGCCTACATTGACAAGGCCTTTTTTACCGGATACACAACGACCGTCATCGATGATGCGGAATTCACTGTGCTGGCCAACCGAGCAAGCGACATCATTGACATACTGACCATGCAGCGGATCGGAGGGGATGCAGGGTTCGCCCTGCTCCTCGTCGCTACGCAGGAAGCCATAAAGAAAGCCACCGCGGCAGAAGTCGAAACCCTATATCTGCAGGGCGGCATAGAGGCGCTTACCGGCGGCAACGACATCGTGAGCGGCAGCATCGGAAAGTTCAGCTATGCATCCAAGGGCAGCGGCCAAACAGTAAACGGTATGCCGGTCTCTCCTCTCATCAGCGGCTATTTGCTCATGACGGGACTTATGCACCGTAGAATTGAGGTTGTGTGCGATGCGCCCTATACCTAAAAAGCTGCTGATCCACAGTGCGACATACAAGCATACGCCCGTAAAAGATGCGTGGCAGCATACCACGTATACGGAAACTACGCTGAAACATGTGCGCGTCGAGCCATCCAGTGCCATCAAGACCAGCAAGGACAACAAGGAACTGCAGCTGAAATCCGTGCTTTTCTATGACTGCGTAAATAGTTCCCCCGCCGGTGTTGAATTCATTGAGGAAAACAAGATCACGTTCAACGGCACTGATTACAGCATTGCATCCGTGGATCCGCTGTATGATGGCACGCGGCTGCATCATGTGGAAGTGGGGCTTTGCTAATGAACGTAAAGGTTAATTTCAACAAATCGGCGGTAAAGGCACGTGTAGAAGGCGCAAGAAACAAAGGCCTGACGATCGTCGCAAACGAGGCCTTAAAAGATGCGAACTATTTCTGCCGTAGGGATTCTGGCATGCTAATCGATAGCTCGATACTGGCAAGCAATCCCGGAAAGCAAGAACTCATCTGGGGTGGGAAAGGCGAAGGTCTTCCCTACGCCAAAAAGATGTATTACACTGGCACGCCGGTCACGGATGAGAACCCAAACGCATCTTTGATGTGGGCGCACAAAGCTTTTTCAGTATTTAGAGAAAAATACAAGCGCATATTACAGAAGATTCTGAATCAGGAGGTGTAAGCGGTGAGTGTGTATAAGGACATGCTGGATAGTGTAATAACCCTAATCGATACAAACCTTTCGCTTTATGCCCTGGTTACCATCGGCAGTCTCCCGGTAATCAACGGCATCGCCGCATACATCGGCGCCGGCGCGCCTACAGAATCACATCTTGACCGCGGCAGCATCAACGAGATATATGTCACAGTCAACGCCAAGCATGCAGCCCAGGATACGGCATTGGACGCCCTGTCGGACATCCAGCTGTACCTTACGCGCCTAAAGGCATACCCGGCCGGCACAGACTGGCAGATGCTCAACATTGAAACAGGCACGGTACCGAATTACATTGGCACAGAGGATAACGGGAGTCAGTATCTGTACGGTTCCATACTCAGGATCAAATTTTACGTAAAAGGAGTGAATTAAATGTCGGAGATTGCTCTCAACTATAATAACACGTTAGAGATAGACACGACCCCCAGCGGAAGCCCTACATGGGTACCCGTCGGCAAAGGTTTTGCGAACCTGTCCGACGCTCTCAACGAGGTAATCTATCAAGCGTCCTACTTGAATGACGAAGGGTGGGGCAGTTCGGAGGTCACGGGCGGCCAGTGCATTGTTACCCTCACGGGCGTGCGACATTTTGGCGATCCCGCCCAGGACTACATCTTCAGTGATGCTGTCAGATACAACTGGGGATCCGCGCGCAAGACACAGCTGCGCATCACGCGTGGCGACGGCTCACAAATTCTCTGGGACGTCACGCTGGCCGTCATTACGGACGGCGGCGGCGACGCGAACAGCGTGAGCGATATTACCGTGGAGATCCACGGGAACGGTGCGCCCACCATCATAGTCGGCGGATATATCGGGCAGCTCACGGTTGTATCGGTTGCAGGTTCTACCTCAGGCAAAACGAAACTGTATGTCAACCCCGCTAAGGAAGCCCTCAACAGCTACAAGTACAAGACTGCCGCTTCTGTTGATCTGCCTGTATACGATGAACTCTGTACGACCGGGTGGACTACTTGGGATGGCACCGCTGACATCACTGCAACCACGGGACATCAAATTGTGGTCGTTGAGGTTGTCACTGCAACAAACCTGGCTAGAAAAGCTGGGCGTCAGATCGTAACGAGTTTGGCATAAGAGGCACGGTAAGAAGCAAGGGCAGGGAATCACCTGCCCTTTAGTTTTAGGAGGATTTTATGGCTTATCAAATACAACGGAAAAAGACGGTTGATGAAACGCTGGAGCTCTTGGACGCAAACGGGAATGTTGGGTGCAAGGTACGTGTCAGTTTAGACGCTGATTCGATTGCATCAGAATTCACTGTTCGCTATCGCGCGGTTGCGGAAGCGCAACAGAAGCTAAAACAATATCAGGAGCAGGTGAAAAACGCAGATGAAGACGAAGCCATCGAAGGCGTAGCTGAATCTATGGAATTGCTCGGCGAAGCGGTGATATCCATTTTTCAACTGATCTTCGGTAATGATGGAGCGCAGCAGATAGTCAAGTTTTACGAGAGTCGTTATCTTGAAATGTGCTTGGATATATTCCCGTTCATCAACAATGTGGTGCAGCCTGCTATCGAGAAACGCTTGCAGGATCAGCATAGCCAGCTCGTATCAAAATACGCACCGGCTAAAAAAAGCATATTTCGTAGATAAAGATGGGGTGGTATCTTGTACAATCTGACCTCACCCATTGAAAACACGCTGGACGGGCTGGCACTTAATCTCAGTTTTGATGTGATTTTAAAGGTCCTTGAACTTCAACGTGAGTCGATGTTCAGTATGGCCGAGAAACGCGATCTTGCCCTTGAGTTGTTGCTGCAAAATCCAAAGAAGCTTAGCAAATATTCATCAATACAAAAGACCGATTTGCTGAGACGAATATTCGACGAGCATGTGTTTACCGGGAAGAAGAGGTCGCCGGGTAACGACACAAAACTATTCGATTTTGAACAGGATGCGGAGTTTATCTTTGCATCATTTTTGCAGGCCTATGGCATCGATCTTATTGAGCGGCAGGGCAAGTTGCCATGGCAAAAGTTCAGGGCACTGTTCCGTGGGTTGCCGGAAGATACGAAGATTCGGGAAGTCATGGAGATTCGAGGCAAAAAGCTGCCCAAGCCAACGAAGTACAACGGTGAAGATATCAAGGCTTTAAGAGAAGCCAAGCGCTTTTATGCACTCGATGTGAGCGCAGAAGAAGCGGAGCAGCAATTCCAGCGCGGACTGGACAGGCTGGCAAACACGCTCGCAGGCAGGGCGAAAAAGGCAGGTGAGACAGATGGCAGACGGTAAGGTCATATTCGAATATGTCGGCGATACCTCCGGTGTAGATAGGGCGAACAGAGAGGCCGAGGGCAAAGTAAAAGGAATAGGTTCCAAACTCGGAAGTATCGGCAAAGGAGTGGCTGTCGGAATAGGCGCGGCCGCCGTATCTGCCGGGGTAGCTCTGTTGGCGCTCGGCAAAAGGGGGATGCAGACCGCTTCCGATCTGTCGGAAGTTCAAAACGTAGTCGATACCACCTTTGGCAAAAGCGCAAAGGAGATAGATGCGTGGTCTGCGAAAGCCGGAGCTGCATTTGGATTATCCGCGCTTGAAGCTAAAAATTATACCGGCACAATGGGCGCAATGCTTAAGAGCATGGGGCTCAGCGGCAAAGAAACAGTGTCCATGAGCGAGGGGCTGGCCGGGCTAGCGGGCGATATGTCGTCGTTCTACAACCTCGAACATGACGAAGCTTGGGAAAAAATACGATCCGGCATTGCCGGTGAAACCGAACCGCTTAAGGCTCTCGGCATCAACATGTCCGTCGCAAACCTTGAGGCCTACGCGCTATCACAGGGAATCACAACCAGTTATAACGCAATGTCCGAATCGGAAAAAACCACTTTGCGGTATAACTACTTGATGCAAGCAACGGCTGATGCGCAGGGCGACTTTGCAAAAACATCTGATTCGTGGGCAAATCAGCTACGCATCGCAAGCATGAGTGTAGATACTTTGGCGGCAGGGATCGGCGATAAGTTATTGCCCGCATTCCAGCCCGTTCTTAAGGAATTCAACAAGCTTGCGACTGAATCCGGCGGCGACCTTGATAAATTCATTGCTGGCTTCGACAAGGTAGTTGAGGCGGGTGTAGAATCTCTCGATAAAATCCTACCCATGATAATCGACTTGGTAGGAAAGATTGCCGAAGGCCTTATAAAAGCAATCCCCAAAATACTGCCTAAGTTGGTAAAAAGCTTAGTTGATCTAGTGCTCAAACTGGTAAAGGTAATAATCGAGAACCTGCCATTGTTTATCGACGCAGGAATCAAGTGCATCATAGCCATATTGCAGGGCATAGTCGAAGCATTGCCTCAGATCATTCAGGCCATCGTTGATATGATTCCAAAGCTTATACAGGTTATAATCGACAATTTGCCGTTGCTTATAGACGCGGGCCTACAAATATTGTTGGCGGTAATAGAGGGCCTTGTTGAAGCGATTCCTCAGATTGTGCAAGCCATTATAGATATGATCCCCAAAATTGTACAGGCGATCATAGACAATCTGCCCAAAATTATAGAGGCTGGCATACAGATTTTACTTGCTTTGATTGTCGGCATCGCAGAAGCGACTTGGAAGTTGATAGAAAAGGCAGCCGAGCTAGGCCTCAAATTCATTGAAGGTATTTGGAAAGGTATATCTGGTGCGGCGGTATGGCTGTGGGAAAATATCTCCGGATTCTTTGTTGGGATTTGGGAAGGCGTAAAAAAGATTTTCAACTCAGTTATTAAATGGCTCAGCACCACATTCACAAATGCATGGAATGGAATATGGACTGGCTTAGGGTCTTTCTTTGAAGGCATTTGGAACGGTATGAAGACTGCGTTTATAGCAGTAGTGAATTTCCTAATAGACGCCCTTAACGGATTAATTGATGCATATAACTATACGATCGGAGCGGTGGGAGAGTTCTTTGGTGCAAACATAAAAATCAATAAAGTAATGCATATCAGTGCCGGAGTTGATGTTAGCAGTTTACCTGTTGTTGACAACTGGCAAAGGTTAGCAGTCGGTATGCCATATGTACCGTACAATAATCTTCCGGCTCTGCTGCATAAGGGCGAGGCGGTTCTTACTGCCGAGGAAAACGCAGTGCTAAACTCATTAGGTGGAGTGAATATGTTACACAGCATGCTTACGCCAGCACCTGCTATGGCTGCAGCGGGTCAAACTATTATTGTACAGCCCAACGATTTGTATCTTGATGGCGACAAAATCAGTAAAAGCACTATGGATCGCCAGTTCCGGGATATTGCAGTAAGGAGGTATCGATAGTGATTCAAGTGTATATAAATGGCTCCTTACGTAGTGATATCATTGTACACACTGGGGGATCCCTCGTCCAAAATGGTGAACACAAAACGTCATCCAGAGTTACAGTCACCATGCCGGCAGACAGTACCAATTTATATGAGTGTGACCATATCCGATTTACGGATGGAGCATTGACAGTATTTGCGGGTACAATCCTTGGACTGCCTCAGCGCGTAGTAAGCCATTCGGATTGGGCTACAAAAACGTATGAAGTAGTGATGACCAGCAATGCAGATTACATTGCGAATGTATTTGTAGACCTTAACTTCCCTACCGGCGCGAACATAACACAGATCATCCGAGGGAACCATTCTGGGCAATCGTGGTACGAATCCGGCCTGGGTGACTTCTTTGGCATCTATGAACGGCGCATTTCGGTTGAAGGTATCACGCTGGGCACGATGGACAATTTCACAGCGTTTGATCTTGAGGACAGCGCAACATTATGGGGAACTAGAGTCACAGACGTTCTAGATGACTTATGCGCGGCCGCTTCTGCGTGGTGGGAAATCACTTCGGATAAAGTGTTTAATATGCGATACGATACATCGCGTACTGAGGCTCCAATAGTGTTAAGTCCTTCAGCAGAAGTCTTTGATTTGCAGCCTTCGCGTGACGCGTACACATTATACAGCGCATGTAGAGTGTTTGGGGGTAAAGGTAAGGGCGAAGCGATACAGGCTTCTAATACTGGCGTGAAACAAGCAGTATTGTCCGTCTCGGCAAATACAATAACTTTGAAGTACCCGATTCATGCGTTTGGGGTATGGGACGCACAGTCTGAAGGCTATCTCTTTCATTTAATGCTTGGTGACTACTCAACACACTACGTCGGAGTACAAGGAATACACGATAATAACAGTTCATACCACTTTTTGTACAGTGTTGGAAGTACGTCGGTAACTGCAAAAAGCGGATATACCTTCCTGCCTGCAGGAGGAGATGGATCAGTTATACTAAACTATTACAGGCAAGTTGATATTGCTGCGAGATTATATGATCCAGATCTCGTTGCAGAAATTGTAGCGCAACGTGGCGGCTTTGGTATCATTGAGTATACGATCTCTGATGCTAGTCTCATCACGTTCAGAGGAGCAATCAACGCTGCGTATAGCTTCCTTAAAACCCATGGACGTAGGTCATCTGATGTTAAGTTCAAGACATTCACGAGTGGTTTTGCTGCTGGGCAGTTAATAACTACTGATGAGATGGAATACTACAACATATTAGGCAACTACGAAATAACATCCGTCGAAGCTTCCACGGTGCGCTTGGATGATACATCTATCGTATGGCAGTACGCTATTAGTGCATCAACCGTACCATACAGAGATAAGACCAAAACCATTTTCAAGACAACCAAAAAAGCGACGTTCCAATTAGGAGATAACTCACCTGCAGCAACTGGCGTTATGCTTAAAAACGAAATCAAAATCACAACTACAATTAAAGCGAGTGCAGTTAGGGGACAGACATGGACAGTACTTGAAGCGCAGTATAGCAACTGGACTACTTTTAAGTTGAAGTTCACATCGTGGAAAATCTGGGATGATTGGATTAAAGAGTGGAACTATACAGGCAATTATCTCACACAAGCGATACGCGAAGATATTGCACGTATTTTTAGAGGTAGTTCTACTGTGCTGGTTAGTCGAAATGTGGTAACAGATGTGCGTATTGGGGTCTATCCATCAAGCTGGTATGCTCTAACAGTTCTTGCAGCACCTGGACGAAATGGCAACACTATCAATGCGATATATCTTGTACCTGAATCACAATATCTAACATCAAACACTCCGGAGATATTTGTTGAACACGCTTCCGACAATATAAAGTTGATGTCAATAAAAACCAAAATAGACAAACTCTCCGCAAGTACTCTTGGAAATTATCAACTCATTATCACTAAAAAGGATGTGATAACCTAATGGCAAGTTACCTTACAGCCGTTTCGAGAGACAACCTTACAAAAATACTGATGGGAGGTTCGTCCGATTGCAACCTAGATATATCGACAGATATATCTATAGGTGTGTATCAAACATCTGCACCTATGTTATTTCCAACATCTGGACCGACGCGCATCTCAAATGAGATACAAGCCAGTTATGTTTTAGGTGAAACACAATACCTATCTGCAGGCACACCTGAAATGTTTGTTGACCATGGTTGGACGGAATTTAGCTCCGAAAATTTAACAGACGACATCAAGCTATGGTCGAAATTCCTGAGCATCGATAAGCGCTCAACAAGTGCTTTAGGAGATTTTATTTTAACTATTGTCAAAAGAGATATAGTAATTTGAAGGAGGAATATCATGGCGAGCACTAATAAAACGTCCATGCTTAATCTCAACCAATGGCTTGCGACAGATAAGCCAGTCATGGCAGATTTTAACGCTGATAACTTGAACATCAGTAACTACCTTTTAAACTTACGAAACTCTAGAGCACGAGCCTTTCTGTCTGCAAGCAATCAGCTTGATTTAGTGAGCGGAACCATTACTAAAGTAGTTTTGGATGGCGAGACATACGATCCGGGTAACAACTTCGATACTACGAGTACGTATAGGTTCGTAGCGCCTATAACCGGATATTACTTTGTCAACGGGCAGGTGATGTTCACAAGCATTGTTGCCAGTAAGCTGTACGCAGGCTCAATATATATTAATGGTGTAGCTGCTGCTGATGTTTATTCTCATTCGAGCCTTACATCATCTCTATCTTGCAATCCAAGCGGCATTTACTACTTAACATCAGGTCAATACGTCGAACTGTATGCTACATCCTACTCGGGAGATAATACAGTCGACATCATCAAAGGCTCGAGATATACATTTTTAGAAGTTGCGCTTTTGAGCACATAAACACTATCGACGGACCGACCGCCAGAGGGCGGTATTTTTATGCCCTGATGGGCGGAAAGGAGAAAAAACGTGAGCAACACGGCTTTGAATATTGTAGATCTGAATCTGGCGTTTCGCGGTGCGCTGCTCAAGCGTATTGTGACGAGTATCATCGTGCTGCACCATCTGGCCAGTAATGCCAGCGTAGAAGCGGTCCACAGATACCATAAATTAATCAAGCTGCACAAAGGCGTTGATTATAACTATGTGGTGCTCAAGGACGGCACGATCGTCAAGGGCCGGGGTCTCGAGTACATCGGTGGCCACGTCAAAGGCAAGCTGAACAATATCAGCATCGGTATCGCAGTGCAGGGCAACTGTGAGAAAGAGGAAATGCCGGATGTGCAAAAGGAGGCTCTCATCTGGTTAGTACAGTGGTGCATGCAGCAGTATCCGTCCATTAGCAGTATATACGGACACCGGGAGCTCAAGGCTCTTGTGGACAGCAAGCAGACAACCACGGCCTGCCCGGGGAAGAACTATCCTTTGACTGTGATAAGGGGAGCCTGCCCGATCGGTGCTACTGCGCCTGAACGTCAGAACAAGCCCCCCGCGATCGCCGCAAAGCCGGTGGGCAGCGTGACGCGGAACACCAACGTCTACGCGGTACCGTCCACATCCGGGAAGAAGCTGCTGGCGTTGGGGCTTGGTAACCTCATGGAGCTGTTGGAAGTCTCTGGAAGTTTCTTCAAGGTCAAGGCGGCCGGCAAAGAGGGCTATGTGCCTGGTGCGCATGTTAAAGTCGTGTCCGGTGTCATAGGGACCCCTGCCGCTATGTTTAAGGTTGGCCGCGTACTCAAACGCGGTATGGGCGGCAACGATGTGACGGCCGTGCAGGCAGCCCTTAAAGCACTCGGGTTCTTCATGTACTACAGGTGTACAGGCAACTACGGCAGCATCACCGAAGCCGCCGTGAAGAAGTTCCAGAAATCGGCCGGGCTGACGGTAGACGGCGTGGTTGGCGAGAAAACATGCATCGCCCTGGGCGGCGTGTGGTCTGATAAGGAGGCTTGACGGATGCATGAGACTTCGTGGATCAAGGCCGCCCTAGCAGCCGTGGGGGGCGTGTTTTCATACGTGTACGGTCCGTTCGATACCCTGTTGATAATCCTGCTATGCTTCGTATCCATCGACTATATCACAGGTGTAATGGGCGCTGCGGTGTGTAAGGAACTCAGTTCCGCGGTGGGCTTCAAAGGCCTCGTTAAGAAAATCATGGTGTTTGCGCTGGTAGGGGTTGGCGCTTTATTGGATAAGGCGCTCCCAGACATGCATGGTGCGTTGAGGGCTGCTGTATGCCTGTTTTATATCGCAAACGAGGGCATCAGCATCCTGGAGAACGCAAGTAAGATCGGGCTACCGATACCCAAGGCGCTGGCGGCGGCTTTAAAGAAACTGTCCGATGAGGACAAAGAAAAGTAAATGGAGGTATGAAAAAACATGGAAGCAATTATGATGATCTTTTTAGGAGCGATCCTGGTCGAAGCGATCGTATCGGCATTGAAACCGATTTACGATCCGGAGAAGCGCACGATCGCATGGGGGCAAGTTGTATCGTTGTTTGTAGCGTGGGGAGTTGCATTCGCGGCAGGACTCAATCTTCCCGCGGCGGTAGGTGTACAGATAGGCTGGCCGGTTGTGCCGGAGTTGATCACAGGCATATTGATAAGCCGTGGCGCCAACTATGTGTACGACATTCTTTCCCAGATCAAAAACAGCGTGAAAAAACAGACCTCGCAGGGTACAGGCGAGAAAGCCGAATAAGTAAATAAATTTGTTTTGAGAAGGATATTTTTATAAAGAGAACAGCCCTGTTTTAAAAACAGGGCTGTTGAATCTAATACCTGACCTTCCCGCAGGAACGCCAGTGCTTATCTGTAATACTATTATACCCAGACAACAGCAATAGTCAACTAAAAAATTTATCTAAGCTTGGACTATTTTGTTAAAATCTGATAATAAAAAGGGTTTACGCAAGTCACAAGCGCTCAGCAGCTCGTCATGAGGACGTGTTGATCCTTGTCTGCATTCTAGCAAAGTAACCCTGACACCTTCATTTTTTGCGATCTTAACTGGGATTATAAAATCGCTGTCACCAGCGACCAGAACCGCCTCAGTTATCGCCTGTTTTGCTGACAAAGTAACCAAGTCGCAGCCCAGCATTAAATCTACGCGTTTTTGCGTATAGTTCACGCGCCCCTGATTGTCTTGGTGCTTTGCGAGTTTTCCAAGTCTTACCTCGTAATGGGGGAGTCTTTCCAAGGTGTATACAAATCTTTGAGCCTTGGAGAGTCTTTGCTTTTCATCGTCAGTTGGGGCGGCGCTTTGAAAAGGCAAACAGTCATAGTAATACACCCTAAGGATATCTTTTCCAGCTGCTAGAAAATTTGCAAATTTATTGTAGTCAACTCTTTTTCCGCATGCACTGCAAAACTTTAGCCAGTAGCCTGCGTCAATAAAAATGGCAACACGATCTTTCAAGGAAAAACCTCCTTGTTAAGCATAGTTTGCCATTATTATATATTAAAGTATACAAAAACCCAACAAATACCGTAAATATATTTAGTAAATGATGTGTGTCAAATTATTTCCTCTCCATAAACCACCGATCCTCCTCAAAGAATAAATAAACCTCCCGGCCGCGCACCATGCAGGTGTAGCGGATCCCGGTGCCTCCGGCTTTCATGCTGGCTGCCTGGCGCACGTCTACTACCCGATCGATCTCGAACACGCGCCCGTCTTCCCATTTGAAGGAGACGGGTGTTATATTTCCGTCGGTGTCGAATGTGGCAGTAACCTCTACGTATACCTTATAGGGATTGTCAGCATATGGGGCACGATCGAACATCGCTTCCCTATCCCCTTTTTTGCCCCGTTTTTTAACCCGTTTGTACACTATTTGTACACCTAGTAAAAATCTATCTTAATGATAAAGCCCCGCAAACCCTTTGTTTACGGGACTTTCTGCTGGTCTGGGTGACAGGAATTGAACCTGCGACCTCTTGAACCCCATTCAAGCACGCTACCAAACTGCGCCACACCCAGGCAACCTTTTCATAGACACAGTACAGTATTGTATTATAGCAGACGCGCTTAAAATGTCAAGAATAATCCGGCCTTGCCACGAAATTTGAAAATTGCAAGTTTAATTGCCCACCATAAAATACCAGTTCACTCAAGCTGCCAGAACATCGTTCGCCGTTTTATATCCGAACATCCTTCTTGGATAGTTGTTCATCCAATGCTCAATACGTCCGATATCTGTTTTTGTAAGACTACCTATATTTGTCCCCTTGGGGACAAATCGCCGGATCAGCTTATTGGCCACCTCATTGCTGCCACGTTCCCATGAACTATACGGATGCGCATAGTAACATGTTGTCCTTTTTTCACCCAACCTTATGCACGAGCTTTCCAGCGCTTCATAACCCAGGAATTCACTGCCATTATCCATGGTTATACTCTTGAAAATCTCCCTGAATTGCCCTTTATGACTTCGTTCCAGCCGGTCAAGCACGTCTTTGACATGCTCCTGTTTCTTAGCCTTGAGCTTGAATATCAGCTCCTTGCGGCTCTTCCTCTCCGTCATCACCAGCAGACAGGCTTTGCCTTTACCCACCACACAGTCCATCTCCCAGTGCCCTCTTTCCGCTCGTGTCTCCACGTTTTCCGGCCGTTCCTCTATGCTTCTTCCCTTGATATTGTTAAGCGCAACTTTGCGTACATTCCGGTATTTGCGTTTCTTCCCGTTCTTTTTTACCGGCAAATCCTTGTTTGATATGTTTAGAAATATCTCCTTGTCAATGTAGTTGTAGAGCGTCTTTGTGCAGATATCAACTTCAAATTTCAGACCTTTTGCTCTTATTTCGCCAATCACCCCATCCGGTGCGTATTTCTCTTCTCCAATCTTTTTTTCGATATGTTCCGCCAGTCTGTGGTCATGACCGATTTTCAGTGGCCGCCCTTTATTTGCTGCTCGTTCATCATGTATCCGTTGTCCCACATCCGCACAGTATCGCAGTCTGTCCCGCCACTGTTTATCTCGCTGTATGACGCTCCCACATGCGATTTCCCGCTCAATCGTGCGTCTGTCTCGCCCCAGCTGTTTGCCTATCTCTCTCGAGTTCAGCCCCGATTGAAGTAAGATCTCAATTTGATACCGTTCTTTTTCCCTTAGCTGTTTCCATTTGCCCCTCTTTGTGCTATCATCCTTTTGACCCATCTTGTTCACCTCGGTTGCTTTGTTGTTGTGCAACTTCAGTGTAACTGCTTTTGACCTCGATGGGTCATTCCCTTTTTATCTTGGACAATTCATTTTACTACTTACCAAGATTACCCTGAATCAGGCTATTTCCGTTTTATTCCAGTTGCAAGCAGAACTGCCCCCATGCAAACCGAAAACGCGCCGAATATCGTCCTTAGCGCAACGCCGCTCAACAAAAATGCAAGCTGTGCCCCTAAAAGCGCGGTGATTGCTCCTGATAGGCCGATAAAAAAAAGGTGGCGCCCGTTTAAGCGCCGCGCACGCATATTTACCCATGTCGATACGGCGGCGGCCGGAATGAACCCGTACAGCCCGGCTGTCTGGGCCGCAAGCTGTTTTACGCCCGACAGGAGCATGAGGGAAGGCACCAGTAAAGCGGCGCCCCCCAATCCCATTCCAGCCGCAACGCCGGACAGGATACTCAGAAAAAACTCCAGCATAAGATCTCCTTCTTTATTACAGCAGAATCATAAACGCTCCGGATACCGTTAGCGAAGCACCCAGCAATATTTTCAGCACGCGCCCGGGAAGGCGGCCCAAAAGCCTTGAACCCAGATAACCGCCAAGGGCCATGCCCGGCACCACCGCCAATAGCAGCATTGCGTCCGCCTGGCCGGCACCGGTATAGGTAGCAACGCTCAGGAGCGTAAACAGCAGCGCGCATGCTGTGGACGCTGCGTGTGCAGCCGCTTGCGGCTCTTTTACCCGAAGCATGCCCAGCAGTACGATAAGGCCGCCGCCTGTGCCCAGCAGTCCGTTTATGAAGCCCGCAACTGCGCCGACACCGAGCCAGTATGCCTTTTTTTTGCCTTCCACGAAAATATTCCACCTTTAATGATGATGCTGGTATTGTC
>Ga0351923_1109_pt1 | contig 14654 bp, 10 predicted proteins | sample BONcelT113001C11_FD_206859 | JGI IMG/M metagenome (GOLD analysis project Ga0351923, IMG submission 206859) | Enriched cells from coal bed in the Powder River Basin, Montana, United States - BONCAT cells T11 rep2 HSBNCT.T11.300.1.C11 ...
TGTTCAATCTCTGGGACGCTCCATCAATACCCAGCTGATGACATCAGAATTTATGCTTCTTGCGTTGGCGTTATTTGGCGGTGTAACCTTGCAAGAATTTGCCATCATTTTGTTGGTGGGCTTGTTGAGTGGTACTTATTCTTCCATTTTTATTGCTGCTCCTACCCTTGTAATTTGGGAAAACAAAGAATGGAAAACGTGGTTTAAAAAAGGAACCGCTAGCGCGGCTTAAGTAACTTTTTCGGAACAATCATCATAAATTCTTTCAGGTTCTGTCAATCAATAAATGACAGAACCTGATCTTATTAAGGATAATATGCATGCGACCCGCCGCCAAATAATATTGTAAAATAATTATTGGTAAGTCAGAAAAATTATAAAAACTATCGAAAGTAATCAACAGGAGAATTATGCGAAAGGAAGTCGTTCTTATAACTGGAGCGAATGGCGAAATCGGTCACGGTTTAATCCATCACTTAAGCAAACATAGAGACGTGATGATTGTTGCGCTCGATGTTCAGCCCCTTGATGAATCTCTGACACACCTTTGCCATCGATTCATACAAGGCGATATTCTTGACAAAATGCTTTTGGGACGCCTTGTGGTTGAATATGAAATTAGAACTATTTATCATCTGGCTTCAATTCTTTCCACAAAAGCTGAATACAACCCGGAGACCGCCCACCGAATCAATGTTGAAGGCACATTAAACCTTTTAAGACTGGCTGTAGAACAGTCCCAATGGCAAGGCCGGCCGGTCAAATTCCTTTATCCCAGTTCAATTGCCGCCTACGGGCTTCCCGATATCCATGTAAAGGAGTCGGCTGGTAAAGTAAAAGAGGACGAATGGCTTGAACCAGTCACCATGTACGGCTGTAATAAGTTGTATTGCGAACACCTTGGGCGATATTATTCCCGGCATTACCGCCAGTTAGCCGCCGATAGTGGTCAGGCAACCATTGATTTTCGCTGTATACGCTTTCCCGGCCTGATCAGCGCTTTTACCGTTCCCACGGGTGGAACCAGTGACTACGCACCTGAAATGCTTCATCATGCCGCCCAGGATGAGCCATATACTTGTTTTGTTCGTGAAGACACGCGGCTTCCATTTATGGCAATGCCAGACGCAATCAAGTCGCTTTTAATGCTTGAAGAAGCACCAAAAGCCTCTTTATCCCAATTGGTATATAATGTAACCAGCTTCAACCCTACTGCTTTGGAAGTATCCAACATTGTAAAATCCGCATTTCCAAAAGCAGATATCGTGTTTTCCCCCCATACCAGCCGGCAGCGCATTGTGGATTCATGGCCGGCGGATGTGAATGACGAAGCGGCAAAGAACGATTGGGGTTGGGCGCCGGATTTTGATCAGGATTGCGCTTTTCAAAATTATCTTGTACCAATTATTAAGAAGCATTATGCTTGATTGACAATCGAAAGGGGAAGGAATGACGTCAGCCAGCGCCACTCAATTTACATACAATTTGGAACCGGAAGAAAAAGTTACATCAGTTATTGCCTATACGCAAACGGGGTTATTTTGGGGAGATGTGATCACAAAAGAACAGATTCGCGTCAGCACCTGGTTGAAAACCGTGGCTGCGCCTGACCGTGTGCAAATGCATAACGCCCGTTTGATACATGTAATCCCATCCGGCAAGCCAGCTCCTATTCACTTTCCCGAAGTGTATATCCCCACTGCTGATATTCTGATCTTCCATATGGTTCCGCCCCAAACTGATCCGTTGGATTATGACCCTTCTGAACCTAACAGGAAAATGGAGCCAATTGTGGCTTTGGTAAACAATTTTAGATTGGACGCAACCATACGGATTGCGCAAATAACCAATCTGGGAAAATATTTGGATGTGGTAAAAGAACCCTTCACTTCCATGTACAATGTTGACATCACTTGTCCAATAATGCCCTCTTTAGGTTGCATGAAAGTGCCATACGCAATGGTACGCCAACAGCCGGCGATTTTCGCCAGCCGCAGTTGACCCCTTTTTCAAGATAAATCCCCACGTTATTTCCAAAACGCGGGGATTTATATTTTTCATATATTTATGGGTTAAAGTTATTATGAAATATATTTCCGGAGGATAAAAAAATGGAAAATTCACAAACTGCATCAAAGAACATTCCTTTTAAAGCGGAAACCGTTCAATTATTAAATATTCTGATCCATTCGCTTTATAATGACCGCGAAGTTTTTCTGCGAGAATTGATTTCGAACGCGTCGGACGCCCTCACCCGCCTAAATTTTGAAATGCTCACCAATCGGGACGTATTTGAACCAGAGGCCGAGTTAAAAATTTCGATCACAACCAAGCCGGATGAAAATTTATTAATAGTCACAGATACCGGTATTGGCATGAATGAAGCCGAATTAATTGAAAACCTCGGGACGATAGCCCAATCGGGCGCGCGTTCATTCCTTCAGGCAGTACAAGAAAAAACCAACCACCTTTCTGACATCATCGGACAATTTGGTGTCGGTTTCTATTCCACTTTTATGGTGGCAGATTGGATCCGCGTCTCCTCTCGGTCTTACCGCCCTGATGAAAAAGCTGCCGCGTGGTACTCTGATGGGACCGGTACTTATAATATTGAGCCTGCTGAACTTGAACACCGAGGCACAATCATTACGATTAAATTAAAAGAGGATGCAAAGGAATTTCTTGAAGAAATGCGCATTCGAGAAATCATCCGAAAACATTCAGACTTTATTCCTTATCCAATTTATTTCAACAATAGTGAAGAAAAGGTAAACCAGCAAACTGCGTTGTGGCGTCAGTCTGCCCAGGACATTGAAGAACAACAAATCAAAGACTTTTATCGCCAATTCACCCTGGATTTTGAAGAACCTCTTTCCCATCTACATATGGCAATTGATGCGCCCTTACAAATGTATGCGTTGTTGTTTTTGCCTTCTAATCCTGAACGGAATATTTTTTCACCTCGCAAGCAGGATGGATTGAAGCTATACGCGCGCAAAATTTTGATTCAAGAATACACTCAAGATCTATTACCCAAATCCTTACGGTTTATCCAGGGAGTTGTAGATTCAGAAGATCTACCATTAAATGTTTCGCGCGAATCAGTTCAATCCACCAAGTTGATGACTCAACTTAAGAAGCTGGTAACCAATCGCGTTTTAGAAACATTATCCAAAATGGCAAAAGAAGATCCCGAAACCTATAACCGCTTTTGGCAAGCTTATTCTACCTTTATAAAAGAAGGTGTCGCGACAGACGAAGATTACTATGAACAATTTATGCCGCTTCTCAGATATCGTTCCCTTAACCACCCAAAAGATTGGATGAGTCTGGATCAATACCTGGAAAGCAAACCCAGTGACCAACAAAAGATATATTACATTTTGGGTGAGGAGGATCAGTCCATCGTCCACAGCCCGCACCTGGAAGCATTCAAAAAACGTAATCTGGATGTCTTGTTGTTTACTGATCCAGTTGACCCATTTGTATTAATGCATACGCGCCAATACAAGGGTATTGACCTGGCTAACGCGGCTACTGAAAAGCTGGAGAATTCACAAACAGAAGATTCCGCCGCTGACTTAAATCAATCTGAAGATCAGCAAAAAACGACTTCGCTTATTGAATCCATCAAGACCGTTATTGGAGAAAAAGTCTCTGAAGTTCGTATTACTCACCAATTGGTGCAATCTCCGGCTAGATTGGTCGATGCTGACGGAGCAATCAACCCTGAATTGCAGCGCGTCTATCGTTTGATGAACAAAGAGATTGAAACTCCTGCCAAGATCTTAGAGATTAATCCAACTCACCCAATTATTCTTAAGCTCGCCGATTTGCCTGAAACAAGTGAGTTGAGCAAGCTGATAATTACCCAAATCTATGAAAATGCTTTATTAATCGAAGGCCTTCATCCAGACCCCGCGGGGATGATTGAACGCATCCAACAGCTGATGCAAACTGCCCTAGACCAATAATTAACAATAGACTTGATCCGGTAGTTTACAATATAATCAAATAAGCTACCGGATCACTTTTTATTTGCTTAAGGATCTTCATGGCAAAAAAAACCGTTGGATATATTAACCTTGAATGGGTTTGCCCAAATTGTAGTAATCGAAATCCGGGCCCGCAAAAAACATGTTTATCCTGCGGAGCACCCCAACCCGCGAATGTTCAATTCGTCCTTCCAGAGAAACAGGAATTACAAACCGACGATGAGAGTAAAGAATCAGCGAAGAAAGGACCTGATATTCATTGTCCTTATTGCGGAGCACGCAACCCTGCTGATGCAGAAATTTGCAGCCAATGTGGAGGAGACCTCAAAGAAGGCCTAAAACGAATGAGTGGTCAGGTAGTGGGGGCATTCAAGACCACACCAGCTAAAGAAATTAATTGCCCCGCTTGCGGCCAGGCAAACCCTGCGGACCATTTGAAATGCAGCAATTGCGGCTCGCCATTAAATCTCCCCGCTAAAGCAGTAAATCAACCCCAAACAAGCATTACCACAAAGAAGACCAGCCCAATTCTAATCGGCTGTGGAGTTCTTTTTATCCTTGCAGCTATTCTTGGGCTGTTCCTAATTTTTGGTCGCCGCGAAGATGTTACTGGCCAGGTAATGGGGGTTGAGTGGCAGCGCAGTATTGTCGTCGAGGAATTTGGTCCGGTTGCCCGGCAAGGTTGGATTGACCAGATCCCGCAAGACGGCAAGAATTTACGTTGTGAAACTCGATTTAGAACTTCATCCGATACTTATGTGGCTGGGTCAGAGGAAGTCTGCGGAACACCCTATGTTATCGATTCTGGTACCGGTCAGGGAGAAGTGTCCCAAGATTGTGTTTACAATGTTTATGATGATTATTGTTCATTTGAAATAGACGAATGGCGGGCAGGGAACCCTGCGGTTTTATCAGGCACTGATTACAGCCCCATCTGGCCCGCGCCTCAACTTTCCACCAATCAGCGCTTGGGAGACCGTTCCCAATCCTATACCATTCTCTTTAATGCGGAAGGAAAGCAATACGCGTTCCAAACCTACGACGAAAACCTGTTTTTTGCCTGCAAACCTGGCACCCGCTGGATATTGACCATCAACCCTTCTCTAAACACTGTTATGTCGATAGAACCTGCCAACTAGGTGTCAATTGCCATAGCCAGTTAATTTATTTAAAGAAAAATGGGTAAATAATGCCTGACCAACCATATTTTCATGGTAACAAATGACCCGTCCAGGTAGGAATAATATCACCTTACAAATAGGTATATTGAGGTATACTATTGTATTGTGCGTCTGGAAAACATCTGTCCTTATTAATTTTACAAATCCCATTGAATACGAATCAGGAGGTAATAAAAGTGGAAAGTCGCAAGCAGCTTGATAGTCTTTTCAAGCCGGACTCAATTGCCGTAGTAGGCGCATCGAACACACCCGGGAAAATTGGTCACTCTGTTGTAAAGAATTTGATCGAAAGTGGATTCGAAGGCGCAATCTACCCCATCAATCCAAAAGAAGATGTCATTCAAGGACTCACAGCATACCCAACCGTCGCGGATGTATCTGGTTCTATTGATACTGCTGTACTTACTGTGCCGGCCAAATTTGTTTTGGGTGTTACAGAAGAATGCGGCAAAAAAGGTGTCAAAAGCCTCATCATCATATCCTCTGGCTTTAGTGAAGTTGGGCTTCGTGACCTTGAAAACCAAATTGTTGAGACTGCTCACAGCTACAATATGCGCATTCTTGGTCCCAACATCGTCGGTGTTCTTTCCAATTCAAATAAAATGAACGCCTCCTTTGCGCCTTTCCTGCCATTGGTAGGTAAATCATCTCTCGTTTCTCAGAGCGGCGCCCTGCTCATTGCGATGGATGCCTCTACCTACACCCGAGGTGTAGGTTTTGAAAAACTGATTTCAATCGGTAATATGTCGGATGTCAGCTTTGGTGATACGGTAGAGTGGCTCGATACCGATCCTAACACCACTTGTGTATCCTTATACATTGAAGGCCTCAAAGACGGCCGTCATTTTATGGATGTCAGCAGCAAAGCCACCAAACCCATTATCGCCCTCAAGTCGGGCGTTTCTGCGCATGGTGCTGCAGCAGCCGCTTCTCATACAGGCTCATTGGCTGGCGCAGCCGCGATTTACGGCGCCGCGTTCCAACAAGCTGGCGTTGTACAAGCCTCTGACCTTGATAACCTTTTCGACCGCGCGTTAGCCCTTTCCCTTCAACCACCCCTCAAAGGCGACAACCTCCTGATCATCACCAATGGCGGCGGTGTAGGTGTATTGGCTACAGATGCGGCTGAACGCAATGGCATTCCGCTCAAGTTTGCCCCCAAAGAATTACAAGAGGAATTAAAAAAACACATGCCTGATTTCGGCTCCGCCAAAAACCCGGTAGACATCACGGGAATGGCAGGAACTGATTGGTATGTCGATTCATTCCGATACGCCCTTTCACACCCCTGGACCGATGGTGTTGTGGTACTGTACTGCGAAACAGCTGTTTCCAACCCATTGGAAATTGCTCAAGGAATTAAACGAGCCATTGATGAATCCGGCGTTAAAGACAAACCTGTATGTATATCTTATGTGGGTGGTGAACGTTCGGAAAAAGCGATGCGCTGGTTGGTTGAAAACGGAGTTCCAGCCTACGGCGCTCCCGACGTTGCCATCAATGCAATGGCCGCGCTGCGCGAATATTCGGTTATGCGCGCCATGATGTTGGAAGAAGAAGCTGTCGCGGACAAAGTAGATCGCGAAAAAGCCCTCAAACTGATCGAAGGCGCACGTGCAGATGGCCGAGACGCCTTGACCGAAATTGAAGCTAAACAGGTTTTTGCCGCTTACAACCTTCCCATCACCAAAACACTCCTCTCAAAATCTGAAGATGATGCAGTTCGGCTGGCCAAAGAAGTCGGATTCCCAATTGTAATGAAGATCGTCTCACCCGACATTCTTCACAAATCAGATGCGGGCGGCGTCAAAGTCAATATTAAAGACGAAGCGGGTGTGCGTGATGCATACCAAACCATCCTGAAAAATGCGAAAGCTTATAAAGCCGAAGCAAATATTCATGGTATTGCCATCCAGGAAATGGCTCCTTGGGGCACTGAGGTAATCCTCGGTTCGGTAAACGATAACACCTTTGGCCCAACAATGATGTTCGGTTTGGGTGGTATTTTCGTCGAAGTCCTCAAAGACGTGACTTTTCGTGTTGCTCCAGTTTCTAAGTGTCAGGCAGAGCGCATGCTGGGCGAAATTCGCGGCGCACCCATCCTTGCCGGTGCCCGCGGAGAATCTCCTCGCGATAAAAAGGCAATGGCTGATGTCGTTACCCTGTATTCCAGAATGATTCTGGACCTCAAAGATGAAATCAGCGAAACCGATGCCAATCCGGTGCTTGTCTACGAAGAAGGCAAAGGTGTTAAAGTTGTAGACGCGCGTATTATTCTTAAAAAGAAATAAGCATTAAGAATATTAATTAATCTAAAAATGCGAAGAGGCTGCCAAAAAAGCAGCCTCTTCGCCATTCGAAATCATATATAAATCATGGAGGCATTTATCGTGGTCTTATAGTTTTAAAAAAAACAATATTCCCAAAGTTTACACTTTTTTCAATTCACTGCTCATCTTTCTTGACAATAGAATCCATCTATGTTAACTTTGTGAGTACATCTATAAACATCTTGTGGCAAAGCAATAATATATGATGAATGACATTAATTTTGAAGTTGACAAGTCTAGCGCAATTCCAATTTACGCGCAAATTACCAGTTGGATAGAATCAAAAATCACAACTGGTGAATGGCAGCCAAATTACCGCTTACCCGGTGAAATTGAATTGGCACGTCTGCTGGATGTGAGCAGAGGTTCGCTCCGAAAAGCCATTTCCCAATTAATTAAAAAAGATTTATTGGTACAAATCCATGGGCGGGGCACATTTGTGTCACCTTTTGTATTTGAACAATCGTGGTCTGGCAACTTGATGGGGGTTTCTGAAGAGTTCCTTCTGCTGGGCATCCCTTTCGAGACAGAGGTATTAGAACAGAACATTATTCCAGCGCCGTTAATTGTGGCAGAAACACTAAAATTGAATCCTGGCGAACCTGTTTTCTATCTGAAAAGATTGCGGAAAGTTGAAGGGTCTCCTTTTGTGATCCATGAAAACTTCTTTTCTGGGAAAAAATTCCACGACCTGCTATTAGAAGATTTCACCAAAAATTCATTAATGGAAACCCTGGAGAAACGGTTTAATATTTCCATCTCGTGGGCTTCGCATACCATCGCTGTGGTTAGAGCTAACGCGCCTTTTTCTGAAATGCTCGAAATCCCATTGAGCGATCCGTTACTCTATAACGAACACATCCTTTATGACAGTGAAGAAAACCCAGTCAACCTCGCAAAAAGCTGGTATCGTTCAGATCGGTATCGAATGCGGACCATCGTTAAAAGACGGCCGAATGAATTGTTTTATGCTGGTATGAATAAAGAAATTACAAACACGGATAAATCTGTTTCAACAAGCTCTAATGCCCATACAAATTTAGATCTAAAAGACTTGCTAACACCTAACCGCATTCGCACCCGCGTTTATGCAGAAGATGCGGTTGACGCAATTCGCACAGCGGGCAGGTTGATGGTCGATTCAGGAGCCACAGAAGAACGGTACATTGATGGCATGCTTAGCATGGCGAAACAATTAGGACCCTATATTGTTATTTCGCCTGGAGTTGCCATTCCCCACGCGCGGCCTGAAGATGGGGTAATCCGTCCATGTCTATCCTTGATTACACTTGATCCGCCCGTTAACTTTGGCAATGCAGAAAATGACCCTGTCTCAATTGTCTTGGCAATCGCCGCGGTAGATGACACTCAGCATATCCAAGGCTTACGATTGGTCGCAAAATTATTATCTGATGATGAAAAACGAAAGAAAATCCTTCTAGCCAAAACAAGAGAAGATATTCTCGCCATTCTTGAGGGATAAAAAAATCGGCTGTCCTAATGAGATACCAGGACAGCCAATTAATTTAATTCACGCTACTTTAAACCATTACATCTGCTTCAGGGACGCGCCGCTTGACTAGTTCTTGAATTTCTTCAGGAGAATCAAGGTCCAATGATTCCTCTGCCAGCGCCTTCATTTCGCTTGCGTTCAACCCCCGAATGATTTGCTTAATCACCGGAATCATCGGCGAACTCATTGAAAACTCATCCAACCCCATCCCAACCAACAATGGAGCCGCAAGTGGTTCCCCTGCCAGCTCACCACACATTCCCACCCACCTGCCATGCGCATGTGCAGCGTTGATTACCTGATGTATTAACCGCAAAACAGCGGGCTGAAAGGCACTGGTCAACCCCGCCACAGTTGGATTGGTGCGGTCTGCTGCCATTGTATATTGGCTCAGATCATTGGTGCCGATCGAGAAGAAATCCACCTCCCGGGCCAGCCGGTCCGCAGAAACAGCCGCCGCCGGTATTTCGACCATGATACCGACTTCAAAATGCTGAGAGAAGGGTTTTCCTTCAATTTCCAATTCATTTTTACATTCTGCCAGAATTGCTTTCCCCGCCCTGATCTCTGACAGGGTAGCAACCATCGGAAACATAATCTTAATATTTCTTCCCACACCAGCCCGCAAAGCAGCCTTAAGCTGAGGTTTAAAGATTGTGGGATCAGCCAGGCAAAGTCTCAGGGCACGCAAACCCAAAAATGGGTTCATTTCAGCAGGCATATCCAAATAAGGAAGTTCCTTATCCCCGCCAATATCCAATGTCCTTAATACAACGGGTTGATCACCAAACAAGTCAAAAATCTTTTTGTATGCCTGGTATTGTTCTTCTTCGGATGGCAAATTGTTCCGCTCAAGATATAAAAATTCGGTTCGGAGCAAGCCTACGCCTTCCGCTCCAAATTGAATTGCCTTTTCCGCATCTTCCACATTGCCAATGTTGGCAACAACCTCAATTTGTAAGCCGTCCTTTGTGACCGCCGCATCTTTCGCGTTTGCCAAAGCTTTTTCTTTTACTCCTTGGGAGGCGCTTAACTTCTTTTTGTAATTCTCTATCGTCCAAAGGTCTGGTTCAACCACCAGTTTTCCGCCATTTCCATCCACAATGCCACTTACTCCATCCTGCAAATTTAATATTTGCAATCCTGCGCCAGCCACCGCGGGCAAGCCTAATCCTCGGGCAAGAATAGCAGTGTGAGATGTGGCAGAACCTTCCGCGGTGCAAAACCCAATAACCAGAGATTTGTCAATCAGGACCGTGTCTGAAGGGGTTAAATCTTGCGCGATAATAATTGAAGGAACATTTAAACCTTCCGTTGGAGAATCTGCTATACCAAGCAATATCTTCAGAACTCGATTCGTAATATCAAATACATCTGCGGCTCGCGCGGAAAAGTATTCGTTATCCATGGCGCGCAGCATTTCGGCATATTTCTTTGCTATAACCGAAATCGCTGCTTCTGCGTTTACCATTTGCTCTTTTATTAGTTCCTCAACCTGCTGCCAAAAATCAGGGTCTTCCAACATCATCAGTTGAGCTTGAAAAATCTCCGCTTCGGCTTGTGTTGAGGCATCCCCCTTGGCATGCTGATATACATCTTCCAATTGGCTGCGTGCTACCGATAATGCCGCCTGGATTCTGCTCATTTCAGCCGCTGAGTCATTCACCTTACAAGGTTCAAACACAATTTTTGAGGCTTTGTACCGGAAAACCGGTCCAATTCCAATTCCACGAGACGCACCAATACCATTTATTTCAATCATTATTATTCGGGCTCCCCAAAATTAGTTTCTATCAGCTCTTGTAGAGCTGCTAAGGCCTCATCAGCGTCATCCCCTTGTGCAGTCAAACAAATTTTCGTCCCATGATAAACCCCCAATGACAATACACTTAAAATGCTTTTCGCGTTGGCTTCTTTTCCGGAATTAATAATTCGAATATCCGAAGCAAATTGCTTTGCTAATTGGACAAACAAAGCTGCAGGACGGGCATGCAGACCGACTTTTGTGTTGATTACTAATTCTATTTCAGGCATAACCCTCCCTATTTACCATCTTGAAACATGTATCTAATAAATCAAGTTGTACATAGATGTTTACACACATTAAGAATTTACCACAGCAAAAATCCATTGTCAATAAACATCTGCAGGATTAATCCAAATTCGCTCTTCAAAACCAGAATCACTTTCTTCAAATCACTTTCCAATTCTGCAATCCTAACTGCGTCTGAGTAAGTTTCCGTCACTTAACAATACTGTAAGGACAACAAAGAACAAATCAACCTCCACTTTGTTGACTGTATAATATGAAAATGTGTCATTTTATCTCATAGAAACCTTAACTTTAATTGTAGGAGATTTGCATGGCGGATAAGATGAAAATATTGCACGTTGAAGACAACTTTGAAAATCGCATTCTTGTCCGTCGAATTTTACATTCAAGTGGTTTTGAAGTCGTTGAAGCAGAAAATGCAATGGAAGCGCTCGATGCGTTGAGTGTTTTTGTTCCCAATTTGATCCTTATGGACATTAATATGCCCGAAGTTGACGGCTATACGCTAACACAGCAGATTAAATCGAATACTGATTTTGCAAATGTTCCCATCATCGCAATCACTGCAAATGTTATGAAAGGTGATCGTGAAAAATCCCTCAACGCGGGATGTGAGGGGTATATTGAAAAACCCATCAACGTAGACACTTTTATTGATCAAATTGAAGCTTATCTTCATTAGTCCGGGGAGAACTTATTATGGTTAGCGCATCAACGAATACCCCATCCAAACCAGGGCCGTCAAATCAAAAAGATAAAACCGAAAGTAAAACTGTTTTGGTCGTGGAAGACAATGTTTCTAACTTTGTTTTGATTGCCAGGCTGCTTGGTTATTTGGGCATCCACTGCGAATGGAAAACTTCTGGCTATGAAGTAGTCGAATTTGCAGACAACCTTCCTGCCCTCGATTTAGTACTAATGGACATCCGGCTCCCCTATGAAGATGGTTACGGCGCGCTTAAGAAAATCAGACAAACACCAAATTTGTCAGGCATCCCGGTTGTGGCTGTGACAGCCGAAGCCGGTGAAGAGCAAATTGCCCGCGCGCGCGCCGCCGGTTTTGATGGTTTTTTGGGCAAACCGATTGACCCAGACCGTTTCCCTGATCAAATTCACCGTATCCTTGCTGGTGAATCAATTTGGGAAATGTGTTAGGGTAAGCCGATTAAGATGAATGAAACTTCACCATCTAACTTTCAATTAAAGTCACCGTCATTCAGGCTTCAAGGCAGCTTACGTCGAAATGTGATTTTAGGGTTGTTACTGGTTGCTTTTATTCCATTAACCTTATTAGGGTCAATCACTTTCTTTCGCTCAAAGAATTTACTTTCAGACCTGACCAAATCCCAAATGCGGGTTCTGGTTGATAACAATATCAGCCAAATAACAGATCTATATCAGATCAATCAGAAACTCTCTCAGCAAATCCAATCTGATTCGGCAGTGTCGAAATCGTTTGCTCTTCTTCTCGAAGATCCACAACACCAAACCAGAAGATTTACCGCAGACCTTTTCTTAACAAGCTACCAGACAAAATACGGCCGCTCACAGCAGCCGCTTTTTGACCAGATCGCCTTCCTCGATTCAAACGGCAAATATATCATTGGCACAAACGACGCCTGGACCGAAGAGAATTTCGCAGCAAATAACGACCCAATTTTCAATTATCTAGGAAAGACGAAAACGGGCATATTTTTAAACCCCACTTCTCTTTACAAAAATCAACTTGTCCTGCTCTCTACCTGGCCATTGTATGATGAAGACCATCAAATCCTTGGTACGTTTTTTGCGTTTTCGATTTCGGATCTATTCAGAAATCAGATTAAGAACACAACCTCATTTTTTCCCGAGGCTCAAGTTTTCTTTGTTACTCAAAATGAACAATTGGTTTCCATTGATGAGAATACAAACCAATTCATACCAATTAACCTGGAATCCACCAATTCTTCAGAGATACTGGAAAATTTCCAAACCAAAAAAAGCACCTCCTTCATTTCATCCCCCAACGCAGATACCCCTTTTTCTGGATATTTCGGCACATTTGAAGAAATTGACGCGGGCTTTGTCCTTCAGGTACCCCAAAACTTTCTGGTACAACAAATTGATATTTTAGGGTCTCTAAATCTGGTAATTCTGGTTGTTTCATTAATTACCTTGGTGGCAGTTGGATACTTTGCGAGTTCCAGCATCGTTAATCCACTGGTTGCTCTGGTAAACCAGGCAAGAGATTTTTCAAACGGGAATTGGTCAACGAGGGTAAACGTTCACCGCAGCGATGAAATTGGATTACTTGCTTCCACTTTCAATGAAATGGGGGATAGAATTACCAGCCTCTACAATTCTCTTGAAAAACGCGTTGAAGAGCAAAGCGAAAGATATAAAATCACTTCTGAAATAACCCGATTGGTAAGCGGGTCAAAAAACCGGTCAGAATTACTGCAAAGAACTTTAGACTTGCTGATAAGCCATTTTGAATTCTCGTACTGCTGCATGTTTTTCTATGATGATCCGCACAAACTAATGGTCCTGACATACCAAAGCGGAGATCAGCCTGGCAATCAGCTGCCAATTGGCTATCGACTGCCTCTAGCCGCCATTTCAGAAATTAATTGGGCTTTCAACCAAAACAAAGCCCGACGCATCCTGCGCAATTCAGATCAACCTTCCGATATTTTGAACATTTTCCCGGATTCCACTACAAGTGCATGCATTCCTTTTTCGTTTGATAAACAAAATCAAGGTGTGCTGAATATTCATGCCGCTGAAGTGTCTTTCTTAGACAATGAAATGATGATCATTCTAGAGGATATCTTGAGTCATGTTTCCAATGGATGGAAAAAGATCAAATCAACAGAGACAGGCCTGTTCGAAATTGATGAAAATTCCCCCATGACTCAAGCCAGCTTAAAACTGACCGGCTGTCAAACCAAAGATGAGGCTTTTCGAATCATTCTCCGCTCTTTACAAGAAGCTGGGTTTGTAGCCGGATTTTTTTCTATTGAAGAGGAAAATGCGCGTTTGGTGGGTGTGGTCGAACCTGATTCTTTGAATATTGACACAGACATAAATATTTCCTTTCCTGTCTGTAATATTCCAAACCAGCTACTTCGCGGTCAGTACACAATTCTTAAAGATTTATATTTCAATAATGACGCAGACCTTACTGTCATTTCCCTGGTCCGTAATCGCAATTGCCAATCTGGAGCGGTGATTCCTCTCAATATAGACTTTTCATTATCAGCAATTCTAATTATTGGTTCGCGAGAGATTGAAGCCATATCCAATGAAGCAATAGACTCAATGGAAAACATATTATCAGTTTTAAGAAGCACAATCTCACGCATTGAGCGTTCTGACCGGGCAGAAAAGCAGGCTGAACAACTTCGGATTGCCGCCGAAATCGCGCGAGACATTGCTGGAAGTTTAACCATTGATGAAATTCTCAAGAAATCAGTCAACCTGGTACGCGACAGATTTGGTTATTATCACGCGTCAATCTTTATGATTGATTCAATTGGCGAGTACGCGGTTCTCCAAGAATCCTCAGGAACGATTGGAGAACAATTAAAGAATTCAAAACAC
>Ga0351923_1110_pt1 | contig 14636 bp, 10 predicted proteins | sample BONcelT113001C11_FD_206859 | JGI IMG/M metagenome (GOLD analysis project Ga0351923, IMG submission 206859) | Enriched cells from coal bed in the Powder River Basin, Montana, United States - BONCAT cells T11 rep2 HSBNCT.T11.300.1.C11 ...
GTCGAAAGCACCCGCTGTTTCGGCTTCGAACAGAAAATGATGGAATGCCGCAGCCGCTGCCGGACTGTAATACAGCCAGATATTCATCCTTTCGCCGGCATCCTCGGATAGTGTTTTGAAGGATGGCGTATTCACGAGGGTTTTGCCTGACAAATATCCAACCAGATAACCATGCAGGCTGGAAGGTACCGGGCTGAAAAGGAAATATTCGCCTATACGGAAATAGAATACCTTATCAAAATCCGGGAACACATTATACAGAAACGGGCCAAAAAAAGCATTGAAATCAATCTTTTTAAATTCTCTCTGATTGATTGAAAACGATTTCTCCTTTTCAGAAGAAGGAAGGGTTTCATCGAGCATCTGCCCAAAACGCTCAGGGGAAAGACTGCGGACGATGACCAGTGAATTGCCGGCAGGGGAACTTTTTTGCATATCTACCAATGCCACGGCAATCTCGCTGATATTGCTTTCCTTCATATTTTGGGCTGATGAGAGACTCAGTCGGCTATCACGGCCATCGGGTGTTCTGGTTTCAGGGAGATAATTGTTATATGACTCAACAAAAGAATTGAAATCCGTAAAACAGAGGTAAGCAAAGCTTGCTGTACGCTCGGGCAAAAGGTTCAGGGCAGTAGGCTGCTGGGGCTGCTGGTTCCGGAACAGACGCAGGAAATCAGTCGGGTAAGGCAATGTATAACCGCTCAGCATCACTTTATGCTTTTGAATAAATAAATCGAGTGCTGCCATACGTGCAAAACGCCTGAGTTTGTCGAATCCCGGGACAAACCCTTTAGCCGAAAAAGCAGAAATCAGATCCGGCACGTAATCGAACTGCAGCCAGATCGCGGCATCCACATTCGATCCGGTGAATGGTTTCAGTTTCATCATGGTTTCGTCCATCACAAGCGACTTGCCACTGCGAAGTTGTTCAATTGCATTGGTAATTAGCACTGGCGAATAGCTGCCAATAAAAAGGCGGTTGGTGAAAGTATAATAAAACACCTTGCCGGTAACTTCCAAATTCACAGCGCGAATGTTCCGCAACCCCTTTTCACCCTTTTCGCTGGATTGACCGAGCAGGCGGGACATCATCACCTCATCGAGCGAGGATTGAAGGGAGGTCACAAACAAAAAATCATTCTGCCCGCTGCCTGTGTTATGAAAAGAAACAACCACCTCACGGCCCGAAAACAAACGGTTGACATCGGCATTTACCTCCATTAACGAATCGACAGCTGCAATGGCCTGGTCGAACTGCCTCAGTGCCTCGGTGCCTTTGAGGGTCTTCCACACTTCATTTTCCCCGCTTACCTTATCCCAAAGTGCAACTGCATTGTTTGTGGATAAAATTATACTGGCATTGCGAGGTACCGCATCCAGAGGGCCTGCAGGCTTACCGGCCCACCATTTAACAAGGATATAACCACCGCCTACCATCAAGGGTAAAAGAATGACAGCAAGCGCGGCAACAAGTATTTTCTTCCGAATCGTCATAAACAATAACACATATGATTGTTTCATCCTATCCGTGGCGATTTCGTCTTATCATGGCTTATCTACTAATAGCCACAGGCTAATACGCCCGGATGACATTTAAAAAGGATTATCCCACAAAATTACATTTTAATAAGGTAAACCCGGTAAAGAACAGATTGGTGGACATACCAATTGTTAATCATTTAAAAAACAACCTTGTCTGGATGTTAGCCAAAAATGATTTCCTGTGATGTGGGGTCAGTCCATATTGACGAATGGCATCGAGATGGCCCTTAGTGGCATAGCCCTTATTGGTATCCCAACCATATTTGGGATACTCATTATGCAATTCGAGCATGAATGCATCGCGGCAGGTTTTTGCCAGAACGGAGGCGGCCGCAATACTCATAAACAAACCGTCACCTTTTACAATGCAGGTATGCTGGATGTCGTTGTATGGTTTAAACCGGTTCCCGTCGACCAGAATCATGGCCGGCTGCCGGCCAAGCCCGTCCAATGCCCGGTGCATGGCCAGTATACTCGCATTGAGGATATTCATCCTCTCTATTTCTTCGCGGCTGGCCGTTGCCACATGGTAACTGATGGCGGTACGCTCGATCAGTTCTTTGATTATAAGGCGCTTGCGGGCGCTCATCTTTTTCGAATCATCCAGCCCTTCGTAATCGAAATCCGTCGGAAGGATTACCGCGGCTGCATAAACGGGGCCTACCAGACTTCCGCGGCCCGCCTCGTCGCAACCGGCTTCGATGACCTGATTAATGAAGCTACGCTTTAACATCTTATAAAATATTATAGTTTTGTATCAATACCAACAACAGGATAAATATCAGCAAAATTTCGCTTTGCACCGTTCGGGTACTCTCGCTGAGATATGCCGATAAAATTGCAACCACCGGAACAGATACCAGGGCTAAATGGTACATTAACAACGACCCTGAAACAACTGCCGATAATAAAGAAACGGCCAGAAACCAGAAAATGACTACTGTCTGAACCCTGAAACTCACCGGTTTTCCCATCCGCATTTTGAACACCCTTAAAAAAGCCACTATGGTAAACCCGCTGACAGACACGATAAAAAATGACTCCACAATCCCCGGTATTTTTGGCCATTCAGGCAATCTCAACGATGAAAGTGTCCCATTCAGGAATGTCTCCATCGGATAATCAAAATAAAACATCAGTCCAGAAATAAGAAAAAACGGATTCAGAAACCCCAACAGGGAGATGACCCATTCGCGCCATCTGTAATACCCGTTCACTATTAAAATTATCCATAAAAAAAGGATAAAGAGAACCGCAGGGGGGTAGATAAGGGCAGAAATGCCAATAAGAAAAGCTGCATAAAACACCCGGTAATAGATATTTGTGTTGGGCGAGATGCCCAATCCGATCGAAAACACAACAATAAGTAAAAGCAACGGCAGGCTAAGTGGGTGCAGGGTCAGGATATCAGTGGAATGCGAATACAGGACGATAAATAAAAAGGCGGCCAGAGAACTCCGGTAAGGGGTATACCTGTTCATACGCAGCAACTGGTTGAGCAACAAAGCCTGTCCGGCCATCAGCACGAATGCGCCAAAAATGGCCAGATAAGAATGTGCCGGAAGACCAGAAAAAATTAACGCCTGTAAATAAAGGCCTTCGAAGGAGGACACCTCCGGAATTTTAACAAAAATGCCGCCCCAAATTAAAAGGGTAATGGCCCCAAGCAGGAGATACTGTCTGAATTTACCGGTAGTGAGGGATTTAAGAAACATATGGCTGTATTAAGGTTCAGATACTGCCCAATCGTAATATTTCTTCATAAATCTGCGGCCAGGCCTTCCACCTTCCACTTCCACCGTGGGTTTCGTTATGCCACAGGGTTATCAGGGTTCCGTTGTGCTTGCGTACCTCCTCAATGTAAGGCCTTGCATTTTCAACGACTTCGCTGTCGTCCGTTTTCAGATAGTCCTTAAAGGTGCCATCCATAAAGACAAAAGGAAAAACCATTAGTGAAGTGGGGGCATCGAGGTCAAGGTCGAAGAAAGGGAAAGGGGTACATACACCCGCCCTGAATCCTGGCAGGTCGGCATAGCCCATGGTATAATCTTCGCGTATGTCGCAGTTAATCAGGCTGCGGTAGGTCTGCGGCAGCTGCAATTTCAGAAAATGCTGCCGGCTGCGTGTAATCTCCGTTTTCAAAGCCTGCGCCAGGGCATCCACTTCATTCTTCAAACGCAAAGGCTGCTGGCTGCTGGCATATGAAGGATGAATACCCACCAGGTTGTAATCGGCCACTTCCTGAATCAGCTGCCTGAAACCCAGGTTGTGAACAGGGAGATTTTTATCGAATGGGCCGTAATCCGCAAAAAGAAAAAAGTATACAGCCTGCAGGCCATAGTCATCGTGCAATTGCTGCAGCTGACCAAAACTATCAAAGGGATCAGGCATTTTTCCCGAAATGACAGCCGTCCGTTCTTTCATTGTATCAAACCCGAAACGAAACAAATCCCTTGCATAGCCGGCAGCCGTGCGAAGTATGCCTTTGTGCCTGTATGCATAGGCCTGATCAACATCAATGGTCGGAATAAACCGATAGGCCGGCTGATGAGGAATCAATCCCGGGAATCTGTTTTGCAGGAGTTCTGCCACCGTGGCCGCCCACTCGTTCACCACAGCCCGGTGAAGGAACCCATGCCGGTAAGCAATGCTGCCGGCGGCGGAAAAACGTCCATGGTTATCTTTCCTGAAAGGCAGGTACTCCTCATAACGACTCAACATATAAAAGGCAGCTGCAAACGGGTCGAAAGTCAAAGCCGCCTGCTGGCCAAAAACCGGAAACAGACCTTTACGCTCTTTTTCGAAACCCGGTTCAACACCCTCAATACTGCGGTTGAACAGCAAACCGGCGGCAGCAAAACACAATTCGCCAGCCAATGGCTCCCCGCCATACACCAGACGTGGCCCGCTATAAGCCAGGAATTGCATCTCATCGGTCGTAAATTCCACTTGCCAGCCATACAGAGTTGTAAGCATGTATTGGAAAGTGTATTTAATACGAGAGGTTATTTTCGGAACTTTGACAAGCAACATAAAAAATATGCCGTTGGGTTTCTTCTCAAAGGTAAGGCTATTTTGCTGTATTAAACCTGCTGGTTTGAACCGGCAGGCAATTGCAAAGGTATGAAACCTTGCGGCAGGATATAGCCCTGAACTGCCTCAGCCGCCCAGATTTCTGATTGTCAGACATTCACAACAATTGATGAAAGGCAATTATACAGCCGGTTGCGTCTCTTAATGAAAAAAAGCATAGATTTGACGGGAAAATAAGCCTGAGATTCCCATGGAAAACTTCATTGTTTCGGCTCGAAAATACCGCCCGGCAACTTTCGACTCTGTAGTAGGGCAACATAGTATTGTACAGACACTTAAAAACGCCATTCGAACAAACCAGATTGCCCAGGCATTTTTGTTCACAGGACCACGGGGTGTGGGCAAAACGACCTGCGCCCGCATCTTCGCCAAAATTATCAATTGCGAAAACCTGCGCCCCGATATTGAGCCCTGTAATGAGTGCGAATCGTGCATGTCGTTCAATAACAATACCTCATTCAACATCATCGAGTTGGATGCCGCCTCAAACAGTCAGGTTGACCAGATGCGCAACCTCATCGATCAGGTCAGAATACCGCCACAGCATGGAAAGTATAAGGTTTATATCATCGACGAAGTGCACATGCTCTCCTCGCAGGCCTTCAACGCTTTCCTGAAAACACTGGAAGAGCCCCCGCCTTATGTTAAATTTATCCTGGCTACAACCGAAAAGCACAAAATCATTGCCACCATCCTTTCACGTTGCCAGATATATGATTTTAAACGAATTACGGTTGACGACATTGTCGCCCACCTGAAGTTTGTGTCGACCCAGGAAGCTGTGGAGGCCGAGCCCGAAGCCCTTCACGTCATTGCGCTGAAAGCCGATGGGGCAATGCGCGATTCTCTATCCATTTTCGACCAGCTGGTGACTTATTCGGGCAAGCAGCTTACTTATGCAAAGGTTATCGAAAGCCTTAATGTGCTGGGTTACGAAGACTACTTCAGTATGGCAGGCTTCCTCATGTCGGGCAAAATAACCGAAGCCTTATTATTGCTAAACGATATTATCGAAAGGGGATTCGAAGGACAGAGTTTCCTGAACGGACTGGGAGAACATTTCCGCAACCTTTGGCTTTGTAAAGATCCTGCATCCGTCAAATTACTTGAGGCTTCGGCCTTGATCCGGCAAATGTTTACCGACCAGTCTGCCGCATGTTCACTGCATTTTCTATATAAGGCACTGAATCTCATTAACCAATGCGACATCAACTACCGAACCAGCAACAACCGAAGATTGCTGTTGGAAATCACCCTCATTAATCTCTGCAACATTGGAAGTCCGATTCCGGAAGAAAAACCAACTGCAGTCCCGCCCCCTTCGCCCAAAAATCCTTCCCTGGCTAAGTCGCCTGACATAGCGTACCAAACCCCTCCACCAGCTCCCCTTAAAGTTGACGAGCCTTCTCCACCAAAGGATCCCGTCAATATCAAATTACCAGCTGCAGCCACCCAGGCCGGCGTTACAACAGCCAGGCCGGCAAGCCAGTCCGGAACATCCGGACACAACATGCTCAATCTGAAAGGAATAATAAATCCGGCTGTCGAAAAACCCAAAGAAGAAGAGTTTCTCAAACCCGATCCGGACAAAATAGAAGTCAATCTGGATTTTACAGAGGAAGAACTCGTGCAAAAATGGAATCTGTTCATCGATTCTTTAGACGAAACCAATCTCCCCCTGATTCAGGCTCTCAAAGGAAGCATACCCAGGCTGACAGAAGACAAAACCGTTGAGCTGGAAGTCATTAACTTGATTATCGAAAAAGATATTCTCGACCAGAAAGAACAGATTCTGGAATTTCTACGCAGAGAACTTTCGAACCGCAAAATCCGTTTCAAAACAATCCTGGAGCAAACCCAAACGCCGGGAAAAGCATATGCCCCAAAAGACAAATACCAGCAAATGGTAGAAAAAAAACCCGAATTGGCCGAACTCATTAAACGCCTCGACCTCGAACTTGATTTGTGAACGAATCCGGGCTGTTGCCGTCCGATAACGTACAAAACAACCCTTCCGGCGTTTTCCCCATTTTTTCTTGTTGAAAAACCCTAAACCTGCCAATTCCGGGTAGATACAGTTTGAAAACGGAATATCCGTTTTAAGAGAGTTTTATTCAATCAAGGGTAACCAACGTTAAACCAAAACCAAAAAGACCAAGGCCAAGCGACTCAACAACAATTACATAAACAAATATCAAAAATAATTTTCTCGTTATTGCAAGATTTTAAAATTTTGGCAAGGTTGTTGTTTTGATTTCAACGGTTTTGGTTAACATTCAATTAGATTTTGGTTAGTGATGAAGGGCAGGCTGCTGTAAAAAGCAGCCTGTTTCACTTTGAGGCAGATTATTCATCCTCAATCCATTCCTTATCCATGTTTTTCCAAAGGCCATCAGCAGGGAATTCCCCATACCATTCTTCCCTGAGTTTACCCTCTTCATAGGTGGCAATATACCTGACAGAGCCGTCAGGGAAATACAACTTCCATTCCCCCTCCATCAAATTGTTATGATAGTTCCCGGAAATCAGCAAATGACCAAATGCATCATATCGGAAATAAGCCCCGCTCCTCTGGCCCTGCTGATATGTAATCAACTCGCGGAGGCGGCCATTGCGGGCATAGGTGCGGACTTCTCCCTCTGCCCTGCCCGCTTCGAACGGGACGGAGCTCCTTGTATTCATGCTTTTATATTGCTCGGTATAAATCCCATGATAAGGCTTGTTGTCAGAATCATAAAAAAGCTTATCCGATTTAGAATAGATGATTCCAGCCTGTTTGCGGGCGATTCTGGCAATTGGCTGCACGGATTGCCCGTGCCGGCGAACTATTTCGGCTGCCACGGTCCGAAAATCAGCCTGGGGTTGCCTGCCAAAAAACGCATAGACTGCCACCATGACCGATAAAGCCAGCAAAGCCATCAGCAGGTATGAAAGTCGTTTGTTAATCATTTCTGAATCTTTTTGAGGTTGTATTACCCAAAATATCGGGCAGGTGTATCATTTCCAATCAAAAGTACAAAAGCAGGACGGTATGTCAAAATATGTGCCAATAAAAAACCTGCCCGGCGTACTGGCGGGCAGGTTTTTTAAAACGACGCTTAGCAATTTTACTTCTGAATATTCGGGTTACGTACAGATTTACTAAGATCGGCAGGCATAAGCGTCACCTCTGCGATGTTCGCATTCGAATAATACTTACGGGCGACTTCTTTAACCTGTCCGGCTGTCAGGCTTTTCACCTTATCAGGATAACTGAGGATGTTGCCGTATGGCTCGTCGTCGAAATCGGCAGATGTAAGGCTTGTAAGCCAGAAACGGTTTTCCTGCATGCGCTCGTCCCAGGTCTTTAACTTGTTCTCCCTGAAACTGTTCATTTGTTTTTCATCAGGTCCTTCCTCGCAAAGCTTTTCAATTTCGCGGTAAACAATTTTGGTGAGTTTTTCTGCATTTTCGGGGTCACAATCAAACTGAATGTTCATCTGATAATTCGGTCTGGGGTATTTGTTTTGCTGCGACCAGACACCCGCACCATAGGTACCTCCTTCTTCCTCGCGGATGGTTTCAATATATCTGAAACTCAGCATATCGTTGATGGCCGACATGGCAAGACGGTCGTCCGGTGAGTAGTCGAAATCGCCTGTGAGGGCTACATATACAGTTGCTTTGGGGTCTTCCATGTCGCGAACCACAGTTTTCCTGACCATGCCTTTGGGCGGGCGTACGCCGAGATCCTTCCAGGTTTCGCTTTTGCGGCCTGACGGCAGGCTTCCCAGGTACTTCTCGACAAGGGGTTGAATGACATTCAGATCAAAACTGCCTACGAAGTAAAAAACAAAGCCGTCGGCATCAGAAAACCTTTCTGAAAAAATCCGCTGCATCGTTTCAAGATTAATTTCCTTAATCCTGTCAACATTCATAGGCTTTCTGAAAGGACTGTATGAGGCCATGGTTACCTGAATGGTGTCGCGGTAGGCATTGGCAGGGTTCAGGCTGCTGTTCTCCAAAAACCCCTTCATCCGATTGACAAAGGAACCATAACTGTTTTCGTCGGCACGCGGCTGGGTAAAATTCAGATGTACAAGCTGCAGAAGGGTTTCCAGATCCTTTCGGGACGAATTTCCGTTGAAACCTTCCTGCATATCCCGAATAAAGGGGGATACGCTGACAATTTTCCCGCTCAGGGCCTTTTGCAATTCGATGGGGCCAAAGCTGCCCAGCCCACTTTCACCAATAACCTGTCCGGCAAACTGTGCCGACGTATAATCGCTCAACGGATACAAGGATGATCCGCCGTTGCTGACAGCAGAAAACAGAATTTCATCATCCTTGAATTCTGTGGGCTTTAAAATCACTTTCACGCCATTCGACAGTTCCCATGTATGAACCCCTGCGGTCTTATCCTCCTTTTTAGCGGTCACTTTACCGGCAGCAGGCAACTTGGCAACTAATGGTTTGTCGGTGACTTTGTCGACGTAAGGCTCAACTGTTTTGGTTTCTATTTCGGCTAAGAGTGTCAGAATTTCTGACTCGGCGGGATAAACCAGACCTTCTTTTTCGGGGCCTGAAACCATGACAACACGGTTGCGGTCGGTAAGCCAGGCTGCCGGCAGAAGGTTCATCTCTTCGACAGCAATTCCCGGCAGAATTTCTTTGGCAAACTCGTACTCAAAATCAACGCCGGGTACCGGCTGGTTGTTCAGATAATGGCTAAAATACTTCCAGACCAGTTGTTCGGATTTTCTTTTATTCCTTTCCTTGTAACTGTTCTCCCGCTGTTTGAGCAACTCACTTTTGGCACGTTCGAGCTCCCCGGCTGTGAAACCATGCCTGAGTACCCTCTCGTTTTCGGTGAGCACAGCCTGCAAGGCACGCATGGCCTCCCCCGACTTTGAAACGGCTAATGAAACAAGGGCATCCTTCGATTTTACCAGGCCTGAATAAGCATTATATCCGTAAACAAACGGCGGGTCAGCCTGCCTTTGCAATTCGTTGTAGCGGGCGTTCATCATCTGGTTAAATAAATCTACCTTCATACGATTGCGTAAATATTCCATGTTACGCTCTTCGGCCGGGTTATGTTTGTAGTATACCTGTACGATGGTGTACTGTGCTTCCTTGTCTGTTTCAACGGCCACCAGTGTTTCTTCGTGGTCAGGTACCGGCTCAACTACCCTTTTGCGGGGCGAGGGATGAACCGGAAGCCGGCCAAAAAGGGAGCGGATTTTTTCTTCCATCATCTGGGGATCAAAATCGCCCACAGCGATGATTGCCTGCAGATCAGGACGATACCAATCGCGATAAAACCGCTTTAAGACGTCATATTCAAAATGATCGATAATTTGTATATCCCCTATCACGTCGTGTACGGCATATTTTGAATTTTGATACAGTTTTTTGTCGGTGCGTTTGCTGATACGTTCCATGGCACTGCGACCTGTGCGCCATTCCTCGTGGATGACGCCCCTTTCGTTGTCGATCTCTTCGTTCTCAAAACTGATTTTCCCGGCCCATTCGTATAATATCATCAGGGCCGTATCCAGATGCCCGGGGTTGGCCAGTGGGACTTTCTGCAACATATAGGCCGTAACATCATGGCTGGTAAAGGCATTGATTTCGGGTCCAAACTTCATCCCAATGGATTGCAGGTATTTGATAATCTGATGTTTTTCAAAATTCTCCGTTCCATTGAATGCCATGTGCTCACAAAAATGAGCCAGCCCATTCTGGTCGGGGTCTTCGAGTATGGCCCCCGCATTGACGACGAGGTACAACTCCGCCCGGTCCTTGGGCTGAGCGTTGGGATGGATATAAAACGTAAGCCCGTTGTCGAGCCTGCCCATCCTTACATCTTTGTCGAAGGGGACAGAAGCCTGCGGCTGATAACTGACCTGTGCACTCAAAAACAATGCCGACAGGGCAAACAGCGAAAACAAAATCGGTTTTTTCATTTCCTGAAATTTTTAAATAGGTGGTTTGATATTCTTCTTGATTATGAGGCGAATCATAGTTATCCCCGGCATTTTATTCCGGCCGGCAGCCGGCTGTTCATCCGGAGAATTTAATTATGATATGATTGAGGGATTGAAGTTTAATTTCGGCGTATTATTCAAATCGTACTGCAAAAATATCAATAACTCCCTTTCCTCATTCCTGCGAAACGCATTTGAGTCGATCAGGGCAGCTATAATTCTTTTTTGGGCCGGGCAAAGGTAATGGCCGACATTGATTGCAGGCATGAAAAGCGCACCCGGCAGGAGCGGATAAAACACGCCTGCACAGCACAAAACCGCTTCATCCCGGTTGCCTTTCAGCTATTACGCCCCGACACTTTTCAGGGCCTCATACACCAGAATGGCCGGCCACACGATGGCCTTCAGCACACCCAGGACACCCATCCAGAAAGTCGTTGCCTGCATGACAAAATATACCACTGCGCCGATTAACCCCAGTCCATAAACGGCACCGGACCCGGCGTGATTTTGAATTTCTTTACTCATAATGATTTAAATAGTTGAAGGTTCGTTTCAATCCGTTTTGGTTTCTATATACTTGCATTAAAAAAATTTCCTGCGGCAATATGGGCGCGCCTGTGAGGCTGCCCGTTCAAATCTCCGGCTATGGGAGATTATTTATAAGCGAATGACGTATTCCACCTGCACCTCCACATTCCCCCTGATCATAGCCCATACCGGGCAATACTTCTCTTCGGCCATGGCAACTACTTTTTGGGCATCTTCCAATGTTGTATTCTCCGACACCAATTCCATGCGGAGCCGGATCTGCTCCAGCCCGGTCGGGTGTTCCTGCCTGCGCAGGCCATGTGCCTGAATGCTTAATTGGGTTATGTTTTTTTCCATCCGGCGAAGAAATGCCAGAACGGAAGTGCCCAGGCAGGATGAAAGGCTCAGCAGGAGCAATTCAAGTGAGGTATAGCCCTGGTTATCTCCCAGAGGCGGGATGTAATCGATCTGAACAGGCTCCTGCCCTTCAGTATGACCCTCGAAGTGCAGGCGGCTATTTACCAGAATCAGGTTTGTGGTCAGTTCTTTTGATTTGTCAATCATAATGTTAAAGTTTAAAAACCATTGATTCAAAAAGCTAAAAATTCAAGGATAATCGCAGCCCGTTACCCGTGTAACCAAGACGAAGACCGAGGGTGCGCCCCGGCTGGTTTCTCAGTTCCCGGTTATAAATCTCCACGGCCGCCCGGGCATTTTTACCATAGGCAGATGAAAAGGGTATGGACAAAACGATTAACCCTGCGCCAATACCAGCCAGGGCCCAGTTGGGGTCGCCTCCGCCAATGGCCGTACCTAAGGGCCATCCCACCAGAAAGCCCCCGGCTGCACCCAAAACCATGCTTATACCATAATTATTGCGTGCTTTCTGCATCAGCGCCACCGCATCAGGGTAAGATGCAACGGCCGCCTGAAGCTGTGCAGGGGTGAGGTAATGGCCGTTTTGTTTAAAAAATGCCCCCAGCCGGTTTTCAGTTACGATGCTGTCGGAAACCGTCTGGCTGAAACCGGTTCTAATCATGATTGTCATTAACAACAGAATGATTCCAGATTTTTTGAAGTTCATATTACCTGCGATTAGAAAGAATTCTTCGTAAGACACTGCCGGTTTTTACACTCGTCTGAATAGAGCCATTAAAACGATGATGATTGACAATTTCTGACCGGACCCCACAAAATTGCAAAATTCCGGAATGCAAAAACTGATTTTATACAAAAAACTTCAATGAGAACCCTCGGATGCTTTCGATGCGAGTAGAACGGATTTCTATCCGTCAGATTTACCTGCCGTCAATCCTGTGTATTTTCGGATAATCCGGTTTTCGAAAACATGCATAAAAAACCCCCGAACCGGAAAAATTGCTACCTTTGCAGTAAACCCCAACTAAATTTAAGATACTGATTATGAGTGATGAGGAAAAAACGCAGATAGCCGCCGAAACCTATACAGCCGACAACATTCAGGTACTCGAAGGACTTGAAGCCGTACGCAAACGCCCGGCCATGTACATCGGAGATGTCAGCGTTAAAGGACTGCACCACCTGGTGTACGAAGTGGTTGACAACTCCATTGACGAAGCCCTGGCCGGATACTGCAGCCACATTGAAGTAACCGTGCATCCCGACAATTCGATCACAGTCAGGGACAATGGCCGTGGGATTCCCGTGGATATGCACGAGAAAGAAAAAAGGTCGGCCCTCGAAGTGGTCATGACCGTGCTACATGCCGGCGGAAAATTCGACAAGGGGTCATACAAAGTATCCGGCGGGCTGCATGGCGTGGGCGTCTCCTGCGTTAACGGACTATCGTCGAAACTCAGCGTGAAGGTTTACCGCGACGGGAAAATATGGCTTCAGGAATACGAATGCGGCAAACCCCTGGCGCCTGTCAAGGCCATTGGCGAAAGTACAGAAACGGGTACCGAGGTACATTTCCTTCCCGACAACAGCATTTTTATCACCTCTGTATATGATTTCGACATTCTCTCGGCCCGGCTTCGCGAGCTGGCTTTCCTAAACAAAGGCATACGCCTGATGATTACCGATGAGCGGGTAACCGACGAAAACGGACAACTGCTTCAACGTTCGTTTTTCTCTGAAACCGGCCTGATCGACTTCATCGCCTACCTGGATGAAAACCGCGAAAAACTGATGCCCGAGCCCATCTACATGGAAGGCGAACGCAACGGGACACCCATGGAGATTGTGATGCAGTACAATACTTCGTTTTCGGAAAACATTCATTCCTACGTCAACAACATCAATACCCACGAAGGCGGCACCCACTTATCAGGGTTCCGAAGGGGACTGACGCGTACTCTGAAATCCTATGCCGAGAAATCCGGCATGCTTAAAAACCTTAAATTCGATATTTCCGGCGACGACTTCCGCGAAGGACTCACCGCCATCATCTCGGTAAAAGTAGCCGAGCCGCAGTTCGAAGGCCAAACCAAAACCAAACTGGGCAACAACGAAGTGATGGGGGTAGTGGATCAGATTATTTCTGAATCATTGTCGTACTACCTGGAAGAGCATCCGCGTGAAGCCCGCACCATTGTCAACAAGGTGATATTGGCCGCCACGGCGCGGCATGCTGCCCGCAAGGCCCGCGAATTGGTTCAGCGTAAAAACGTGCTCACCGGCTCAGGGCTGCCCGGCAAATTAGCCGACTGCTCCGAAAGAGACCCTGCCCTGGCCGAGCTTTATCTCGTGGAGGGCGACTCGGCAGGCGGAACCGCCAAACAGGGACGCGACCGGAAATTCCAGGCCATCCTGCCCCTTCGCGGGAAAATCCTGAACGTCGAAAAAGCCATGCAGCATAAAATCTTCGACAGCGAAGAAATCAAAAATATGTTCACCGCCCTGGGCGTCAGCATCGGAACCGACGAGGACAGCAAAGCCCTGAACATCGAAAAACTCCGCTACCACAAAATCATCATCATGACCGATGCCGATGTGGACGGCAGCCATATCGCCACCCTTATCCTGACTTTCTTCTTCCGGTACATGAAAGACCTGATCGAAAACGGCTACGTTTACATTGCCACCCCCCCGCTCTATCTCATCAAAAAAGGAAATACCGAACGCTATTGCTGGACCGAGGAAGAACGCACCGCTACCGTGGCCGAACTCTCAAAAGACGGAAGCGAAAAAGGCGTTCACATCCAGCGGTACAAAGGTCTTGGCGAAATGAATGCCGAACAGCTCTGGAGCACCACCATGGACCCGGCCACCCGCACCCTGCGGCAGGTAACCATCGAAAACGGAACCGAAGCCGACCGCATCTTCTCCATGCTCATGGGCGATGAAGTAGCCCCGAGACGCGATTTCATTGAGCGCAATGCGAAGTATGCGAATATTGATGTGTAAAGGTTTTTCTGTGTTCACGGACGTGCAGCCAAAAGAATAAATATTTGGCAACTATAGCTTTGTGATCTTTTTTGCGGGGTTGACGGTTCCGAAAGAACTGCAGAACCCCGC
>Ga0351923_1111_pt1 | contig 14410 bp, 14 predicted proteins | sample BONcelT113001C11_FD_206859 | JGI IMG/M metagenome (GOLD analysis project Ga0351923, IMG submission 206859) | Enriched cells from coal bed in the Powder River Basin, Montana, United States - BONCAT cells T11 rep2 HSBNCT.T11.300.1.C11 ...
AGATTCATAATAAAGTGATGGAATGGAGAATGTTTTGATTAAGAAAAAAGATGAAATGATAATTACAATAGACGATCTGACCGTGGACGGCCATGGCATCGGCAGGCATGAGGGGTTTACGGTATTTGTCCCCGGCGCTTTACCGGGCGAGACCGTAAAGGCATCCGTAATCAAACTTGCTAAAAACTATTGCGTTGCGCGTCTGCTTGAGATAATAAAACCTTCACCTGCAAGGATAAAACCGCCTTGCCCATACTATAAGCGTTGCGGCGGATGTACACTTCAGCATCTTTCCTATGAAAAACAGCTTGAATACAAAACCGAATACGTCAAAAGCTGCTTAAAAAGGCTGGGCGGTCTGGATATATCTGTGCATAGCTGTGTACCCTCCCCAAAAGAGTACGGTTACAGGAACAAATCCTCTTTTCCCGTTGCGCAAACAAAAGATAGTATTATAACAGGTTATTATGCGCCATACAGCCATCAGCTGATTGATATTGAACAATGCCTGATCATGGATGAAAAAGCCAACCGCGCATTGAATGCCGTAAGGGCTTTTTTTAAGAAGCATAAAGTCTCGGCCTATGATGAAGAAAAGCATGAGGGCTTGCACAGGCATATTATCATCCGCTCGGTTAAAAATGGAGAACTGATGGTTGCCGCTGTGGTCAATGGCCCTAAAATGCCGCATGAAAAGGAATGGGTGGGGGATCTAACCCGCGATATCGAGGGGCTTTCATCACTGGTTTTGAACAGCAATATACAAAAGACGAATGTGATACTGGGAGAAAAGGAAAAGGTTTTAAGCGGCAAAGAATATCTGTTGGAAGAGATATCGGGGCTTGCATTTGCCGTTTCGCTGAAGTCCTTCCTGCAGGTAAACAGGGAGCAAAGCGAGAGGCTGTACGAAAAAGCTTTGGAGTATGCGGATATAGCCGGGGATGATATCGTTGCAGACCTTTTCTGCGGGATAGGGACATTAACGCTTTTGGCTGCGCGTAAAGCCAAAAAGGCATATGGTATAGAGATTGTGCAAAGCGCAATAAAAAACGCCGACGAAAATAAGCGCATAAACCATATCGAAAACGCGGAATTTATTTGCGCCGACGTGAGCGATGCGCTGCCCAAACTTATGAATAAGGAAAAAAACATCGATATCGTATTGCTCGATCCGCCCCGCAAAGGCTGCGGCAAAAGCGTTTTGGAAGCGGTTTTAAAAGCTTTACCCAAGCGCATTGTGTATATCTCCTGCGATCCGGCAACGCTGTCAAGGGATATAAAAATACTGGCGGAGGGCGGATATGTGGCAAAAGAAGCCGCGCCATTTGATATGTTCCCCCAGACCACGCACGTGGAGACAATCGTTTGGATGTCACGCACGAAGTAACGACAATGCGAAAAAACGCCTGAAAACTAGGGCTTTTGGACGCCGTTAAATTATATAGCCTATGGTCAGCTTATGAATTGTTCAATAGAAAATCGTAAGTTTTAAGTATGTGGGAACATATCAACTCTGTTAAAAGGGGTAGGGTTGAGAAGACAGATTAGATAACATATTTTCACTCAAATCGGCTACCTGATCAGATGATTTAAATAATGATTGTAAGCAGTTGATGCTTTTGGGCAAATTGTACATAAAAATTGAGCTTTTATGTTAATATAGAGGTTAGAGATTCTTTGCTGACTACATCAAAATCAAAAAAGATAATGCAAGATTTAAGCTACTTATCATTGCGCAAAGCCAGTAGTACAATACGGCTTGAGAAGCCGAACACTGTGCTGCTATAAACTGTGTTGTTACAAGATATAAAAGATAAATCGGAATATCAGGATGATATTATGGATGAAATACCTAAAACAAAAATAACAGTAATACCAGCTGCAACACGGCAGCTTAATAAAGTTGCGATTTATTGCCGAGTCAGCACGACGCATGAATCCCAGGAAGAAAGTTTAGAAATTCAAATTAAATTATTAAAGCAAATAGTAGAAAGCAATCCAAACTGGATACTTTTTAATATCTACACTGATAAAGATTCGGGGGGCAATGTATTTCGATCTGGTTTTTAGAAGTTGATATTTGATTGCTATGAGATAGATACAGTTTTAGTAAAAACAATCAGCCGTTTTGCGAGAAATACAGTTGATTTACTTGAAACAGTGAGCCGGCTAAAAGGATTGGGAATCGAAATAATATTTCAGCAGGAAAACCTTAGGACCAGTGAAGCTGAGGATGATATACTGATTACTGCGATCAGTGCAATTGCACAGGCTGAAAGTGAATCAATGAGTGAAGCGATCAAATGGGGTTTAAGCATGATAGAATATGCAGGCCTCGGCGTCGCAGTCGAAAACGCATTCCCATCCGTAAAGGAAAAAGCAGATTTTATTACCTATTCCAATAACGATGAAGGCGTGGCATATGTTCTGGAGAGATTTGTATTGGAGGGAAGACAATGAAAAAAGTGCTGAAAGTCGAACAATTTGCACAGGATTTGAAGCTCGATATACTGTACATGGGCGGCCGTGATGAATTTGAAGTCGATACAAGCGACTTAAACCGCCCCGGATTGCAGATGGCGGGCTTTTTTGAATATTTTGCGCAGGAGCGCATACAGCTTTTCGGCATGGTGGAAATGACATACCTGCAGAACATATCCGCGCAAGTACGCGCACAGCGTTTGGATTATTACTTCAGTTTCCCGATACCCGCCGTTCTGATAGGCAGAAACCTGACTCCCCCTGATGAGCTTTTAGAAGCGGCAGCAAAATACAACGTACCCGTGATGATGTCCGGCCTCACCACCACAAAATTAAGCCATAAAACTACTATGTATCTGGATAAAGTACTGGCGCCCTGTATATCAAGGCACGGCGGGCTCATGGATATCTATGGCGTAGGTATGATGATAACGGGAGAATCGGGCGTTGGTAAAAGCGAAACTGCCCTCGAGCTTGTCAAACGAGGGCACAGGCTGGTAGCTGACGATGTGGTTGAAATACGCAAACTTTCGGATAACGAGCTTATCGGCAAATCCCCGGATATTGTGCGGCATATGATGGAAATACGCGGCATGGGTATCATCGATGTATGCAAGCTCTACGGGCTTGGTGCAGTCATGATAGAAAAATCCATCGACTTCTGCGCACAGCTTGAAATCGGCGATGTAAGCGGATCGGACAGACTGGGCATCACACAGGAATACATCACCATACTGGGCGTGCAGGTGCCCAAAATGACTATACCCGTGCGCCCCGGAAGAAACCTTGCGATCATACTTGAAGTGGCCGCCATGAACTTCCGTCTAAGGATAATGGGGCATATCACAGCCAACGATCTGGATCAAAAACTTGTATCCATACTTACGCCGTAAAGGCATTCTATTTTAACAGGTAATACTTTATAGGAAAGATAAATAAAATGAAGTAAAAGGTGGTTTTGATGAAGAGATTTAAACCTTTTGCTTTTTTATTGTTTATTCTTACAATTTTATTTTTGTTGTTTGCTCCGCATCTGATCCGGACGGGTTTGGATAAAGCCAAAAACGCCGCTCAAAAAGACGAGTTTAAAGGTATATTAACGCTCTGGCATATCAGCGGATGGCAGACAGGCAAAGCTTCATTCAGCGGTTATTTAAAAAAATGCATACAAAGATTTGAAAACAAAAACGCATATGTTTTTATTGAACTTACAACCCTTACCCCAACGAAAGCATCCCAAAAATTTGAGGCCGGGGAAAAGCCCGATATTGTTTCCTTTCCCACGGGGTTTTTTGCGGATCCTTCGCTGTTCCTGCCTTTAAATAGCGCAGATTTTGAAAATCCCTCGTTATCGCAATCCTGTATGTATAACGGCAAGGCCTATGCTTTCCCCTGGCTGATGAACGCATACCTGCTTTTTTATAATCAGGAACTGTTCTTTGATAAAGAAATCAATGAAGCCGCTTTTGAAAAACCAACGTTTGATGAATTGCTTGGCGCTGCAGAAATTTTATCCTTTACGCGCACGGAAGGCAAAAAGCAAAAACAAATCTACGGCATGGCGGTTCAGGCAGAATATATCTGCGCTCCGTATACTGCTTTAGCCTATTTTGATGAAACCAAAACGCAAACAACCGCAACAAATTCAACGGGTAAAATCACCGTTCAGTATGAGAACGGCCTGGAACTTTTTATAAACAAACAGGCGGGGTTCTTAATATCTTCCTCCGCAACGCTTGATATCTTGAAAAACTCCAGGCAAACGCCGCCGGCATTCGGCGCCTGCGCTTTTAGCCGGTACACGGATATGGTGCAATATATGGCGGCATGCAAAACGGATGACCCAAAAAAGGCTAACTGCTGCAAAGACTTTATCTATTCGCTGAATAATGAAAAAAATATTTATAGCATTGAAGAAACAGGCGCTTTCCCAGCCATATTCATAGATGAGCTTTTTCCGGATGACCCGGTATTGAAAGACGCATACCGCAAGCTTGCAAAAGACGGTGTTTTCCCCAATGCATTTGCATTTGCCAAAATAAAAAACGATCTGAAAATGCATGCTAAAGGGGCAATGTCGGGCGATTTTAAGAGTATTGACAATATCCGCAGTCTCCTGTCAAAGAAGTTGTATTCATAAAAAAAATACCTTATACTAACATTGAAATCAATTTTAAGGCTTTTATGGAATGATGGATAGTAAAGAAATCTTCCGGCGTCTTGCGTTTTGCCTGCCGGAAAACCAAATATCAGCCGGCGTTTCTATGAAGGAGCATACAACCTTCTGTACGGGCGGTATTGCAGACCTGATGCTTTTACCGGCCAGCGCTAAACAGGTTGCCGAATCTCTGAAAGTTTTAAAAAACTTACAGGTTCCTTATATCATCATCGGGAAAGGTTCCAACCTGATCGTGCGCGACGGTGGAATACGCGGCGTGGTGATCAAGCTTTCCGATAATTTTTCAAAAACAACAGTGGATAAAAACCGTATCCGTGTGCAATCGGGCGCTACACTTGCAGCGGTCGTAAGGGCAGCGCATGAAAACGGGCTGTGCGGTATGGAATACGCATCCGGCATACCAGGCACGGTGGGCGGCGCTGTAGTGATGAACGCGGGTGCGTACGGCGGCGAAATCAAAGACCAGCTTGCCGCGGCAAAAGTACTGGATAAAGATTTGAACGAATTAACCCTTACCACAGAAGAACTGCATTTCGGTTACAGGAAAAGTATTATTGCGGAACAGCAATATATCGTTCTGGAAGCGGAATTTCTTCTGGAAACGGGCAATATAGAAGAAGCAAAAGAAAAAATGCGCGATATGAACAGGCAGCGGCGGGAAAAGCAGCCGCTTGAATACCCAAGCGCGGGAAGCACATTTAAAAGGCCGCCCGGTTACTACGCCGGAGCGCTTATCGACGCTGCCGGGCTGCGTGGGTTGCAGACAGGCGGCGCACAGGTTTCGCAAAAACATGCGGGTTTCATTATCAATACCGGCAATGCAACATCCGCCGATATTTTGAAATTAATAGAAACCGTACGGCAGAAGGTGCTGGATAAATGCGGCGTTTTGCTGGAAACCGAAGTAAAAATAACAGGCGAGGATTAAATGACAATCAACGCGGATTTACATACGCATACAATATTCAGTCACGGCAAAGGCACACCGGAAGAAGTTGTGCAGGCGGCAATCAGCAAAGGATTAAAAAAAGTGGCGATCACCGACCATGCGCCTTCCCACATATTTTACGGGATTCGCAATGTACAAAAATACCTGGATACCATCAGCCGTTTAAAAGACCGCTACGCCGGAACGATCGAGGTGCTTGCCGGTATGGAACTCAACATCATATCGCTGGACGGACGGCTTGGCGTGGACGAAAAAATACTGGATCAACTGGATATTCTTTTATTTGCGTTCCATAAAGCGGTTTTATACCGTGATTTTAAAAGCGCGGCGCATTTTTATATTTTGCGCAAAAATAAAGCGGATGTAAATACACAGGCTTATATCCGGACACTTAAGGCAAACAATATCCATATCCTAGCACACCCCGGCTATTCCATACCGCTCGATCACGGCGCTCTGGCAGCAGAGTGCGCGCAAAGGGGAACGATGGTGGAAATAAACGCCTCCCATCATGAAATGTCTTTGGAGAGTTTGAAGATTTATATGGATGCAGGCGTCAGTTTTGCAGTTTCAAGCGATGCGCACCGGGCGCAAGACGTAGGGCAATTCAAAACAGCCATAGCATTTGCAACAAAAGCAGGCATTGAAAAAAGCAGGATTATCAATGCCGAATAGCGAAATAATTGAGGAGGGAAGGCCATGCATTTTGTAATCGTAACGGGACTTTCCGGCGCAGGAAGATCGCAGGCATTAAAAAGACTTGAAGATATCGGATATTTTTGTGTGGATAATCTGCCTCCTGTTTTAATGCCCAATTTTGCCAAGTATTGCTTCGATCTCGAAAGCCCGCTCAACAGGGTTGCAGTGGCTGTAGATATGCGCATGGGCGTGATGTTCGAAAACATATACGGCGCCATTGCGGAATTGAAAGCCACCGAAGGTATTGACCTTGAAATACTGTACCTTGACGCAAACGACGAAACTCTTGTGAAAAGATTCAAGCAGACAAGGCGGCAGCACCCGCTTTCGGTACACGGGCAGCTTATAACAGGCATCAACCTCGAAAGGGATAAATTAAAGCGCTTAAAGGATATGGCGCAGAATGTGATCGATACTTCCACCTACTCCATCAAAAAATTAGGGGAAGTGATCGACAGGCTATTTTCAGAGGACGACCCCCATACCATACAGCTTTGCGTCACATCGTTCGGATATAAAAGGGGCATTCCGCTGGATGCTGACATGGTTTTCGATATGCGTTTTATACCCAATCCGTTTTATGTCGATGAATTAAAGGAACTAAACGGCAAAAGCCAGAAAGTAAAGGATTATGTGCTTTCTTTTGAATGTACAATGGATTTCATAAAAAAAGTGGTGGATATCGTCAATACCATCGCGCCGCATTATCTTGAACAGGATAAAAAGCAACTCAATATCGCCATTGGCTGCACAGGCGGTATGCACAGGAGCGTGGTAGTGGCCGAAGAGATTTTCAGGGTTTTAAATGAACAGCACCATCGTGTGGTTTTGGAACACAGGGATATCCGCTTGGACACGCAGGATGATAACGAAAGTAAAGAGGTGACATAAGTGTCTTTTTCCTCCGTTGCAAAAAATGAGGTTTGCAGGGTTTCGCTATCCAAAGAATGCTGCCGGATTGCGGAACTTTCAGCGCTTTTGCACCTGACGGGAAGCATACAAAAAACATCACACCAGTTTTCATTACGTGCGGATACGGAAAGCGCGGCGGTAGCCAGAAGGGGTTTTTCGCTGATAAAGGATGTTTTTGCAGTCCATGCTCAAATAGAAATGAAACAAAACCATCTGAAGAAAAACCACATTTATTCGCTGGTTATACATGCCAGTGGAGAAGTTTTGGAAATCTTGCATAAAACGGGGCTTGTAACGCATAAAAACATATTCAGGACAGAAAACATAAAAGAAAGCATTATAAGCAAAAAATGCTGCAAAATATCTTTTTTGCGCGGCGCTTTTTTAGGAGGAGGTTCTATTTCAAACCCTGAAAAGATGTACCATCTGGAATTTGTAACGGGAACCGAAGCTTTTGCAGAAGGTCTTGCTAAAATACTCAACTCGTTTCATTTAAACGCAAAAACAGCCCAACGAAAGAACCATATGATCACGTATTTAAAAGAAGGTGATAAAATATCGGCATTTTTATCTCTGGTCGGTGCGCACGCCGCGGTCATGGAATTTGAAAACATTCGTATTTTAAAGGAAATGCGCAACAATGTAAACCGTGCTGTCAACTGCGAAACGGCAAACCTTTCTAAAACGGTCAATGCCGCCGTACGGCAGACAGAAAATATAGCTTATATTCAAAAACATATAGGCTTTGAAAAGCTTATACCTTCCTTAAGAGAAATTGCGGAATTGCGCATCAATAACCCGGAGGCATCTTTGGATGAACTCAAAGATCAACTATCCGAGCCGATAGGAAGATCCGGCGTCAATCACCGGCTGCGCAAACTCAATGAAATTGCCGAAAACCTGAAAAAAGAAAAGGGGGATCTTTAAATGCAGGTGAAAATGCTTGTAATGCAAAACAGGGAGGGCTTGTCATCCCAAAACGCCATGTCGCTCGTGAAAACAGCTTCTTCGTTTAAAAGCCGCATACATCTGGAAAAAGAAAGCAAAAAAATCGATGCAAAAAGTGTGATGGGCGTCATTTCCCTGGGGATAAAATATAGCGAAAGTGTGATCGTGATCATCAACGGCGATGATGAAAAAAGCGCTATGGAAGAAATAGAAAAACTGTTTGAAAACAATTTCGCCGTTTAGTCAAATGTTTCAATACCAAAGGTTTTATTGGTTGTCTTTTTTGTTTTGAAAAAAAGAGAATACGGCATCAGCGCTCTTTTTATCGAGCCCTGCTTTTAATAATTCCTCAATACTTGCATTGCCAATATTCCTGGTTGCTTTGAAATATTTCAGCAACGCTTTTTTGCGCTTGCTTCCTATGCCGCTGATTTCGTCCAATACGGATTTTCCAACCTTTTTTTCCCGCAGGCTTCTGTGGAATGTGACGGCAAACCGGTGCGCCTCATCCCGTATACGCTGCAGCAGTTTCAACTCTTCGCTTTGTTTGCTCAATATCAGCGGTTCTTTTTCGAAAGGCAGATAGATTTCTTCCTCCTGTTTTGCAAGACCAATGATGGGGGTGTTTTCCATACCCAGCGAGGCCATCGCATCGTAGGCCGCGTGAAGCTGCCCTTTGCCGCCGTCGATAATAACAAGATCAGGGAGATTTTCGAAGCCGCTGGCTGCTTTTTCATCACTGCTGTACAGGCTAAGCGCGCGCTTGAAGCGGCGCTCGATGATTTCGGCCATGGATTTGAAATCATCCGCCCCCTGCACGGTTTTAATTTTGAACCGCCGGTACTCCTTGTTATCCGGCTTCCCGTCTATAAAAACCACCAGGGAGCCGACAGAGTCCGTTCCCTGAATGTTGGAGATATCGTAGCATTCCATGCGGTGCAGCTTATACGGAATGTTTAACGCTTCCGCTAAGCCTTCACAGGCTCCGATCGTCTTCTCGTATTCACGCTTGCGCACAACTAATTTGCGCTGCATACTTTCCGCAGCATTTAATTCTGCAAGCCGTATAAGCTTTTTATGATCGCCGATTTTGGGCGCAGATATATACACCCGGCTTCCGCGCTTTTCCGAAAGCCAGGATTCGATCAGTTCTTTTTCGGGGATTTCCACCGGCAGGTAAATCTGCCGCGGTATATTGGGCGTAGAAAGGTAGTATTGCTTGATCGCGTGGCTTAAAAGCTCCTCATCCGTCTCTTCCTCAAATATAAGATAAAAACGCTCGGTGTATTCCATCTTGCCGCGCCGTATGAAAAGCGCCTGCACCACGGCTTCGCCATCCTCTTTGGCAAGCGCGAATATATCCTTGTCGTTAAGATCCGGGAACGATGCTTTTTGCTTTTGCATGATGTCTTTAACGGTTATGATCCTGTCCCGAAGCATCGCGCATTTTTCGTATTCCATGCGCTGTGAAGCTGTCGCCATTTCATCTTCCAGCTGGGTTATCAGCTCTTCATAGCGGCCCGAAAGAAAATCGACCACTTCATTCAATATGGTTTTATAATCTTCCCTGGAAATCCTTCCCGCGCAGGGCGCAAAGCAGCGGTTTAACTGATGGTTTAAGCAAGGCCGCTCTTTACGGCGTATGGCTTTTTCAATATCTTTTTTGCATTGCCGCAAAGGAAAGTTTTTCATAAGCGAATCCAATACTTCGCGGATGAGATGGGCGGCGAGGTAGGGACCAAAATATTTGGCGCCGTCGTCCTTTATGCTGCGTACTACTTCCACCCGCGGAAAATCCTCTTTTAAATCGATGCGCACGTACGGATAGTGCTTGTCGTCCTTAAAAAGAATATTATAATGCGGACGGTGTTTTTTGATGAGGTTGCATTCCAGTATAAGCGCTTCTTTTTCCGAATCCGTAATGATGTAATCGAGATCATCTGCCTCTAAAACCATTGCGGCTACCTTTGTATCTTTTTTGCCGGACTGAAAGTACTGGCGCACACGGTTTTTTAAAACAACGGCTTTTCCGATATATATGATATTGCCTTCGTTGTTTTTGAACAGATAGACGCCCGGTTTATCGGGCAATTTTTTAAGTTTTTCCTGCAATGCGTTCAATGTTTCCATATCAGTAACCCAAATCCACCGCTTTTTTAAATGCTTTGGCCGCAACCGGCGCTGCGTATTTTCCGCCCCCGCCCGCGCCTTCGAGCAGCACCGCAAGGCATATGGGGTGTTTTTCATCGTCAATAAACCCTATAAACCAGGCATGCTCCTTTTTTTTACCTTTTTCATCCGTGTATTCAGCCGTGCCTGTTTTTCCGCCTACGGCCAGCTTGCTCACTTTCGCACCTGTACCCGTCCCCTCTTTTACCACATCGAGCATCATATCTTTCAATATGTTGGCATTGGCTTCGGAAACGGGATTTCTGTATTGTTTGGAATATAAAGTATAAAGCGTACTTGCTCCGGGGGATACCGCGCTTTTTAACAGTCTCGGCTCCATCATGATGCCCTTGTTTGCGACAGTGCCCGCAATCATGGCCGCATGCAGCGGGGTGATCAAATCCTCGTATTGCCCTATGCCCGACCATGCTATATCGATATCCGTATCTCCCTGTGTAAATTTGCTCATGTAAACGATCATATCATCGAACAGGAAATCCAAATTAAAACCGAATTTTTCTGCTTCGGTTTTCAGTCTTTCGCCGTTCAACAAAACGGCCTGCTGCGCAAAAAACGTATTGCAGGATTTTGTGAACGCCCTGTTTAAATCCACTTCACCATGCGCCGTTTCACCCGCACAGGTCACTTCCTTTGCTTCGATCTCAGTTTTCCCCGTGCAGTTCCGCGTTTGAAGCTCCAACTCCGGGTTTTCCAAAACAGCAGCCGAGGTAACGACTTTAAACAACGAGCCCGGTGGATACCGTCCCATAAATGCGCGGTTAAAAAGCACGGAGGAACCGGTTTTCCCTTTGTAGCTTTTTACTTTGTCCGGGTCGAAGCCCGGATTGGAAACGGATGCTAAAACTTCCCCCGTTTTGTAATTTAAAACCACCACGGCGCCCTTACGGCTGCCCATTGTGTTTAATATCGCATCCGAAAGCCTGGCACTGATGGTTAATGTGATATCGCTCCCCTTCCGTTTTTCACCCTGCAAAACGCCGGTGAGCCTTTCCACCGCATCCTCATCAAAACCATAAAGGTATTTCGCAAAAAAGCTCTCCGCTCCCCGCGTCAGGCCGAAATTATCCCCCACGATATGCGAAACGGATTCCCTTGTGCTGCCGTCCGCCGTGTACCGGCGTTTCTCGCCTTCGCTCCAGGCAAGTTTTGCGCCTTCGCGGTCATATATCGTTCCCGCTATGATGTTTTCCTTCATGCTTGCAATGCGCGGATTATAAGGCGCCACAAACCAACGTTCGCCGTATACCGATATTGCATATATAAGGTAGAATATCATGGCGGCAAACAGTATTACAAACACAAATATGATAAAGCGTATATTCTTTCTTGCCTGGTTCATAGTACCTCACCGCCGATGCTTTTGATCTCTTTTTCATCCATTTCACCGTTTTTGACTGCCACGCCTTCTATGATGCCCAGGAGCGCCATGCAGGATATCATGGAGCTTCCGCCGTAGCTTATAAAGGGAAGCGTAATGCCCGTCAAGGGTATCATCTTGATGACGCCCGCGATGATGACAAAGCACTGCAGGCTGAGCATCGCCGTACAACCGAAAACCAGAAGCTGGTGAAACTGTGTGCGCGCATTTAAGGCGATCAGCGCACCGCGCAGTATGAAAAGCAGGTAGAATGCAATGACGGCAATACCTATTATGATTCCGAATTCCTCGCAAATGACGGCGAATATAAAATCGGTGTGGCTTGCCGGTATGGCAAGGGGCGATCCTAAATTGAGGCCCATGCCAAGAAGCGAGCCGCTGGCGATGGCCATCAAACCCTGCACGATCTGGTATCCTTCCGTACGTTCCGCCACCCACGGATTTCGCCATATATCCACGCGGGTTTGCACATGCGGAAAAAGCTTATAGCTTGCATACGCCCCGCCGGATAGTATACCGAAACCTAAAAGCGTCCATAAAGCCTTTCCGGTGCCCGCAAAAAACATCGTGAGTGTGGTAAGCGCATACAGTATGGCAGCACCCAGGTCTTTGGAAAGCACCAGTATAAATATGCACACCCCGCTGAATAAAAGGTATGGAATAAGCGGTATCATTCTTTTATTTTTGGAGAAATAATAAGCAGCCGTAATAATGAAAAGCAGTTTTGCAAATTCACTGGGCTGCACGGTAAACGGGCCGATTTGTATCCAGTTTTTTGCCCCGCCTATCACGCGCGCAAAAAGAAGCGATAGAAGCAGTAAAAATGCCGTTCCCAAAAGGAATATGAAATTTAATCTGCCGAACGTTTCCGCTTTTTTAATAACCAAAAGCGCAATAACAAGCGCAACGATGCCTATGCAAAACCAAATAAACTGCTTCCAAGCGGTCTGCGGATTTAAGCGGTATTGTATGATAAGCCCGATGGAGAAAAGCAGAATGCAGATGATCAAAACATACCGGTCGATATGTTTGAATACGCTTTTTAATATGTTGTAAAGCAGTAAATATACCGTGCATGCGCCAACGCCCATCAAAACCGCAAAAAGATCGAACTCTCCGTCCCGAAAGGACAAAAGAGAGAACGCGGATAAAACCAGCAGTATGATGAAAAACAATACGATGGATGCGCTTCTTCGTACATAGATCATATATTTACCTCTTTTAAATGCACCATCAATGCGGTATCCCCGATCAATATGATATCGCCCGGCCGTATTGAAATCTCTTCCTTTACAGGACGCCCGTTTAACTGTGTGATTCCCGAATCCACGGCTTTTAGAATTACGTCCTTTCCCTGTGCATAGATTTTAGCGTGTTTTTTCATTACGCCTTCTTCTTTTATTACGATATTGCATTGGCTTGAACTGCCGATCTCGTTTTCCAAAGCCAGTGTGAACCTGTCCCCTGTTTGGGTATCTCCGCCTTTGGAAAAGACGACCTCCAGATACCCTATATATGTGCCCGCATAATACATGATACGCTTTTTATCCCTGTATTCCGCAACGGATACGATGATGACGCATACCAGTATGGCGATCACTACAAATATAAACCAATACCGCAGTGCAAAAGCCACCGCTTCATAGATTTCCATAGTTACTCCTAAAATTTTCAGGTTTTAAGCCGCCAGGCAACGATTCGCAGAGAATTGGCAACCGCTAAAAGCGCCAATACCGTATCCGCAATTACGGCAGCCCAGATGCCTGCAAGCCCCGCCGCTCCCAACAAAAGCACAACGGCCTTTATACATATGCTGCCTGCTATATTCTGCCGCGCGATACGCCCCGTCATTTTGGCTATGCCATACGCTTTGGGTATTGCGGCGGTATCTTCACCGATAATCACAACATCTGCAGCTTCCAGTGTAATATCCCTGGCCTTACCAAATGCAATTCCCGTATCGGCGGAGGCGATGGAGGGCGCGTCGTTGATGCCGTCGCCCACAAATGCCGTGTTATAGCTTTTTTTAAGCTCGTTCAGCTTTTCAATTTTATCCCGGGGTTTTAAAGAATGCAAATAGTAATCGACGCCTGTTTCCCGCGCAATAACCCGGGCTTCCTGCTCGTTATCCCCGGTAAAGAGGTATACTTTTTTTACGCCCATTTTTTTAAGCTCCGATACGGTTTGCCTGGCATTTTTTTTCACTTTATCCGAAACGCGTACAAAACCCGCATAAACGCCGCCAAGCGCAACATGTACGATGCTTCCCATTCCTTCGGGTTCCAAAGTCTCAATACCATTGCGTTCAAGCCATGCTTTGCTTCCGGCCAGTATCTGCCTGCCTTCGAATACAGCGGAAACACCGAAACCGGAAACTTCCCTTGCATCCTTCGCAACGGGCGTTTCACCTGCCATGCGAATTATGGATTTTGCAATAGGGTGCGCGGAATTTTTTTCCGCAGCGGCGGCATATTTTAAAACTTCTTCTTTTTCAAATCCGTTTTGGGCGGAAATTTCGGTCACCTCAAAATTGCCTTCGGTCAGCGTGCCAGTCTTATCAAATACAAAGGCTTTCGCCTTCGCAAGGCTTTCGAGGCTCATGCCGCCTTTTATCAGTATGCCATCTTTAGAGGCCCTTCCGATCCCTCCAAAATATGCAAGTGGTACGGAAAGC
>Ga0351923_1114_pt1 | contig 14188 bp, 14 predicted proteins | sample BONcelT113001C11_FD_206859 | JGI IMG/M metagenome (GOLD analysis project Ga0351923, IMG submission 206859) | Enriched cells from coal bed in the Powder River Basin, Montana, United States - BONCAT cells T11 rep2 HSBNCT.T11.300.1.C11 ...
TCATGTTCTGATTTTCCTGCTTGTTGCGGTTGTTTTTACTTTGGCGCCCATCGTAATGGCGTATCTACTGTCGCCCCGTTCGCTTGGCAACAAAACAAAGGCTACGTATGAGTGCGGCATTGAACCATTCGGCGGTGCCTGGATCAGGTACAGCGTATCATATTATATTTATGCGCTTATATTTATCGCCTTCGATGTGGATGTGCTATATCTGTTCCCCGTTGCCTTAAGCTACACAAAGGGAGGCAATATATATGAGTTCTATTCGCTTCTCGTGTTTGTTTTTATACTCGTCCTCGCAATTATATATGCGTGGGGAAAGGGGGTATTTACCTGGAAACGAAAGATCCCATTATAAGATTTGCTGTGGTCCAGAAGATACTTGATCTGGCGAGGGCAAACTCCTTGTGGCCTATGACGTTCGGGCTTGCATGCTGCGCCATTGAGATGATGTCAACGGCTATGGCCCGTTTTGATATTGACCGTTTCGGCGCAGGCATTTTCAGGGCGACTCCGAGGCAGTCCGATTTGATGATCGTGTCTGGTACTGTAACAAAAAAGATGGCGCCCACACTTGTGACTCTCTATGAACAGATGCCTTCACCGAAATGGGTAATTGCCATGGGCAATTGCGCCATATCCGGAGGCCCTTTTGTTTTTGAAGGACAATATAACCTGATTGAAGGCGTAGATCTTCTGGTCCCCGTAGATGTATATATCCCGGGATGCCCCCCGAGACCGGAGGGACTCCTTGAGGGACTAATGAAACTTGAAGAAAAGATAACGGGAACGCGACGTTTCCCGATACCGGAAAAGAAATGGTAAAGAAGACCCTGGAAGAAATTAAAAATAATCTGAAAGATGTTGATGTTTCTGAAACCTCTTATGCAGAGAGGGGTTATCACATTGCCATAGATGCAAAGAAGGATAATCTTGTCAGTGTTGTCGAATTTTTTGACGGCAGAAAGCTTTATCTTGCAGATATGTGTTGCGTTGATTATGTGGAATACCTTGAGCTTGTCTATATTTTTAAAAGTTATGAGGCGTTATGCAGGATCAAGGTGACATTGAAGATTGAACCTGATAAGCCGTCAGCGCCTACAATTTCTCATATATATACGATTGCACACTGGTACGAAAGGGAGATACATGAGTTTTTCGGTGTCTACTTTGAGGGCCATAACAAACTGATTTATCTGTTTCTGCATGACGGGATTGACCATTATCCTCTTCGTAAAAATCTGACCCCCGTTACTCAGGAAGATAAGGTATTGCTGAATTCATTTAAGCCCGAGGAAGAAGAAGATGCTTTTTTCATAAATCTGGGGCCGCAGCACCCGAGCACACATGGAGTTTTACGCGTTGTGCTCAAGATGAATGGAGAATATATTGTCAGTGCAGATCCTGTCCTGGGCTATTTGCACAGGATGCATGAAAAAATGGCCGAGAACAGGACATATCAGCAGTTCCTTCCCAACCCGGCAAGGATGGATTATCCAGGGGCGCTGTTTTTTAATCTTGCACACGTTGCGGCCGTGGAAAAATTATGCGGCATTGAGGCACCTGAGCGGGCTCAATACATCAGGGTAATCACCTGTGAATTAAACAGGATTGCGAGCCACCTTCTCTGGATCGGAGCTTTTCTCGCAGATTTGGGTGGATTAACCCCATTTCTCTATGCCTTTGATGACAGGGAAAATATACTTGATATTCTTGAAACTGCCACCGGATCGAGACTTACATATTGTTATTTCCGTTTCGGCGGACTTTATAATGATATTGATGACAATTTTATTGAGATGACAAAAAAGTTTGTTAAAAGAATGTATGGGCGTTTAGGGATGTATGAAAAGCTCATAACAAAGAATGTAATCTTTATAAACAGGGCTAAGGGTATAGGTATTCTCGAAAATGATGTGGTGGTGCACAAGTACGGATGCACCGGGCCGATAATGCGGAGTACTGGGATGCCATATGATATTAGAAAGGTTGAACCCTATGCGGTATATAACAAGATTGACTTTGATGTTCCTACCGGAACAACAGGCGACAACATGGATAGGTATATGATCAGGATGAAAGAGATGGAAATAAGCCTCCATATCGTTGAAGAAGCCATGAAGGGATTACCCTCCGGGCCATTCAATGCCGAAAAAATTCCGAAGAAGCTGAAACCGCCCAAAGGCGATATCTATCATGCTGTTGAATCAACGCGAGGCGAAACAGGTGTCTATATCGTGAGCGATGAGAGCGACAAGCCATACAGGATGAAATGGAGAGTGCCTTCTTATTCGAACCTTATGATATTCCCCGCACTTGCTCAGGGAACGCTTCTCGCGGATGCAATTGCGACAATGGGCACATTTGATCTTGTTATACCGGAGATAGACAGATGATGAATGCAACGATGAATTATGAATGCAGAATTAAGAATTTTAAAACAGGAGAAAACAGACCGCTATCAGCTAAAGGCTAATAGCTAAAAACTGAATTATGTGTGAATTGACTTATATAATCGGTATCATAGGGAAAGAGACAGTAAGGGCAATTATTGGACTTGTCGGAGTATTAGTCCTTGTTGTGGTTAATGCACTTATACTTACCTGGGCTGAGCGGAAGGTTGCAGGACATATGCAGCGCAGGATAGCAGCAAAGGAAGTGGGCCCATTCGGTCTTATCCAGCCCATTGCAGACAGTCTTAAACTCCTTGGCAAGGAGCTTATTACCCCGACAAACGTTGAGCGTCCCCTCTTCTATCTTGCCCCGACATTGATATTCATCCCCGTTCTTGTTTCTTTTGTCGTGATTCCATTTGATTCATATCTTCAGGTGAAGGATATCAATGTTGGAATCCTTGTCATTCTGGCCTTCTCATCTCTCTCGGTGCTGTCAATACTGATAGCCGGATGGGGATCCAATAACAAATACTCTCTGATCGGTTCAATAAGAAGTGTTGCACAGAACATCGCATATGAGATTCCATTGATTCTCTCTCTCCTTCCGATAATCTTTATTGCCAACTCGCTTTCCTTAAGAGACATTGTTGAAGCACAGAACGGTCTCTGGTTTGTTATTTATCAGCCATTTGCTTTTCTTATATTTTTTATTGCAAGCGTTGCGGAAACAAACAGAACACCCTTTGATTTACCTGAGGCGGAGAGTGAGCTCGTTGCAGGGTTTCATACGGAATACACAGGCATGAGATTTGCCCTCTTTTTCCTTGCAGAATATACGAATATTTTCATTGTGTGCGCCATAGCGACCACATTTTTCCTTGGCGGATATCAGGGGCCGATACTTCCCGGTATTGTCTGGTTTTTTATAAAGACATACTTTCTTGTCTTTGTAATACTCTGGATGAGGTGGACATTCCCAAGAGTAAGATTTGATAAGTTGCTGAATTTTTCGTGGAAGGTATTAATACCTGTAGCCCTTGTAAATCTTATTGTGACAGGAGGAATCCTGAAATTATGACCTATGTTGTTGATATCGTTAAGGGCGCAATATCGCTTGTTGTCGGCATGGGTGTGACAATCAAGGCCTTCTTCAGTCCTGTTGTCACAGTACAGTACCCGAGACAGACAATAGATATTACACCCCGGTTTCGTGGTCATACAAAACTTGTGGCAGACGAGGAAAGGCCGGAAAGGACAAAATGTATTGTCTGCGGTATGTGTGAAAGGAATTGTCCTTCCAAATCGATTGTTAGGGTTACAGGGGTAAAAATGGAGGGTGAAAAGAAAAAGACCGCCACAGAGTACATACTCAATTTTACAACCTGCAGCCATTGCGGAATATGTGTGGAAACCTGCCCGGTGGATGCACTTGCTTTTTCAGCGGAATATAACCCTGTAGGCTACCACAGGGAAGATTTTCACTATGATCTTGTTAAGGAATTTGAGAAGAGAAGATGAGCTTATATATTAAGGATTCACGCATGACCCTTAGGCTTTTGAGGACACATGGTAAAGGTTATATGAGGTAAAGATGAACTTGCCCGAGATAATATTTATTCTGATTATGTTCGTGACGATGATTAGTGCTCTGGTAACAGTACTTTCGGGCTCTGTCATATATGCCATGATTGGACTTGTTGCAACAATGTTCGGAATTGCAGGTCTTTATGTGTATCTTAATGCCTCTTTTCTGGCTATGATGCAAATTCTTATCTATGTGGGCGCAATAACGATTCTGATCGCCTTTGCAATCATGCTTGCCGGTCCTTTTTATAAAAGACCAAAAGAATGGTCGACAACTGCAAAGCTTGCCGCATCATTTGTGCTTTCACTGTTTTCATTCGCCGTTTTTTTTAAGGTGATTATGCGTACGCCCTGGATGAATACAAAGGCACAGGAATTTACGATAGCAACAAAAGATATCGGAAGGTTACTTTTTGATAAAATGACTCTTCCTTTTGAGCTTATTTCGCTGCTCATCGTTGTAAGTATTATCGGGGCCATTATGCTTGCGTTATTATCAAAGGGGGAAAAATGACCGGGGCCCTTATGTATAATAATCTTTATATTTACCTTTTTGTCGGTCTGTTTTTGCTTTGCTGCGGCATTTTGGGCCTTATTTACAGAAGGACCCTTATCGGTATGCTGATATCAATGGAACTTGTCATGAATGGCGCCGGGCTAAATTTTGTTGCCTTTAACAGATTTACATCCCCTGAAAATGCGGATGGCATGGCTTTTACGCTTTTTATTATGGGAATAGCTGCAGCAGAGGCGGCCATAGCGCTTGGCATAATCATTTTAATCTTTAAGAGATTCGGGCATATTGATAGCCATGAAATAAAGGAGATGAAGGATTAGCATTATGATCATCGAAAGCGCGAAACCTCTTATTCCCATCCTTATCGTTCTGATTACCACAATTCTCATCTCTCTAACGAAAAAGAGACCGAATTTAAGAGAGTTCTGGTCTGTTGCCGGTTCTGTTCTGACTTTTGTTGCTGTGGCATCGATGGTACCATACATATGGTACGGCCAGAAGATTGTATATACATTATCGACCATTGCACCGGGAATTTCTCTGAGTTTCAGAGTCGACGGCCTGTCTCTTGTATTTGGCATTATATCTTCATTTTTGTGGATTTTTGCGACATTTTATAATATCGGCTATATGCGAACGCTGGATGAGCATGCTCAGACAAGATATTACACATGTTTTGCCATCGCAATACTCGGGGCCCAAGGCGTTGCATTTTCTGGAAGCCTCTTCTCTCTTTATCTTTTTTATGAAATCATAACTATTTTTACTTATCCGCTTGTTGCTCACCATCAGGACGAAGATGGATATGCAGGTGCGAAGAAGTATATTGTCTACCTTATGGGCACGTCAAAAGGATTGCTCCTGCCTGCTGTAATTCTTACTTATGTTTTAACCGGTACGCTGGATTTTGCTGATGATGTCGTTTCAGGCATATTCACAGGAAATCTTGACAAGCTGTGGGTTTCCGTAACATACTGGCTATTTATCTTCGGGTTTGCAAAAGCTGCTATTATGCCGCTTCACAATTGGCTTCCTTCGGCCATGGTAGCCCCAACGCCTGTAAGCGCACTGCTTCACGCTGTGGCAGTTGTGAAGGCCGGCGTATTCTGTATATCGAGGGTTATGCTTTCTGTGTTCGGTGTTGAACTGCTTCAGGTTTCAAATCTTGGAATATTAACTGCTTATATTGTCTCATTCACCATACTTGTTGCTTCGGTGATTGCGCTAACAAAAGATGACCTCAAGGCAAGGCTTGCTTATTCTACTGTCAGTCAGCTTTCATATGTTGTGCTTGGCATTGCCCTGCTTGATGTTTCCGGGATCACGGGCGGCATTATTCATATCGCTAATCACGGATTCAGCAAGATTACCCTCTTTTTCTGTGCAGGCGCCATTTATGTTGCAACTCATAAAAAGAAGATAAGCGATATGGCAGGCATAGGTTATGCCATGCCTTTTACTATGGGTGCATTTGCTGTTGCATCATTAAGTATGATAGGGGTTCCCCCGGTGGCGGGCTTTGTATCGAAGTGGTACCTTTTAAACGGCGCCATGGAGATCAGTAACATGCCTATTTTGATCATTCTAATGGTGAGTACAATACTGAACGCCGGATACTTTGCACCAATTACTATAAAGGCATTTTTCCAGGGCAAGAAACCCGGCTGGAGCAGGGCAGATATTAAAGAGGCGCCGGCTTCTATGGTTATTCCAATTGTTCTTGCTGCATTTATATCGATTGTCCTGGGCATATTCCCCGGGTTTTTCGTCGGGCTTGTAGGGAGGATGCTGCCATGAGGTGTTTTAAATGAATATTCTGAAATGTATTGAGTCGCTGCGAAGAAATATAAAGGCGCTGAGAAATGTGCTTATAGTCTATCTTGTTGTGCTTGTGATTTTCGATGTTGTTATACATATTGGCGCACACGGTCATTATTTTGTTGATAATATCCCTGCTTTCTGGACGATGTTCGGTATTATCGGCTGCTTTCTTCTTATTAAAGTAGGGAAAGGAATAGCGCATCAATTCCTTTCAAAAGACGAGGATTTCTATGGATAGCTGGATACATCCTGCACTGTTCTTCTTTATTGGAAGTCTGCTTATTCCTTTTGTGAAGGGTAAGGCAAGAACTTTCCTTATACTCCTTATACCTGTTTTGTCTATAATAGATGTCGCTGTAATGACTGAAGGCGTCTACGGTACTTTCAGTTTTCTGGGTACAACAATAGTCCTGGGCAGGGTCGATAAACTTAGCCTTATCTTTGCCTGGGTATTTACTATCATGGCCTTTCTGGGAGCCCTCTATGCGCTTCATGTTAAAGAGGACGGACATCATGCTGCAGGGAGCTTTTATATAGGAAGTTCACTCGGCGCAATCTTTGCCGGAGATTATCTTACGTTATTTATTTTCTGGGAAATTATGGCCTTTTCTTCGGTGTTTCTTATTTGGTACAGGAAAGAGAAAAAATCGATTGATGCAGGCTATAGATACCTTTTGGTCCATGTGTTTGGAGGCCTTTGCTTTTTTGCCGGCATGATGCTGTATGCGTACAAGACCGGCGGTTTTGCCTTTGAGAGGATTGGACAGACCGGTGCCGGTTTGCCTGAATATCTTATATTGGCAGGTTTTGCACTTAATGCTGCAGTTATTCCTCTCCATGCATGGCTGCCTGATGCATATCCGGAATCAACCGTGGAAGGCGCAGTTCTTATGTGTGCATTTACAACAAAAACAGCGGTTTATGTCCTTGCAAGAGGTTTTCCAGGGTTTGAGGTGCTTGCAATACTCGGAACTGCTATGACAGTTTATGGAGTTTTTTACGCTGTTATCGAGAATGATATGCGCAGAGTTCTTGCCTATCATATTATCAGTCAGGTTGGATACATGGTAGCCGGTGTGGGCATCGGCACGGAGCTTGCGTTAAACGGGGCCTGTGCTCATGCTTTTGCACACATTCTTTATAAGGCTTTACTTTTTATGGGAGCCGGTGCAGTACTTTATATGACGGGCACCGCAAAGCTTTCAAAACTTGGCGGATTATATAAATATATGCCGTTAACAATGATCTTTTATGTCATAGGCGCTATCTCCATTTCAGGATTTCCTCTTTTTAGCGGTTTTGTCAGTAAATCTATGATAGTGGCCTCTGCTCATGAAGAGGGAAGACTTGTTCTGATGTCTCTGATGAACCTTGCAGGCATTGGTACTTTTCTTTCAGTTGGGCTTAAGGTTACTTATTTTGCTTTTTTCAGCAAAGAGGCGCCCATACAAGCCAAGGAACCGCCCAAAAACATGCTCTGGGCTATGGGCCTCACATCGGCTCTTTGTTTTATTATCGGTGTTTATCCTGACGCACTTTATGCGCTGCTGCCTTTTAGCGTAGAATATCGTCCTTATACCCTTCCGCACATATCAGAGATGCTACAGATACTCTCATTTACAGGGCTTGTCTTTTTCCTGCTTGTCAAGAAGCTTGCCCCTGAAGATAAAATGAATCTTGATATGGATATTTTTTACCGATACGGCGGCAGGGCATTCATGTGGATTGATGTGCACATTATTAGCGTAATTGACAGCTACTGGGGCGAATTATATAAGGTGCTGGGCCTTAAGGCGATTTTTAAAAATGCGCAATTATCTTATAGTTTTGATAGAAAGATTATAGACGGAGTAGTTGATGGAAGCGCCCTTGGTGTAAGAGGAATTGGCGGTGTTGTTAAGAAATTACAGACCGGAAAGATACAAACTTATATGGGTTTAGCCATTTTGTTTTTTGTCTTGATTGTTTGGTATATAATACGAGACATGTGAAGGGTTTAGAATGAATATGGAACAATATCTTATGATGAATCACCTTGATTTTCCTGTACTTTCAACGACTATTTTTCTCCCGTTGATTGGCGCTATAATTGTTCTGCTCATGCGTAATGATAGTGCTATAAAGATTACATCTTTGATAACAAGCATTATTACTTTTCTCGTATCAATTTTTCTTTTTACAAATTTCAATCCTGAAACGCATCTGTTTCAGTTAGGTGAATTTATACCCTGGATACCCGCTTACAACGTGAATTACATACTTGGTGTTGATGGAATTACAATATTTCTTATACTGTTGACCACAATGCTTGCACCCATATGTATTCTCTGCTCATGGACAGCGATCAAGGAGAGAATTAAAGAGTTCATGTTTTGTATCCTTTTAATGCAGACGGCAATGATTGGCGTTTTTTGTTCGCTTGACTTCATACTCTTTTATATCTTCTGGGAGATGATGCTTATCCCCATGTATCTGTTAATAGCTGTCTGGGGCGGTCCGAACAAGGATTATGCATCAATTAAGTTTTTCATATATACACTTTTCGGCAGTGTATTTCTTTTGGTTGCAATAATTGCGATATATCTGACAAACGGCACATTCAATATCCCTGAGGCGATGTTTAAAGGATACAGCTTTACATTTCAGTTCTGGGTTTTTATTGCATTTGCCCTTGCATTTGCTATTAAGGTGCCGATGTTTCCTTTCCATACCTGGTTGCCTGCTGCACACACCGAGGCGCCAACCGCAGGGAGTATCTTTCTTGCCAGTGTATTGTTGAAAATGGGTACATATGGTTTTATGAGGTTTTGTCTGCCGATCGCACCTGAGGCAAGCGTATATATGGCGCCTTATATGATAGCACTCTCTGTAATCGGCATCATTTACGGCGGTTTTGTCTGTTTAAGTCAGACCGACATGAAAAAACTTATTGCATATTCAAGTGTTGCACATATGGGTTTTGTAACCCTTGGCATTTTTTCTTTTACATTGTTTGGTTTTCAAGGCGCGCTGCTCCAGATGCTTAATCATGGAATTACTACCGGTGCTCTTTTCTTCTGCGTTGGAGTTATTTATGAGAGGACGCACAGCCGTGAGATTTATGTCAATGCCGGGCTTGGTAAAATTATGCCGGTTTATGTTGGTTTTTTTGGACTCTTTTCGCTTTCTGCTTTTGCCTTTCCGGGGACAAACAACTTTGTAGGAGAAATCTATGTCTTGATTGGGATATTTAGTCAATCAAAATGGGCAGGATTTCTTGCTGTTGTCGGTGCAGTTCTGGCAGCCGCATATATGCTGAAATTATTGAAACAGATTGTTTGGGGCAGGACAGACCAATCTGCGATAAAGGACATGAATGTGAGAGAAATTATAGGCTTGCTTCCGCTTGTTCTTTTTGTTTTATGGGTCGGTCTTTATCCAAGACCTTTTGTATACGTTATGGAAAAAACAATGACTAACCTTTTCAACCAACTGCAATCAATTTTGCATTGAGGAGCCGTGATAATGTTGCTACTGCCTGAATTGAGTATCCTATTCTTTTCTATAGTCTGTCTTTTCTTCTCTGTAAGCAAAAATAAGACGGGTGTTGCTGCATTTGCTAAGATATGGTCTTTATGCACTTTTTTTCTGGCTGCTTTATGCGTAACAAACATCGGTGAACTTTTCTCAGGCGCTTACAAGATTGATCTTTTTTCACAGATTTTAAAACTCCTTATTAGCTTAGGTCTTTGCCTCGTTGTATTGATGCTCGGCAAAAACAAAGAAATTGAAGAGTCATTTTTGCCGGAATATTATATGTTTTTCGGCTTTTCAACGCTTGGTTTAATGATGCTTGTGAGCTCCGTGGAGCTTATTTCTATTGTCATTTCTCTTGAAATATCATCATACAGCCTTTATGCAATTGTACCCCTGAGGAAGGGTCAGACACGTGTTCAGATTGAGGCATCGATGAAGTATCTGTTTTTCGGCGCCATATCAACAGGTGTTATGGTTTTCGGAATGAGCTATATATACGGGTTGGCACATTCAACATTCCTTTCGGACATATTAGCTGCATTTCCCCAGTTCATCAGCAAACCAATAGGCGTTCTTGCATTGATTCTAACTTTATCAGGTTTCTTTTTTAAACTATCGCTTTTCCCTTTTCACTTTTGGGCACCCGATATTTATGAGGGTGCTTCAAATAATACTACCACATTTATAGCAACTATCCCGAAAGTCGCAGCTACCGCTCTTTTGATACGGATAGGAATGCTTGCAATGCCTGTGGAGTCATCACAGATTGTTACCATAATGATTGTACTCGCTGCCTTTTCCATGACTCTCGGGAACCTTGTAGGACTTGTTCAGAAGGATATAAAGCGATTGCTTGCATATTCAGGCATTGCCCATGCAGGTTACCTGATGCTTGGAATTTTGTCTATGAGCACAGAAGGGAACGCTTCAGCGCTCTTTTACATCACAATATACTTATTTATGAATCTTGCCTGTTTCTATGTGATCATCCTTATGTCGAAAAAAGGAGAGAATGTATCGATTAATGATCTTGCAGGGCTTTCAAAGAGATCACCGCTTCTTGCGCTTCTCCTTGCTGTTGCAGCATTTTCCCTTGCCGGCATACCTCCTACGGGCGGTTTCACCGGAAAGCTTTTTCTTTTGACCAGTGCCTTTAGGTCCGGCCATCTTGCAATTGTTATAATCGGTGCCGTTAATACTGTCATATCGATATTTTTCTATCTTAATCTTGTCCGCATGAGTTATTCGAAGGAGGCAGTATCAATAGAACCAATTAAGCTTTCCCTGTCAGAAAAAATTCTTTGCTATCTTTTTATATTCCTGATCCTGTATATGGGTATTCTGCCTTATGGATTACTTGAGATTTTTAAGATTGCTGTCTGAAATAAATAAATATATAAAATTATAGTTTTTATATTGTTTTTTTGTTTTTTTTATGTGATAATAAGGCTTGAAGTTACGGGTGTTATTGTTAGCAGTTACCACAGAAGCTGTTTTTTTTTGTAGTCTATTAGCAAATCATCTCCGCATCCTTCAAAATTCTAATCAAAGAGGTAGTATAATATGTCAAAAGGTACAGTAAAATGGTTCAACGAGTCAAAGGGTTTTGGTTTTATTACAAAAGATGACGGAGCAGATGTATTTGTTCATTATTCTTCAATTCAGGACAGTGGTTTTAAATCTTTGAATGAAGGCGATTCTGTAACATTTGATGTTGTAAGCGGCCCCAAGGGTCCATCTGCATCAAACGTAGTCAAAGGTTAATTCTGCCAAATCAGAATCAAATCTTCTAAAAATGAAGGTTAAAGGGTACAGTTTTCAATAAACTGCACCCTTTTTTATTTATGTTTCTTAGTTGATACGTATTTTAAAATGTGCGATGACCATATCCCGTAATTGACCTACGAGACGGCTCTCAGATAAGAGGCTGGGTTTTTATCGATACAATCCATAATTTTTTTTTCATTATAGCCCATTTTTATGAGTCGATTTGATGATTCTATAATGGTCGAGGATCCGCCCCGGAGAATGCCTGTCCGGGGAGGCGGATTAATTATGAATTCTGAATTATGAATTCTGAGTTTTTGACGCCTGGCCCTTGATCCCTGCCGCCTGACCTCTGTGTTCTCACGGGCAATACCATATGAATCCTTGGTTGTATCTGATATAATTATGATTTTGTTAGGGTTTTTTGTGCGGAATATCAGTTTGAGCACATCTGGATGAAGATGATATGGGTCGGCAATGACCTCGGCATAAACATCTTTGTTAAGAAGCCCGAATCCTGCTATACCTGGTTCGCGATGGTGCAGGCCGCGCATTGCATTGAACAGGTGTGTTATTCCTTGTGCACCTTTTTGATAGCCTGCTTCTGCTTCGGCAAAGGTGGCATCGGAGTGTCCCATGCTCATATTTATGCCAGTGTCCCTGGCGTTTTTAATGATATCCAAAGCACCACCAAGCTCCGGGGCAATTGTTATAATTCTTATTATATCCTCAAGGCCATCGATAAGCTCAATAAAAGCGCGTTTGTCCGGCTTCAGAAAAGATGATGGATCAAGGGCGCCGCAAAGTGAAGGGTTCAGGAATGGTCCTTCAAGATGAACACCGAGAATGAGGGAAGGCAGTGTTGAGTGTTGAGTTTTAAGTGTTAAGCTGATTAATCCCTGACCATTGGCGTTTGATGTTACAGGCTGATCGTCTGCATATCCGGAACTATGTCTCCCCGCTCCACGCTCCACACTTGATGCTTTCTTCTGTAGCTCCATTGCCTCTTTGACCGCTGTCATGTTTTTCCGCATTACATTGATTGGTGCGGAATATATAGTGGGAATAATCTCAGTTACACCGAAAGAGCCATGAATTGCTGCAATTTTCAAGATGTCTTCAGGATTTGCGGCTCTTGTGTCATATCCGCCAATTCCGTGCGTATGGATGTCAATGCTGCTCATATTGATATTTTATCAGATTAGAAATTATCATTAGTTATAGCTAATTGCAATGAATAATACTGTATAAACATATCTCTGTTTGACATGACACGCCGCATTTGCTAAATTGCCGTAATGGCTAACCATAGAAAACCCATTACTATCACCGGCCGGGCGGACAAAATCACGCCATTTTATGTTATGGAGCTTCTCGAGAAGGCAAAGGAGTTAGAAAGAAATGGTTTGCAAGTAGTGCATATGGAGGTAGGTGAGCCTGATTTTGCATCGCCCCTTGCCGTTAGGGAAGCTGCCATGAGGGCCATCAGTGACAACAGGACTTTCTATACGCACAGTCTCGGAATACCGGAACTGAGAGAAATGATATCAGAGCATTATTTTAAAACCAATGGTTTAAGAATATCTCCGGAAAGGATCATCATCACCAATGGCACGTCAGGCGCTTTTCTGCTGCTCTCTGTGGTTTTGCTCGATAAGGAGAGAAGCCTGGGCATTTCCGATCCCGGTTACCCCTGTTATAAAAACTTTGCCCTCGTTGTTGGCGCAGATATTGTGTCCATACCGATCAATGAAGAAACATTTTTTGAGGTAACGGTAGACCACCTGAAGACACTTACAAATTTGCCCCATGCCCTTCTCGTTTCAACACCCACAAATCCCACCGGTATCATTTACCGTGAAAAAACCTTGAGAAGTCTTTACGAATATCTCCTGCAGAGAGATAAGGTGTTTATTGTTGACGAACTTTATAATGGACTCTACTACAATAAGAGACCCGATTCAGCCCTTACTATTTCGGATGATATTATTGTCATAAACGGGTTTTCCAAAACCCATGCTATGACAGGATGGCGCCTTGGCTGGATAGTGGTGCCGGAGGAGCTTGTCAGGCCAATCCAGAAGGTTGCCCAGAACGTTTTTATATCACCTCCTTCTGTATCGCAATATGCCGCCCTGCAGGCTTTCAGCGTGGACGATGACCTTGAAATGATGAGAAAAACGTATCGCGAGAGGCGGGATTTTATGATTCCCCGGCTTAAAGACATGGGTTTTACTATACCCGTTGATCCGGAAGGCGCTTTCTATGTATATGCAGGCATAGACAAATGGGGTATTGACAGCATGGAGTTTGTAGAAAGGGCACTTATGGAAGCTATGGTCGCCTTGACGCCCGGGTATGATTTCGGCTCCTACGATGCCGGCTCTCATGTCCGCTTTTCCTACGCCAACAGCCTGGAGATGCTCAAGCTTGGCTGTGAGCGGTTAGAAGTATGGCTGGAAACCCTTAAATAACACCCAGGGCAAATATATTTTAGCCGAAGACAGTAGAAAAGGGAAGCTTCAGCTTTTTGCTTTTTTGATTGTCCGTTTATGTCATGCCGCCATAAAGCCTTATGACGTTTTTC
>Ga0351923_1115_pt1 | contig 14143 bp, 9 predicted proteins | sample BONcelT113001C11_FD_206859 | JGI IMG/M metagenome (GOLD analysis project Ga0351923, IMG submission 206859) | Enriched cells from coal bed in the Powder River Basin, Montana, United States - BONCAT cells T11 rep2 HSBNCT.T11.300.1.C11 ...
CCTCGTGCTTTCGCGCTTGTTTTCGCGCCCGGTCGTCAGCGTAACGCAGGCGGCAAAGGCGCTTGCGGCAGGCGATTATTCGGTCAAAACGCCCGTGCGCTCACGCGATGAAATCGGTCAACTTACACAGGCACTCAACGAACTGGGCGACGAGCTGGGCAAGGCGGAGGAGCTACGACGTGAGCTTATCGCCAACGTGTCACACGAGTTACGCGCGCCGCTGACCATCATTCGGGGTTATGCGGAGACCTTACGAGACGTCACCTGGCCAAACGAAGAAAAACGCACCGCGCAGCTCAACGCCATCTGCGATGAGTCCGTGCGCCTTGGTGCCCTTGTGAGCGATATCTTAGACTACTCCCGGCTGCAATCCGGTGCGGACAAACTGGAGCTGACCGACTTTCCGCTTAGCGATGCGCTGGGCGAGATCATTCGCGGCTTTGAACTCGCGGCGGGCAGGCGCGATATTGCGCTGGAGCTTTCGTGTGACGAAGGGGAGGTGCGCTTTGACCGCGCGCAGATGGTTCAGGTGGTGAGCAATCTTTTGGACAACGCGGTGCATCACGCACGGGAGCGCTCGCGCATCCGCATCCGCGGCGAGAAGCGGGGTGCGTGCATGCGCGTCTCTATCGAAAACGTGGGCGACCCGATTCCGCCGGACGAGCTGCCGAACATCTGGGATCGCTACCACCGCGCGCCGCGCGTCGGCGAAGCAGGCGGGCTCGGCACGGGCTTAGGCCTCGCCATCGTCAAGAGCATTCTCACACGCCACGGGGTCAACTTTGGCGTGGAGAGTGATGAGAAGAAGACTGTATTTTGGTTTGAGACGGTTTCGCAATAAAAGCAGAAAAACTAGTAAATGAAACGCTGAAGAGCGACGAAACAATATAACGTTGAAACGCAAACAGAGCTCCGGCGTCAGCCGGAGCTCTTGTTTCGCATAGACGTGTTTACTCAAAAAGCTGGTGCTTAAAGTCGCTCAGCCCAAGACCCATCTGCGCCGCCGCATCCCGAAGCGACATACCGGATGGGTAGTCCGCGGGCAGGCTGAGACGAGAATACAGTTCTTCGAGCGTGAGATTCAGCAGGCCTGCCGTCTGTTCGAGGGTGTAGGAGCCGCGCAGGTCGTTCGGTGCGTAGCCGTTGATGGCGGTGAAGTCTTCACCTTCCGCGCCGGACGAGCCATCTTCCTCGTGCGATTCTTCGTTCTTGCCGCTGCCTTTGCTGGACTCAGCGATGGCGCCCCAGCTCAAGCCCTCATATCTGTTGGGAAGCAGCTGCATGTTGCCCGTCGCCGCCGCGATGCCCATTGGCACAAAGAACAGCAGGAGCGCGAGAACAGTCGCTAGAATCGGATGAATCTTCGCCTTTTTCGAGAGACCCGTGTGGATTGCGCCCTGCACGGGGCAGACGTTGACGCACTCGTTGCAGTTGATGCACTCCAGGCTCGTTACGCGTCCGTTTTTCGCGTCCATGACCTCCACGTTCATCGGACAGGCATGGTTGCATTTGCCGCAGCGGATGCAGGCATCTTCGTCCACACGGACGGAATACGGACTGGCTTTGCCGATCAAACCGTAGAGCGCGCCTGCCGGGCAGAGGTATTTGCAGAAGAAGCGGTCGTAGACAATGCTGCCCATGAGCGTAATCACCAGCACGATGAACCCGACGAGGTAGGATGTCATCAGCTCGTTGAAATCCGCCAGATGCCCCAATGCATTAAAGGGACAATAGGGCGTAATCCAGAGTTTGCCTGTGATCCATGCCATGGCAACGGTCACGGCAAGCACGACATACTTCAGATAGCGCAGCACGCCGTCGAGCGCTTTTGGCAACACAGGGCGTTTTTTAAAGAGCTTGCCGCCAATTTTTCCGAAGAACTCCTGCAGTGCGCCGAACGCGCAGATCTGACCGCAAAACGAGCGGCGCATCGCCAGCGAGAGCACCACCGTCGTGCCAAAGAGCACGAATGTCCCGATTACGATCCGTTTGAGGAATGTTCCAACGGCGAAGAGCGAGAGCATGGACTCCAGTCCGCCATAGGGGCAGAGCGCGTGGATTGACGGGCCGACGTAGCCCAGCGTATGCAGCGCGGTGGCCGCGAGAACAAATGCGAGAAAGCTGCCGAGCGTAACCCAGCGGATGATGCGGGAGATGAGGGAAAGGCGCTTTTCACGCACGCTGACGGCGGTTGAGGTGGCGGACATATGTGTTACCTCCTGCTATTCTATGTTTGATGGGGTCGTTATAGTCTGTTTTGGAATGCGCGCAGATGGTTTTCTGAGGCGCGCATCAGGCTCTCGAAGACGGTGCGGACGTTATCGGGTAACTCCTGCTCAAGGAACGTATCATACATAGCGATATTGCTCACCTCTGCGCTTACGCCTGCCTGATACGCATCTGTCAGCGAGGGAACTGCCACCGCGTGGCTTGCGCCCTCGTCTGCGGGGGCGGTGATGCCGTATGCGTCAAAAAGCGGTAAAAGCGTCTTAATATGCGTTTCTTCCGCGCGCATGATGTTGGTAAACGGGCGGACGCTGCCGAAATCCGCGATGATGCGCTCATATTCCGCGCGGGCGAGGTATTCGTCCTGGATGGCGTAGGTGAGCATGTCTGCCAGCGTCAGGGTATCGTCATCCAGCGCGCCCTCCGCGCCGTAGCCGGTGAGCGAGAGCGTCTTGTCTGATTCGCTGAGCGAAAAATCCGGAGCTGCTGTCGTGTTGGTGTTATAGGAGGGGGCGCAGTCATCGCCTTCGATTCCGCTGTTGCTGTTGGTGTCTCCGTTTCCGCCGCGGTAGCCCGTACTGAGCGCGGTGGTCTCGCCAGGCTGTTTGCCAAAGCCGATGAGCTGCAGATCGTCTTCGCTGTGTGTGCTTGCAACGGGTGCAGCTGCGCAGCCTGCTAGCGCAAGAGTGAGGGTGAGGATCGCAACAAGCGCGATCGAAAATCTTCGTTTCATGATGGTGTACCTCCAGTGGTCACTTGTATGCTTTCATGATAGAGTCCAGTTGTGATGAAATCGTGATGAGTACTTGAGAATATGATGTGAGATTTTCTGCTGAAACGGGGACGTGAATTGAAAAAAAGTAAACGTGAGAATATGATGTGAGATTTTCTGCTGATCCGGGGTGTGTATTGGTAAAAGAAAATGAGTGCGGAAGAAGGGGAAACGGATGCTGCAAACGAAAGCTGCATTTTAGCAGGTGCGGGAGGTAAATACACACGCGCAAAATGGCGGGCACGCGCCCATGCGGAGAAATCGCCTCTGTAGCAGGCAAACAAAAAGCGGCTCGCACTTCTGCGCACCGCCTCACAACGGCTGGGTGAACGGGGCGTATCACGCCTGAGATTCAATCCGGCCAGCGAGCCGGTTATCTTCGGCAGCGGACGGGGCGATTTGGAAACCCTTGCCGAAACGCGACGGGGAGAGCCCGTATTCGCGGAGGAACGCTTTATAGAAGGTCGTGTATTCCAAAAAACCCGCCTGAACGGCACTTTCCCCCGCGCCAACGCCGCGCGCGAGCAGGCGGCGGGCGCGCTGAAGCCGGAGCTTGACGACATACTGATGCAGCGAAACGCCGGATTCCGCGTGAAAGCGGCGCATCAGGTGCGTCTTTCCCATGTGTAGCGCGGCGGCGATGGTCTCTGCGCGTAGGTCGCTCGTTAAATGCGCATTGAGATAGGCCTGCGTACGCCGCAGAAACGCGCTCGAGACAGCGCTCTGTTCTCTGAGGCGGATCATATGGACAAAGATGAGACGGATATAGTCCGCAAAGACCGTATCGCGACCCTCGAATTCCGAAAAATCGCGCTCCAACCGATCCTGCTCGCCATCCAGCAGCAACAGCAGCTGCCCGATGACTGTGCCGTCCGCCTCCGAGAGCCGCAGCTCCAGCGGCTCGCTCCAGTCCTCACCCGAAACGCCCGCGAGTAGCTCCGGCAAAATCCAGAGCACTGTTCGCTGATAAACGCTCTCTTCATCGAGAAAACGCAGAGAATGCGAGCAGCCGGGCGGCAGCAGCAGTAGCGTATTTCTGCCGAGCGGAACCGCGCGATTCTGCATCAAAAACTCCGCGTGGCCGCTGAGGAAGAAATACAGCTCATAGAACTCGTGATGATGCCGGTAGACACGGCGGAGGTTGTTTTCCGCAAAGGAATTCAGCTCGAATCCGTTCGGTAAACATGCAGCGCTAATCGGGTATGTAAAATAACTTCTCATGCGAGCATACTAACAGAATTGTGCGCGTTTTTCAATTGCCTCTCCATACGAACAGCGTTTACAGGGGTGTTGCGATAGCATGCACGCACGATTTTCAATGAAAACGATGGTTTTTGCCATAGCGCAGGCTGGAAAACTGCCTTATAATCAGAATATCTCATAAGGGCGGGTTCTCTTCTTGCCGCAGTATCATCATCTGTTTTCCTGTGTGGAACAATCGAACCATCATTGCCTCTATCGCGCGCAAGGCGTTGCTTCTCGCGTCGATTTTTTGAGCGAATCCCTTTTGCGAATCGCCATTCTACCCGAGGATGAGCGGCTGCTGCCTACCCTCTCCGTCTGTCCCTCGGGTGAACTGCCGCGTGAGGGACGGGACAAGCTTTCGCTCGATGGATTTCCGCTCTTTTCTCCGGCGCATGAGGGAGCGTTTACGTTTGCCTGGAGCGAATACCGCCTCACGGTTGATCCGGTCAACTTTTTGATGAAGCTCACGAAAAACGGACGATCGCTGCTTTGCGACCGCGCGCCGATGGGCCATAACCTTGGCGGTGAATACGGCGATCATGCGCGGCACTATCTCGTACGCGAATCCGGCGAGCGCATCTTCGGCCTTGGAGACAAGGCTGGCGCGCTCAACAAAGCCGGACGCAGGTTTCGCCTCGATAGTAAGGATGCGATGGCGTATGACGCCGAGACGAGCGATCCGCTTTACCAGCATGTGCCGTTTTACATCTGCCAAAATGACGCGGGCGTTGTCGGGCTCTATTACGACACGCACGCAAGCTGCGCCTTTGACTTTGGCAGGGAGCTGAGCAACTATACCGGCGCGTATCGCTACATTGAGACCGACGAAAAATCGCTCGTCTACTATATTTTGCTGGGTACGCTGCCGCAGATCGTCGCGCAGTTTTCCGCGCTCACGGGCGGCTCGGCGTTTCTGCCAAAGCGCGCCCTGCTCTACGCGGGCAGTACCATGACATACACCGACGCAGCGGATGCGGACAGCCAGTTGCGCGGCTTTGCCGATGCGTGCGGTGCGCGCGGCTTTGCGTGCGGCGGCTTTTACCTCTCGTCTGGGTATACTTCGATTGGACAAAAGCGATATGTCTTTCACTGGAACAACGAAAAGATACCCGATCCGGCCGCGCTTTCGGCATATTTAAGCGAGCGCGGCATCGAGCTGATCGCCAACATCAAGCCCGTGTTTTTAACTGATCATCCGCTGTATGCGTACATCGCGCAAAACGGGTGGTTTTTGCAAGTACCTGATGGCACACCCGCGCTGACGCCGTTTTGGGATGGACTCGGCAGCTGGCTGGACTTCACCAACCCCGGTGCGTATGACTTCTGGAAAGAGCAGGTGACGACCCAGCTTCTGCAAAACGGCATCGCCAGCACTTGGAACGATAACAACGAATATGAGGTGCTGGACCATGGCGTGCAGGCAAACGGGTATGGAGAAGCGTATCCCGCCTGCATGGTGAAGCCCTCGTTTGCAATGCGCATGACGGCGGCCTCACTGGAGGCGCAACGCGCGTTTTTCGGGCCGGAGAAGCGGCAGTTTCTCTCTTCACGCGCGGGCGCGGCGGGTATCTGCCGCATGGCGATGGTCTGGACAGGCGACAACCGCACGGAGTGGAAAACCCTGCGTTACAACCACTACATGGGTCTGACCATGTCACTCTCCGGTTTGTTTCTCTTCGGGCACGATATCGGCGGGTTCGTCGGTTTCGCGCCCGAGCGCGAACTGTTTCTGCGCTGGCTGCAACATGGTGCTTTCACACCGCGCTTTGTCATCCATAGCTGGAACGACGATGCACGCGCGACAATGCCCTGGTATTATGAAGACCTTGTACCCGCGGTGCAGAAGATTTTCGCGTTTCGCTCCCGCATCCTGCCGTATCTCTACGACGCGATGTATCGCGCGCACACGCTCCGCGAGCCGATGCTGCGCCCGCTGATTTATGACGATCCGGCGGCAGATCCTGAAAGCGACTTGTTTTACGTAGGCGATTCGCTGCTGGCTGTCTGCGTGTATGATCAAGGCGTCTCGGAAATGACGATTTGTCTGCCAAAGAGTAAGAGCGGCTGGTATGATGAGCAGGATGCATGGTTTCCCGGGGGGAAAGAAGCAACGCTACCCTGTCCAGCAGCGGGCGCGCCGCGAACGCTGCACAAGGGCGGCAGCGTGTTTGTTACGGATGCGGCTTCCAATCCGGGCTTTGGAGAAGCGCAGCCCGCTTTCACAGTTTACGCGCAGGAAACAGGCGTGTTTTCGCGCGAATACTTCTTTGACGACGGCGAAACGAATGCTTATTTACAAAACGACTGCACGCGAATCATATTCACCGTAGAGTGCCTGCCCGAGTGTGTGCGCGTGCGCTATACCAACCATGGCAGACGGGTAATGCTGCCGGAAGTCCGGCTCATCGACCGCCTGCATCGCCCGCAGGAACTGATCAAAGGAGACGACGCATGAGCTATCGCGTTCGGGAAGACCATAAATTAGAGGCGACGCTTCCGATGCACACCCCCGCGCCGTACGACATGAGCAATCTCAGGATTTCCGCATGCGTGGACGGGCTGAGGTTGATAAAGCTCTCACTCAGCGGTTCTTACGATGCGGTACTAGCGGGCGGACACTATGGCGTCTGCGGCAGGCGCGCGCCGGATGACCCGACCACCGAGCGGCAGGTCGTCGCATACGGCCGCGTACAGGAGACGCAGTTTACCCTCTGCGAGGTTGTCTACACAGCAAGATGGTTTCTTAGCTCCGATTTTCCCGTGCTCTACCTGCGGCTTTGCGCAGAAAGTTGCCGTCCGTTCTCGCTGGAGTACAACTTTGGCGTGCAGTGCCTGCCGGAGCGGCTTCATCTGCTTTGCTCCGCACCGTTGACGCTGCGTGAGTGCGAGGGGGATTATCTGCACTATACCGCAACCGAGAATGCCCAAGCCCGGCGGGATGCGTTTTTTGCCGAACTCACGCTTGCCTTTGACCTTGGCCTGATGCTGGCACAGGACGCGCTGCTCGGCTCCGCCGCCGAGGCGGAGGCGGACGCCGAGGCGTATTTTGCCATGCTACTCTCCACGGCGAAATCCGGCGAGGATGCCGCGTTTAAGGCCTATGCACTCAATGCCGCGTTTTCGAGCTATAAGTCCTTTGAGGGCTTTTCGGGCTTCTTTGCGGGCGTGAACTACGCCGCACCCGCGCGTACATATTATCGCGACGGGTATTACACCGCGCTTGTCGTGCTGCCGTATCGACCGGATTGGGTGAAAGAGCAGCTCGTCACTCTCGCGCGCGGCATCGCGGACGACGGCTCCTGCGGTTCCGCGGTGGACGCACATGGCGCGCCGTGGTGGCTCGAGCATACGGACAGCCCGCTGTTCTTTGCGCTGCTTTTGTATGCATATGTTGCCAATACGGGTGATTCCGGCATCCTGCGCGAAGCTCAAATCGCGCAAAAGCTGGCGAATATTCTGAATCAAACCACCGCAGCGCTGGATGAAAACGGGCTGCTCACGCGCGCGCCCGCCTCGCGGCACGACTGGGCGGACAACGTGTTTCGCGAGGGATATGTGACCTATATTCAGTGCCTCGCGTTCGGCGCGCTTCGCCTTGGTGGCTCGCTGCTGCCGAATGCCGCGCGGTATGCCGAGGCGGCGGAGAACATAAAGGAGGGCGTCAACTGCGAGCTTTGGTGTGAGGAACTTGGATACTATGTCAACTTCAAAACGCCGGAGGAGACGGAGACAAACCTCTCTCTTGACACGGTGTTTGCCGCGCTCTTCGACATCGCCTCGCCGGAGCGCGCAAAGCGGATGCTCTCGCGCATGGAAGCGCTGCTTGAGACGCAGAACAATGCGCGCTTTGGCGAAGTTGGCACGCTCTGCGTCTATCCGCCGTATGCCTCATCTTCGCGGCTCGTCGAAAAAAGTGCGGATCCGCTGCGCTATCACAACGGCGCGGACTGGCCATATCTTTCTTCACTCTACGCCTTTGCCAAGAAGGTCAACGGCATGGAATACCGTTATGCGCTGACGCGCTGGTATGAAATCGGACTCGAGCAGTGCTTTGCTACGCCTGTGGAGTATTTTTCGCCCTATTATCCCGCGGGCGGAATGCTGCAGGGCTGGAGTGCGTTTGCGTCATTTGCCATGGAGCGCGAAAGCGCAAGCGGTGTGTTTCGATAAACAGGGATCACGATACCAAACTAAAAAATATCAACAGGAGGATGACAACGTGGAACAACTTCCCAACACCCCTTATCGCGAGCTCAAGGGCGGCAGGCAGATTGCATATGCGGCCGGCCACCTTGGCCCGGGTATGCTCAGCCAATTTATCACCACATGGTTGCTGCTCTTCATGACCGGCAACGCGGGAGACCCCATTCTCTCCGGTACACTGGTTGGCACCGCAACGCTGGTCGGGCGCATAATGGACGGCGTGGCCGATCCGCTGGTTGCCAACTGGAGCGACAATATTCGCGGAAAGCGCATGGGACGCAGGCTGCCATTTATGCTGCTGGGCACACTGCCGATGATCTTCTGCTTCCTTATGGTCTGGCTTACGCCGCAGATGGCACAGACCGAGCTGGCGCGGTTTATTTGGCTGTTTATCTTCCTCAACGGATTCTATTTCTTCTATACCGTCGTGGTCAATCCGTATTTTGCGCTGCTTCCGGAGATTGCCAAGGACGACAAGCAACGAGTTTTCATCCAGAGTTTTGTGTCTGTGTTTGGCATTCTCGGTATGGGAATTGCGCTTGGTGCGTCCGGTTTTCTCATCAATGCGGTGGGTTATCTCGGCGCAGGCATCGCGCTGAGTGTCATCTGCGCGCTGGTGATGGTGATCCCCGCGCTGATCATCAAAGTCAACAAGGACTATGTTCCGGCACCTGCCCCAAACCAGACGAAGAACTTGTTTAAAAACATCGTCGGCGCGTTTCAAAACGACAAATTTGTCAAATACATCATCGGGTTTGCAACGTTTTTCATCGGCTTCCAGTTGATTCAATACAACCTTGCGTTTGTAACGACCGTTTCGCTGGGGTTGGAAAAGGGTATGGCAAGTACGCTCTTTATTGTGTCGGTGGTGTGTGCGCTTGCGTTCATTCCTCTGTACAATGTGTTCGTCAAAAGGTTTGGCACGGTCAAGTCGCTGATGATCTCCATGGCGAGCTATGCGCTGGTTGCGCTGCTCATCATGGCACTGCCGCAGATCGGCAGTATTTCGGGAACAGTGCTTGGGTTTGCGTTGATGGCGCTGCTGGGATTTCCATACAGCGGGTTGATGGTCATACCCAACGTACTCGTCTCAGAGATTATCGACGACGACTACCGCCGCTTCGAAGTGCGCCGCGAGGCGATGTTCTTTGGCGTGCAGGGGCTGGTCAATAAGCTCGCGACCGCGTTTGCTTCATTCGCCGTCGGCGTGTTGCACGATCTGCTGGGCAGCTCGCCGGAGCAATCGCTCGGCATTACCATCGTTGCGCCTATCGCGGCGGTGTTTGCAATCGTTGGCTTCTTCGTCATGCTTCAGCTGAATCGTAAGAAGGCAGACGCACTATGATTCCGCTCATCATCGTTATAGCTGCGCTGCTTGCGCTGGTTTGTGCCGCGCTTGCCTTTGCCAACGGGTTTGTCAATCAGTTCGGCGTGCCGCGCCTGACTCGGCGGGTACGCTTCACCAAGGACGACCGCATTCTCTACGTTGTTGCGCATCCGGACGACGAGGTACTCATGAGCGGCACGCTCTCGCTGCTGAAGCAGCGTTATCACCTGCCGGTTCATGCGCTCTATCTGACGCATGGCGAGGACGGCCCGACCTTCGACCTCGTGCCAAAAAACGGACTAAAAGAACGGCGCACGCAGGAGCTTGCGCGCGTAAAGGAGCTACTTTCGCTCGACGGGGTGACGATCTGTGACTATCCCGACCGCTATCTGGCGAATCAGGACTTTGACGCGGTTTGCAAGACTGTTTGGAACGCGGCGGAGGCGCTGGGCTCGACTTATATCTTTACGTTCGATGAGAGCATCGGCATGTACGGACACACGGATCACGTCGCCGCGGGAAAAGCCGCCGTTTGCGCTGCCAAAGAGCTGGCTGGCGTAAAAGGCGTGTTTCAAATGACGCTGCCTAGCGGCATGCTCTCGCTTGCGATGAAGATGAGCAGGACATTCCGTGAGCGCTACGATCCCGCGCGCGGCTTGCCGCGGCCGAATGTTGCCGTGAACATCTATCGCTGGCGAAACACTCGCTATGCGGTGACGCGCGCGCACGAGACGCAGACGGCGGTTATGCGCGAGCTACAGCCGTATTACGACAAGCTGCCGCGCTTTTTGTACTATGCGATTTTCGATCGCGAGTATTTTTATTATCGCGAGAAGCCCGAACTCTAAGCACAAGCCTTTATTGGGATCAGCGAATACGAATAAAAAGCATCGCGAGAAATCGGAACGCTAAACGGAAGTCTTAACCGGGAGCAACGCATGCGATCAACACAAAAAAGCGCACTTCCCGTCCGGGGGAACGCGCTTTTTCGTGCCGAACAAGCTTGCTGAACGCTGAAAGAACGCTATCATGGCGCGAGAGATTTTCGGAAAAAAATCCGGTGTTTTCACAATCATTTGATCAAAAATGTCTATAATAGAGTCAGAGACGAGTTTCTTGAAAAGGGGAAGGAATCTATGCCAAACGCACCGCGCTATGCCATCGCCTGCCCAACGAGCATGGGCGTGCGCATCACGCCCGAAGAGCGACAGAGTGTGCACACGAGCAGCCTGTTTCGCATGACGTCTACGAGCGCGGAGAGCAACGTGCTCAACATCGCAAGTTCGCTGGGACATGAATGCCTGGTGCTCACCAAGTTTATCGAAGGCAGCCCAGTTTCGCTGTTTCTCCAGAGCGAACTGCGCGCGCGCAACATTCGCTTTGAGGGTATCAGCGTGCCGCAGGGTGGGCCCTGGGGCTATCGCCATCAGTTTAACATCGCAGATAGCGGCTTTGGCCTGCGCGGGCCGCGCGTTTGGAACGACCGCGCGGGCGAGGTCGGGCGCACACTTTCGATGGACGAGTTTGATACAGAGCGCATCTTTGGGCAGGAGGGCGTTGCCATTTTGCATCTCTCCGGCCTCATCGCCGCGCTCTCGCCCGAGACGGCCGTGTTCTGCGCAGAGCTTGCCAAACGCGCCAAAGGATACGGAACGCGCATCAGCTTCGACCTGAACCATCGCGCGTCCTTCTGGAAAGGTCGCGAGCGCACGCTAAGGGAAGTGTTTCATCAGATCGCGTCCATATCGGATATTCTGATTGGCAACGAGGAGGATTTTCAGCTTGCCCTAGGCATACAAGGCCCCGAAGCGGGCGGCAAAGACCTCGCGGCGAAGATTGACGGGTTCAAGGGTATGATCGATCAGGCGCGAGCCGCCTATCCATGCGCGCGGTACTTCGCAACCACCTTGCGCGAGGTGGAGAACGCAAACGAGCACCTCTGGGGCGCGATTCTCTCAGCGGACGGAGTGTTTTTTGTCGAGCAGCCGCGCAGAATACCCGTACTCGACCGCATCGGTGGCGGGGACGGATTCACCGGCGGACTGCTCTATGGCGTCTATCGCGGCTGGGAACCGGAGGCGTGCTTGCGCTTTGGCTGGGCATGCGGCGCGCTTGCCGTGACCGATCGAAACGATTATGCCACGCCCGCCGATGAAGAGCAGGTTTGGAGCATTTATTCCGGCAACGCGCGCGTCAAGCGCTGAGGGAAGGGTTATATGAGTCAAGCAGACATCGGGCTGATCGGGCTCGCCGTCATGGGCGAAAATCTGGTCATGAATATGGAGAGTAAGGGCTTTCGCGTGGCGGTGTATAACCGCACCACGGACAAGGTGGATGCGTTTCTAGCCGGACGCGCGAGGGGCAAGCACATCGTCGGCTGCCGTTCGCTCGCCGAACTAAAAGATGCGCTGACTCAGCCGCGCAAGGTGATGCTCATGGTCAAGGCGGGGCAGGCGGTGGACGACTCTATCGAAAAACTGCTCGCCGTACTCGAGCCGGGGGATGTGATCATCGACGGCGGCAACAGCCATTTTCCGGATACCGTTCGCAGGACGGCGTATGTGGAGAGCAAAGGATTACTCTATATCGGCACCGGCGTCTCGGGCGGCGAGGAGGGCGCGCTGAAGGGACCCTCCATGATGCCCGGCGGTTCGCCTGCCGCGTGGCCGCTGGTCAAGCCCATCTTCCAAAGCATCTGCGCCAGGGTGGACGGCGGCACGCCCTGCTGCGACTGGGTCGGTGAAAACGGCGCGGGGCATTTCGTCAAAATGGTACACAACGGCATCGAATACGGAGACATGCAGCTCATCTGCGAGGCATATCAGCTCATGCGGGATATGCTCGGCATGCGCGCCGAGGAGATGAGCGAGGTGTTTGCCGACTGGAGTCGCGGCGAGCTGGATAGTTATCTCGTCGAGATCACGCGGGATATTCTGGCCTATCGAGACGCGGACGGCGGCGCACTGGTGGACAATATCCTCGACACGGCGGGGCAGAAGGGCACGGGGAAATGGACGGTGACGGCCGCGCTTGACGAGGGCGTTCCGCTCACGCTCATCGGTGAGGCGGTCTTTAGCCGCTGCCTCTCCGCAATGAAAGACGAGCGGACAGCCGCCGCGAAGGTCTATCCGCGCGTAACCGCGCAGTTATCCGGAGACAAGACCGCGCTGATCGACGCTATCCGGCAGGCGCTCTATGCCAGCAAGATCGTCTCCTATGCGCAGGGTTATGCGCTCATGCGTGCGCAGGCGAAGACCAGCGGCTGGAATCTCAACTACGGCGGCGTTGCGCTGATGTGGCGCGGGGGCTGCATCATCCGCTCCGCGTTTCTGGGAAAAATCAAGGAAGCGTTTGACCGCGATCCTCTGTTGCCCAACCTTCTGCTCGACCCGTATTTTGTAAACATCTTAAAATCCTGCACATCCGCCTGGCGAAAGGTCGTCTCGGCGGCGGTGCTCTATGGCATTCCAGTTCCCGCAATGAGCGCGGCGCTGAGCTATTTTGACGGCTGCACGAGCGAGCGCCTGCCCGCAAACCTCTTGCAGGCGCAGCGGGACTACTTCGGCGCGCATACCTACGAGCGGCTCGACCGCCCGCGCGGGGAGTTTCACCATACCAACTGGACGGGCGAGGGCGGAGACACCGCAGCCTCGACCTATACCGTATAAGGAGCGCTATGAATCTGCCATACAAGCCGGACTTTTCGGATAAAGTGATTGTGATTACGGGTGCGGCTGGCGTGCTTTGCAGACTGTTTGCAAAAGCGCTGGCGCAGTGCGGCGCGAAGATGGTCGTTCTCGATCATACCGAAGTAAAAGTGCGCGCGCTGGAGCGGGAAATTCGCGAGGCAGGCGGCGAAGTGCTGGGGGTCGTTGCGGACGTGACGGATGCGGAGAACTTGATGCGTGCGCACGAGGACATGCTTTCAACGTATGGTCCGTGCGATTTTCTTCTCAACGGCGCGGGCGGCAACAAACCGACGGCGACCACGGACGACGAGTTTTTTGATCGCATCGAATCCATCGGTGAAGGGAAGAAGAGCTTCTTTGACCTGGAACCTGCGGGGTTTGACCTCGTGTTCGGGTTGAATTTAACGGGTACGCTGCTGCCCACGCAGGTGTTTGCGCGCGATATGGCCGAGCGCGGCAAGGGCAACATCGTGAACATTTCCTCGATGAATGCCTTTACGCCCTTGACCAAGATTCCGGCGTATTCGGCGGCAAAGGCGGCGGTTTCAAATTTCACACGCTGGCTTGCGGTCTATTTTTCGCAGAGCGGAATCCGCGTCAACGCGCTTGCGCCCGGCTTTTTTTCGACGGGGCAGAACGCAAAGCTCCTCTGGAACGAAGACGGAACACCGACCCCGCGCG
>Ga0351923_1116_pt1 | contig 14139 bp, 16 predicted proteins | sample BONcelT113001C11_FD_206859 | JGI IMG/M metagenome (GOLD analysis project Ga0351923, IMG submission 206859) | Enriched cells from coal bed in the Powder River Basin, Montana, United States - BONCAT cells T11 rep2 HSBNCT.T11.300.1.C11 ...
AGAAAAAAAATACTGTTTTTAAAAAGCTGTATAATCCGGTGTTTAAGCGCGCGGCGGATATCGTATGCTCTTTGATTGCGCTTATTGTTTTTATAATCGTGCTTCCTTTTGTGGCAATAGCCATCAAGCTGGATACAAGGGGGCCTGTTTTTTTCAGGCACCTTCGCGTAGGCCAGCACGGACGTCTTTTTATGATGTATAAATTTAGGACCATGATACACAATGCAGAAAAATATATTGACAAACAAACTTTTAATGAAGACAACAATCCTTTTATACAATCCGAAAATGATGAACGCGTTACAAAAGTGGGCCGTTTTTTGCGCCGTTTTTCCATCGACGAGCTGCCGCAGTTGATTTGTGTTTTAAAAGGCGATATGAGTTTTATAGGCCCGCGCGCGTGGATACTGGATGAAATAAAAAAGCTCAAACGGGATCAGCTTTTCAGGCTGGTCGTAAAACCGGGGCTGACAGGATATGCGCAGGTAAACGGCAGAAACAATCTTTCCTTAAACGAAAGAATAGAAAAAGACCTTTTTTATATCGACAATATGTCTCCCTGGCTGGATATAAAAATACTGTTCCTTTCCATATTCACCGTTTTAAAACAGGACGGCGCATTTTAAAGAAGCACTGATTAAATGATGATTGCCAGAAGTTCGCCTATTGATCATAATCCACAAGCTGCCACTTTATTTTTAAGCCATCCAGCGTATTATCCTTGCGCATATCGTTTAAAATGGAATTCAATGCTTTATTAAGCTCGGTATTGGCCTTTTTTAAAGCGATCCTGTATCCGTGAGGCAGTACATAACCCGGCAGTTCTACTGTATCCGCGGCATAGGATTGCATGATCATACGGCTTCCGGCAATGATGTCCACCTTGAGTGTATGCAGCGCATCCACGGCATCCGGGTAGGCATTATAGTATTTATATTCGCAAATTATATTCCTGCTTTTTAAGAATTCCTCCAGTTTTTTATTGTAACCTGCATAGGATGTTGAAACTACGCCTATTTTTTTGCCGTTTATATCTTCTGCTTTTGTAATACTGCCCTGGCGGGCATAAAAAGCGGTGGCATCCGTATAATAGGTGTTTGAATAGGATAGATAGCTTTCCGAATCGGTCTTTATATAGGCGCCAAGTGTGAAATCCAAATCTCCTTTTTGTATATAGACCTTGCCTGTCTTTGAATTGATTTCTTTGTATTCTACGTTTATTTTTTCTTCCTTGAACAGGCGTTTTACGATCTCTTCGGCAATATCCTTTTCAAACCCTTCTATCTCCCCGCTTTCTTCGTTCTTCAAAGCAAAACCTTGAAGATCCGGTCTTAGACCGATGGATATCATTCCCTTATCAAGAATTGGGCCTTTGGCTTTATCCCAGTTAACACTGTTTGCGAACAGAATGACCGCCACAACCAATACAGCGATAAAAAGAAAAATACCGCCGGCAATATACAGTTTCTTTTTCGTGTTCCGTCTAAAAAAAGTATTGATCTTGCTTCTGTTGATCAATCTGCTTAAAAAAAATTTTTTTGCCATGGTTATACCAGCCTTAAAAAGCTTTCATTCTTAAATATCATTATACTTTTAGAAGAGCACTCTTGCAAACGGTAAAAAAACATGGTACGCTTAACTTATTCGGACGTACGACCGACTGAATGGAGTATTAATGGGCAGAGATTTAAAAAAACAGTTTGAAAACAACAGGCATCTGATACTGGAAACTGTGTCCCGGCTTTTTACAAAAATGGGTATCATGAACACTTCTTTTTCCGATATCTCTAAAGAATGCAAACTTTCAAAAGGAACGATTTATTATTATTACCCATCCAAAGACCATCTGATTTATGAAGTAACGGATTATCATTTTAAGCAGGTTACGGATGCCATATTCATATGGATCGGAAAAACCTCAGCCGACTTTCCTTTGCACAAGGCTATAAAAACATTATTTGAACTGATTTTTGAAACAGCGGATAAATGCAAACTCCATGTTTGCCTGTTGAATGAAGCGATTATGGGAAACGAGCCTTTAAACAAACGCTTTTTAGAAAAATACAACGAATGGAAAACCATGATAGAAGTAGGGCTTTTAAAAATAAGCGGTCCAAATGACGATTTTAAAAAGCTTTCCAACGCCATCATACTCATGCTGGATGGCATCATCTTCATGCGTTCTTCGGGAAACGATCCGCAAAGCATAGAAGACGCCTGCACTATGCTCATCGGCCAAAGCAATAAATAAAAAGGTCTATTTTCAATAAAAGACTGCATGATTATCGTACGGACATACGACATATAATAACCGAAAGGTGACAACATGAAAAAAGAAATCAATACTATACTGGTGCTGGGAGATTCGCTTTCCAAAGGTGTAGTGCTGGATGAAAAAAGATTAAAATATTATTTTGAGAACAAATGCTTTGTAAACCGGGTACAGCAAAGCATAAAGCCCTCGCTGTTCAATGTGTCCAAGTTCGGTTCAACCGTCTCTTTGGGAAATCAGATTTTGGAGAAGAATCTTAATAAGCATAAACCGGATGTGGTCTTTATAGAATTTGGAGGAAACGACTGCGATTACGCGTGGGATGAAATCGCTAAAAATCCTTTCTACAACCATATACCCAATACGCCGCTCATTGAGTTTGAACAAATACTGCATTGTATGATCGATACCGCTTTGGATGCCCATGCGGTGCCTGTATTGATGACGCTGCCGCCTTTAAACGCGCTCAATTATTTCAAATGGTTTACCAGGGGAGATACGGAAAAAGGCAAAAACATATTAAAATGGTTAGACGACGTCTGGCGCATCTACTGGTGGCAGGAACGCTATTCATCCGCCGTCAAAACCATAGCGGAGGAACGTAATGCGCACTGCATCGATATCCGCCAGGCTTTCTTAAAAAAACTGGATTTTCGCAAATTCGTCTGTTTAGACGGGATCCATCCAAATATATTTGGGCATGAATTTATTGCCTTGGAAATATTGAAATACATTGCTGGCAAAGCAAAAGAAATGTTGGCTTTACCCGCTTTAACCCCGGTATTGATATAGAATAAAAGAAGTTTGGTTTTATTGCGTATCTGTTTTATGATCTGCTGCATTTTCGCCGTTTTTTTGCACGGCATCCCTTGCCCTTTGAAGGTCTTCACCGGAAACGTAAAGTTCTATATCCTCATTAAAAAAAACTTGTAAAGCCTGCGCTACGCCGCCAAAGCCCGGATATTTCTTAACAAAAGGTATTTTTTCATATCGCAGTATCCCTTCCACGATATCCATCTCAATTCCGCCGGATACCGTCATAAGGTATACTTCTTCAAAGCCATCTTTGTCTGTCTTGCTATCAGCCATACTTAGAACCTCTGTTGCTTCAAATTACATTCCTTATGTCAAATCCTTTGTACTCTCCTGCGGTGCGTTTGAGTTTCTGTAAACGGCGTCCCTGGCTTTATGCAGGTCTTCGCCTGATACAAAAAGCTCGATTCCCGGATTGGTAAAACCAATATATTGGGAAGTGCAATGACCGGTATTTATATGTTTTTTATGAAAGGAGATTCCTTCATACAACAGTATGCTTTCTACAAGAGAAAGCTCTCTTTCGTTGGCAACGGTCATTAAAAATTCTTCCGCTGTTTTTGCTTTTTTCTTTTTGGTTAAAATGGACATTGAAAAACCTCAATAATTTATTATTCGTATTTTTCAAAAAATACTTTTGTCTCTCTGTATTGCCTTATATTGCTTTTCATTTCTGCAGGATAACCGATTGCGATAATACTGAACGGATTTATATCATCCGGTATCCGCAGAATTTTGCGTACCTCATTCATTTCGTTTTTCTTTGGGTAAAGTCCCATCCACACGCCGCCCAGGCCCATCGCATGCGCCGCCAAAAGCATGTTCTGCGTTGCTGCCGCGCAATCCTGTATAAAGAAATCCAGCGAAGTTCCGGCATAGCCACTGAGGTTGCCAAGCGTTATGATTGCTGCCGGAGCATCCTTTAAAAGCGCCCAGTATTTTGCAAGACCGCTTAATTTTAAAAGCGTATCATTGTTTTTAACTACAATGAATTCCCACGGTTGCGAATTGTGTGCGGAAGGAGCGGACATGCCTGCATGAAGTATGTTTTTTATTTTATCGTCTTCCACCGGATCAGGCTTGTATTTTCGAATGCTTCTTCTGGTCAATACAGTTTCCAGGCCTTCCATATGAAACCCCTTTGTTATATGAATTCCTAAATATTTTACATAATTTTCTTATAAAATACAACCATTAAATTGAAAAACTTTTTTAATACTGCAAAAAAACACCCAAAAAAACATAAAATAGCTTTTAAAAGTGTCCGTATTGATATACGCATGCTTTAAATGGTAAAATAGACTTTGGAGGGTTTTCATTGAAAGAAGCTTTATATTACGAAAAACGTGAGCAAGGCGTTCAATGTTTTTTATGCCCGCACTACTGCAATATTCACGAAGGACACACCGGCTTGTGCTGCGTGCGAAAAAACATAGAAGATGTGCTGTATACTCTGAACTACGGCAAAATAACTTCCATGCATGCCGATCCGGTGGAAAAAAAACCGCTTCATTATTTTATGCCCGGCACCTATACGTTTTCCATCGGCAGTTTCGGCTGCAATCTTAGCTGCCCGTTCTGCCAGAACTATACTATTTCAAAAGGCAACCCTAAAAGCTATGATTATACGCCGCAGGATATCGTCACGCTTGCACTTAAAGAACAGCTTCCTTCCATATCCTATACGTACAGCGAACCTTTAATTTTTTATGAATATATGCTGGATACTGCAGTGATCGCTAAAAAAAACGGTTTAAAAAACATCGTGGTTACAAACGGCTATATCAACCCTGAACCGCTTCACGCGCTTATTCCCTCTATAGACGCCATGAACATTGACCTTAAAACTTATGACGATACGATTTACAAAAAAAAGCTCAAAGGCTCGCTGCAGCCGGTGTTAAACACAATAGAAACGGCCATAAAACATTGCCACGTAGAGGTTACCATGCTGATTGTACCCGGGATAAGCGATGATCTTAAAAAAATTGAGGAAGCGGCCATAAGGCTTTCCGAAATGGATAAAAACATTCCCCTGCATCTTTCGCGTTATTTCCCGCGCTATCGATACAACGAACCGCCTACAGAACTTTCTTTATTACAGCAGGCGTATGATGCCTGTAAAAAGCATTTAAAAACAGTCATCACAGGAAACGTATGAGGAGGTAAAACAATGCAGAACCTTCAGGCAGTTTTAATAAGCCCGCACCCCCCCGCGCTGGTTGATGCGCTTGGCTACGGAAGTTTAAAAGAAGCCGCTTCCACCATTACGGGCATGTCCAAGCTTTCCTACATACTTAGCATGCACAAACCAAAAGTTGTAATATATATATCACCGCATGGCAATATGTTTTCAGATGCCATTTGCATTCTGGATGAGGAAAAGATAAAAGGCGATCTTAGAAAATTCGGCGCGCCGCAGGTTGCATACGAAAAAACGGTTTCCCGGGCATTAAACGAAGCAATCAAAAACGAATTTGAACTGGCCGGTATTCCCCATATATTTTTAAACAGGGAAAAAGCCAAAAAATACGGCGTACAGTTAAGCCTTGACCACGGCGTGATCGTTCCCATGTATTACATAGACAAGGCTTTTAAGGATTATGAGATCGTACATATTACGCCAGGCGGTCTTAGAAACCGCGAACTTTTTCAAGCCGGAAAAGCGCTTTCAAGGGCAATTGAAGAAGCAGGGCTTTTTACCGTGGTTGTTGCAAGCGGAGATCTTTCCCATTACCTTTTAGAGGAAGGCCCGTACGGATACAGAAAAGAAGGCGAGCTTTTGGATAAAGAAATAGTAACGATATTTAAAGAAGAAAGAATAGCCGATCTTGTAAACATCGATCACGACCTTATAGAACGCGGCGGCGAATGCGGGCTTAAAGGGTTTATAATGGCAGCGGGCATGTTCGATATGAATGATGTGAACGTATCCGTCTATTCCTATGAAGGCCCTTTTGGCGTAGGGTACATGACCGCATCCCTGCTTCCTGCAGATGCAAATACCGCCCCGGCTTTCACTGTAAAAAAGAAAGCTTATGAGGACCCTTATATTGAGCTTGCGCGCATGGCCATTGAAAAATACGTGAAGGAAGGCACACAGCTTGAATGGAACGAATATAAAAAATACTTCAGCGCCTCATTTATACGTGAAGCGGAAGCTTTGCACGCGGGGGCTTTTGTATCCATTCATAAGAATAAAGACTTAAGAGGCTGCATCGGCACAATTTCCCCCACCACCGAAAACCTCGCGGAAGAAATCATCTACTGCGCCATAGAAGCCTGTTCCGCCGACCCGCGGTTTTACCCAGTTACAAAAGGGGAACTGGAGTTTTTGGATATCAAAGTGGATGTGTTGAGCCAGCCGGAAGATATCGATGATAAATCCATGCTTGACGAGAAACGTTATGGTGTTATAGTATCAAAGGGTGTGCGGCGCGGTCTCCTTCTGCCCAATCTTGAAGGCGTGAATTCCATTGATGAACAGCTGAAAATTGCGAAAAGAAAAGCCGGTATCGATGAAAACGATGAAAATATACGCATCAAACGTTTTGAGGTCGTCCGCCACGAGCAAAGGCATTGATTTTTATTGCTGTTAAATCAAAACGGATTTTAACAGCAGTTAAGGATATCATATTTTTTATTGAGGTTTTTTATGGTCGAGCATATTGTTACAAACATACCCGGGGGGAAAATGCTGAAATCCTACCTTGTTGACCTTTACCCCAATCTTAAACCCAGCATAATCGAAAAAGCTCTGAAAAAAGGCGATATAAAAGTAAACAATACGCGCCAGCGCAAGAATGTTCTATTGGCCGGCGGTGATAACATTAAAGTTTACCTAACGGACGAGGAATTGGGAGTCAATCCCCCGCTGGAAATTGTATACGAGGACGAAAATCTGCTCATCATCAATAAAATTCCAGGCATTTCCTGTATCGACGATAAATTGACAGGCACGGTCAATATTGTTTCGCTGGCAGAAGCACATATGAAACAAAAGGGTGATTACAACCGTGATCTTTTAAATGTGCCGTTTTTGTGCCACCGGCTGGATCACCATACCGGCGGCCTTTTGGTGATTGCAAAACACGAACACGCCAATGAATTCATAATGGATGCTTTTGCGGAAAGGCGGATACGGAAATTTTATCAGGCTATCGTATGCGGCAAACCGCAACCGCCCCAGTCGCAGCTGCATGATTTCCTTCTAAAGGACGCTGCCGCATCGAAAGTAAAAATATTCAAAAACCAGATTAAAAACTCCGTTCCGGTGGTTACGCGCTATGCCACTTTAAGCTCAAATGAAGAACTTACGCGGCTTGAGATAGAACTTGTTACAGGCAGAACGCATCAGATACGCGCCCATCTTTCATTCTACGGCCATCCTGTATTGGGCGATGATAAATATGGCAACCGGAAAATAAATAAAAAATTTAATGCTTCCTATCAGGTGCTTTGGGCAACCCGGCTGATATTCAATATTGGAACCGGGCATTTCATGGAGTATTTGAATAAAAAGGTTTTTGAAACAGACCATATAGAATTTCCCACTTCCGTAATGAAGCTGGAATTATAAACAATTAAAAAGTTCCAAAAAACAAATTCCAGGGATAAGTATCGGGAGGCTCGGCGGTTATTTCGAGCCTTTCTTTTTTGACCGGGTGTTCGAAAGAAAGGCTATATGCCCATAATGCAAGCTGATGTTTTTCATCACCCGCGCCATAGCGCATATCTCCGAAAATCGGACAGCCTATAGACTGCATCTGCACCCGTATCTGGTGCGGCCTTCCGGTATAGAGATCAATTTTTACAAGCGTCAAGCCCGGGTTTTCCTGCAAAATGGAATATTTAAGCTTTGCAAGTTTTGCGCCCGGCTCGTTTGCATCCGCCATGCGGGAAATATTACTTTTTGTATCCTTTAGCATGTATCCCAAAAGCTCATCCTCTTTTTTGGGCGGCCTTTTTTGCAGCACCGCATAATAAACCTTTTGCACACCACCTTTTTGTATGGCATGGGAAAGCCTGGCCGCCGCTTTGGATGTGCGCGCAAATACCATCACGCCCCCCGCTGGCCTGTCCAGGCGATGCAGAAGCCCTAAGTAGACTTTGCCTTTTTTATCGTACTTTTCTTTGATATAGCTTTTTAATTCCGAAAGCATATCCCTGTCTTTGGATGCATCCTCCTGCGAGGGCACGTTGAAAGGCTTAACCGCCGCAATGATATGGTTATCTTCATACAGTATCTTTAATTTCAAGCATGCCACCTTGCGGTACTGCCGCATGGCAATACCAGTTTGGAATCCTCCACCGGCAAACCCAGTTCATCCGCCTGCGTGGAGCCTTTATGCATTTTGCCCACCGTAAGTTCCAGCATGTTTTTAGTAACCGATGGGCCCAAACCGGTGGTATAGGAATTGATTATGAAAAAAAGCGGTTGATCCGATAACAGCATTGCGCTTTGTTCCACCAGTTCAAAAAGGTTTTCTTCCAGCTTCCATACCTGCCCGTCCACACCGCGCCCGTAGGAAGGCGGGTCCATCAGTATGGCGTCGTAGCGGCTGCCCCTGCGCTGTTCGCGCAGTACAAACTTTAAGCAATCATCCACAATATATCGCTGCGGTTTTTCTGCAAGCTTAGAGGCCGCAGCGTTCTCCTTCGCCCAGGCCACCATGCTTTTGGCAGCATCTACATGCGTCACATGCGCGCCTGCCTGTATGCACGCCAGTGTAGCCGCGCCTGTGTAGGCAAAAAGGTTGAGTACGGAGATTTCCTTTTGTGCTTTTTTGATTTTATCCGCCATGAATACCCAGTTTGCAGCCTGTTCCGGAAAAATCCCCGTATGCTTGAAACCTGTCGGACGCACGATAAACACCAAACCTTCGTAGGATACCATCCAGCGTTCCGGCAGCTTCTTTTTAAACTCCCAGCTTCCTCCGCCCAGACTGCTGCGGATATAATACGCATCCGCTTTGTTCCAAAGGTTCGGCTTTTCTTTTTTCCAGATAGCCTGAGGATCGGGGCGGCGCAAAATATAGCCGTTCCAGTTTTCAAGCTTTTCGCCTTCGCCGGTATCCAGAAGCTTATAATCCTTCCAGCCTTTCGCCAAAAACATATGGGTTCTCCTTAAACGCTTATACTTTTGTATTTTACCACAAATATGATATTATGTTTTATATTTAATAAAAGATTTGCAGTGTAGGGCGGGTGGCATGCCCCCGCCGCAGTACAACGTCATTGGGCGGGAGCGAGCTCCGCCCTGCAATTAAAACAGGAGAAATCTCATGCAGGCCATTATATTAAGAGCTTATGCCAAAATCAATATGCTTTTGAACATAACCGGCAAGCGCAATGACGGTTACCATACGCTGGACGGCGTGATGATACCCATATCCCTTTTTGATACGGTCCGGGTAGCCAAATCGGATGCATTGACCGTAATATGTGATGACAAAAACATCGCGTCGGGAGAACAAAATTCCGCATATAAAATTGCTAAAAGGTTCTTTGAGTATACCGGCATAAAATACGGAGCGGAAATTTTCATAAACAAAAGGATTCCTTTTGAAGCGGGCCTGGGCGGGGGCAGCAGTGATGCGGCCTGCGTGCTGCTTGCCCTAAACAGGCTATACAATAAACAGTTAAGCGAAAAAGCACTCACAGCAATAGCCGCTCAGTGCGGCGCGGATATCCCCTTTTTCTTAAGCAGCGGCGCAAAGCGCGCGCAGGGCATTGGGGACCAGCTTCGGTTAATTCCCTACCGCTTTGATTACCCGTTTGTACTCATAAAACCCAAATGCGGCGTCAACACAGCCGAAGCATACCGGCTTTTCCATCAGACTTCAAACGAACTGGCGGATGTGGAAGCTTGTATTACCGCTTTGGGACATAACGATATAAAAACTTTTGCACGTTTCTCTAAAAACATGCTGCAACAAGCGGGCATTACGTTTTGTCCGCAAATACAGGTCGCTCTTTCCGCACTTTATAGCGCCGGCGCACTTTTTGCGCAGATGACGGGCAGCGGAAGCGCGGTATACGGCCTATTCGAAAATGAAAACCTCTCAAAAAAAGCCGTGCGGGAAATTTTTGCAAGCGGATTGTTTGATTTTATATTACCGGTTACTTATTCACAGTATACCCATGAAACAATGCTCACGATTTACTGATGCGTTCCCCTTAATATATCTTAAATATATTGATCCATGCATTGGCCGTGCAAGAAACAACCTTCCTGATGCCCCTCCATGGCGCCTATGCTCTCCAAAAAAGCCGTACAGATCGTCTCCCCGGTAAATTGAAACCCTCTTTGCTTAAGATCAGCAAATAACGCTTTTCCGGAACTGAAGGTATAAAAAAAATCGTACAGGCTATGTTTTTCGCATATGATCAGGGTTATCTTTCTTGCGTTGTGTATCACCGCGGCTATTTTCCTGCGGTTCCTGATAATGCGGCTGTCCTGCATCAGCCTTTCGATATCCGCGCTGTTCATATCTGCCACCATGCTGATATCAAAACCGTGAAAGACTTCGCGCAGAGCATCCCTTTTATATAGCACCGTGCGCCAGGATAAGCCCGCCTGTAAACATTCGAGGCAAAGCTTTTCAAAAAGCGCAACATCGCCTTTTCTTTGCCTGCCGTATTCCCTGTCGTGGTATGCAAGCAGTAACGCGTCGCCTTCCTTTGCCCAGCCGCACCGTTTCATTGTTCATCATACCTCTAAAAAAACTATTAAGCTTATTTTAGCACAACCCAAACATCCGTTGTTAAAAAATGTTTCATTTTATGATAGAATAAACATTGGTTAAGAATTGGAGGTTTGTTTTGAATAAGTATTTAAGCAAAAAAGCAAGAAGCATCACCCCCTATACGGCGGGAGAGCAGCCGGAGATTAAAAACATAATCAAATTAAATACAAATGAAAACCCTTACCCTCCTTCTCCTGAAGTTTTAAAGAGCATACAGGGTGAGGCAGGGAAGCTTCGCCTGTACCCTAAAACAGACGGCGGCGTTTTCAGGAAAGCGGCTGCGGAATATGAAAACGTGGAAGTAAAAAATATTTTTTGCGCAAACGGTTCCGATGAGCTTTTGGCGTTTGCTTTTCTTGCTTTTTTTGATCCGGATAAAGCAATCAAAATGCTGCAGGTTACCTACAGTTTTTACCCGGTATGGGCCGAGCTTTATAATATACCCTATGCACTTGCGCCTTTGAATAAGGATTTCTCCATCGATCCGGCTTCGTTATACAATTCCAAAGGCGGCGTGATATTTCCGAATCCCAACGCACCCACAGGCATCGCCGTAAGCGTATCGGATATTGAAGATATAGTAAAAAACAATACCGGTTACATCGTGATCGTGGATGAGGCGTATTCCGCTTTCGGCGCAAAAACCGCCGTTATATTGACAGAAAAATACGAAAACCTGCTGATCGTAAAGACGCTTTCCAAATCCCACGCGCTGGCCGGTTTGCGTTGCGCCTATGCCGTCGGTTCGCCGGATTTGATCGAAGGGCTTGAGCGCATAAAAGACAGTTTTAATTCTTATCCTCTGGATATGCTTGCACAGGCTGGAGCCGCCGCGGCGCTTACGGATAAAGCGTATTATGCGCAAACATCCGAAAAAATCATAAACACGCGAGAAAACACAAAGACAGCATTAAAAGCGCTTGGGTTTGATGTGACGGATTCCGTATCCAATTTCCTCTTTATAACCCACCCCAAAATCGCCGCAAAGATACTCATGCAAAGCTTAAGGGAAAAAGGGATCGTCGTGCGACATTTCGATAAACCTATGATCGGCAACCATCTGCGCGTCACCGTGGGTACGGATGAACAAATGGATTTATTTTTGAAAGAAACCGCCGCGATATTGGCAGGAAGATAAAAAAATTATTCCCCCGGAACTTTTTCCGGGGGAATAATTCTATACTTTTAGTATATCACAAAAACAACCAAACTGTTTAAATTTTGTACCCTTTCAGAAAAATCTCCAGTTTTTGCGCAATGGTGGATAAAACATCTGCGGAAGGTAGATACACGATACGGAAATGATCCGTGCCCTTCCAGTTATAAGCCCCGCCGTGCGTCAACAGTATATGGTGCTGTTTCAAGAATTCCAATACAAACTGCTCGTCGTCATCGATGCGGTATTTCTTTGGATCGATCTTCGGGAAAATATAAAGCCCCGCCTTTGGTTTTACCGCGCTGACACCGGGAATTTCATTCATGCCCTTGTAGATGATTTCTTTTTGCTGATAAAGCTTTCCATCCGGCTGCAACCATTCCTGCGATTCCTTGTTGCATTCAAAAGCGGCGGGAATAACGGCCTGCCCCAAAACAGTCGAACAGAGCCGTATGGAAGCCAGCAGTTTAACGCCGTCGATAAATCCTCTTGTTTTTTCTTTCTCTCCGCTAAAGCACATCCATCCGGAACGGTATCCGCATAACTTATGGGATTTGGAAAGCCCGTTGAATGTGACCACTAAGAGATCAGGCGCCAAAGAAGCAGTCGATACATGCTTCAAATTATCAAATATGACCCTGTCGTAAATCTCGTCGGAGAATATGATAAGGTTATTTTTCCTCGCTATTTCTACAATTTGCAGCAAAACATCCTTAGAATATAAAGCGCCTGTTGGATTATTGGGATTGATCAGCACAATGGCTTTGGTACTGCTGTTTACTTTTCTTTTTATATCGTCAATATCCGGATTCCATTCCGCTTGTTCGTCACACATATAATGCACCGGGTTTCCGCCTGCAAAATATACGGCGGAAGTCCAAAGTGGATAATCCGGCGTGGGGATGAGTACCTCATCGCCCGTATTGATGAGTGCCTGCATAGCCATAACGATCAGTTCGCTTGCGCCATTTCCGATGATTATATCTTCAATACCTACATCTGGTATCTGCTTTTCTTTTGCATATTTTGCGATGACTTCACGCGCATCATACTGCCCTTGCGATACGGTATACGCCTGTGCCTTTTCAATGTTTTTGATAACCGCATCGTTTACCTTTTTTGGCGCATAAAAACCAAAAGCAGCCGGGTTTCCGGTGTTCAGCTTCACAATGCTGATGCCTGCGCGGCTCATCCTTTCGGCTTCTTCGCTCACTTTTCCGCGTATGTCGTATTTTACATACTTTAATTTTTCAGATTGTTCGATTTGCTTCATGTCCATTCCCTCTCCAAAATAAACTGATCTTAACCTAATATCTTTAAATATGAATATTTACCTGTATAGCCGTCAGAAAAACTTATAGTATTTAGTGTATCCGATTTACAAACATGGACTAATATATTAATATACAAATATATAACCAGTGTAGCAAAATCTTTGCCGGATGTCAACTTTATAAGCATAGAATAATCATATTCTGTTGTTTTCCTTCCTGTTCAGATTCCTTCATTTCCTTTGCTTCTTTTATTAAAAAAATAAAAACCCTTAAACCAAAAATTTGGTTTAAGGGCGAAATTGTACTTTCCGTGTTACCACCTTTATTCAAAAAAGTATAAACTTTTTTGCACTTTGCCGGTACGCAAACTAAATTTGTATACCGCATCAGGTTTAACGTCCTGAAAAACGTTGAAGCCTACTTGGGCAGCCATGCGGCTCCCGTTCGGTTCAAGGCTCCAAAACTGCTTCCATACCCTCTCACGAAGATTTACACCCGCCATCTTCTCTCTATGCTTTGAAGGAATATGTACTCCTCTTTTTCTTCGCCTTTTTATATATAATTTGTTACAGTGTAGCAAATGGATAAGACTTTTGTCAACCTTATTATATTAAGCTAAGGTTCTTTGATGTTGTCGATCAGTATGCGCCCGTCCCGAGCTATATAATGCTCAAAGCAAAAAATCCTTGCCGTATATAAATGTTCTGCCGTTTTATATTTTAAAGCCCAGGTGACGTCCCTGCAATCCCGCAAAGGCACAAGCGGCGCATGAATGCTTAAAAAATCCCCGAAGAAAACCTCCAGATCTTTAATGGAAAGCCCTTCTTTTAAGGATAACGTCAGGTAATCCATGCCCTTTGGCATTTTATTTTGCAT
>Ga0351923_1117_pt1 | contig 14081 bp, 12 predicted proteins | sample BONcelT113001C11_FD_206859 | JGI IMG/M metagenome (GOLD analysis project Ga0351923, IMG submission 206859) | Enriched cells from coal bed in the Powder River Basin, Montana, United States - BONCAT cells T11 rep2 HSBNCT.T11.300.1.C11 ...
TCATGGATCTATTTCAACTTCAGCATGAACAGATTATGACGAACTTTGCGCGGCTTATCGAATCATACGTGAGATTTAAAAAAATAGTGCATCAATATATCGATAGCGGGCATGCATTAATGAAAAACAGACAGATTATGTGGTGGGAAACGGAGGAAATGCATTTCGGTTCAATTCTGAATAAACATGGTAATGAAACACAAAACTTATAAGTGGAGTATAATATAATATGTGTCGTCTCATAGCAATAACATCTGAAAACTATGTCAGCCCTATGGATGCTGTTTCAGCCCTTGAAACAATGAAAGAGGGGCATGACGGTTCCGGCATGGGGCTTATCCTCAAAAATCTGGGTGGTGAACTGAGAGAGCTGAAAAACTATCCGGCACTGTCCGGTATCTGCTCCCATGAGGGGCTCCAAAAACTTGACGATTATATGGTAAGGGCCGGATTCAGGCTTATCCATGAATGGAGACCGACTCTGAGACCCCTTACAGGCATCAGGAAGAGAGACAACTACTTTGTGAAATTCTATGATTATCCCGAGGAATACAACGGGAAACTCCTCCATGAGCGGGAAAGCCTTCTGCTGAAAACACGGCTGCGCCTCAGGAAAATGGGCGAGGATAACGGATCGATCATTATTTTTTCATTCTATCCTGATGTGCTTATACTTAAAGAGGTTGGCGACCCCATGCAGCTTGCCGAATTTTTCGGCCTCGCAAATTCATCTCTGGCTGCAAAGATCGTGTTTGCCCAGGGCAGACAGAACACAAACTATGCGATAAACCTCTATGCATGCCATCCTTTTTTCATCCAGGGCTTTTGTACTATGACAAATGGTGAGAATACGGCATTCACCCCGATACGTGAATTTCTTGCAAGCAGGAAACTGCCCGGTTATACCGGCTATAACAGTGACAGCGAGGTTTTCACGCATATCCTCCATTACACGATAAGACAATTGAAATATCCTCTTATTTATTATAAAGATATTATTACTCCTCTTACAGGCTCTGAGATGGAGGCGAGGCCGGACAGGGATGTGCTCACACTGATGAAGGCATCTTTAAGACCTCTTTGCATTGATGGACCGAACTGTGTAATCGGATTTACACCGGATGGTACATGTTTCATGGTACAGGATGCAAAAAAACTGAGACCTGGCAAAACGTATTTTAAGATAAACATTTTTTTGAAATCAAACTTAAGAGAAATCAAAAACCTTCGATAATGTGTTAATAGCGCATGGTGCTGTATATACATCGCTAAGGCTTTTAAAAAAACCAAGGAGGGTCAAGTATGTTAAAAGTGGGTAAGTATTTTGTTCTGGCAGTATTTTGTTTATGTTTGATGTTTTCGCAGGCGCAGGCAAGGGATTTGAAGGCAAGTCTGCCCTTCCCTCTGGCGCCGCTCGTTGAATCTAAGGACAAAGGGATTCTCGTTGATCTTGTGAAGGCAATGGCGGAAGAATACAAAGGCGGCAAGATTACATGGGAGCTCTATCCTTTTAAAAGATCCATGGAGAATGTAGAAAAGGGCAAGGCTGATTTTCATATGCCTCAACTCGTCAACCCCAAAATCAGCGCTGATAAACTGCCCTTCATGTGGTCATCAGAAAAGATATTCAGGGTTGTATTTGCCCTTTACACAAACAAGAACAACAAAGATATAAACCCCGGAAATGTAAGCAAGTATAAAATCGAGACCGAGCTCGGCACCATGGATTTTTTCGATTTTAAGGTTACCGGTTCTCCCGACATCGAGTCGAGCCTGAAGAAGGTTGACATGGGCAGGATTGACGGCTGGATAATGGCCATGCCGGAAAGTGATATGGCTTTAAAAAAGGCCGGTTTAAAGAATATAAAGAGATGGGAATTTGCCAAGTATGACGTAAGGATAGTGTTGAACAAGAACACGGGCAAAGAAGTGGATGCGATACTTACCGATCTTATCGGTAAACTCAAAGCCAATGGAAAGTATCAGAAGATTATGGGACCCATTCTGGATCAGAAATTCGATCCCTGGCAGCCGTAAGATTTGTATAGCGCCCGATATGGCCGGGCCTTTCAATAAAGGCCCGGCACTTGAGGGTGTCCTGGTCCACTGCTTTCAGGCAGGATAGGCCCCTAAAATAGCAAAGAAAGGAGGCAGCAAAAATGAAAATGGATTCTATGAAATGGAAATTCATTGTTCCGGTAGTAGCATCGATAATTATTATTCTTGGGCTATCGGGGGGCTTCAAGTATATGCGCAGTTCACAAAATCTGAAGGCTGAGCTTGATAAAAAAGTGATGTCGCTCTTCGAAATAGGGTCTCTCGCTATGATTGACCCTGTCTGGAACATACGTAAAGAGGTTGTTCAGGAGAATGCCGATTCTCTTTTGAAAAATGAAGAGATCGCCTCCATTCAGGTTCTTGACGCAGAAGGAAATGTGCTCTATGGCATGGAGAAGAAAGACAAAATATATGAAACACAGAACCTGCTGCCTGCTTTGAAGCAGGATCTCAAGAAAGACAACCAGAAAATAGGCACGGTGGTGGTCCGGGCAACGAACTATTTTGTGAAGCAGAAATTGTTCAAGGATGTTATCAGTATTTTTATTGAAATATCCATTATGGTGTTGATGCTGGGAATGATTGTTCTTTTAATTTCACTGAAACTCTCAAAACCGATTATTAATATGGCTGCTGTGTTAAAAGACATCGCCGAGGGCGAGGGCGACCTCACAAAGACAGTCCCTGTCGCCAGCAACGACGAGATAGGCGAAATGGCGAAATATTTTAACAGTTTCATCGAGAAGCTGAATGGGATTGTAGTCAACATCAAGGGCTATTCCAAGAATATAGCCTCAGGAACCCAGGATCTTAGCAGGAGAATGGAACAGATAGGCAATACAGAAAATACCCTGCTTGAAACCACAAGCAGCACATCTGCTGCCGTAGAGGAAATGGCGGGCAATATTTCAACCATTGCAGAAAATACAAGTCATCTTTCAACAAATGCCGATGAAACGGAAAGGCTGGCCGTGGATGGAAGGAAAGCCGTTCAGGGAACAATTGACGGTATAAACAAGGTCAAATACGTACTTGAAGAAGGCGCCAAAGAGGTAAAAAGCCTCGGCAACAGAACCACTGAAATAGGCAATATAACCACCGTTATCAACGATATTGCAGATCAGACAAATCTTCTGGCACTGAATGCAGCAATAGAGTCGGCTCGTGCAGGGGAACACGGGAGAGGCTTTGCCGTTGTTGCCGACGAAGTGAGGAAGCTTGCCGAAAGGACAACAGAATCAACAAAAGAAATTACAAAGATGATCAGCACCATACAGCACGAGACCAATAACGTCATCCGGAGGATGGAGGAAGTAACTGCAGAGGTTATCGAGGGAGTTAAACTGGCTGACAGCACCGGAGGCATTCTAGAAAGGATCGTGTCAAGGATGGCTGAATTGAAGCAGATGGTCAATATGGTAGCCAATTCAACAAATGAACAGTCCATGGCAACAAATGAAATATCGGATCAGACTCTCAGAGTAACACAGAGTGTACAGGAAACCGGAAAAGCGGTAAACCAGAGTTCCGTCTCAACCAAGGAGATAGCAACCGTATGCGAAAAGCTGAATGATATTGTAGGTATGTTCAAACTTAGAGAAGGAAATATCCATTCATAAAACATTACAGTACAGCCCCCGGCCCTTTGGCGGGGGCTTCCGTACGGTTAACCTTCGCGAACAATATCCGTTGTTCATCCATGCTAACTTAAAACGGGGCATTAAGGGGTTTTAAATTCCGCAAATGTAACCGCAATATCTTGACATTCTTCGCATGGGTTCTTATAAAATTAAGATAAAATCTTTTCATGACATGCAATATCCGGAAAAGTGTTTGTATTATTTGTTTCAAAGGATTACAATTCCCGATGAGCATGAAGCAGATAAAGGAAGGTAACAATCCATATCCCATACTGCATTGAATCCTATGATAAAGGGATGGATTTTTTTACGAACAGGGAGGTGCTATGAATCTGAAACGGTTATTCAAGCCCGATACAATGGCAGTGGTGGGCGTCTCGCTCAGTAACGAATCAAATCCTGCAAATGTTGTATACAATAAAAACCGTCTTCGTTACCCAATCAAGGTTTTCGCAGTTAATGGAAAAGGCGGTACCATAAGAGGCGAGACCGTATACAGGAAGCTCCAGGATATCCCTGTAAAGATAGATCTGGTCATCATAGGCACAAAGGCTGAGATCGTCCCCTCAATAATTTCTGACTGCATCGAGGCAGATGCAGGCGGGGCTGTGATTATTTCCGGCGGGTTTGCCGAAACAGGATCGACAGATCTGCAGAACTATCTTGTCTCAATAGCAAAAAAATCCGATTTTCCATTTATAGGCCCCAATTGTCTTGGAATCTTTGCCCCGGGTCACATGGACACATTCTTTATCCCCGGCGAGAGACTGGTGATACCGGATCGGGGAAAGGTTGCCATGGTGAGCCAGAGCGGAGGTATCCTCGTGGATCATATGGTTAAAAGCGCTGCCGAAGGCGTCGGTGTATCACTGGCAGTCAGCATAGGCAATAAGGCAATGATAAAGGAACTTGACATGCTCCGGTATTTCAAGGATGATCCTGAAACAGATGTGATTACCTTTTATCTGGAAGGATTTGATGAAGATGAGGGTCGGGCATTTGTTGTTGCTGCATCAGAGATTGGAAAACCGGTGATTGTCCTGAAATCAGGCAAGACCCCTGGAGGGATAACGGCCGTAAAGAGCCATACAGCTTCCATAGCCGGTGATTATGAAGTCTTTTCTTCTATTATGGCACAGTATGGAGTCGTAGAAGCAACAGATGAATTTGAGATGGTTGCCTTTGCCGAGGCATTAACCTGTTACCAGACGACAATTGAGGGAAGGGTGGCAATTATCACGGGCAGCGGCGGTCACGGTGCCCTGGCAACCGATACCTGTTATGCCCATGGACTCTCAGTGCCTGTTTTGAGCCCCTCTGCCCAGGCGGAACTTCACAGTGTTGTGTCACCAACCATCCGGGAGATCTCTTCTTTTACGAATCCCATCGACCTTACAGGCAGCGCAGTAGACGATGATTTTATGGAAGTAGTACGCTCGGTAAGCAGAAACGATGACATAGAATGCATTATTGTGCTTCTCCTCCCTTACCTCCCCCATGTAACGATGGATCTGGGGGCTAAATTAAGCCTTCTTTACCAGCAGGAGGGTAAACCCATTGTAGCTTATGTGCCTCATGTGGATAAGTACAGGATGCTTGTTGAAGGTTTCATGCTGAATAAGATTCCTGTCGCCGATTCCATAGAAGATGCAGTTCACATGGTTGAAGCCATGAGGAGGTACAAATCATGCTGAGAGACAATATCCGGAAAATATTCCATGAGGCCAAGGAACGAGGCTGGGTTATGGAACCGCAGGCAAAGGGTTTGCTCGGTCTTGCGGGCATGGATGTACCCCGCTTCCTATTTACAGCGGATGTTGCTGAGGCAATTCGATTTGCCGATAAGATCAAATATCCTGTCGTGGCAAAAGTGGTCTCGCCTGATGTGATCCATAAATCGGATGCTTCAGGTGTTGTCCTGGGCATACCGGGTGCTCAAAGGCTCGGGGAGATTTTTGCAGAGATGGGTAAAATCAGAGGGTTTCAAGGCATTATTGTCGAAGAATCGCTTAAAGGCATCGAGTTGATTGTGGGAATGAAGATGGATAAACAGTTCGGGCCTGTTATTCTCCTTGGCATGGGAGGAACGGCCGTTGAGATATATAAGGATGTAACACTCCGGATGGCGCCGCTTCGTGAACATGATACGGAATCTATGATGAGATGCCTCATAGCAAGACCGCTTTTGGAAGGATACAGGGGGTCTGAAGGAGTAAATGTTAATGAACTCAAAAAGATGCTCCTGGCATTTTCGAGCCTTGTCATGGAATTTGAGAAAGAGGTGGAATCAGTAGATCTGAACCCTGTTATATGTAATGCTTCACGATGTGTTGTCGCTGATGCACGGATTATGCTTGCAAATTCATAACTGTGAATCCGATATGGATGGCGGTTCCTGACTAAGCAACTATATGATACCCGCCGTCAACATAATGGATTCCGCCTGTGATGGTTTTTGCCCCGTCACTCACAAGAAAGGCGGCGAAGGCACCTACATCCTCTATTGATACAAGATGGTGTTCCGGGGCAAGCGATACGGCGCGTTCCATAAGATCGTCAAAATGTTCAATACCTGACGCTGCTCTTGTTAATATAGGCCCTGGTGAAAGACAGTTGACCCGGATCATTTTCGGACCAAGTTCGGCAGCCATGTAACGTACGCAACTCTCAAGGGCAGCCTTCACCGGGCCCATGATATTGTAGTGCTCTACAACCTTTTCCGAACCATAGTAGGTAACGGTAAGAATTGAACCGCCGTTTTCCATCAACGGTTCGGCAAGTTTTACCGTATGCATGAATGAATGGCAGGAAGTTGCCATAGCCTGCAAAAATCCTTCTTTTGAGCAATCCGTTACCCTCGCGAATAAGTCTGCTTTTGGAGCATATGCAATGGAATGTAGAACAAAATCGAGCTTTCCCCAGCTTTTAGATATACTTTCAAAGACTGCCTCCAACTGGCCCGGCGTTTCGACGTCGCATAGCATAAAGATCGGGCATTCCAACTCCTCTGCAAGGGGCTTTACAAAGCGCTCAACTTTTTCGTTCAGGTACGTGACAGCCAGTTCGGCACCAAGGGCATGGAAAATTTCTCCGCAGCCGTAAGCTATGCTATGTTCGTTGGCAATTCCAAGTATCAGACCTTTCTTGCCCTCAAGGAACCTGTTCGCATCGCTTCCTTCTTTTCCCATAATACACCCCCAATTTCAGGATTCATAAACACCTATCCTCCAAGTATACGATGAAAAGAGTAATTGTCAATATTCCTGAGCTGTTCCGGCTGTTCTGGGACAGCTTCTATAAGATCACTTCTTAATCAGCTTGGCTGCCTTTTTCTCTTTTTTGGCCAGGGTTTTCAGGGTTTTTTTATCGGGGTGATTTTTATCGGGGGTTTCTGCATATGCAGCAGGCGCATCATGAAAGTCATTCTTGACAGGGTCAGGGGTTTCTGTCTCAGACATGGTTGTCCGGGGTGAACCGATGTCTCTGACTTCCTGTTTTTTCGCCCTGGCAAAGCGGATTTTCGCCATTATGGCCTGGGCCATGCTTTTACCGAACTGACCGATAAAACCGGCAACCAGGACAATAATGACCCATTTGAGAATGGACCAGGTGCTTATATCATTAATAATATCATGCATATCTTTGAACCTTTCAATAAAGGTCTTGAATTAGAACATAGAGGGGGAGTTTGTCGGTAATAAATTCATTTCTGGAAATTCCACTGTCTTTCCGATTTTTTCACTCACAGCTAATACCTTTATTTGATGCCCTTCAACTCATCCATCAATTTCTTAACGTTTGTAATTTTGTCAATCCTGTAACCATTTGAACCTACAGTGTAAAGCGGTTCTTCCTCCGGGCAGCAGCCTGCCGAACTAAGAAGGCCGTTACAGATACAAAAAAATCCTTTATTGTCCGTTTTCGCAGCACACTGGGTGAATTGACCGTCCTTGTCCCTGGTGAGCACATAACCTTTATCGCATTTTAATTTCCTCTTTCCGTCGAGCGTAGAAAGAAACATAGGTGAATTTTTTATCACTACAAAAGGTAAACCGCACGGAGAGCCGGGTCTTTCTATGAGCAATATATCTTCTTTTTTGGCATCAATTACAGCCTGTTTGTATGCCGGCGTCGCACTGCTTTCTTCCGTCACAAGAAAACGTGTTCCCATCTGTACCCCGTCTGCCCCCATTTTTATAAATTTTACAATGTCTTCATGCGAATAAATACCGCCTGCAACTATTACAGGAAATCCGCCATGTTGTAAAGCCACCTCTTTTACGGGGGGGAACAGGTTTTCCAACTTGTTCGATTCAAGTTTTAGCTGGTCAAACCTGAATCCGAGATGTCCGCCCGCAAGCGGCCCTTCAAGGACAACAGCATCGGGTCTATAACCCATCCTTTCCCATTTTTTACATATTAATTCAAGCGCCCTTGACGATGAAACTATTGGAACTAAAGCGGTATCTTTAGGATTTTGAATTCCGGGGAGACCGAGTGGCAGTCCTGCTCCGCAAATAATTAAATCTGCATGTGCATCAATGGCTCCTTTGACAGAATCTTCATAATCTCTCTGAAGGGCAACCATGATATTGATACCGACAGCCCCTGTTGTTGACTTTGCAATCGATACTTCTTCATAAGAGGCTTCATATGTGTTCATGGTCTTGCCGGTTCTTCTTGAAACAAGCCTGTCCAGCGCGGCGCTTGAGATAATACCTATGCCTCCTTCCCTTGCGACTGCGTTTGCAAGAGGTGAAAGAGACACACCGACCCCCATTCCTCCCTGGATTATGGGCGTTTTTATAGTTTTACCTTTTATTGTTAATGACGGTAAAATTTGTCTTGTAGTGATATCGGTATTTTCCATCTGCTCCTTTTCCTAATAACGTTAGTTACCGTAAATAAGTCTATACGTTTTTGCTTTTTTGAACTTATAAATGTGGGTATCAATGGCTAAGAACACAACTCTGTACTTTATCATACAATGGTAATATATTGCAAAAAAATATGTATGAGCTTGACAATTTATTCCACAGATGCCGCAGCTTGTTCTGTATACTTTGTTTGTTATATTCTCACGTCTTGTCAGGGTTCATATAAAAGGCTTTCTTTTTAACAACAATTAATTTAAGATACTCAAATGGCTTGGGCTTAAGTCTATTGCCACAGTGTTTCGATATGGAGTAGATGTGCTTCCCTGCTTCTATCTCCACAAGGAGCATAAAAATTAAAAATCAGGAGGACAAAAAATGCAGGGTGGCAAACTTTATGTTGGAAATCTTAGTTATTCTGTAACCAGTGAGCAGCTTAAGGAGCTGTTTTCAGGATGCGGAGAAGTAAAAGAAGTCAAAATTATTGAAGGTAAAGGTTTTGGTTTTATCGAAATGGGAACACAGATAGAAGCAGAAAAGGCAAAAAAAGACTTAGGCGGCACACAGTTTATGGGACGTTCGATTACTGTTGAGGAAGCACGCCCTCAGAGAGAAAAACCCAGAGGAGGAAGGGGAGGCGGGTTCGGCAGGAGATACTAATCCAGCAAATTTTTTTGTTCAATAAATTGCCGTATTGCCTTACAGCAAGGGCCGCAAGAGGAGGAATTAATGAGACAGGCAAAAACAAATGACCTTGTAAGGGTACATTATACAGGGTCATTAAAAGATGGTACTGTCTTTGATTCATCACTGGACAGGCAGCCCCTGGAGTTCAAAATAGGACATGGAGTAATAATTCCCGGTTTTGAAAATGGTATAATGGGGATGAACGAAGGGGACACGAAGGTGGTTTCAATCCCTCCCGAGGACGCTTATGGTCCGCACAGGGATGATCTTGTTGGCGTTATTGAAAGGGTGCGGATACCCAACAATATCAAACCTGAAGTTGGAATGGTATTAAAAGTCCGCTCACCTGAAGGAGAAATGATCAAGGTTACGGTAACCGATATAAACGAAAAATGTGTAACGCTTGATATGAACCATCCGCTTGCAGGGAAAGAACTTATTTTTGAAATTAAGCTTATCGAGGTGATTCCGGAATAAAATCCAGATATCCTATCCCCTGTAACTCTAAATCTATCAGTATTTCTTGCGTATCTTCTTCTTTGCTGATATTTTATTTACCTGTATGAGTTTAATACTCGCCGTTTATTTTCTTTTATACAGCTTGATGCATCTTTATGTATGTCTTAAGGCAAGACGCGCCTATCGTTTTGGCATAAAAACAGAGATTTTCTTTGCTGTATTTATGACGGCAATGGTCTTTGCACCTGTAATTGTAAGATTATCTGAAAACGCCGGGCATGCGTATTTTGCCAGGCTTATGGCATATACAGGATACACCTGGATGGCGGCCCTGTTCCTGTTCTTTTCCATTTCAGTCTTTATCGATTTCTGCAGGCTGTGCATCTATGCTGCGGGACGAATGTCAAAAAAAGATTTCTCGCCCGTACTTTATGCGCATAAGTGCTTTTTTGTGGTGCCTTTAATGTGTTCATTATCCATCGTTGCCTATGGGTACCATGAGGCTGGACAGATTAAAACAGAGCATTTGATCATACACACGGATAAAATACCGAAAGAGATAAAAAGGCTGAAAATAGTGCAAATTTCCGATATACATCTCGGACTTATTGTCCGGCAGGAAAGCCTGGAGAAAATAACCTATGAAATCAGAAAGATAAACCCTGATATACTTGTATCAACCGGGGACATTGTTGATGGACAGATAAACCATATCAATGAGTTTGTTGATCCATTAAAAAATATTAACCCGCCCTATGGCAAGTTTGCTGTAACAGGCAATCATGAATTTTATGCCGGCATTGAAGCATCGCTTGATTTTATGCGAAAGGCCGGGTTTAAGGTTCTCCGGGGAGTAAGCATTACTGCCGGGGGGGTTATTAACATCGCCGGAGTTGATGATGCTGCAGGAAGGCCCTATAAACATGCGGGAATATCTGAAAATGTTTTGCTTTCCGGCCTTCCGAAAGGCTACTTTACTGTCTTGCTTAAGCACAAACCGGTAGTAGATCGGGCAGCTATAGGCCTGTTTGATTTGCAGCTTTCCGGGCACACCCATAAGGGACAGATTTTCCCTTTCAATTTTATCACCAAGCTGTTTTTTCCCATGTATAATGGATTTTTCAAGCTCTCTGATGTTTCATACCTTTACGTCAGCAGGGGCTCAGGCACATGGGGACCGCCGGTTCGCTTCCTGGCGTCGCCTGAAATAACAGTGATTGAACTTGTAAATACATCATTAAATTGATGAGGACAGTATTGTTGATAATTTTAAAGCATTGCGACAATTCATTTTAGGCGTCTGAACTTTTTACGGACTGCTCCGGTTTTTCATTACATTTGATTGATTTTATGGACAATCACAGATATACTTAAGCCGTGAAAGATGAACATTTTATGAAGATATGTCTGGATGAAGCTGCAGCAGCATTCAGGTTGGACGAAGTTCCTGTCGGAGCGCTTGTGGTATCTCCGGACAATCATGTTATAGCGAAAGCACATAATCTGACTATATATAAAAATTCACCGCTTGCCCATGCTGAAACACTTGTGATAGATATGGCGTCAAAGGTGCTTGGCAATTTCAGATTAACGGGCTGTACGCTTTTTGTCTCAAAAGAGCCCTGTGTTATGTGTGCAGGCGCAATTGTCGAAGCAAGGATAAAGAGGGTTGTCTTCGGATGCTACGATCTGAAGAGAGGAGCTCTTGGTTCCATGATCGATGTAAATAAGCTTCCTCTTAATCACAGGTTCGAAGTCCGGGGCGGTGTATTAGAAAAGGACAGCTATAAAATATTGAAAGATTTTTTTCAGATAAGGAGAGGTACCGAAGTGGTCATAACGGGGCCGACTCGAAATCGGCTGTACGCCTTGTAAGCGTACCGTGGGTTCGAATCCCACCCTCTCCGTTTTTAATTATTGTAATTCAACTTTCCATTAAAATAACGGACACATGGAGCACCTCATAAAACAGAGGGAGGGGGCAGATCAGCATTTTTTTAGCCGCCTACCTGTCCAGCACCTCCCGTATCTTCCGGGAAAGATGGGCTATATCGAAAGGTTTCTGAATAAATCCCTGGCAGCCTTTATTCATAATCTGCTGTGCCTGATCATTAAAGCTGTAACCGCTGCTGAGAATTATTATTACTGAAGGATCCAATTCTCTGATACGGTTAAAGGTTTCACCCCCCGAGAGTCCCGGCATGATCATATCAAGTATTATAAGGGAGATATCGTCTTTATTTTCTTTATAAAAAGCGATTGCCTCCTGTCCGCTGCTCTTTCCGTGCACGGTATATCCGAGAGATTCAAGGATTTCTTTGCTCACTGCAAGAACACTCGGTTCATCATCCACAAGTAGAATAGTTTCGGAGCCACTGAATAAATCCGTGGCGCCTGGTTTTTCTTTAATTACCTTTTTTTCTGATGCAGGGAGGTAGAGGGTAAAGGTAGTGCCATGACCTGGTTTACTGATAACATCAATGGAGCCGTTGTGGTTTTTTATAATGCCGTAAACCATTGCAAGACCCAATCCTGTACCCCTGCCAAGTTCTTTTGTATTAAAGAAGGGTTCGAAGATTCTCTCTTTCGTCTTTTCATCCATGCCTGTACCGGTGTCACTGATGGATATCCGCACATACCTTCCGGGCATTAATGAATATGCTTTTGTATAATTTTCATCAACGACAATATTCTGCGTTTCCAGAGAAAGGTCCCCTCCTGTGGGCATGGCCTGCCAGGCATTTAGATAGAGGTTAAGGAACACCTGCTCGATTTGGCCCTGGTCGGCCTCCACAGCCCATATGCCCATTTCATATTTGCTATGTATGGCAACCTCCTTTTTGGTTCTGCCGAACATGGTGGAGGTCTTTTCAATCAGTTCATTCATATTGACCGGTTTGACTACATATTTCCCGCCCCTTGCAAAACCGAGCAACTGCCTTGTCAGGTCTGCCGCGCTTTTTACCTGTCCTTCGATGCGTTTCAGTTTCTCATAATGCGGATGATCCGTACTGATATCCAGCATCATAAGAGATGTATACCCCTGAATGCTCATAAGAATATTGTTAAAATCATGGGCAATACCTCCCGAAAGGGTGCCGATCGCCTCCATTTTCTGTGCGTTCATAAGCTGTGTTTCCAGCCTTTTCCGCTCGGTAATATCCTCGCAAACCATGATGTTGTCGCCATTCCCCAGGAGCACAGTGATAAAATTGAATGTCTTAATAGATCCGTCTTTGCACGTTGCATTAAAAACCCTTGACCGTTGTTCTCCGTAGCGGGCGTTATTCAGATCATCCAACCATGTTGATATAATATCACGCCGGTAGGCTGGATCAGGATAAGCCTTTCTAAACCATGTTTTTCCATCGGGTATATCATTAAGATCATAACCGAAAATACCTCTGAACTTGGGATTGACATAAAGAAAACGTCCATTTTTTCCGATTAATACCATTCCGAAAGGGGCATTTTCGGAAAGGATGAGAAGTCTTTCTTTCTCGTTGAAGAGCGCTTTTTCTGCTTCCCTGCGTTCTGTGACATCGCGGATAGACTCAATCGCCCCGACGACATTTCCTTCGGTATTGTAAAGGGGACTTGCCTTTGCCCATAAGATTCTGTTATGTCCTTGCACAAATGGTACACTCGTTTCTGTGAACAGTGTATCGCCTTCTTTTTTGATAAAGGAATACTGTTTTTCAATACCCTGATCCCACATAAAAATGAAATTGATCAGCAGTGGCCGCCGAATCCCGTAAAAGGGAATGGCATATTCATAATCACCCCTGCCCAGCATTGTCTCGGCAGGAAAACCGGTCATTTCTTCAATCGCCTTGTTCCATACGATAATCCTGCCTTCAAGATCTATTACAAGGATTGCATCCGGAAGAAAATTGATAATATCTGCAAGACGCCTTTCCGATTCCCGGAGTTCCACTTCTGCCATTTTCCGCTTTTTCTCTTCCTGAACAACTCCCCAGGCCTTCATACTATAGTAGGAAAAGACCGTGCCGATCAGGATAAGCATACCGACAATAATAAGAAGTCTGTTTCTGAAATCCTTCAGAGATGCCAGCAGTTCGTCTTCAGACGAAGCTACAACGATAGACCAGAAGGTATTAACTATTCTGATGGGCATATAGACGGCATGTTTTTTCACTGTCTGCACTGACTGTCCCATAACCATATCAAAAAAGTATGTGGTAACACCCTGATTTCCCTTGAGCATCTCCCTGGCCATCGCAATGATAGTGGGAAAATCCTTACAATTTTCAAAAACAGATTTCCCCGTATGGCCGGGAACAGGACAGTATAGTTCAGTGCCGCCCTGGCTTACCAGCCAGGCATAACCTGTCTTACGAAT
>Ga0351923_1118_pt1 | contig 13992 bp, 13 predicted proteins | sample BONcelT113001C11_FD_206859 | JGI IMG/M metagenome (GOLD analysis project Ga0351923, IMG submission 206859) | Enriched cells from coal bed in the Powder River Basin, Montana, United States - BONCAT cells T11 rep2 HSBNCT.T11.300.1.C11 ...
AATTCTTTTGAAAATCTTCGATATACAAATCGGCGGCATTGAAATGTACGATGCTTTCAGTGTAATTTCCCAGAGCAAAATCTACCCACCCCCTGTTGCAGGAATACAACATGCGGTTTTTGCCTTTGGCATCGCCCGAATCTTTTATCAGGAGTTCCCTGGCTTTACCGAAATCCCCTTTCCTTAGAAAACCCTGAAAGGCCTGGTTTTTCTGATAGTATGTGGCACATCCGGCAAGGATGGCGAAAACGGCCACGATCAGAATTTTTTCTGAATTACCTCGCCAGTTTATCATTATAGTTGGCTTTAGCTGTACTGGGAACAAACAGGCTGCACAATCCGGCAAAAAAACCAAAATGGCTTGTGCAGCCTGTAAGGGAGAAATGGTTATTTGTTGACGTATTTTTTGATTTTCTTTTCCCCAATCCAGAGGATTTCGTTGGTCTCGATGTTGGTGAGTTCCAGATTCACCTGATAGAAATTCACTCTCTCTTTGTTGTAGGAGTCAATGATGGAGGAAATATTGCCCTGAAGCATGAAGTCGGCTCCAACCTCCCGGCCCCATTTTTTAATCGTTTCTGCTGCAGCAAAGTCTTGCTGATCAGCTCTTTCGGCCCTGATGGCTTCCCGTTTTTCGCCGGATTGAACCAGCCTGACCAAACCTGAGGTTACAAAGGCTCTCTCAAGGTCTTTCATAAATGGTTCAGCATCAATATGTTCAGATGTTTTGTTTTTTACAAACCCAACGATTACAACCGGGCGACGATTGTTTTGCTGGGTAAATTCGTTGAGCCACCGGCCGCCCAGGCATTCCTGAATCATGGCTTCACCGGTCATCCGGGCATCAGAATCGTTCCAACGTCCGCTTAAATCAATGGTGGTGCCAGTATCCACCCTGGTTACTTTTCTGGTTTGGCAAGCGTTGAGAGTTAAAAGGAGGAAAACCGGCAGCATGAGTTTTATCAGTCTGTTCATGAGATGTGGTGTTAAAGGATTTTCTTTGGGAGTTTTTTACAAGGCATCCAAAAATACAAAAAACATACCATCTGCATCTTTATTTTCCGGATTATGTTTTTTTTACAACAGCTTGCTAACTTTGTTGCATCAATGTTTACGAATGCCATCTAAGAAAACGAACAATCAGTCGGCACTACGGGTGCAGGAAGGCATTGCCCAACCGCCCCAGCTCAACGAGGAACTGCTGAAAGTGCCTGTAAAGAAAAAGCCTTTACAGGAAGCCGGATATTATATCAGTGGCATTCTGGATGGCAACCGGACCATTTTAAGCCAGGCCATTACCCTTGTTGAGAGTGCATTGCCTGCCCATCAGGTTGTTGCACAAAAGATTATCGAAGGTTGCATGACCCATTCCGGGAATTCAGTCCGGGTGGGTATTACCGGTGTACCAGGTGTAGGTAAAAGTACGTTTATTGAGGCATTTGGGATGCATGTGATTGACCGTGGGCATAAAGTGGCAGTTCTTGCCATCGACCCAAGCAGCCAGCGTTCGAAAGGAAGCATTCTGGGCGATAAAACCAGAATGGAAGAGCTTTCGGTTAAAAATGAAGCTTATATCAGGCCTTCCCCTTCGGCAGGCTCTCTGGGCGGCGTGGCCCGAAAAACCCGAGAAACCATCGTGCTTTGTGAAGCCGCCGGTTTTGGGGTTATAATTATCGAAACGGTAGGGGTGGGGCAATCCGAAACAGCTGTCCACTCAATGACAGATTTTTTTCTTTTGCTGATGTTAGCCGGAGCCGGTGACGAATTGCAGGGTATTAAGAGGGGTATAATGGAAATGGCCGACGCCCTAATCATCAACAAAGCTGATGGTGACAACATAACGAAGGCGCAGCAGGCCTCCGTTCAATACCAGAATGCACTGCATCTTTTTCCACCTCCGCCTTCAGGCTGGGCTCCACGTACAGGAACCTGTTCTGCCTTGTCGGGAATTGGCATCGCAGAAGTTTGGGATTTGGTTCTGGAATATCTTGAACTGACCCGTTCCAATGGTTATTTCCGGCAAAACCGCAATAGCCAGGCCATCAGCCTGATGATGGAATCATTGAACGAGCAGTTGTTTTCATCATTTTTCAGTAACCCCGACGTGGAAAAGGAATATCAGAAAATACGCGAAAGTGTCGGAACGAACAGCTATAGTCCCTATTCCGGCGCTCTCCACCTTATGCAGGTTTATTTAAAATCTGTCAGGCAAGGGGATTAGGCTGCCCGGCCTGGCTTGTTTTACCAAAAACTCTTTTCAGCCATATGGGCAGAACAATTAAACCGACAATAATATACGGATAGTAGGTCATCAGCCTCCACAGCACAGCAAGCGGCTGACTAAGGCCGCCCGGAATCTGGTCGCCAAGGAATCCCCCGAAAATGAGTTCTGCTACCCCGCTTCCGCCGGGTGTGGGTGTTACAAGCAGTATGATCCATATCATCATGTGGCGGGCGTATATAATCAAATGATCCGCCACCGGAATAAACATCATCAGCATGGCGTTGACAATCAGAAAGCGTGCTGACCAGGTCACCGCGGTACTTAAAAAGGCCTTCAGCCAGAACGATATGGGTTTTCCTTTAAGTTCTTTGGATGTGATAACAATGTCGTCTCCCGTCTGGGTTGCCGTATCCTTCCAGCGGTGCAGCAATCTGGTTTTAAACAGCTTGATCAGCAGGTTCCTGAATCCATGGGGGTTAAAAAAAATCCCATAAGCAATGAGCAATGTTATGAGGATTATGATCACATACCCTGCCCAGAAAATTCCTGATATTCCCCAGCCGGTGTACCAGCCGGATGTCTGTGCCTGTATCCTGAAAAGTGTGCCTGAACCGGTGAATAACCATATAAGGGGCATGACGACAACAAAAAATAATTCGTCGAGAAAAGCCGTTATCAGTACGATAGCTGTTGACCGGCCCGTGGAAATGCCTTCCCTGTGAACGATGTAAACGGCTACTGCCGAACCACCTACCACAGTGGGTGTTACAGTGCTTGCAAATTCCCACAGGGCAATCACATCAAAACTTTTTCTCCAGCTTAAACTGCAGTCTGTAAGCAGACGAATGCGGTACATGTATGCCAGTTGACGCAATACCATCATGATAATGGCAAACCCCAGCCATAAATAACTTTGCTTCACCCACGTTGCCTGTTCCAGGGAGCTGATGTCGAAATTTCGCATCAATAAATATAATGCAGCCACAATGCCAAGCAATACCGGCAGTATAATGTTGCGAAAACTAAGCAGGCGTTTAATTTTTTCGTAGTCGGGATGCATCTGGAAAAATCAGGTTGGCAAAGATACTCACAGAAATGTTCCTGTGTGTATTCGTTTGGAAAGTTTAGCCGGGGATCATCACGACATGGAAAAGTGGAAGAAATTGTAGATTTTGCGCCAAAATGACTTGTTTTTTTCAACATTGCCGCCAAATTGGCACATACAGGAGCCCCAATCTGGTCTGGAACAGCAATTGCGTAATCGGTATCCGTAAAACAATTCTTAATAACAAAAAATTATAAGGAGGACAGAAAAATGACTATCATGAAATGGCGAAACAATCCGGGATTAGCTGATATTTTTGACAGCCTTTTCGACCGCCAGGCCGAAGGAATGGAAAAGCGCAGTTATGCCTGCATGCCGGCAGTCAATATCATCGAAACACAAAAAGGGTTTGAACTCGAAGTGGCAGCCGCCGGTTTAGCAAAAGAAGACTATAAAATCGGCCTCGAAGGCAATGTGCTGACGATTTCTTCTGAAGCCAGGGCTAAAGAGGAAAGCGACAGGGAATATTTGAGGCGGGAGTTTGTTTACGGAAGCTTCAGCCGTTCGTTTACCCTGCCAAAGAGTATCGATAGCGAAAAAATTTCTGCGGATTATCAGGATGGGATTCTCAGGGTGTCACTGCCCAAAAGAGAAGAACTGACGCTTACCCGTGAGATAAAAGTTCTCTAAGAATTTTTCCGGCGGGAATTACCGAGGGGATGGTTCGTAGAAGCCATCCCTTTGTTAATTTTGTACCGTCGCAAGAAATCAATTCCGGCTGGCTTATTCCCCAAAATATTTTTATCAGATGTTCAGGACCACAATAAAATGCTTTTTCCCGGTTTTTCGCCTGGCCCTGATTGTTATGGTTTTTCTGGCAGCCTGTTCACCAGCACGAAAGGGAACTGCCGGTAAGGAGCGCCCCGGCAAACCGGATGAAAACAAGAAATCGGCCCGGGAGGAGGTTCGTGATGGAAAGGGGGGGGACGACCGTCTTGGTATAGTTGTTAATGAATGGATGGGTACACCATACAAGTATGGAGGGACCAGCCGGGCCGGCGTTGATTGTTCAGGTTTTGTACGGGCGGTGTTTTTTGAGGCTTTTGGTGTTGACCTTGCCCGCTCAACCCTTGAATTATTGTCGATTGTTCAACCTATTTCGAAATCCAGAATTCAAAGGGGAGATTTGTTGTTTTTTGAGATAGAAAAAGGCCGGGATTATCATGTCGGCATTTATCTGGGCCATCAAAAATTTGTGCATGCCTCTTCTAAACGGGGGGTAATGATTAGTAGCCTCGAAGAGCAATATTTTGCTCAGCGTTTTTATGCGGCCGGTAAAGTAAAGAGACAAAAATGACAGGGGACCGTCAAAAGGCCCATATTTCGTTAATTGTGGCTACCCTGATTTTCGGGTTGAATTATGCCATTGCCAAATCAATTGTACCTGAGCCGGTTAATCCAATGCAGCTGGTGTTTCTGCGGCTTGCCGGGAGTCTTGCATTGTTGTGTGTTTACTTTTTCGTTAAAGCCCCTCAAAAGATACATCGCACCCATTGGATGCGTTTTTTCGCTGCCGGCCTGACCGGGGTTGCCATTAATCAGGTGTTTTTTTTTGAGGGCATCGCCCGGACTTCACCTCTGGAATCTTCCATTATTCATACAGCGAGTCCGGTAATAGTGGTTGTTTTTGCAGGGTTTGCCCTGCGTGAGAGAAGCAGTTTCCTGAACTGGCTGGGTGTTGGGATGGGTGCCCTTGGTGCCACTTATCTGGTCATTTCTCAGGTTAACGGTGATCTGGCAACCACCCATTTACTGGGCAATATTTTCATCGTTGTGAATATGCTGGCGTATTCGGCTTACATGGTGATTGTTAAGCCACTAATGAGATACTATAATGCAACAACGGTGATGTTTTATGTGTTTCTCACAGGCTTTGTGCTATTGTTGCCATTTTCGGCCAGGCAGGTATTTTTTATTGAATTTGAAATGTTTACTGCGCAAAACTGGGCATCTTTGTTTTATGTAATGATAATGTCGACGCTTTTTGGATTTATTCTGACGGTTTTTGCACTGAAGCATTTAAAGGCCGGTACTGCGGCATATTATATGTTTCTCCAGCCGGTTGTTGCCGGTATTGGGGGATTTGCCGCCGGCATTCAGCAATTTAACTGGGATATGGGTCTGGCTGCAGTCCTTATTTTTGGAGGGGTTTATTTCGTGTCGCGCAGAGGGCGAAACGGAATTTCAGCTAAAGAAGGTGTCTGAACGGCACAATCAGCCACTCAAATACTTTTTCGATAAAAGGCCTTTTTTTCCAACGTGCATAATCGAAAGGCTCCGATTCGGCAAGTGTGTCGTTGACATGAGCGCGTAGCTTTGCGGCCATTTTTTTTTCTTTACCCATTAAAATGATTTCATGCTGAAACCTGAAGCTTCGGTAATCAAAATTTGGCGAGCCAATTGCAAAGCACTCATCATCAATCATCAACAATTTGGCATGAAGATTTTGGGGGATATACATAAAAAATTGAATGCCTTTTTCAGCAAGAGGCCCCAGATATTTGTTGCGCAGGATATCCACAAGCCGTACATCGGAATGCAGAGGCATGACCACAATTACCTTAACGCCTTTTTTTACAGCCTTGATAAGTGCCAGGCGCAGAAGAAAACTGGGCAGAAAATAGGGGGTTTCGATTACAATTTTTTTACGGGCGCTTTTAATTAAGCGAATATATCTTTTCTTGATAAATTGTTTGGTAATGGATGGCACGTCGCGGATAATTTCGAAACCCCTGAAATTGACCGGAATAGTCGTCTCAGGATTGTACAGGATATATTTGTTGTACATGTCGTACATCAGAAGGAAAATCCTGCGGAAGATGCTGGCCAGGTCGCCTTCCATCCGGACGATCAGTTCGCGCCAGACCATGTTGTAGTCGGTGATATTTGCGGAACCGACATAAAGAATTTTGTTGTCGATGATAACCATTTTCCGATGGTTTCGCCGATGGCTTCGTGTAAGGAAATCGAGGTTGAACCGAATTTTTTCAAAATACCGGACTTCGCCACCATTATTGGTAAGGTTGTCGAAAAAGCCCGAATTAGGTGGTGAGCCCCACGAATCGAGCAACAGCTTTACTTCCACCCCCTGTTTGCTTTTTCGGGCAAGTACATCCCTGAACCTTCTCCCGATACTGTCGTGCCCGAATTTGTAAAACTCCAAATAAACAAAGCTGGTGGCTTGTTCAATGTCACTAATCAAGGCGTTATAAAAACGAAGGGTGTCATCAAAGACGTAACTCTTAGAGATTGCGGCCATCGGGTTTACGGTCATAACGCTTCAGAGATTGGAAAAATAGGCAGAAACCATGGCGCGCTTGCGCGTCGATACAGGGATATGGGAGTTGTCAGCCATAATCAGCATGGATTCTTTCGAAAGAAACGCTTTCACGTATTTCGAATTGACCAGATGCGTTTGGTGAACCCTTAAAAAATCGTTTTCATGAGTCAGAGCCTCCAGTTTGTTGAGTGTTTTGGAGACTTTCAGCATGGCACCGGTAATCAGGAAGATAAAGGTGTGTGTGTTTTGGCTTTCCATCCTTACGATTTCGGCGGGGCTGAACCTGTATACCTGCGATTGGGTACGCAGCACAATGGTGTTGCCCGGGTTTGCATTACTGCCTTGGTTGTAATAAGTCATGAGGTCGCGCAGACCTTGGTTAAATCTTTCCAGGCTAATCTGGTGCTTGACGCGCTGGATGCATCTTAAAAAATCTTCGGGGTCAATGGGTTTTAGAATGTAGTCTAATGCGCTGAACTTAAATGCTTTGATGGCGTATTCTTCGTATGCTGTTATAAAAACAACCTTAAAGGGCACAAAGCCGGAGAATTTTCCCAATAAATCAAACCCCGATCCATCGGGAAGGTGGATGTCGAGCAGAACCAGGTCAGGTTTGTGTTTGGTGATGGCAGAAAATCCACTTTCAACGGAAAAGGCTTCGGCTACGACATCAAAGTCGGGAATCAGTCGTCTGCCCATACCCACAATGGTTTCGCGAGCCCATTTTTCATCATCAATTACTATTGCCCTGATCATAATGTGTGGGGAGAAATTTGTTTTTAAACGCCAGCATAAAAGTACAAAAAAGCATTGGGATTTGCATACCTTTCTCCGGACAGAGAAATTCTCTTTTTCCATACTTCTTGTCAGCGGGTTATTAACGCGCAGGTATAGCAAATATTACAGGTGGGAAAGCCCGAGACTGGGTGTCCCGATTTCGAATGTGATTCTTGATTCTTTAGTGCTTTTGTCCGGAATGGTCTTGAAGTAATAGAAATTTCGACCGGATTCTGAGTTCAGGAGTCGTATTCTTTCTTCAATTAGTTTAATGGCCTGATCTGCTCCATCGAAATAGGCGGCCCTGTTTTGTTGTTTTTTGGGAAGGACGGGCAGTATAAACTGACAGGTTTGCAACAAATAATTGCCTGTTAAAGAAAAGTTTACCTTCATGCCAAAGGGATGCTCCATATTCCCCGGAATGGAGTTAAAAAAGGCATCAATGATCGGGTAGATGAGAAAAGGGGGAATCACATTTCGGCCGTGATAAATGCTCTCCTCCTTATTGATGGCGAACGAAAAAAGAATACCATATCGGATTTTCTGGAGTTCGAGATAGTTCCGCATGATTTCTGTTTCTTTTTCAAGTAAGTGGTAGTCTATCTGCGGACTAACAAGAACTTCCCTGATTAGCCTTGCAAAGCCCGACAGGTATTTGCCGGCCTCTTCGTCCTGATTGCTGTGAATGAGACCTTTGATAGCCGAAAGGGCACTAAAGATAAAAGATGGGTTCAGCTGGGTAACAATCAATTTTTGTTTTAACTCAAGCATCCTGACATTGCTTTCGCGTTTACGGTTATGGAAATAAACAACTATTGCTGTTGCCATAAACATAACGAGTACAATAAGGGCGACAAGTATGAGTTTTTGGTTTTGTTCAATATCTTTTAGCCGTGATACCCGCTCCATGTATTCCTGGCTTTTGATTTTGAGGGTTAAAAGGTGTTTCAGCCGTTTGGTGCTTTGCAGCGCTTCGTTGGCTTCAATGTCATATGCCATTTTGAAAAATTCGAGAGACGCCTGAAAGCGTGCGTTTTTCTCATGAAATTCTCCTAATTTGGTATATGCCCGCATGATATCCGGCTGGAGCATTTTATTTTGCGCAAGGGTAAGTCCCTTATTTAAATAAAAGGAGACTGAATCGTTGAGACCGGCTTTGTTGAGGGCATCTCCGTAGTTAATATAAGCAGATATCAACGGGTTGTTGTAACCGATGGATTCCCTCAATGTCAGTGCCTTCCGCTGGTAATCCAGGGCGCGTGCATGTTGTTCGTTTTGTTGCAGGTAGTGGGCCAGTTGATTATAAATGTAAGATGCTTCAAGGAGATACCCCATTTCATGCACGTCATGGGCTTTTTCAGTTAGATAGTTAATGGCTTTTTCTGTAAGTCCCATTTCAAAATAAATCTGGCCATAAACACGGGTCATTTGAGCCATACGTAAATGCAAGTTCAATTCATCAAAGATTTGCGTTGCAAGAGTGGCATACTCGAGTGCTTCGGCCGGTTTGCCGGTCAGGCTTTTTGATATGGCATAATACCGATAGGTTTGGGCTGCGCTATAAGTCCGTCGGCCTGGCAATAATATGTTTTTACATAAATGGTATAACTTAATTGACTCGCCAAAGAATTTTAACTGATAGTATTCGCCTGCGAGTGATATCATGACAGTCACCTGGCCCGTGGTATTTCCGTTTTGACTATATATGGACCAGGCTTTTTCGAAGAATGCCAGCCCGTCCTCAGGCTGGCTGGCTTTCATAAGGCTTTGGGCAGCGCGGGTATATACCGAAGCCCTGAAATTGTCATCCTGCAGGGCCTTTGACAAATCGGCCGCCTTAAGGTAGAGGTTTTTTGAAGTTTCGTAATCGGCGTTGAGAAAAGCATTACGGGCCAGCTGATACAGCCCTTCAATTATAAACACAGTATCAAGGGTTTTGGTAGCCTCCTGAAATAGTAATTCTGATTTGGCCATCGACTTTGAATAACTGATTTCCTGATACAGACTGGCCAATTCCGCAAGCACCTGCAGGTTATAGCGGCCATCCATCTGTTTTAAACGGGCTTCCAGGCTGTCGCATTTTTTTCTGAGATTGCTGGCCTGCAGTGGGGTCAATGTCATTGAATATATGAACAAGCAAAGTAAAAGCACCCGGAAATGATTAGCGAAGGGGAAAAGTACCCTTGCCTCCGGGCAAATGTTTATGCCGGGAGTCTTATGGCTTTCGCATGAAAGGGCTTTGGTGGTCATGTTTTTTCAGGTTTGACATTGGGAATGAAAAAAATGACTTTGGTCCCCGGGAAGGGCCAGCCTGGCATTGGGTTGTCTGTTACTGTAAGTTGAATGTTTTTCCTTCCGTAACGCGAATTCAGAATTTTGAGACGTTCGCGGGTAATCGACATGGCCATGGGTTGGTGGTCGGGCAAAAACCGGCCTGCCGGTTTAGGATTCCTGAATCCGATTCCGTTATCACATACTGTGATTTTAAGACCACTTTTCTCCTGACTATAGAAAATCTCCAGGAGCCCTCTTTCTTTAATCCCGCTGAAACCATGTTCGATGGCATTCTCAAGAAAAGGCTGGGTTAGCATTGGCGGTATGGCCACCGCCCTGGGATTCAGTCCGGGGCCAATGGTTACCTTATAATCGAACTTTTCCTCATAACGTAGTTTTTGGATGTCGAGATAATGTTGGATAATGGAAATGTCTTCCGACACGGGAATAAAGTCGGATTGTGAAGAAGTCAGAAAAAGCCGGATAAGGCTTGAAAAACCGTTAAGAAAACGAGATGCTTCCATCGGGTTGTTTCTATAAATAAAGCTCTGAATGGCAATCAGGGCATTAAAAATAAAATGAGGGTTCATTTGTAATCTCAGGAGAATTTCCCGCAAACGGGATGTTTTTTGCCTCTCCTTCACCTGATGGACCTGTACAGCCAATAAGCCAGATAAAAGCAAAAGTAATCCAAGCCCGATTCCAATGTAAATCTGGAATAAACGGTTTTGGTTTTCTCGGCTGTATTCATTTGCAAGGGCTTCAAGTCTGTTTGCTTCCATACTTTCATTGAGGGCAAGAAATGAATTGCGCCTGGTATTCGTGTTGTGGCGGGTTTCAGCATCCTTATATGCCTTAAAAAAATACAGGGCGTCCTTGTTTTTGCCCTGTTTGGCATATATCTCACTTAATATTCCGGTAACTCTGGCAATGCTTGGATCGTGCCCGAATGCCAACGCCATTTTATAGCCTTTTCGAAGCCATACTTCTGCACTATCAATGCGTTGTGCCACGCTGAAAACATACCCCAGGTTTATCATACTGCTCATGCATATTGTGCTGAAGCCAAGTTCCCTGCGCATTTGAAGGGCCTGGTGGTTCATCAGGATGCTGAGGTCATAGTTTTTGGTTTTCCGGTAAACATTCGAAAGCAGTGTCAGGATATCTGCTGCTGAGCGTTTAAGCCCTGCCGGGTAGCAGATTTCGTAGGCTTTATATAAATAGTCGAGGGCTTTGCCAAACTCCCCCTTGTTTATCAATAAAATACCAATTAGCCTGAGGTTGCTGGCTTCGTGAAATTTATTCCCGGTCAGGCGGATAAAAATCAGGTCATCTTCGAGCAGGGCCATCCCTTTATCATAATTGCCCATCGCACCGTAAACTTCCGATAAGCGCTGGTTCAGAAAAATCCGTAATAATGGGTCGTCATCCGCATTAATCATGGAGAGGCCTTTTTCAACAATTTTTTCTGCCTGCTCGGCAAGTCCCAGACTGATATAAATGCGACTTTGGGTGTATAGCATGAATAGAAGGCCCTCTTTGTTTTTTGCATTTTTGAAATACATTTCCGACTGTCGGATGTCCTGAAAAAAAAGCCCCTGATCGTTGTGGTAGAGGCTTTCGATTGCTTTCCACGACAGAATATAGCCAAGCTCGGTTAGCAGCTTGTGTTTGGATGCAACTTTATAGGCCTCGTCGAGGTAATGCCCTGCAGAGTCTACCACAAAACCTATCGAGAACACCTGTGCCTGCATCAACAGAGCCGAGGCAAGCGCTTTCATATTACCGGTAAGTTCGGCCAGGTGTCCTGCTTCCCTGGCATATGCCAAAGCCTTATGTATGGATATCTGCTGGTTGAAACGTGACAGCTCGAGAAGTATTTGTGTTTTGATTTGGTAATCTGTTGCTTCTTTCAGCTGGGCATTGAGCGGCTGAATGTTGCTCCCGAAATTATACAGCCCTCTGACATCGCCTGCACGAAGTTTGGCGTCGGTTGCCAAAATGATAACGAAAAGCCAGATAAGGGTTGTTCTATTCACGTTTATACGGGAGGCTTTTGATAAACCAAACAGATATACGTATTGTGTGTTTTTTACAAAGTTAAGACATTTGTTTGTACAGTAACGTAGTGGCATTCTTTTGTGTCACAGGCCAGGATGGCAGGGTCGTCAGAAAACAACAGTTATGTTTACATTTGCAGGCAAAGAAAAACACGATGATTCATTCCATGACAGGTTATGGCAAATCCCAGTATCAGCTTGAGGGGAAAGTTGTGACCATCGAAATCCGCACATTAAACAGCAGACAGGCCGACGTTAATATGAGATTGCCCTATCTGTTCCGTGAAAAGGAGGCCGAAATCAGATCAAAGCTGATTGCCGGCCTCGAGCGGGGGAAAATAGATTTAAACATCAGTCTTGAGACCAGCGATTTTTCGCAGACGACACAACTGAATCAGACCCTGGCCGAAACATATTACCACCAACTGCGCAATTTAGCCAAATCATTAGGCATCGACGAAGGCAGAACTGATTATATAAGCCTGTTGGCCCGTATGCCTGATGTTTTTAAAAGCACCGATGTGGTTTTGACTGAAGGGGAATGGGAAACACTATTTGAGAAATTATTTTTGGCAATAGAGGCCGTTATTATTTTCCGGAAAGAAGAAGGGGCTGTTCTGAAGGATGAATTGTCGAATCGTATTGGGTTGATTGAGGCATTGCTGGCAAAGGTTGAAGCACTCGAGTCTGAACGGATGCCCCATATACGCGAAAGGATATTAAAAGAACTGGCGGGGTTAGCTGCTGACATGTCTATTGATAAAAACCGGTTTGAGCAGGAGATGATATACTGGCTCGAAAAAATCGACTTCACCGAAGAAAAAGTCAGGCTGAAGAAGCACTGCCGGCATTTTTTAGCCTGTCTTGATGAACCCGGGGGCCAGGGGAAAAAATTGGGGTTTATTGTGCAGGAAATCGGGCGCGAAATCAATACACTGGGGTCCAAGGCCAATCATGCCGAAATACAGCAGATGGTCGTTTGTATGAAGGATGAACTTGAGAAGGTCAAGGAGCAACTTTTAAATGTTTTATAAGATGGAAGGGAAACTCCTCATCTTTTCGGCCCCATCTGGGGCAGGGAAAACTACAATTGTAAAAGAAATCCTCTCCCGTATGGATATGCTTTCGTTTTCGGTTTCGGCAACGAGCCGCCCGCCAAGGCCTGGTGAATTGAATGGGCGAGATTATTACTTCATGGATGAGGCGGCGTTCAGGGCAAGAATTGATCATGATGATTTTGTAGAATGGGAGGAAGTCTATCCGGGCACCTTTTACGGTACGCTGAGAAGTGAGGTAGAACGAATTTGGGCACAGGGAAAGCATGTTGTTTTTGATGTTGATGTAAAGGGTGGCATCAGTTTGAAAAACAAGTTCGGGGCAAATGCATTGTCCATGTTTATTCAACCACCATCGCCAGAGGTGTTGGCGCAAAGGCTTCGCCTGAGAGGCACCGAAAACGACGCCTCAATTGAAAGGCGTTTGGGGAAGGCCGCATACGAGCTTACTTTCTCAGCAATGTTCGATGAAATAATCGTTAACAACCAGCTGGATGAGGCCATTGAAAAGGCAGCCATGCTGGTCAGGCGGTTTTTGGGGCTGTCGTAGATTTTTGACGTATTGCAATACATCCGGCATAAAAGATTTAAATTTGCAGGCTTTAAAACCAATATCAAAAAATTACACAAGATGAATATTCCAGCAAATCTCAGCTTTACCCGCGACCATGAATGGCTGAAAATCGAAGGGGAAGAAGCCCTTGTAGGCATAACAGATTATGCGCAAAGCCAGTTGGGCGATATTGTTTTCGTGGAAGTTGAAACTGAAGGCGAAATCCTCGACAAAGGCGAAAGTTTCGGGACCATTGAGGCCGTAAAAACTGTCGAAGACATGTACATGCCGGTTTCAGGCGAAATTCTTGAGTTTAATGGTAAACTGGCAGCTAATCCCGATTTGCTCAATAAAGATCCTTATGGGGATGGCTGGGTCATCAGGGTGAAAATGACCAATCTGACAGAAACCGAGAGCCTGTTGAATGCAAAGGACTACCAGGCCCACCTCAGTTCACTTTAACACCTGCTGAGCTAACTGACCGGCCTTTCTGTTCAAATGGTTTTGCCCGCCCGGGTTAGTTTTTACAATGGTCATACTTTTTGGCAAGGGATGCGACTTTTTCCCCGGGCATTATTTAATTTGGCAGAGATATTGTAGCTTATTACAATACTTTATAATTTAGCGCGTTCAAAACGCAGCGTTCAAACCTCCAAAACTTACT
>Ga0351923_1121_pt1 | contig 13632 bp, 10 predicted proteins | sample BONcelT113001C11_FD_206859 | JGI IMG/M metagenome (GOLD analysis project Ga0351923, IMG submission 206859) | Enriched cells from coal bed in the Powder River Basin, Montana, United States - BONCAT cells T11 rep2 HSBNCT.T11.300.1.C11 ...
ACCTGGATATCTCGGAGAGAAAAATAGGAGGACTCGGTATATTTCTTATAAGAAAACTTATGGATGATATTCAATACAGGCGCGAGGATGACAGGAATGTGCTGACGCTTGTTGTATCTAAATCACATATTAATGAAAACAATCCTGAAAATTGATAAACCGCCAATAATTTTACCAGATTACAGGATTGTTTTCTTTGCTTATACACTTTTATAATCCATAATAAACAATCTTTCTCTTTGTTGACTCATTTGACCTATTCTGTTACTCTATGTAACTATGGAAAAACAATCCGGATGGACGAAGAAAACCAAGGAAGAGATAAAAGACATATTTTTATTCTGCGAAGGATACAAGGGCTTTCTGGACATAGCCAAGACAGAAAGGAAAGCAATAAACATTATTGAAAAGCGTCTTGCTGAAAATGACTTCATAAATAATCCCGGTCATATAAGGACATTCAGCATAAACAAAGGAAAGGCGTTGGCGGCTTTCATAAGAGGAGAAACACGACCTTCTGACGGCCTGAACATTATAGCTGTCCACATAGATGCTCCAAGGCTCGACCTCAAACAAAATCCCCTGTATGAAGACGTTGACCTTGCGCTCTTGCGTACCCATTATTACGGCGGTATAAAAAAATATCAATGGGTGGCAATCCCTCTTGCCATGCACGGAATTATTGTAAAGAAAGATGGAAGAAAAATTGAGCTTGCCATTGGCGAATGTGAAGGTGATCCTGTTTTTGTTATAGATGACCTGCTCCCTCATCTTTCAAGAAAGATACATGACGAAAAAAAGATGGCCGATGCAATTGAAGGTGAAAAACTGACGCTCCTCTTCGGCAGTATGCCTGTCACCGGTATTGAAAGGGAAAGTATCAAAAAAGGCGTTCTTAAGTGCTTAATCGACCGTTATGGTATTATAGAGGAAGATTTTATAAGCGCGGAATTTGAGATAGTACCTGCATTCAAAGCAAAGGATGTCGGTATTGACCGGAGCATGATAGGGGCATACGGTCAGGATGACAGGGCCTGTGCTTATACACTCCTCGAGGCAATGTGCAGTACATATAGCCCCGGTCGTTCATGCCTTGCAATATTTGCTGACAAAGAAGAAATCGGCTCCGAAGGCAATACCGGAATACAATCGGCCTTCCTTCAGATCACCCTCTATGATATCCTTGAAAGCATGGGGTTAAAAGTTGATGAAGCATTGATCAGAAAGATGCTTTTTAAATCAAAGGCGCTTTCTGCTGATGTAAACGGTGCTCTTAACCCCACATACCAGGATGTCCATGAAAAACAGAATGCCTGTTACCTGGGTCGCGGGATATGTATTTCAAAGTTTACCGGCCATGGTGGTAAGGTTGGCGCCAGTGATGCCAATGCAGAATATGTCGGTGAAATACGGAATCTCTTTGACCGGGAAGGAATCATATGGCAAACCGGTGAGATGGGAAAAATAGATGCAGGCGGCGGCGGAACAGTTGCAAAACACCTTGCAGTACACGGCATGGATATCATTGACTGCGGCACGCCATTGCTTGCCATGCATTCACCTTTCGAGATTTCAAATAAACTCGATATATATGAAACATTCAGGGCTTTTAAAGTCTTTTTTAAATCATAAAACGGAGGCTTCAAAATAATTATGATGGAAAGTGAAACATTAAAAATACCAGATACACTCCCCCTTCTCCCTGTCAGGGATATGGTCATGTATCCTTCAGTAATATTGCCGCTCTTTGTCGGAAGGGATATGTCTATAAATGCAGTTGAAAAATCACTGTCAAAAGACAGACTTATCATTGTTGCTGCTCAGAAGGACTTAACAGATGAAGACCCGCTGCCTGGAAGAATCTATTCTGTTGGTGTAGTCTCACAAATTATGCGCATGTTGAGATTGCCTGATGGAAGGGTGAAGGTGCTGATTCAGGGATTGAAAAAAGCAATCGTAAAAGAATATGTACAGGAAACCCCGACTTTTATTGTCAGGGTCGAGGCCATCGAGGAGCCACTCATCACAGAAATCACCCTTGAGATCGAAGCTCTTATGAGATACGTCAAAGAAGAGATGGAGAAGGTTGTGTCCATGGGCAGAATGGTGCCTCCTGACATACTCATGGTCCTCGACACGATAGATGAACCGGGTAAACTTTCAGATATTGCCGCTGCGAATCTTGGACTCACAGTAGAAAAGGCACAGGAAATTCTTGAGATCATCGATCCTATAGCACGACTTAAAAAACTCTCCGAAATTCTCGGAAAAGAAATAGAACTCCTTAACATGCAGGCGAAGATACTTTCTCAGGCAAAAGATGAGATGACAAAAAGCCAGAGAGACTATTTCCTCCGTGAGCAGATGAAGGCAATAAAAAACGAGCTTGGAGAAGCCGATGAAAGAACGGAAGAGATAGAAGACCTGCAAAAGCGGATTAAAAAGGCAAAGATGCCGAAGGACGTTGAGAAAGAAGCAAAAAAACAGCTTGAACGACTCGACATGATGCATCCCGATGCAATAGAGTCCTCAATGTTGCGAACATATATAGAATGGCTTGTGGAACTGCCCTGGAGCGTGTCTACCAAGGACAATATCGAGATAAAGGCGGCAAAACTGGTGCTCAATGAAGACCATTACGACCTCGAAAAGGTCAAAGAAAGGATACTTGAATTCTTAAGTGTTATTAAACTCAAAGGTGAGATGAAAGGCCCTATTCTCTGTTTTGTCGGGCCCCCGGGAGTAGGTAAGACTTCTCTGGGCAAGTCAATAGCCCGTGCCCTGGGCAGAAAATTTGTGAGAATTTCCCTGGGCGGCATGAAGGATGAAGCTGAGATACGGGGGCACAGAAGGACATACGTGGGCTCCATGCCGGGCAGGATCATCCAGGGATTAAAACAGGCAAAATCAAACAACCCTGTATTCATGATGGATGAGATTGACAAGATAGGTATGGATTTCAGGGGAGACCCGGCAAGTGCACTCCTTGAGGTCCTTGATCCGGAGCAGAACAATGCTTTCAGCGACCACTACCTTAACCTGCCATTTGATCTTTCAAAGGTAATGTTCATTACAACGGCAAACAGGGTTGATACTATTCCTTCTGCTTTAAGGGACAGGATGGAGGTTATAACCCTGTCCGGCTATACGGAAAAGGAGAAGCTGGCTATCGCAAAAAAGTACCTTATCCCCAAGCAGCTCAAAGAAAACGGTTTGAAAGAAAAGAATCTTGCCTTTGCCGACCATGCCATCACAAAGATAATACTTGATTATACGAGAGAAGCCGGCCTTAGAAACCTTGAAAGGGAGATAGCATCAATCGGGAGAAAAGCAGCAAAAAAGATAGCTGAAGGGAACAAAGAAAAAACCATTATAACCACAAAAAATCTCCATAAATACTCAGGGCCGTCGAAATTCATCCCGGAAGGCGATTATGGGCAGGACATTGCGGGTGTTGCAAGCGGACTTGCCTGGACTGAGTTCGGCGGAGATGTGCTCTTTATTGAAGCATCCTGCCGGAAAGGCAAAAAGGACCTTCTTATCCTTACAGGCAATATGGGCGATGTAATGAAAGAATCTGCACAGGCAGCTCTGACCTATATAAAATCAAAGGCTGAAATCCTCGGCATAAGCCCGGAAACATTTGACAATCTTGAGATGCATGTTCATATCCCGCAGGGAGCAATTCCTAAAGACGGACCCTCGGCAGGCATTACCATGGCAGTAGCCATGATCAGCGCAATAACAAAAAAACCGCTTAACAGAAAAACTGCCATGACCGGTGAAATTACCCTCACAGGCAGAGTTTTGCCCATAGGCGGATTAAAAGAAAAGACCCTTGCAGCCCTCAGATCCCGGATGGAAACAGTAATAATACCGGAAGAAAATATGAAAGAGCTTATAGAAATCCCGGGGTATGTAAAAAATAAGATAAAGTTCATACCTGTAAAGAATATGGATGATGTGGCAAAGATTTTTTTCGGTGAATTAAACGTTTGAACCTTTTGGGCTGGAGACAGGGACAGGCGTGAGCCCCGGTAATTGATAATGCAGGAAGCTTCATTCTATGATAAAGCAGAAGGCAGGAAGGTTCAGTGCAGGCTCTGCAAACACAGATGTATTATTGCCAGCGGTAAACGTGGAATATGTGCAGTCAGGGAAAACAGACAAGGAATCCTGTATGCTCTGGCGTACGGCATGCCCTGCGCTTACCATGTTGACCCGATAGAAAAAAAACCTCTTTTTCACTGCTTTCCCGGCTCTAAAACATTCTCTATTGCGACGGCAGGTTGTAATTTTCAATGTCTTAACTGTCAGAATTATGAAATTTCTCAAGCATCAAGGGAAAATAAAGATATTTCCGGGCAGGCGGTAACCCCTGAAGAGGTTGTGGAACTTGCGCAACAATCAGGTTGTAGGAATATATCATACACATATACTGAGCCTACGATATTCTACGAATACGCCTTCGATATTGCAAAACTTGCAAAAGAGAACGGCATCTACAATAACTTTGTAACAAATGGATATATCGAGGAAGAACCTCTTGTTACAATTCGTCCGTATCTTGATGCAGCAAATATTGACCTTAAGGGTTTTAATGAGACATTTTACAGGAATATCTGCGGCGCTAAACTATCCCGTGTCCTCGACACTATAAAGCTATATAAAAAGCTGGGTATCTGGATAGAAATCACCACACTCATCATTCCCGCATACAATGACAGCGAAGCGGAACTAAGGGCAATTGCACAATTTATTAAAAATGAGCTCGGCACCGAGACCCCATGGCATGTGAGCGCCTTTTACCCAATCTACAAAATGCTGGATGCCCCCCGAACCCCGCCAAAAACCCTTCACCGGGCTCGCGAGATCGGGCTTGAGGAAAATCTGCGGTATGTCTATGAAGGAAATATCCCCGGATCGGACGGGGAAAACACGTACTGCTATAACTGCAATAAACTTATCATCCGGCGATACGGATATAGCATTTCCGATTATAATATCAAAAACAGCGCCTGCCAATTCTGCGGCACGATTATTGACGGTATAGGTCTATAACTCGAAAGCCCCGGCTTTGCCGGGTACTGTAAAAGTTTTGTTTATATTCCCAATAACAACGCTATCCGGTAAGCCGCCGCCCCCCCGCAGTAAGAAATAAGAAGCATAAATATGAATGAGGTGAAAAACCATTTCCAACTGCCCATTTCACGTTTCATAACAGCAAATGTCGGGGCGCATGGTACAAAGAGCATAAGGGTTACAAGGAAAGAAAGAGACGAAGCATGACTTATCATATTAGGCAAAACATCCATAAGTCCCTGATCACCCACACCATATAAAACACCGAGGGTTGCAACAGCATTCTCTTTTGCAACTATACTTGAAAGCAGCGCAACGATCATCTTCCAATCAAGTCCAAGAGGGATGCCGATAGGCTCAATTAAATGTCCTATCCAACCGAGTATGCTGTTGTCAATATTTTTGCCGGGGTAGTTGGATATTATCCATATCAAAACAGAAAAACCGAGTATAACCGTGCCTGCCTTTTTTACAAATGACATGGTTCTGCTCCTGACAGTCATTGCTATTGTCCTGATATCAGGCTTATGGTAAAGGGGAAGCTCCATAATAAAAGGTACCGGTATATCTTTTAAAAAAAACCTGCTCATGATCATTCCGGCAAAACCAAGGGTAAGGAGATTTAACGCAATGAGAGACCAGGAAACGACGAGGGCCTTTTCACCGAAAACGGCTGCAGCTATGAATGCCATAGCTGCAAGTCTTGCAGTACACGGTACAAAAGGGGTAAGAAATATTGTAAGCAATCTCGCCCTCTCAGATTCGACAATCCTCGCTCCCATAATAGATGGTACATTACATCCAAAACCAAGACACATAGGTAGAAAACTTTTCCCGTGCAGCCCGATAATGTGCATAAACCTGTCCATTACAAAGGCTGCCCGTGCCATATAGCCGACATCTTCAAGAAAGGCCATAGAGATAAAGAATATTACAAGAAGAGGTATAAAAGTGAGTACAGATCCGGCGCCCCCTATTATACCGTTTATAAGCAAGCCCTTGATCCAGAGAGGTGCATTATGCAACGACGCATCAAAAAACCTTCCAACAGAACCTATTAACAATTCAAGCAATTTTTGGAGAGGATATCCAATCTTAAAGGTTAGTGTAAAAATTATAGCAAGTATGCTCAGCAACACAGGTATACCGATAACAGGACGTGTAAGGGCATGATCTATACGATCCGTTATCAATACCTGCCCCATTTTATGCCTCGAAACCGCAGCACGTGTTATATCTTCTATCCAGTCATACCTCCCTCCAACAACGGCCCGCAACGCATCTTCATGCTTAAGAAGGAGAAGTTCTATCTTATTCCATGTATCCGCAGGCAAAATTTCTTTCATCTCTTCCAATGCCTCGGGGTCACCTTCCATTAATTTTGTTGCAATCCACACATCGGGATGCGGCGGGGAAGCATGTTCACCTACAAGTTCATTAATTTGATGAAAGATATTCCGATGGTCTTCAGAAATATCAGGGATCCTCGGCGTATACGTTAGCTCCCCCTTTGCAAGCCTGATAATAGCTAATACAAGTTCCTTAATGCCCCGGTTTTTCTTGGCAATCATTGGTATAACAGGTATATGGAGAGAATTATGCAGCATATCCGTATCTACACGAATCCCCTGTTCCTCAGCCACATCAAGCATGTTCACGGCAACAACAACAGGGGGGCCCAGGATAAGAATTTCTGAAAGGAGATACAAGCTCCTGTCCAAAGCAGACGCATTTGCAATAAGAACTATAACGTCGGGATGTTCGTGTATAATAAAATCCCTGGCCACCCTTTCCTCTTCAGATAAAGCGCTGAGGCTGTATGTGCCGGGAAGATCTACGATCCTTATGTCGAAGTCTTCAGTCTCATGGACTCCTTCAAACTTTTCAACCGTTTTGCCTGGCCAGTTTCCTACATGCTGTGACAACCCGGTGAGAATATTAAAAACAGTAGACTTTCCCACATTAGGCTGCCCTGCAAGTGCCACAAGAAGAGATTTTTTTTCTGTGGCCCTTTCGGCTTCAACATCATGGGTTTGTATTTTGACCACGAGTATTTTATTTGCCTGTCCCTTGCCAAGGGCAATTCTTGTATCCGAAGCAAGGACAATAATTAAGCTGCCTATATTTCTGAGGATCTTTATCCTTATACCAGGCACAATACCCATTCCGGCAAGTCTGCTTACAAGACCCTTGCCGCCGGTAAGTGAATAAACTATACCCTCTTCGCCTTCTTCAAGCGACGTAATGGACAATAAATCATCATTCATTTATTATTCACTTATCTGCCTTTTATTATATACAATCTGCAAGTATTTTTATTACATCGGAGGGATAGAAAATGGAAGACACCAGTTAAATTTGTCCTCTTTTTCTCCATACTGTATCCCGGTTATCTCATCGTACAATTTCTGGGACAATTCCCCTATATTCCTGTTATTAATAATAATCGTTTCTTCTTTATGTTTAATTTCGCCTACAGGCGATATTACAGCTGCAGTGCCGGTGCCGAACACCTCTTGTAAGGAACCGTCTTTTGATGAAGAAATCAATTCATCTATCGACACACGACGTTCTTCTACCGGTATATTCCATTCTTTTGCAAGAGTTATAACCGAATCTCTTGTAACCCCCGACAGGATTGTTCCTTCAAGAGAGGGTGTTACCAGTTTGTTGTCGATTAAAAAAAAGATATTCATGGTACCCACTTCTTCAATAAACCTGTTTTCAACTCCATCAAGCCACAATACCTGCGTGAACCCTTTGTCCTGAGCCATCTGCGCAGGCAATAAACTGGCAGCATAATTGGCCGGAGTTTTTGCTTCCCCAAGGCCACCCTGTGCAGCCCTGGTATACTCACCGGAAGTAATAAGTCTTACAGGATTAATCCCTTCTTTGTAATATGCGCCAACCGGCGATGTGATGATTAAGAAGCTGTATGCTTCCGAGACTTTCACTCCAAGAAAATCATCAGTAGCAAAAATGAAGGGCCTGATGTACAATGAAGACCCCTTGTCTTGAGGAACCCAATGCCCGTCCAGAATAATAAGTGCTTCGATACCCTTGATAAATAATTCATATTCAACGGGCGGTATACAAAGCCTGAGGCACGATCTGTTAAATCGTTCATGGTATTTTTCAGGACGGAATATATTTATCTTTTCACCGGCATAGAATGCCTTCAGACCTTCAAAAACAATCTGTCCGTAATGGAGTGAACATATGGACGGCGAAATACTGATGCTGCCGTAAGGGAGTATTTGCGGGATATCCCATTTACCATTTTTATACTCACAACTGAACATATGGTCGGAAAAGTGCTTGCCAAAACCCAGGTTGTTATAATTCACCTCATGCTTTCTGCTTTTTAAAGTTTTCGTAATTCTCATTTTATCACAACTCCTCATTTTGTTTTATTAGCCTTTCCCCGGCATCAAAGGCATCGGCCAATGCTGTCGGATGATGAATAATCGCACCCTTATTATCAATACCGAGATAACTCAGTGTTTCGTGCTCAGGAACGCTGATTGTCCTGAAAAACGCTTTAGCAGTCGCTTCCCCGCATTGAATACCTATATCCTTCTTCATACCGCCTACAAGCATTAGAAGGCCTTTTCTGCCATTTTGACCCACCGGAACAGTTCTGTTAAGAAGGTACTTTTCACACCAGAAGCACTGAAATCTGTCGATCATGATTTTTGACTGGGCAGAAAGTGCAAAAAAGAAGATCGGTGATGACAGAATAACCCTATCTGCCGCCCTGACTGCATTATAAATTTCATCCATGTCGTCTTTTATAACACAAACACCTGTCTCATCACAGCCGCCGCAGTTCTGACAAGGTTTTATGTTCATAAGGTTAAGTCTGAAAAGCCTTGTTTCGTGACCTTCCCTATCTATTGGCTTCAATGCCTCTTTGAGCAAGATATCAGAGTTGCCGCCAATTCTTGGACTTCCGTGAAAAGCTACTATTCTCACTATACCTCACAATTTTTTGCGTAAAACATGAAACGTTTTACTTAGATCGACTTAATCGACTCCTCTATAAACTGACCGCTAAAAATTTATTCTGCCTTATAGAAGGCTATCTTTTTGGCGCCGCACACCGGGCAGGTATCAGGCGGCTCGCCCTCTACCGTACAGCCACAAACTTTGCATATATAATATTCTTTTTCTTCATTGTTTCCGAGTGTTTCAAGCACCTTTTTGTATAGCGCAGCGTGTATTTTTTCAACTTCATTCGCAATATGAAAACTTCTCACGGCTCCGTTATTACCTTCTGCCTTGGCTTCTTCAATCATAACCGGATACATCTCGTTAAACTCATGTGTTTCACCACTAATAGCCTCTGCAAGATTTTCCTTTGTGGTCTTAATGCCTTTAAGTTCTTTCAAGTGGTTATGCGCATGCACTGTTTCAGCCTCTGCTGCTGCCCTGAACAATCTCGCAGCCTGTTTGTAGCCTTCTTCTTCGGCTTTCTTTGCAAAGGCAAGGTATTTCCTGTTTGCCTGAGATTCTCCTGCAAAAGCATCCTTTAAATTATTTTCCGTCTTAGACATGTTTATACCTCCATAGTATTATACTTGTGTTCTATCGGTAACTTGCTGCAAATATGTAATATCCGATTATTTTATTCCTCAAACTTTTTATGATATTCCTTAACCTTCCTGGCAAATTCCCTTCCAAATTCGTAACATTTCTCTTCGTCCTCTGAAGATGGTTTGTATTGAATTTGAATCCCGGGCTCCATTACTTCAACGCCAATACGCCTGAACATCTCATATGCCTCTTTTACTGCACCGCCACCCCATCCATAGCTTCCGAATGCGGCCATGATCCTGTTTCTCGGTTTTAATCCGCTCAAATGGTATAAAAATTCGGCCATTGAAGGAAACATAATATTATTAATAGTAGGTGCGCCGATCAAACACCCCCTGGCTCTCCAGAGCTCTTTAACTGCAACACTCATTGGTGATGCCCTGAGCTTTACTGTTCTGCAATCTACGTCTTCGTCTTTGATTCCCTGAATTATCGGGGCCATCATATGCTCTGTACTGTGCCACATAGTATCATAAATAACAGCCACCCGTAAATCGGCTTTACCGTCAGCCATGTCAAGATACTTTTGAATTATCTTTCCCGGATCTTTCCTCCATATTATGCCATGGTCAGGCGCTATCATATCTATGTCAAGATTAAGCTTGAGGATATCGCCTATCTTTGTCTTAATTAACTGACCGAAAGGCATAAGGATATTTGCATAATAATCGGCCACTGCGTCATCAAGCTCAATTTGTGAGTTGCTTTGCACAAATTCATCATCAAATCTGGACGCAGTTGCTATATGTTGCCCAAAGGCATCCTGCGATATAAGAAGCTTTGCTTCTTTCACATATGTTACCATGGAATCAGGCCAGTGAAGCATAGGCGTTTCAAGGAATAACAGGGTGTATTTTCCTGTATTCAAAATATCACCGCTTTTTACAATCTTGAACCGCCACTTTGAGGTGTCAAAGTACCTCTCAATACCTTTTCTTCCACGTTCGGTTATATAAATCGTTGCATCCGGTATAAGTTTAGTGATCATGTCAATACTGCTTGCATGATCAGGTTCTATGTGGTTTATCACAATATTAACAATTTGAGACAAATCGACTATTTTCTTTATATTATCAATAGTTACAGAGCAAAAATCGTGCTTGACCGTATCGATGAGCGTAGTATGCTCATCTTTAATAAGGTAATTGTTGTACGTTGTACCGTTTTGCGTTATATAACCGTGGAAATCCCTTATACCCCAGTCAATTGCCCCAACCCAATAAATATCGGGTTTAATCTCAACTGTTTTCATAAAACCTCCTCGAATAGACTATAAGTTAACAATATTAAATTAAAAGAATATGCATAGAATATCAAGATAAAATAAGCCTTGACATACTTCATAATTTTTTTTAAAACTTCAAAGAACAGCAAAATTCAATCATACTAATGACAAAAGAACACATAGACTCAAAAGGTTTTGCCGCAATTGTCATCCTCACTATACTCTGGGGGATAAACTATTCGGCGATTAAGTTCTCAAATACAGGGCTTTCGCCCATTTTTACAACATTCCTGCGTTCATTAATTGCATCATTTTTGGGAATCATCTACTGCATTGTTGTCAAGGAACCGCTCTTCCATAGAGGTATACTTCTGTTTCACGGTTTTATTGTAGGAATGCTTTTCGGTTTGGAATTTGTATGTCTCTATCTCGGGATGCTCTATACCGATGCATCAAGGGCAGCCGTATTTGTTTACCTTTCCCCGTTTATTGTAGCATTGGGTGCACATTTTTTTCTAAAAGAAAAACTTAATTTGCTTAAGGTTGCCGGCCTTATACTCGCTTTTATCGGGGTATACTTAGTTTTTAAAGATAAACCGCACACGTCGGGCAAGTTAATGCTCTTCGGGGACATCCTTGAAATTTTAGCTGCCATATTCTGGGGCGCAACAACACTATATATAAAAAAATACCTTGCCAAAGAGGTTCATCCTATAAACACATTTCTCTATCAGTTTGTATTTTCAATTCCGATAATGTTTGTATGTGCTTACTTTATTGAGGATAAATGGATTTTTAATGTGAATGTCTACGTATGGGTTTCTGTTGCATACCAATCTGTAATAGTTGCATTCGCATCTTATCTTGTGTGGTTTATGTTGATTCATACATATCCAGTAGCAAGACTCTCCATATTTACCTTTCTTGCACCTGTTTTCGGCGTTCTTTTCGGTGCAATTATATTGAAAGAAAGACTGACAACAGGCTTAATCCTCGGACTTACATGTGTCAGTATCGGCATCTTCTGTAACAATTACACAAAAAAATGAAAAAACATAAGCTTTTAACTGTATCAGGTTTTCTCATAAGCATCTTTTTGCTCTATTTTTCGCTAAAAGATATTAAATTTTACGAAATCATCGAGATTTTAAAAAAAGCGGACCTGAAGTTGATACTTATCCCCACTGTATTTATCTTTGCTTCAGCAACACTCAGCGCATTTAAATGGTCGAGGGTTTGCGGCAATAACGTAAGGATTAAGGATACTTTTGTTGCACTCATTATAGGCCTCTTTGTCAACAATGTTTTACCGGCAAGAATCGGCGAAATTGTAAAAGGTTATGTTCTGTCTAAGAAAACTGGAATTTCCTTTACCTTTGGTTTGTCTACCGTATTGATTGACAGATTTTTCGATTTAGCAGGCCTTCTGTTGATTGTATTTATATTTTTTCCGAAGCAAAGTCTGCCTGCGAAGGTTTCTCAAAGCCTGTTTATACTTGTTATCGTGCTTATAGTCTGCATGTTGACAATGATTATAATGAGCAGGAAGAAATTTGCCAGCATTGTTACAAACATGCTTTATAAGATAAAAAAACCTTTTTTATTGAAATTAGCTCAAAGGTTTATTGAAATCGGTGAAAACATCAGGCGAATAAATTCGCCCCTGAACATAATCTTTTACATAGCAGTATCCTTTTTGCAGTGGCTCTGTATGAGTGCTGCCTTATATTTTGTCACTTTAACCCTTGGTGTTTCTGTGAAATTTACTTATATACCGTTTATCTGTGCATTGCTTAATATGGGTCTTACGATACCTTCATCTCCGGGTTATATCGGCGTCTACCAGTTTCTCCTCGTATATATTCTGTCGATCTTTAGTGTTCCAAAGCATGAGGGGTTCGCAGTTTCAATTCTGTTTCATGCATCCTGGTATATCCCATATAATATTTTGGGATTTATATTTCTGTTAAAAGAAAATCTCAGGATTAAGGATATGCAGGAATTAGATGAAAAGAGTATATGATTGACAGTTTATTGAATTTGCCGGGTACTGAAAGACAGCTATTATTCTGAAGAAGAAAAAAAGCGTCCCCACGGGGATTCGAACCCCGGTTGCCGGCGTGAAAGGCCAGTGTCCTAGGCCTCTAGACGATGGGGACATTTGGGCCGTGCAAGACTTGAACTTGCGACTCTCTGCTTAAAAGGCAGATACTCTACCAACCTGAGTTAACGGCCCATGAAGTGTACTAAGATATTAAAATTTTCAAGCATTGTCAAGTCTAATAAAGCCTTGGGCAATAATGTATTGTATTTTCTCTATGATGCAACACTGTATCTTCCTCCACTGTATAATACTATTTCTATACATCCTGTTCTATTCAACATAACAGCGAATATCAAGATTCCGGCAATACTTACCTAATAGAAATTGCTTTTGTGGTTATGAAGATTTAGTTAATTATGAACCATAAATATCAACAAGAAAGGGGTTCCCCTACACCAACTTTTATTTGTCAGAAACCTTCTGCTTCGCTTCTTTCAGAAACTTTATCGCATCATCAAGGTTTTCAGGCGTAAGTGAGATACCTTTTTTTGTCGGTATCCATTCTCCTTCCTGATTTTCAAAATAGGTTCTAATGTCAATATATTGTTTTCCCTTAAATTCCTTCAACGAAATGATGATTTTGTCTCTGCCTTTATCTAATTCTCCTATCTGCATGATCCCTCCT
>Ga0351923_1123_pt1 | contig 13376 bp, 11 predicted proteins | sample BONcelT113001C11_FD_206859 | JGI IMG/M metagenome (GOLD analysis project Ga0351923, IMG submission 206859) | Enriched cells from coal bed in the Powder River Basin, Montana, United States - BONCAT cells T11 rep2 HSBNCT.T11.300.1.C11 ...
AATTGTGATTACAGTTTAAAGGGAGAGCAGCAGTGACCGCAAATTTGTTTTGTCATTATTGACACCAAGTTTTTTTCTTATTATAAACCTCTGTTTATCAATGGCATCTTTGGTCGTGCTGAGAAGTTCCGAGATTTCCTTTGTAGTTCTGCCCTGTTTTATCAAAGAGACAATTTCAAGCTGTCTTGGAGTTAGATTGAAATTGCGAAGGTTATGACGAAAGGGTGAAAGGATTTCCTTGAGATTTGCTTCTATTAATCCAAGTGTCGTGCGCTGCAAACCATCCAGTCTGTTTTTTTTCAGCTTCTCAACATAGGGGAGTACAAGCTCGTTTACATTTGACACGAATCTTTGTTCGAGTTCCTCCTTATCTTTTTCCCGTTGCCTAAGCAATACCTTCAGCGCGATATTCGCTTCTTCAAGACCCTGTTGTTCGGTGTAAAGTGCTTTTTCTGCTTCTGTGCGTGTTTTGATTTCCTGCTCGAGTTTTTGTTGAACCTCTATCCGCACAATGATGTTGCCAAGCTGACCGGTGAGAAAGTCGAGACTGACGAGCGCCTGTTCCGATATTGTTTCTTTTACCCTGGAAAAGAGGTTGAACGAGGCGATTACCTGCCCGTCATGGAGTATGGGAATAGTTGCGGAATATTTGTATCCTTCTTCGCTCGATGTCGGCATTGATTCAGCGCTTGGAATCATCAGAATATGTTTCTCATTCATCATGCGTTGCCAGGGCGATGATCCAGCCGTAATAACCCTGACCTTTTTTTCCATTTTTGTTGACAGGCCAATCGAAGAAATAAGCTCCAGATCTTCTCCTTCATTTTTTTTTAGCCAGATACCCCCGCTTTCCATACCTGATGCCTTTACCGCGGTTTCCAGTATAAGGGTCAGGCCTTCACCCACATCCCCTGTTTGCGCCAGCTTCAGAGCAAGGTCCCGTTGCATGAGGATCTGGTCTACCATATTCTTCTTTTCCGTGATATCCTGCACAGTGCCTTCATGATAAAGCACCTTCCCCGCTTCATCATAAACAGCCCGCGCATTGATCAAAAGCCAGGCAATACTGCCATCTTTTCTGTACATACTCCAGAGGTGGTCGCGCACGTGGCCGTTCTTGCCTATCAGTTCGAGATACTCATACCAGGTTTTGACATTTACATGCAGTTGCTTGCCCACATCCATGCAGTTCTTTGACAGTTCTTCAAGTGAATCGAACCCGTGAAGGCGGACAAGAGCGGGGTTGGCATTAAGCAAGCGGCCCTCAGGTGTAACCTGAAAAATACCTTCTGTTGCATTGAAAAATATATTCCAGTATTTGTCTTCCGCATGTTTCTTCTCCGTTATGTCCTCTAATGTGCCTTCATAGTAAAGTATGCGGCCATTCGTATCTTTTTCAGTCCTTACATTCAAGCGGACCCATTTTACTCCACCAACCTGTGTATGCATCTTCGTTTCCAGATTGAGAACCCTTCCTGTGTCATGGAGCAGTTTGTTGATACGTTTACGTTCCTTTGAATCGGCATAAATGTTTCCGAAGTGCAAGCCTTTTTTGATAAGATCATCGAGCCGGTCAAAGCCGTACATCCTTGCAAATGCAGCATTGGCGCTGACAAACTGTCCGTCCGCGTCCGTCCGGAACATCCCCTCCACGGTGTTTTCATATACCCTTCTGTAATTATATTCTTTGTTGCTGATATCTTTTATCTGCTCGCTCACAAACTCTTCCAGGTCCTTTCGGTTCGGTGGCCTCTGACTGATATTTAATCTCTTTGGAGGAGGTACTTCTGTATCTATTTAATAAGTTTTTTGACGACTATTGCAACTTATTTTACCTGAGCCGCTCTTCTGATAAATACAGATGGTCTGTTTCAACCTCCACCAATGCTTGGAATATTTCTTTTACACGCGCATCGTCGGCTTCCTCTGCGGCTTTACGGTAAAATGCTATTGCCCGCGTCTCACGGTCGTGGGATTCCTGTAAATTTTTAGGATTTTCGGCAAAACATGTTTCATTTCCGGCAGGTGCAGCAGGGAGTTTCAGAATTTTTTTCCAGATAGCAGCATGCTCTGCCTCTATCTTGGCCAATGCTTTGAAGAGAAGCTTCCCTTCGGCATCATCTGTCTTATCAGCAGCGCAAGTGTAAAAAGATGCATTGCTGACTTCCACTTTGAGGGCATATTCTGCATTGGCCCTGTCCTTATCGCTTAAGGCAACATCAAAACTCACCTTCGCTGTTTTTGCTTCCTTTATGTAAGACAGGTGGGCGCCGCAGAAGGGGCAGTTTGAGGGCGGGTTGTCGCCGACATAAGGGTCCCCGCATATTAAACATCTCCACAATTTTGTCATAATTCATCTCCTCTCATTGTTTACTAAGCCTATTTTTCAAAAGCACTTTTTGGAGCGTTACAGACAGGACAGCTCCAATCCTCAGGTAATTCTTCAAAGGGAACCTTTTCGACCTTTTCATCATACTGAAAACCGCACACAGAACATGTCCAGACCATAATTTCCTCCTTTTTTAAATTATTTTATGAGTACCGATTTTACATGACAATTCAAATCCTGATTCAGCCTCCCGCCAGGGAGAATGCCCGGGCTTTCATACCCTTGTTGCTGCGTTCTGTTTTCTTATTCGGGGCTTATGTATATATATTACCACGGAAAAAGCCCATGTAAATTAATTTTAACTTTTTCATGCAATGTTTGCACTTAAAAAATCGCATTTTGTTTTATCGGCTCATTATGTATACTATGGTTTATCATGGGTGACTCAGAAAATATACACAACAGGGATATTTACGGAATCAAGGGTTGTGCCGGGGTCTTTCCGGTAACAGGCGGTATTCCCCTATCATGTTTGGCGATAAAAAAGAATAAAAATCGGGAGAGAGCGCTATATTTAATAGTGGCTTACAGCATGATCCTGTATTTCTGCCTTGCAAATGTACTGCATGCTGCCGGAGAACCGCTGCAGGTTGTGATAGAAGGGCTTGACGGGATAGAACGTACAAATGTGGAAGCAGCGCTCGCTGTTCCGTCCGGACTTGTCAATGAAGGGAGTGTTGACAAAAGGTGGCTCGAACGTTTTAAAAATGAAATTCCCCAAAAGGTGAATAATAGTCTTGAACCTTTCGGATATTATAAAGCTGAGACATTGACGACACTCAATAAATCAGATGACGGGATTTACCGTTTACAGGTGAATGTAAAAAAAGGGGAACCTGTCCGTCTTGCTGCTGTATCGGTAAGTGCAGCCGGCCCCGGCGCCGGGGAAAAGGCTCTTACTGAACTCATGGCAAAATTTCCGCTCCGTAAGGGCGATGTACTCCGTCAGGATATATATGAACATGCAAAAGGCGGATTACAAAACAAAATGGTAGACCTCGGTTATCTTGATGCTTCATTTTCAGTACATAAAATCGACGTTTCCTTAAACAAAATGGAAGCGCAAATTTTCCTTGTCCTTCAGACAGGTTTCCAATACCGGTTCGGGGATGTTGCGTTTTCAGGGACTATTTCTTATCCGCAAAGTTTTTTGAGGCGCTATCTTCAATTCAAATACGATGAAGTATTTTCATATGAGAAGCTCGCCAATACACAGGCCAACCTGACCAATTCGGATCGTTTCAGAGAAGTTATTATAAATGCTGAAAAGGAAAAAGCTGTTGATTACCTGGTCCCGATTGAGATTGTACTTGTACCTTCGCTGCCTAAACGATTTAAAATCGGTATTGGTTACGGTACTGATACAGGGCCCAGGGGATCGCTGTATTACCAGGACGTGAATATTGCCCGCAGGGGTCATGAACTGCTGGCGGAATTGACCGTCAGCCCTGTGTTGCAGGGAATAGCAACACGCTACACAATACCAGGACAAAAGGATACGGATACCCTTACATCATTTAAGATTGCAGCCCAGGCAGAGGATACCCAGAGCTACACTATAAATTTGGTATCAACAGAGATTGAACGTTCAAGGAGCCTTGGCGCCGGCAAGATCGGTTCTCTCTTTATGCAGATGCAGAAGGAACATTCAGAGGCAGGCAACGAACGGACAAACTCGTTTCTTGTTATGCCCGGATTGAGGTTTTCCGAACGGCGTTTTGACAAATTGCTGCGTCCGTCCAGGGGATTTCATTATCAGACGGAATTAAAGGCCACAACTAAGGAATTGGGTTCCGACACCGGATTTATGCAATACACATTAAAGGGAGAGGTAATTATCCCTCTCCCGAAGCGTTTTTCGATTTTAACAAGAGTACAGGCCGGTGCAACGTGGCAGGGGGACACTTCACGTGATCTGCCTATTACGCTTCGTTTTTTTGCAGGCGGCGACAACAGCATCCGCGGTTATAAATATCAGTCACTGGGACCTAAAGGAGATAACGGAGAGATAACCGGCGGAAGGAATATCCTTGTCGGGAATTTTGAACTGGAACGTGCCATAGGTAATAACTGGGGAATAGCCGCTTTTTACGATGCCGGCAATGCCTTTAATAATTATTCAAATATAGATCTGGCCCAGGGTGCTGGAATCGGCTGCCGTTATTATACGCCGGTGGGACCGATAAGGGTTGATTTTGCACGTCAGATCGGTATCACAAGCCCCGGCTACAGAATACATTTTTCAATAGGAATGGAACTTTGAAACGACGGACCCGGATATGGTTAATTGCACTGTGTTTCACTATTGTTATTTACGGAACGCTTTTTTGGGTTTTATGTACGAATCAGGGGGCCGGCTGGGTACTTAAAAACGCATCCCGTTTCCTTCCCGCAAAAATTCATATAGAAAAAATATCAGGCACTCTGGCAGGGGATTTACGTATCGAAGGCATCAGCGCAGACACGCAGGGCTGGAGGCTGGGGATAGACAGTATAAATTTTTCCTGGCAGCCTTTGTATATAGCTGCGGGAAGCTTGGCAGTAAAAAAACTTGTTATTAACGGCATTTTCATGGATGACAAACACCCGGAAATCAGGAACCCTCTTGACCTTACATGGCCTAAACCGCCCGGCTTCCTTTCCTCGCTCAACGGATGGATAAATTCTTTCGAGATCAACAGATTAGTTTACCGCAGCGGAAAAATGGAACTGATTATCATGGACAGACTTACCACAAAGATCACCTGGTTTTTTGGAACCTTTGCCGCCGATGATCTGATTATGCAGTCCCCTGTGGGGAAAACTGAAGGCAATTTTAAAACGACTTTTAGCCGCCCGACACTCTCTGCTTATCTTAAGATGACGCCGGCAGGCATGGCTGCCGGTATGGAAAGCCTTGCCCTGAGCATGAAACTGAAAAAGGCGCGCAGTCCGGAGCAGATGTCAGGACCTTTTAATATCATAATCGTGTCCGGCAAACAGGATAGCCTGAAGGCAGCAGGTGTGCTGGGGGTGAAGCGATACGATTTGAATATCAGCGATTTGAAAATTAATCAGGAGGGGCGCAAAGGGAAACTGCTTGCAAAGGGGGGCATAGATTTTTCTTCCGGTGTGCCTCTAATGGATTTCCGGATCGATGTTTCGGACTTTAACCTCTCTAAGGAATTGAAGGTAGATACTGCATTTTCCGGTACGTTGGAGCTGAAGAGTGATTTTGTGAATTACAGGGGCAGTTTCAATCTAAAAAACCCTGCGCCTTCCTGGAAGGAGGCGCAGGTTATGGGTGCCTTTGATATGAATCTTGAGGGGATAAAATCATTGACTGTTGACGGCAGGATTCTGAACGGAACAATGAAAGGAGAGTTAAAAGCCGACTGGGTTAAAGACATTTCCCTTTCCGGTTCTTTTCAGGCCAGAAAGCTTGATCCTGCCAGAATTACACCCGACTGGCAGGGTCTGATAAATTTTAATTTACAGGGGAATATCCAATGGTCAAAAGCAACACCCACGGAAGGTATATTGAAGGCAGATATTCTGGACAGCACACTTCGAAACAGGGCGCTGACCGGCAAAATGGAAGCAAGATGGCACCGGGGAGTGTTTGACCTTGTACAATTAGCCCTTCGCGGTAACGGTTTTGATCTGTCAGCTGCAGGCGTTCTGGATGAGCAACTCAATTACCGGATACGTGTGAGCGATCTTTCCGGGTTAATACCAGGATCAGGCGGCCGTTTTACGGCAGACGGCTGGGCAAGGTGGCGCAAAGAGCAGCTGGCCGGTATGTTGAAAAGCAGCGGCACAGCAATATCAGCCTTCGGGGTCAAGGCAGATGCAGTCAATATGGAAACACTGCTCAACAGCAACGGCAAAGATCTCCTGCAGGGAAAAATGAAGGCCCGGGGCCTTTCATACGGTTCTTTCAAGGCCGATTCTTTTGATGCAGCCCTGCAGGGCAAGGTTTCAGCACACAATCTTATGTTGACAGCCAGCGGTATTGAAGGTAAAGCAAAGGCTTCTTTTAACGGTGGTTATGCAAAGGGTGTCTGGCAGGGCACAGTCGAGCAGATAGTCTGCAGCGGCAGCCGTTTCGGGTCTTTTAATCTCATGAAGCCTTCTGCAATAAAAATTTCATCAAATCATCTTACTCTGAACGGGCTTTCCATGATCGGCAGTTCGAAGGAAAAGATGGAACTGGATATTGACCTTGCTTTTCATCCGCTCCTTGGATATGCGAAGGCGAGTTTGCAGGATTTAAATGTTGCCGGGGCAGACCTTATTTTCGCAAAAACGCATTTTACGGGCCGCGTAACAGGTTTTCTTGACGCGCAATGGCCCGGCAACAATATCATGAGAGTGTCCGCTGGTGCGAAAACGGACAATATTGCAGTAAGCGGTCCTGTCAGTATTAACACGACAAAGGCGGACGGAAAATTCAACTGGAACGAAAAAGGCCTCCTTGCCTCATGGGATATCGGATTAAAAGATGGAGGCAAGATAGAGGGAAAATTTCTATCCGGACAGCCTGCGTTTATCGGAATGTTTGAAACAGGTCAATTTGATACTGTCTGGAAAGACCTGGATGCAGGCATGGTGAAATCCTGTTTTCCTTCAGCGCTCGGCCTGAAAGGGTCTGTAAGCGGGGACCTCAAGGGGCGGTTGCTGCAGGGAAAGCGTTTTGAAGTCTCCGGTAAAACAAAACTTTCTCAAGGGATCATTGACTGGAGAAGCGATGAAGGACTGATAACGGCAAAGATTGCGAAAGCGGATATGGACATGGTATGGGACGGTTCTGCCATGAGAGGAAGTCTTGTGACCTCGCTTTTAAACCACGGTTATCTCAAGGCAGAGTTCCAGTTTCCTATACCTGCAAACTTTCCGATCAGAGTTGAGCGGCAGAGTCCCATAAAACTTACAGCAAAGGGGGAGGTTCAGGAAAAAGGCCTTCTTACGGCGTTCTTCCCGGGGTTGATCGGCGAAAGCAAGGGGCAATTAAACTTCGATTTTACCGCAGGAGGCACCTGGAAAACCCCTGATCTGCAGGGCAATATACGCCTTGCAGATGCGTCGGCATATCTTTATCCGGCCGGTATCAGGATACACGATATAAAAGCCGTGATGCAGCTAAGCGAGGACCGCATTAATATCAATTCATTCCAGCTGTGTTCCGGGACCGGCAGCATGGAAGGTTCTGCAACGGCATGGGTGAACGATTGGAAGATAACCCGTTATGAGGGAAAACTTCGCGGTGACAAATTCCAAACCGTTTATCTCCCGGAACTCCAGTTATTGACAAGTCCTGACCTAAACTTTGAGGGCAATATGCGAAAAATTGCCATAAAAGGTTCTGTTGTAATCCCGCAAGCCCTTGTCCAGCGTGCCGGAAATGAGGGGCTTGTTTCTGTAAGCCCTGATGTGGTTATTGTAGATCTTCCGGAAAAGCAGAAGAAACCTTCAGCAATTGGTTTTGACATGCAGGTTGATGTTGTTCTCGGCGATCAGGTCATAATCAGGGCTGAAGGGGTAAACGCGCGTCTGGAGGGCAAGGTGTTACTGACAGCCCTGGGTTTCGAAAAAATTGCTGCAAGCGGACAAATACAGGTTGTAAAAGGACAGTATGCAAGACGCGGTATTTCGCTCGACATTACCAGGGGCCGCATCCTTTTCACAGGCGGACCTGCCGACCTTGCTGCCCTGGATATCCTGGCAGTACGGAAGATACACGATATACGGAGGCTCAATGACGTGCAGGCCGGAGTAACAATCACAGGGACCCCCCGTTCACCTCTTGTCAAGCTTTATTCTGAGCCCGCAATGCCGGATATGGATATTCTTTCATATATTGTTCTTGGCAAACCAATGGACACCGCAACTGACAGCAATCAGGCCGGCCTTTTGCTGCAGGCAGCCGGTACTATACTGGCCAAGGATCAATCAGCCTCCCTGCAAAGTCAATTGATGAAGTTTGCAGGGATTGATACGTTTGATGTCCTGACAAGCGGCAGCAAGACCAGCAGCAGTCAGGTAAGCAGTATTCAGCCGAGAGGGATTCCCGGTCAACAGGCCGGTACCGCAAACAGCAGTACTTCCAGTTCGATTGTTACAGTCGGCAAATATCTATCGCCGGAACTTTATATTGCCTTCGGCCGTTCACTTTTTAACAGTGATTATATTGTAACCACCAGGTATTCCTTCCTCAAGCACTGGGAGGTGGAAGGCAGCAGAAAGGGAACCGACAGCGGCGTCGATTTTTTCTATAAGATTGAGTTTGAGTGATCATGTTTTATGGACCAAATTATTTGGAAATTGGAATAAACCCTTTGCTATTTCATGAAAAAAATTGCTTCCGTCTCCTTGTATTACATAAATTGTGTAAAAAAATCAGCCGCCGCAGCAACTGCCGGGATTGCCGCAGCTGTTAGGATTTCCACAGCATCCGCTAGGGATGCTCCCGCCGAAATCACTGCTTGAAGCAGCTGTGTTGTGGGCGGATATAAGTTTCGCAAGATTCCGACTTTTGCATGATTTGCAAAGCAATTCTTCACTCTTTCCTAAAATTAAAAATTCACTTATCTCTCCGCAATCCCCGCATTTATATTCGAAAATCGGCATATTCTCCTCCTTTTAATGGTGACCGCATCCTCCCTGATGACCACCGCATGTCTGGCGTACAGTCATTTCGGGAAGTTTCTTCTCTGTTAACAAAACGAGATTTTCTTTTATAGTGTTCGCAACAGACCGGAAAACCTTTATTCCTTCAGCATTCAGCTTCATCAGTGCTCCGGCCCCTATGCCGCCGACAACCACTGCATCAATCTGCTGCCCGCCTATTGCCGCAACCGGGTTGCATGCTCCATGGGCATGATGCTTGTCTTTGTTGTTTATGGCTACTGCATTTTCAAACTCGGTATCGACAACAACAAATGCCGGCGCCGAACCAAAATGGTTATAAACAGTGCTGTTGATGCCTTCATTTTCCTGTACTGCAAAACATACTTTCATTAATCAACCTCCGTTGTTTTATTAGTATCATCTTGTACAGATATCTTAAGTGCCTTACCGTTAATGATGGCGTCGGCAACCTTACCGCGTGCGCCGTCAAGTATTCGCCCGAATGTTGCGCGGGATATGCTCATTTTCCCGGCGGCTTCCTCATGATAAAGGCCTTCATGGTCAGCAAGCCTGATGGCCTCAAATTCATCCAGACTAAGCAGGACCTCTTCAAGGTTTGCAAGAGGAATACCTTTCGGCTTAAAATAAGAAGCATTAGGAGAACAATTTATACATCTGCACTTCTTGGGTCTTGACATGCATTATTATAAGCATTTGCTCATAATATGTCAACAGGAAAACCTTGATCATTTCACCGTTGACAAAGCTGATACAATGCATGAATATAATAAATTGTTTAACCTGCCCATGAAAAGATTACTTGTTGCTATTTTTGCTTATTTCACTTTTTTTGCCTTAACCGCCGGTTTTGTTGAAGCCTGTACGCTATGGGCCGCAACCGGACCTATAGTCAAAGATAATGGAACCCTTATTGCCAAGAATCGTGACAATACACAGGACCTGATTACGGAACTTAAGTTTATAAGCCGCGAAAAAGGATTCCGTTTTGTCGGACTTTTTGATATTGAGGCAGACGGCTATGTAGTGTCCGGGATCAATGAAAAAGGACTTGCAGTGATCAATGCTTCTGCGGAAAGCGTGCCGGATGAAAAACGCAATGTGGCTAAAGAGGATCTTACTGAGAGGCTTCTGATATCCTTCGACTCAGTTGACAGTCTGATAAAAGAGGAGGCAGTGTTTGCGGCCAGCCACCCTGCTTTCTATATCATTGCAGATACAGGTAAGATGGCATTGGTTGAAATTGCACCAGACAGTAAAGTTTCGATAAGAATTTCAGAAAAGGGCATCTTTACCCATACAAATCATTATACGGACGATAAGCTCCTTGCAGCTAATGAGCATATGACTCCTAACAGCCGTAAGAGACTTGATCGTATTGATCATTTAATGAGTACAAGCCCTTTACCGTTGACCCCTGAACAATTTATTGCTGTCAGTGAGGACAGCGGAAACAACTCAAGCGACAGTATTCTGAAAATTTGCGCCATATCAAAAAAGGTATGTACCCTGGCGAGCTGGGTTGTTTATATGCCGAAGAAGGGTTATCCGGAGCTCTATGTCAGGCTCCTGAGACCGGAGCAGCCGTACGCGGTATATAGATTTATCCTTAATGAACAGTTCTGGACAGAGCGATTCAAGCCGATGTTGCCCTGAAACACGGAGGACTGTTTTTCACTTTTGGAACCCGGCTTGAAGAAATCAAAGAATTTCTGATATAAAGTTCTCATCATATGCGGGACCGGTCCTATTTTAGGATACAAGGTAATGTCTTCGGCAATGCCTGACTGATCCTTGATAATCTGCTCCACTTTATCCGTATCCACCTTGTCTCTGATACCCCGGTCATCAATAAGTTTCCATGCACGATCCTTCAGGGATGAAAATCTTTTATAGGTGTCTGTACGGACTTCAAGATAGGGCTTTCCCTCCCGGGTCAGCATGATTTTGACAGGTTCATAAATAATCTCACCCTTCATACCTTTTCCAACCTCTTCAAAAAAAATTTCCATATTCTCCGGCAACATTCTAATACATCCGTGGCTCTGGAATCGGTAAACGCTTGAAGGCCAGATGGTTTCATGGATCAATACGCCTGGTATGGATGTCTGAATCGCATATCTTCCCAATGGGTTTTTAGGGCCAGGAGGAACCGTCTCTTCCACCTCTTTGCCTTTGAATGCTGTCTCTAATTGGATTGAATCCGGAACAGACCATGTGGGATTTTTTTTCTTGCCTGTTATAACAAATTTCCCGGTGGGGGTGCGCCAGTCACCGAAATCATCTTCACGGGCCAGACCTACACCTACAGGATAAGCTGTAAGTTTACCCATTTTAAAATAATAGAGAGTCCTGTCTGCTATATTAATGATTATGCCATCCTCTACAATGCGGGGAACGATCTTTCTTGTGGTGACTTTGAGCACCTGTCCGGGCACACAGGGTGTCTTTAGATCAAGATTGTTTTCTTTTGCAATATTCTTCCAGAACACCCCGAGTTTTGCGCCGATAAGTTCTAAGCGGTCACCCTTCTGAACCGTATAATGCGTTGTGCCTCCAATTATCATTTCGGCACCAAAAACAACCGATGCAATAAAAAGAAAGCAGGAAAATATAAAAGTTATTGCTGGTATCATAAATTTAAGATAAAAAATGGGGGCCAGGTGAAAAATCAGTTTTTTTACCTACCCCCATATTGTTTTGTTTAAATATTATCAAACTGTTAAGAGAGAGTCAAGGCATTAATGAACGGAAGTGCATATGGCTGTTTTGGGTTTATGAAATATAAACGGGGCGTTTACTTTCATATTTTTATCGGCAGGCTGCGAGCTATTTCTTTTCAATCCACATATTCTTGTTTTTTAGCATTTCCCAGGCATTTGCTTTATCCTCATCCTTTTTTTGATCATCTTTTGAATCTATTGTATAAACGGTTTTTTCTTTATCTCTTTTTACTTCGAGTTCATCTTTGCCGAATGCTAAAGGCGCCGGATTTAAAAAAAGGAGCAGCATAAAATTGATCATACATAAATTTAAAAGCGAATGCCAATTTATAAATACTTTACTTTTTTGCATTGGAACCTCCTTAAATCCTTAATGTTTTTACGACCGTGTTATGTTTACGCAATAGACATATATAACAAACACGAACAACATTGTGAGTTAAGCATATAATCGTCAGAAAAACTATTTTATTAAATGGGGAAACATAACGTTATTCCAGTAATATATCTGACGTATTGTTTCCACGTAAAGTAACTTTTCTGCAAAGGCGGAAGCAATCAATTACACCTTAAGACCTTTTGTGGCTTCCTCCAGGGCATGTTCGAGCCTTTTTGTCTCTTCCAGGATTATTTCAATATATTTCCATCCATCTGAAGAAGGGTCCATTGTTTTTGCAAGTCTTCTTGTAAACCCGCCCACTATTGTCAGCGGATTGCGTATTTCGTGGGCGACTGCCTGAAGAGCATAAGCTATATCCTCAGTTTTATCATCTTTTTTACGCAGTGAATCGAAGGAAGGCAAGTCACCGTTATCCTTTTGCTTTAGAAATTGTTCCGAAATATTGCTCAAAGCCATGTTTGCCTTTTCCATAAGCCCTGACATATCTTTATCGGATTCGACTGATACCTGGAGCGCTTTTGAGATTTCGTCAACCTCGTTCAATGCTGAAATAACCACTTCATATACTGTTTCGTTGTCTAAGCCGTAAGAGGATACAATTGTATTAAATATCTCATTGAAATCAATATGCTTATAACATATGAGCGCCGACAGCTTACCTGCTATCCTGCATATCCTTGGTAGTTCTGAAGTTTCTATCACACCCTCTTCCTGTCCGTAATAACGCTGGCAGTCAATAATGTTGTCAGGAAATTTCCAGTATTGGAGAGCAATTTCACCGATTTCCCTGTGGTTTATCCCGTTCTTTTCCTCCTCAAGCATCAAAAGTGATTCCAAGGGGTATATACCAAGATCGATGCAATCATCCTTGCCTTTTAGAAACATATCAAAATACAGGAGAAAACCGATTTCAAGGGTGAGTCCGCCAACAAAAGCCTCTTCAGGCCCCCATGTCTTAAGCATGTTGGCCAGTGACTTTGCCAGGAGCCCGCGGTAAAGTGAAACACGCCAGAATTGTTCATAATTCATGTTCCCGACTTTTCCCATAGGGAAAGTGTCTTTCAGAGATAATGACAGGGCTAATATCCTCAAATGGTGAAAGCCGATCCTTATGACGGCATGTTTAACGGTTGTTATGGGATACATGGGCTTAAAAAAAGCACTGTTGGCAAGTTTAAGGACACGGACAGTCAAAGAAGGATCTTTCTCGATCAGGCCTGCCAGCTCATCCATGGAA